>Ga0082207_1000414_pt1 | contig 24523 bp, 19 predicted proteins | sample LakMenEpi10Aug09_FD_71540 | JGI IMG/M metagenome (GOLD analysis project Ga0082207, IMG submission 71540)
AGTTTTCGGAAGTGTGCGCCTTGCCGATGATCGACAACGTACAGAGAAATGTCTGGCGAAAATTCGCGTTCGCGAAACATCGCCGTCGCTAGGTCGGTCGTCGCGTAGAGGTAGGCTCCGTCCTGCTTTTGCACAATCATCGGTGCATCGGAGCCTTCGAGGAACACGCACACCGCTCCGTCGCTCTGTACCGCAAGCCCCTTGGCAAAAAGTTCTTCGACAACAGCACCGAGCATGTCATGGTAAAAGCTCTCGCCGTACCAATGATCAAACTGAACGTTCAACCTTCGATAGATGGTATCGATCTCTTCGCGGCAGTTGGGGAGGAACTCGTTCCAGAGCTTCAAGTTGCCTTCTTCGCCTCGGTGCAATCGGGCCGTCTCGCCCAATACCTTCTCGTAGATTTGCGGATGCGTAGTCGACTCGGACATGAGCAAGCTGTCCTTTTGCAAGTCTGCGATCTTGTTCGCATTGCTCTGCAGTTCGTCCTTCGCTGCTGCTACGGCGCGCTCGGCTGCTGTGAGCTCCTTGGCGAGCTTCTTGTCGGCTGGTGCGGCAGCGAGCTTGACTTGGACTTGCTCAAGGCGACGCTGGGCAAATTCGATCGCTTGCTCGAGCTTTGATACTTGGACAAGGGCCTCTTGATATCCGCTGATGGCCTGGACTTTGCGGTACAAACGGCTCAACTCGGCTACCGGATGCCTTTGATAAGCGGCCTGGTCGCAGAAGTGCTTGTAGCCGTAGATGATCATGCCGAACTGGGTACCCCAATCCCCAAGGTGATTGTCGGTGATGACGTTGTGCCCCAAGAATCGCAGCACCTTGGAGATCGCATCGCCGATGACCGTCGATCGGATGTGTCCGACATGCATGGGCTTGGCGACGTTGGGCGAGGAGTAGTCGATGATGATGGTCTTGACCGGATCGACTTGGGTGACCCCAAGCCGAGGGTCGCTGTAGGCACTTTGGAGTTGCTCGGCGAGCCACTCAGGGGCCAAACGCAAATTGATGTAGCCAGCCCCCGCGACGCTGACCGACTGGCAGATGTCCGAGAGATCGAGTCGTTCCACGACACCCTGAGCGATTTCAAGGGGTGGCTTGCCCAATACTTTTTGTAAAGGCATGGCGATGTTGGCTTGATAGTCGGCCAAGCTCGGATCTCGGGATGGCACGATCCTTTCGAGGGACGCATCGACCAAGGCAGGGTCGCTTAGCAGTTCTTGCAATACCTTGCGGAATCGCTCGCGGATGGCGGTGAGGATTTGCATCGCTTCAAGAGATTTTCTATCTAGGAGGTTTTCTTTTTGTTTTGGCCGATGGGGATCGGCATCGGACCGGCAAACGCGTCGAAGATCACCAGCAGATTCAGAAGGCCTGCGACGGCCGTATAAAGCGAGCCGAGATCAAAACCAGCAGAGTCTTCGTTGTTCCACTTCGATAGCCAGTCGGGATCGCCCTCACCGGGATAGCCTTTCGGCGGCGGAGCCATGAACCCCCAGAGGAACTGCTGATCGATCGGTCGTGGTCCGATCCGCGACTGAAGGATCATGGGAAAGGCGGGAATTCCGACGAAGGCTTGGGCGTAGGCGTGGATACGAAAATCCTGGCTGCTGTCTTTGGCGATTTCCTCTCGCCCTTTCTTCGAGAGCATCCGAAAGAGGTTGGTGACCTTGAAGGTGTTCGGATACGCGTACACGACGCGTCCTCGTCCGATGATAAAGCCGGCCAGGAAGAGCCCCAGAATGCATGTCGCAAACAAAATCGCCTTGGTCTTGCGCCCTTGGTAATAATGACCCGCTCCTGGCAGCAAGTACGCTAAAAAAGCCGCGACAGCGCGGTTCTTCATGTCGACTTCGACCCCGTCGAAGACCCTCTTGGTCGTGTTCTCGTTGCTGTCCATCCTCTAGGATGCCTCGTCGGTTAGTGTGTCTGTTAGGACGGTTTGCGAATCAAAGAGATTCCAGGGCCGTTTCGATGATCTTGCAAGCCATGTCGATGTGGTCATTGGTCGTCACCCCTGGAGGTGGCAGGAAACGCAATCGCGTCGGATTGCTCCCCGCAACAAAACCCATGAGTCCTAGTTCGTAAAGTTTGCCTAACATCTTGGTGGCTGTTTCGTAAGTTCCATCTCCGGGCGTAAAGGCGATCATCATCCCTTCTCCATAAGGGCCGCTGAGCTTGCCCGGATACTTCGATGCAAACGCCTCTAGCTTGGAGCGAAAATAACGATGCCGCTGCATGTTCCATCCATCGTCGCCAAAGCATTGGGATTTCTCGAGATGCTCCAATACCGCCAATCCGCAACGTATCGCAGCCGTCGCTGCGGTAAAGGTCTGCGAGAGCAACGGTCCTTTGGGCTTGAGCGTCTCGCCGTACAGCGTCGCACAGACTTGAGTGATCTTCCCGAGCGTCACGATGTCGGCAAAGCGATCGAGCCCAAAGTGCTGGAATGCAAAAGGTCGACTCAATCGCGAAAATGTTTGGACCTCGTCAAAAATTACCAAGATGTTGTGGTCATGGCAGATTTGGCATAACGTTTCAAAGTACTCCGGGGTGCCAGGATAGTAGCCCCCTTCGCCAGCGACCAGCTCGAGCCATAAGCATGCGTGTTGCTTGGGATATCGCTCGAGCAACTGACGAAGCGTGCGGATGGCTCCTTGAGTCGTCCCTTGCGGATCCGAAGGATGAAACATCGGCAAATAATCCACATCCAGAGCCTTCGGAACTCCCGTTCGATACGCAGGCCGATCGGTCAACGATGCCAGTGCGATCGAACGACCTGCAAAACAATTGTCGATGCAGATCACTCGTGAGGCCGGCGCTCGATTGTGAAAAGCGATCTTGAGCGAATTCTCATTGGCCATCGCCCCGCTGGTACTCAACAAGCAATGGTCGAGCTTGGCACCCTGCAACCGACTAAATGCAATCAGCTTCTCGCACATCCATAGCGACGCCGAATCGTGTTGCAAGTTTCCTTGCATGACCGTGTCTTCAAGAGCCGCATCGATCGAAGCGCTGAGCATCTGTGGGTTCGAATGCCCCATCCCATGAACGCCGATCCCGACGATGAAATCCAACTTGACGCTGCCATCGCCCAACTCGATCAACGGCCCATTGCCCATGCCGCTGGAAATGTAAGGAAAATAAGTCGCTCCGCCACGGGCCTTGGCCAGCCGTTCCAACTCGGATTTGTACGCTTCGGCCAAACCCGGATTCGGTGGACGCACCTCGGTAATCTTGCTCCGGTGCGACTCAAGCGCTTCGAGCAACAACGAGCGGGCCTTCTGAACCCGTGGGTCGCGGACCAAATCACCGTAGTGCAGGGGCTGGTTTTCGTGGCTCAACAAGGCACCTATGGAAGATGGAAATCAAAAGGGAAGAAAGGGGTCGATTGTAAGGGAATGGTCCAAATAACGGTAGATTCCACCCCCCAATACACAGTGGAATCACCGCGAAAGCTTCGACCGAATCTATCGAAAGCTTGCATTTCTGACGCTGGATTCGGACATGAGGCGAACTACACTTCAATTGACATTCGCTTGGTACACAAGCCCAGAGACTCCCTTCGACACACCAAAGACCCATGCTGAACCTTCTGCCCAGCCCTTCCAGCCTCCCAATAACGCGCCAACTTGACCGGAATCCCAACCCGGTTTCTTTTGCCCAAGCGGCCCCAGCTTTGGTGCGCCCAGCTCTGGTGATCCCGGCTCTGGTGATCCCGGTTCTGGTGATCCCGGTTCTGGTGATCCCGGTTCTGGCAGCACTCGTTTTCCTAGAAGCGACCTGCTCGATGGGGATTGCCCAAGAGGCCCCGCAAGCCATCCGAGCGACAACCACCCCATGGGTACAAATACCGGCCGGCAGGTTCTTGATGGGCTCGCACGTTTCGGCCAAGCAAGTACTCGACGATTTCCGAGAATATCAAACGGACATCGATCAGATCATCGACGAACATCCCCAACACCCCGTCGAGATCACCAAGCCATTCTTGATGGCGAAAACCGAAGTGACCGTCGGCCAATTCCGCGCCTTTGTGGAAGCCACCGGCTACAAGACCCGCGCCGAGCTCGACGGCAAGGGTGGTTGGGGATTCGACCCGGTGACCAAGAGATGCGATCAACGTGACCCTCGCTTCTCCTGGCAACAGACCGGGTATCCGCAAACCGATTCCCATCCTGTGGTCAACGTGACCTGGGAGGATTGCCAAGCTTACTGCCGCTGGCTCTCGATTCAGGAAAATCGAATCGTTCGCTTACCCACCGAGGCCGAATGGGAATATTCCAATCGAGCAAACACCAACACTTACTACAACCTCGGAAATTCCCCCTTGGATGTCTTGGCCCAAGCCCGCACGCTCAAACCCAATCCTAAGACGATTAGTCAAGCGATCCAAAACCTCGTGATCGACCCGGACGCGCCTCCGTTTCCAGTCCCTGTCGGATCCTATCCCCCCAACGCGATGGGGCTCCACGACATGCACGGCAACGTTTGGGAATGGACCTCCGACTGGTACGACAAACTCTATTACAGTTACTCACCGGCTAAAGATCCTCAAGGGCCCAAACAGGGGAGCGTCAAGGTCCGCAGGGGGGGCGGCTGGAACTCCTTTCCTATGTGGGCCCGATCGAGCTTCCGCAACTGGAACGACATCGACACGCGATGCGCTAACCTAGGCTTCCGTGTCGTCGCAGAACTGAGCCCGTTGGAGATCAAGCAGCACGAAAAAAGTCAATCGGTCAGCTTGCTATTCGTCGGCGATATCATGCTCGATAACGGACCGGGCAATGCGGTCAGCAACGGCAAAGACCCCTTTGAAAAATGCGCCAAACTCTTGCTCGATGCCGATGTAACGGTCGGTAACCTCGAATGTGTTCTAGGAAAAGGTGGAAAGCAAGTCAACAATACCTACATCTTCCGAGGAGCAAGCGACTCCCCAAAACACCTGAAGAAATACTTCCATGCATTGAGTCTAGCGAACAATCATGCAATGGATTTTGGCCCCGATGGCCTAATCGGTTGCGTCGATGTGCTGACCAAAGCCGATATCGGTTTTTTCGGCGCAGGCCGGGATCTCCAAGCCGCTCGCAGCGGGCTGATGCTCGATGTCAAAGGGCGAAAAATCGTCCTGCTCGGATACAACGATTTTCGCAAAGAGGACTACCAAGCGACCGAAAATCGGGCGGGCATCATGCCACTGAATTCCGACTGGGTCATCGAGGATATCCGAACCGCCAAGCAGGCTTGGAATGCCGATATCGTCATTCCGTTTATCCACTGGGGCAACGAGATGAAACACGCGCCGACTCAAGAGCAACGCACACAAGCCAAGCGTTGGATCGACGCGGGAGCTACTGCCGTCATCGGCGGCCATCCGCACGTGACGCAAACGATCGATTCGCATCGCGGAAGACCGATCGTTTATAGCCTTGGCAATTTCGTATTCGATTACTATCCGGTCGATCCTGCGATCTGGTATGGCTGGGCAATCCGCCTGACAATCCCGCCTGTTGGATCACCACTAGGCTCCCAAACGCCAGAGGATGTCTTGATCGACTGGGAAACCATCACCGTCACCATGGACCCACAAGGCTTACCGCACCCGTTGGATCCCAACGAATAGACAAAGACAAATACCTATTGTATCGAACTACTCCCCTGCAAGCTCATAGCAAACCGCTTCCTGCGCGTTGCGCAAGTACAAGCGGTTTGCGACAACTACGGGGTGATTCCATGTCTTGTCGGACAACGCAGGAATCTTACCGAGCTCCTGGTGCTTCTCGGGCGTCGCACGCAGCAGAACCAAATCCCCTTTCTCGCTGACCACCAAAATCAACCCTGAATCGGCAAGCAAGAACGCTTGGCCCTTCTCGTATCGGCCCCCCTTCCACTTCCTCTTGCCATCCTCGAGCCCAATGCATGCGAAGATCGCATTGTCAAAACCGTAGATGTTGCCCTCATGGACCAATAAGTCATTGAAATCGGGCTTCATGTCCTTGGACGTCCAGAGTTCCTTTGCCTCCAGCCCATTTGTACCCGAAGTAAACTCGATCAACCGCGTCCCTGTACCCATACCCGCAGGGATCATGAGCTTGTTGCCATCGATCACCTGAGCCTGCAAGGCTCGGTAGCCCTGGTGCGCAAAGGCATAGTCGTAGACGCTCGTGCCCGTCGTAGGGTCCCATAAATGGGCTCCAAGATTTGATAGAAGACACAAGTAATCCCGATCCAAAATCTTGATCAACTGCACGGAACTATAAGACATCTCGCCGGCTGGCGCACTCCAGGCCAACTGACCATCGTCGATTTTCAATGCGATGACCCCCTTATCGGCCTTACCCCCAGCGTGAACGATGACCGTGCCACTGTGAACACATGGCGAACAAGAAAATCCCCACATAGGTGGCTCGGTCCGACCCGAAACTTCCTTCAAATCCACCTTCCAAACCAAACTGCCATCGACCGCATTGAGCCGCACCAAAACCCCCTCGGCTCCCAAAGCATAAATCGAACCATCCGAAAGCGTTGGCGTCCCGCGCGGACCGAGTCCCCCGAGCGATTCAAAGAACCGCGACGGCGTTTCAAAATCCCAAATCGGCTCGCCTGTCTTCGCATCGTAACAAGCCACCACCTCGTTCTCCTCACGTTGCTCCTGCGTAAAGAGCCGATCGGCTCCAACGGCAAACGAACTCCATTCAGGTCCGACCCGTTTGCGCCAGATCTCCTTCGGAGGTAAGGCGGTCCAGTCGTCGCTAAAGCGAAGCCCCGTTTGTCGCGAGTCTCCCTGAGGACCGCGGAATCCCGGCCACGGCGCATGGCGCAGTTCCTCGAGTACCTCCTGAGCATCACGGGAGTCCTTCGTCGATGACTTCTCAGCCTGTCGGATCTGTGAAATCGCTTTTTGCTCCGAGGTCGGGTTCCAACGCCAATCGAAACCAAACGCGAAATTGCCCCAAACTCCATCCGTACGCAACAACGCCGAATAGCCTGCTGCCAATAACGCCAAACCGATAGCCAGCCAAGTTCGCTCAAGCGTGAGCTTCCGGCCAAAAAGAATACAGCCAATTCCAAAACCGGCGATCGCCATCGGAATGGTCATGACAATCAGCAACGCACCCCGCATCGACTCGTGACACACCGCCTGCTCCAGAGCGATCGCGCCGATCAAACCCACCAATCCAAGCAACCGCTCGAACCAACGAGCTCGACTGGCAACCAACCACCATAGAACGACCAACAACCCAATCAAGAAGGGACCGAAGGCACTGGCCATCCAGAGGTTCGAAGGCCCATTTGGAATGAGATCCGGTATAAACCGCACCAATAACATCAAAGGCAGAATCAGAATCGGAATCCAAGTCCGAAGAGGTCGCCACGGGTTAGAAATCTCCATCAAACTCAAACCTTTATGATAGAACCGATCCGTCAGCCTCTAGAGCCAAGCAAATGTATCTCCGTTGTTGACAGCCTGCGTATGATAGCGGCGCTCCTGAAGGAAACGAAGACTCTCGGCATACTCTTGGGGGCTTAAATGCAAATGCTCGTAATAGATGAACTGAGGCAGACTCGATAAGCTATCGATTTGCTTGACGACCTCAAAGTCAAAGCCCTCGGTATCCGTCGCAAGCAAATCCACTCTCGGAAAGAGATGGCGATTGACGATCCGAGCCAAGGGCTCACAAGCGACACGCTCTGCCTCAATCCAACGCTCGATATCAGGTATGCGATCGATGTGGCTGGCAATCACCTCGCGTCGCACCGATGCGAGTTGATTGGCCCAATGGGGTAAACCGACGGCCAAGTCACTGACCTTGTAAAGCGTCAAAAAGTTTTCGGATGATTCCGTGGCACTACCCAATGAACCAACAGGTCCAATCGCCGCATGCTCGATCCGAATGCTCGGCCGATCCGCATAGATCGATCGCAAGGTCCTAACACAAGGCCCCTGCGGTTCGATCAAAATCGATTCCCAAGCAAGACTCTCGACGAGGAACCGATGAAAAGGGTCCGATGTAATCCCATTGTGCGCTCCGACTTGCACAAAATAAAATGGCTCATGGTCCAACTCCCAGTTGCGAATCGCACGCTCAAAAGACGCAGCGCGGACCAGTCGGAATCCAAACCGATGGAACGTGCGATGCAAGCGTTTTCGCAGGATTGAACGCAACGATGGCATGGTTGCTATTTGCTCGGTGGGTTCTGGATGAGCTCAAGCTCCGGCAGGGTGATTCGCGTGCCCTTCCGACTGAAGACCACCGGGATGACTTCCTTGGAAACCGCTGCGTCATAAACCAATCCAAGGTACTTATGGGCCGGAGTCGAGAGCCTGAGGATCCAACTGAAAAGCCAAACACGTAAACGTTGGATCGGCCCAAGGTCGCTTGCGGCAATGATGTCCTCCTCGCCCACCTCGATGATCCATCGCTCCGATGCGATCGGTAACAAGCCAGCCGCCTGAATGTCCTTGAGCGCTCGGCGTATGTCGGGCTGCTCCATATAGCCGTAGCTTGCAACCAACGAGTGGATGTCGTTGCCAAGCTTGACGACACGGTATCGATCCGTCGCAGGATATCGAGCCGAGAACGTCTGATTGATATGCATAAGTACCACCTGGGAGGGCAAAACGCCGTATTTCTTGAGAAAGATTCGCATCACCACAGGGACATAGTCCTCCGTCGATTCGATCGGGCGCGAACACAAAAACACCGCCGCACGATCGCTCTCGACCAATCGGCGTCGACCCTGAATCAACGATCTTGCTGCAGGTAAGTTCTCCTGGATCGTGATTTCCAATTCGTCGAGCATATCGCGAAGAGACACCAGCCACTCGATCCGCTTGCCCTCACGCACCCCAAAATCAAAGAACGCCGCCGCAAGTGACTTGCGACCCCATTGCCAAGTCAACATCACCAAAATCAGTCCCGTAGCGATCAATACCGGGAAATAACCGCCACTTCCTAGCTTCAAAAGATTCGCCCCAAAGAATGCAAAATCGATGATCATGAACGGCACGAAAACCAACAAAACCCAAGCGATGTGCCAGTTCCAGCGGTAGTAGGCGACGTAGGAAATGATGATCGATGTAATGGCCATCGATCCGGTCACTGCGACCCCATAAGCCGCCGTCAGGTTCGTCGCGGTTTGGAACATCAATGTCACGGCAACGCAACCGGCAAACAACGCCCAATTGACCGCTGGAATGTAGACTTGACCCTCCCCATGCTCGTCGGTGTGAAAGACCCGAAACCGTGGCACAAAACCCGCCACCGTCGCTTGCTTGACAATGCTGAACATCCCCGTAATCAAGGCCTGTGATGCAATGATCGCCGCCACCGCCGATATCGCAACATCGACCACTTGGATGATCCGGTCAATCGTCGGATTGCCAACCTGAGGCGTCAGTGCATAGAACGTATTGGCCCGAGGCGGTACGCCGCGATCGAGCATATAAGCGATCTGACCGGCATAGCAAAGGATCAAGCAAGGTAGCACGATCATGAACCAAGAGTACATCACAGGCAAGCGACCCGACAAAGCCGGTTCGATGCCCTCGCAACCCGTGACCTTCGAATCACCGCTGCGCGAAAAATGCCCGATGTCGGCATACTTGGCCTCTCCACCGGTGATCGCAAGGACCACGACTCCGAGAATCACCAACGCGCCGATCTTAGGGAAACCCGCAAGAAACCCAACCGCATAGGCCGGATTGATCGCCAAGAAAACATCCGGATGGGCGACCACCCAAGGTAAACCTTTCAGAGCGATCCAAGGAAACCAAACTGCGATCATAAACCAACCAAAAATACTCCCTACCTTGCTCGTCCCCCTCCACTGCATCTTAAAGAGGATCACCAAGCACACGAGCGTCAGGATGATCGAGACCGGAACCCCCAATGGCTCAAAGGCACCGAGCATGCTCACCGGCGGGGTGATGATCCCGTCGGCAGCCAGGAGTCCTGCAGCACAGACGACCAAAAAACTGATGGCCCCACCGGCGAATACCTTCCCCGTGTAGCCCTTCAAAAGACTCAGCAACGCAAACGTACCACCTTCGCCCCGATGATCCGCTCGCATGACGATCAAGTCATACTTGACTGTCAGAAAAATCAGAGCCCAAAAAACTAGGCTCAAACTCCCCAAAAGTTCCGAGCGGGTCAGCAAGTCGACACCCCCTTGCTGGATCAATTCGCTAGCCGAGTGATTCCCCTGAGCATGCTGCTTGAGCAAAATCGTCTCGCGGGTCATTTCCATGGTGGTATACAGGACCGAGGTCCCGATATCGCCGTAAACCGTCCCGCTCGCTTGGCGAATGCGGGGCCAAAGTGTCGGATCCTTAAATAGCTTCATTGACGCCATGGTGGATTAGTAACTCAACTCGACGCGATGCAAAGCGTAGCATCGGGCATGGGGGGGAATGGAGATGGAATCTTCAGTGATCGAAGGTTGGATCGATAGGTTGATCGATGATTTGATCGATAAGGTGATCGCGACGTTGGTCGCTTTCCCAAAGTTGGATTCCCGGGTGAAGAACTATACTTTAGTGGACTCGGTCCCCTTCGAGAAGTAGCCGAATCAATGAAAGGCCACCTATTTGGAACCCCGATCCGACCGATCCGGGGCCCCCAAAGCTGGTGCCAGGCACCTGAGTTTATGCCAGTCCACTACCTTCGCGCCTCTGCGTTCTTCTTCCCCTGCGTCTTTGCGCCCTTGCGTCTTTGCGTTTATTTCTTCCAAAACAGCCGGGATCTCTACGGGAGATCCCCTATCCGAAAGCAGGGATCTACCAGTGCATCACGTAGCCGCCGTCGACGTTGATCGTCTGGCCCGTGATCTGCCCTGCAAGCGGCGAAGAAAGAAAGACGATCATCGCCGCGATGTCCTCAGGTGTCTGCCAATTCCCAAGCGGTACGAGCTGCTTGATCTTCCTCGTCGCCCAGTCCTCATAGTCGAGCCGCTCGGCCGGCTCGGCTCGCTCAAACCAAGCTTGCCAAACCGACCGATTGAGCCTCGTGGGCACCATTCCAGGACAAACCGTGTTGACCCTCACCTGCTGTGACGCCAAATCCTTAGCCATGCACTGCGCAAAATTGATCATCGCGGCTTTGCTAGCACTATAGGGTGGGTCGGTCTGAGATCCGATCTGGCCGGCGACCGATCCGACAAAAATGCACGAAGCTGGAGTGCATCGAATCAATTCCGGTGCCAGTGCCGTCGCGATCCGGACCATCCCAAGAATGTTTACATCGATGGTTTTTTTCCAGTCGTCCGCATCGAGATTGGTAAACGGAAATCCAAATTTGTTCGAGCTAATCGCCGCGCTATGAACCACATGCTGGAGGGTTTTGAACCGATCGAGCGTCCTTGCCTTGGCTTGGGCCACCGAATCCTCCTTGCTGATATCGACGGTAAGCCCAATAGTGCGGACTGCGTACTGTGCTTCGATTTGACGGGCGATTTCTTCGACCCCCGGATCGAGATCCCACAGGGCCACGCAGGCTCCCTCGGCCGCAAAGAGTTTAGCCGTCGCCAATCCGATACCAGCCGCCCCTCCAACGATCACTGCGGTATGCTCGCGAAGTCGAAGATCCATGGTAATGCCCGAAGAGTCTGGTGATGCGATGAGGATGGGATGGGGATTTTTGTCTAGCCGTGCGGATGACTATGATACCCTCTTTGGTGTATGCTTAGGCGTATGTCCAGTAACTTCCAAAAAACGGTCCTCGCGAGCGGTTTGGTCTCCCCACACCAGTGGGACTATTGTCTGAGGTTACTTAAGCACCAGATCCTCAGCACCCAATCCAAAGGGGAGACGGTCGACGAAGACAAGATCCTCCGGAGCATCCTGATCGAGCAGCGGGCAATCACCGAGTATCAAGCATTTCAACTCGCGGATGGGAAGATCAAATTTCGACTTGGGCCTTATGTGATTACCGACTTCATCGGCCAAGGAGGTATGGGGCAGGTCTTCAAAGCGGTCCATGAAATCATGGGTCGAGAGTGTGCGGTTAAAGTTCTGCCATTGCATCGGGTCAACGACGAGACGCTGGCTGGATTTAAGCGAGAGATTCGCATGCAGGCCAAACTCGACTGTCCCTACTTGGTCCGGGCTCATGACGCGGGCCAAGACGGCAGTGTGCACTACTTGGTCACCGAATACGTCGCGGGTATGGATTTGCGCAAACTGGTCAAAACGCGCGGACCGCTTTCTGAGGAAGAGGCCGCCGGGATCATCATGCAAGCGGCCTTGGGGTTGGCTTATGCACACGACGAAGGACTGATCCATCGCGATGTCAAACCCGCGAATATTCTGGTCACCCCGGAGTCGATCGCGAAGGTATCGGATGTAGGACTAGCAGGATTTGCAGCCGACTTGGTAGACGACCCTCGCGCGGGGAAAATTGTCGGCACCCCTGACTTCATTTCTCCTGAGCAGTACTCGACACCCTTGCAGGTCAACGCGGCCAGCGATGTCTACTCGCTTGGCTGTACGTTGTACTATGCAGTCACGGGCAAAGCCCCTTTTCCAGGTGGCGATACGGCTTCGAAAATCCGTAGGCATCTGGAAGCAACGCCACTGCATCCTCGAAACTTCAACACGAACCTTAGCGAAGAGTTCGTCGACATCATCGCCGACATGATGGAAAAGGATCCACGCAAGCGCATTCAGACGATGGCCGAAGTGGCTGCTCGACTTGAGGCTTGGGTTACCTCCGAGGTTCCCATCGCCCAAACGACGATCACCCGTGGACCATGGCTTGCTCCCCCCCCACCCATGCTCGATACCGGAGCGGGGAGCGATCCGGGCGCCTTAAAATCGCTTCCGAATCGTAATCCTGCAATCGGTGAAGAGTCCTTGCAGGACACTTCCTTTCCATCGGGTCCGACCAGCGCTAATCACCCGGCCAATCAACCAGGGCTTCTTAGCACTGCCCCCCCTCCTCCGCAGTTCCATCTGGCTCAGGAGTCGATGCAAGATTCCGGACAGATGCCCAGAAACATGCTCGTCGGCATGACCATTGCGATCATTCTCCCACCGGCGATGGTCATCGGGATGATCCTAGGCTACCTGCTTGCTTCGCGCGTCTAAACTCCTTCGACGAGCCATGCGCTAAGGGAAAATGTGTTTCCCGAGTAATCCCGTCTCGGGTACAATAGGCCCCAACAATTCTCCTTGTCTAGCTTCCCTCCCGATCGAATCCTCGCCTCCCTGGTCCTCTTAGGTGTCATCATTTCACGAGACAATCCATACGAAATCTCCCGACAAAATGACGAAGATTCCAAGCACTCCATGGCGTTGGATTCCGCGAGGCTCAAGGCGTATTTGCGTCTGATTCCGATTCTTTTTGTCTGCTACATCATCGCTTATATCGATCGCAACAATGTTGCGATTGCCAAGCTGACGATGGAAGAGGATATGCCAACGTTCGATGCGGCCGTCTTCGGATTCGGCGGGGGGATCTTTTTTCTCGGATACTTTTTGCTGGAGATTCCTGGCTCTCTGATCGTCGAGCGATGGAGTGCGCGCAAGTGGATTTGCCGCATCATGGTTACTTGGGGGATCATGGCTGCGATGACGGCTTTTGTCACCACTCCCATGCAGTTCTATCTGGTGCGATTTTTCTTGGGAGTTGCCGAAGCTGGATTTTTCCCCGGCGTGATCGTCTACCTTAGCCATTGGTTTACTCAGAAAGACCGTGCTCGAGCGATTTCTTATTTTCTGATCGCCTCGCCCGTGGCGATGATTATCGGCCCGTGGGTCTCTCAGTGGTTCATCGACATCGGACGGACGGTCATTGTCAACGGGGAAACGATCAGTTACCCACTGGTCTTGGGGCTCAAGGGCTGGCAGTGGATCTATATCATTTGGGGGATACCAGCGGTCTTGTTCGGTATCTACGTACTGTTCGGTTTGACCGACCGTCCGAGCCAAGCCAGTTGGCTGACATCTCAAGAGAAAGACGCTTTGGAATCGGAGCTCGCCCGGGAAAAAGAAATGCATTTGAAAAAGGGGCATATGTCCGTCTTGCAAGCCCTTAGCAGTCCAAAGGTTCTGCTCCTCTCGGCAGCTTATTTCGGAATTGTCACGGCCAATTACGGGATCGAGTTGTTCTTGCCCAGTGTCTTCAAAGAATGGTATCCGGAATTGGGACCATCGAAGATTGCCCAACTGGTCATGATTCCTTCGCTCTTGGTGATCCCGGGACAATTGTTTATCGGTTGGTCCTCGGATCGATTTCAGGAACGCCGTTGGCATTCGGTCGTCCCGGTGATCATCGGGGCGATCTTCTTGGTCCTGGCGACTCAAACCCGCGGATCGCTCTGGGCTACCATTCTTTGCTTTACGGTAGCGGCCGCAGGGATGAAGTCCTACATGCCGGCCTTCTGGGCATTACCGAGTTTGTTCCTTACTGCATCGGCAGCAGCAGGTAGCGTTGGGATGATCAACTCGGTCGGGAATCTCGGTGGATTCCTTGGGCCCTTTGTGATGGGTAAAGTCCAGCAAACCCTCTCATCGTACCACTACGGGCTTTTGTTTCTTGCCATCACCAGCACGCTCTCTGCGTTGCTCATTTCCATGCTGCCGTTTCGACGTGCCGGTGCACTCGATGACCAGGATTGATTAGATCCGATGATTATTTACCCATGAGCCTTTGTTTGGGATGGGTTTGACGGACTCGGTATTTGCACTGACGGTCGGTAGGATGATGGTGATCTGGGTTCCTTGTCCAAGCTCGCTTTCGAGCTCAAAGGAACCCTTGAGGGACTCGACGATGTTCAGCACGATGCTCAGTCCGAGGCCAGAGCCACGCGGGGTGGTTGTCGGATTGCGTCCGGTGTTGCTTCGGAAGAATCGATTTCCGATCTTCTGCTGATCGTTTTTGGAGATACCGATGCCGGTATCTTTGACCACCAATCGGCATGTTGATCGAGTGTTATCGCTCGACAAGCTCACCCAAATCCGCCCTCCGGATTCGGTGTACTTGATCGCATTTTCGATAAGGTTTTGGACGATGAAACGCAAGTGGACTGGGTTGGCCATGACCACAGCCGACTCGCAGTTCGTCAAATCGACTTGGATCCCCTTCTCGCTGGCCAAAGCTTCGAAAAGGTCCATCGCTTGTTTGACTTGACGATCCCAAGCGACTGGTTGTTTGATCGCCGAATGGTTTTCGGAACTGACTTCTCCGAGCAGCAGCAACTGGTTGACGATTTTGTTCAAATAGTTGCACTCGGTGACAACCTTCTCGAGCATCTCTCCGGTTTTCCCGTCACTGATGCGGTTCGATACGACCTCGACATTGCTCATGATGGCTGCCAATGGACCGCGCAGTTGGTGAGCCGAGTTGGCGATCCAGTCCTCGTTGTTGCGAACGTGGCTTCGCGTCCGTTCTAACAGACCGTTGATCGTGCTTGCGAGTCGATCGATTTCGTCTCGATTGCCGTTGCGCTCAATGGTCCGATCCTCCGAGAGAAAAATCCTATCGGTTTGTTTAGCGAGGCTTTGCAGGGGGGCAAGCAGCCATCTTGCGACCAACCAGGCCAGGGGTGGTACAAGAAAGATCAGTCCGCCGACGAGCGGCAGAATCCAACGATCGAGCTCTTGCATCGCGATGGCCAAGAGATCTGTCGGGCACCCGACCTGGAGAATCACTGTTTGGGCATCGCTGCCGATTCTGCTGATGCTCTCTGGGGCATCCAACGGAACTGCGCGTGCGATATTCAACGGCCGGTGGACGGTGCGATAGCCGCCGATCTCTTGGATCGAGGGGTTCTGGCGATTAACGCCCAGGATAGGAGAGGGGGCCGTGATGGAGCTCCAGAGGGTATTGCCCTCGGGATCGACGATGTTCAAGAAATGACGGTAGACTGGATGGATGGAAATACGCCGATTCAATCGATCGGACTGGACCTCGTCAAACGGGAGCGTTTCATTCCGCAGGACGGCTTGAAAGTCCTTCGCGACATCGATCAATTCGCGATCGATTTGCGAGAGCACGAGCCACTGGAACGAAGCTCGGCTGGCTAAACCGATCAACGCGGCCGAGGTCCAGGTCGCGAGGACCAGGATCACAGCCGCTTTGGTAGTCATCTTGAGTTTAGACCAAGCGAACATGCAGTTAAGCGGAATGCGAGGCAATGGGGTCTTGGGACTCGGGAACCGCGTCCTCTGCGGACCTGGGTCCTTGGGGTGGGTTTTCTGAGAGCATGTAACCACGACCACGAATGGTGTGAATCAGCGCTCGAGAAAAACCCCGATCGACCTTGCTGCGGAGTCGGTTGATATGGACTTCGATCACATTCGTCTCGCTTTCCCAATCGCTCTCCCAGAGCTGATGGTAGAGCATCTTGCGCGAGAGGACTTGATTCTCGTGTCGGATGAATAATTCCAGGAGCGAAATCTCCGTCGGCGAGAGCCTCAGTTCTTTGCCTTCGCGAAACGCCCGACGTGTGGTCAATTCGAGTCGAAGCGGACCGTAGGAGAGCACCGGACCTTCTTGCTGTTGATTTCGCCGGATGTTGGCGATGATCCGAGCGTGAAGCTCCTTGAGCTCGAAGGGTTTGACCAAGTAGTCATCTGCACCGGCCATCAGACCGCTCACACGCTGTTCGGTCGTGCCCAGGGCGCTGATGATGAGGATCGGGGTTTGATCTCGCTGGGCGCGGACCTCGCGGAGCAGATCAAAACCCGACTCTCCGGCGAGCATCAGATCGAGGACCACGGCATCGGGCCTTTGCGTGCGGATCTGTTCCAAGCCATCCTTGACATTGGAGACAACCACCATATCCATGTGCTCATCGCTGAGGCCTTCGCGGACCGCATCGGAGAGCGCTGGATCGTCTTCAACCAATAAAACCTTAGTAGGCATACCTAAACCCTAATCCCTGTTGAAAGAAACCTTTATATTGTCAACATCCAAGGCAATGGGGCGTGGTGAATGGTAAAGCGATCGCTGACAAGATCAAGCTATTTTGATTGTGGATGTTTCGATTGCAGCAAAGCTGCGGCGAATCCAATCAAATCGCCTCGTTGCTTGGCATGGTCTTTCATCGGTTGGAATTCACCCGAGGCGCTCGATAATTCGATGAGCGATGGGGCCACACCAAAAGGGCGCATCCCATCGGGCATCGTGCGAATCAAGTACTTGGTGGCCTCATCTGGCCGACCAATTCTTGCAAGCAAATCCGCGTAGGTTTCGATTCCAATCGTTCCATGCTCTTCCAAATCGATCGATTCCGCTTTCTGCCGAAAAACACGCAAGGCTGCATCGACATGTTCGCCCAGCAACGCTCGAAACCAAGCCAAACTCATCGGATATAGATCCGCAAAAGGCTCTTCGCTCGAATATTGATACTGTGCGTGCAACTGCCTGCCATACTCGGCCAAATCGGCCGCTAATCTCAGCGTCGACGGATCATCAAGCACGCGTGCGAAGCGGACCGTCGATGCCAAGTGCGTTGTATCCAAATGGTACGTTCCATCCCGTAGCAGACCAGGCACGAGTCCTAGCCAAGCGACGATGGTGTGATCCTCAGGTGCGTTCACCTGTGGCATACGCCTCGTGACATCCGCGATCAAATTCGCAAGCAGCTCTTGATGCACATGCTTTACCAAAGCTTCGACGGCCGCCTGTTGATCCGATCTACCACGCATCGCAACAATCGAATCGAGCATGGTGATGGTGTTGCATGTACCCCGCATCTTCAAACACAGCTCGGTACCCCGACCAATATCCACGCCTTCGTGCACGTAGAGATTAAGCAACAGGTCCAGGTTGTCTTGAGTCGGCTCGACGGCCGCCATGGCTTCGGATGCAAAAGCATCATCGCCGACAGCTCGCAGATACATCCAACCTTCTTGCAACCTCCCCGACCGCATCAGGCCTCCTCCGACCTCTCGACATGCGTCCAGAAGCCGTTTGTCTAACTCATCCTGCACTTGTGGATCCTGTTGGATCGCTCCCGATTTCTTCCCGTGTGCGCCGATAGGATCGACTTGCACCGGAGGCAAACCCAGCTCCACGCGATGCAACATCTTCCGAGCCTCGAATAACTCCGGATATAACTTCTGCTGCCGCATTCGCTCGACAAGCTCTTGCGCAGCGGCCTGGAGCCCTTCCTTGTCTGCAAGCTGCTCGAGCATCATGAAGTCATCGTTAGTTATCGAACCCGTAGGATTATGCATTGCGTAGACTGCCGTTCTTTAAACTACAAAATGGCCAAAGGGTTTCGCGGATGTTCCAAAGTTCCCCGAATTATTCCCAAACGATTCTCGGCTCGCAGCGTTTTCCAAACGGTCGAGCCATCAATTTTGCCTTGCAAAAGATTGCTATAAAGCTCCCAGAGCTTCCGAAGTTCCATCGCGGGTGCATCGCGTAATATTTCTATCCGAAACTTCGTGATTCGCTCGTTAAGTAATTTCATCACAACCTCTGCGCCGCTCTGCGCATTGCCGTTGTATAGCGTATTGCGACATCCTATATCCGCATGCAATACATGCTCGACGCCAATGCGATCGCGAAGTTTCACTTCGTGACGATCGCAAGGTCGCCCGCAATTCGATTTGTTCGTACCCGGCGAAAGCACCGTGCAAAATACACAATGCTCCATATGAAACATCGGCATATGCTGGTGAATAACCACCTCGATCCATTCGGCAGGGGTGCCTTGTATAAACTCCATCAACTGGTCCCGATTCAAATCATACGAAGCCGTTACATGTTGGGCCCCCTGAGAAACAAGCCACTGCGCCGTAAGCGGATTGGTTACATTCAACGAGAAATCCGCATCGACGGCTATACCATGCTCCGTGGCATACCTTAATGCAGCAAGGTTCCTTGCTAGCCATCCGTCCGCTTGATGCTTTTGCAACGCCTTGAATAAACCAACCTCTCCTTCTTTTAATATTCGCAATGTCGCAAGGTAAATCGAGGCCCCCGCGACCCGGCAACGCTCGACGGCTTGGCGATACTCCCGAATGTCATGAAACTCCACCGCAATATCTCTCGCACCAGCCTCGAGCAAGGTATCGAGCTGCACAAGGGTCCGGCATAGGACCCGAAGCCTAGGGGTTTGCTGTCCGTCTGCCTGGCTAGAGTCTGGGTCCTTGAAAGGCTCCTGGGCTCCAGAAGATTTGACATTGGCTAGCATCGATCGGACCACCCCGGCCGGGCGGATCAAACGCTCCGAGTCCTGCTGACGAGCCTTGTCGAGCAACTCGATGAGCGACTTGCGCAACTCGCCAAGGATCGAGAGCGGCAGCATCGGCTCGCCGTGGATTTCGACTTGGCAATCGACGATCTCATAAGGTGTATTTCCAAGCCGATTGAGTTGCTGGAAAATCGCCTCCTGCGTGGCTGGATGCTTCTGCGCTTTGAGTGGAGCATAGGGGTGGTTGAGCGATATCGACCAGTCGGATTTCTCTAGCCCCTCACGATGCTCTGACCATGCGACCTTCAGCGCGATGGGCTCTCCGAGGCGAAGTGTTCCGGAAACCCTTAATTGGATTCTTCTTTCGAAGTTCTCTTTGGCAAACGTCTGCCGCCATCGCTTCGAGAGCCTAGGCGCATCGGTCTGCCAAATGGCTTGCCCCTCAAGGATCTGCGCATCGCGAATGAGACCTTTTTGGAAATCGAGTTCGACAAGGCCCGGTCCGGCTTGGTCGGTCGGCCTTTGGTTGACATAAATCTGAAAGATGCGGCCTCCGACCTCATTGCCAGCCGATCGATCGGCTTGGAATACCACGCCGTCGCCGTTGGCCAATTCGACGTCGAGTTCCGCGACGATGCGATCCCCTTTCTTGCGTACCACACGGCCAGCAAGCACGCCTTGTTTGGCGCTGGTCAAGCCCGGTACGAGCCGTTTATGATCGCAACCTTCAAGCCACCCCGGAGAGAACCCTCGCGAGAAACTCAACTCCATCTCGCGTTGGCTGTTTGGATCCAACACGACTTGCTTGCCTGCCATCGTATCGTCGATCGCTCGTCGGTAATGTCGGACGATGTTCGCGACATATTCAGGGGATTTCAAACGTCCCTCGATCTTCAGCGATGCGACCCCGGCTTCGATCAGATCGGGGATCTGCTCGTAGGCCGCTAAGTCCTGCGGTGAGAGCAGGTACTTCATATCGCCGAGTTCGATCGATTTTCCGTCCCGGATCAGTTCATATTCCAGCCTACAAGCCTGGGCGCATTGGCCACGGTTGGCCGAACGTCCACCGAGCGACTCGCTGGTCAAGCACTGGCCGCTGTAAGCCACGCACAGGGCACCGTGGACGAATGTCTCGACTGGCATCGAAGTCGAAGCCGTGATCTTGCGTATCTCGCTAAGCGAACATTCACGGGCAAGCACCACTCGGTCGATACCGAGCGATTCGACCGCCGCGATGGTTCGCTCGCAGGTCATCGTCATCTGGGTGCTGGCATGCACGCTGAGCTTCGGGCAAATCTGACGGATCAGCCGCACGGCGCCTAGGTCCTGCACGAGTACCGCATCGACTCCCGACTGGGCGATGGCCCGGACATGGTTCTCGAAGGCTTCGAGTTCATCGGTGAAAATCAGCGTGTTGAGCGTCACAAAGCCTGAGACCCCGCGTCGATGCAGATGGGACATCAGCTTTGGGAGTTCTTCGAGATCGAAATTGACGGCTCGCGCCCGGGCATTGAAGCCAGCAGCGAGTCCAAAATAAATCGCGTCGGCTCCGTTCTCAACGGCCGCATGGACGCAGTCCCAGTTTCCCGCAGGGGCCAGCAGCTCGGGCGCCGGCGTCCCTTGGGACGATGTCGTTCTCATTTTCGCTCGCCTTGATACGCGTTGATCAAATCCAATGGAATCTCAGTCATCGGTTTCCTAAAGTACCCCAGCGGTCGCTTGGGGTTTAGGAAGTTCGTTCAGTAGTCTTGCGACGATCGCGTCGGCATCGATTCCCTCGGCTTGGGCACCGAAGGTTGGGACAATTCGGTGGCGTAAGACCGGAGCGGCAAGGGCTTGGATGTCCTCGGTCGTTACGTGCAGCCTGCCGTTGAGAAGCGCTCGGGCTTTGCTGGCCACGACGATTTGTTGGCAGGCTCTCGGGCCTGGTCCCCATTGGACCCAGGGTGCGACCCACTTGGGTGCCGACGACTCTTTGGGTCGCAAGGAGCGAACCAAGTCCAGAACGTACTGCTTGACATGCTCGGGTAAGGGGACGAGTCGAACGATCCGCTGGTATTCGAGGATCTCATGTCCGGTGATGACCGGCTCAATGGTTCCTGCAAAATTCCCAGTGGTCCGCTCGATGATCTCCCCTTCTTGCTCGCGGTTCGGGTAGTCGACGACGGTCTGGAACAGAAATCGGTCGCGTTGGGCTTCGGGAAGCGGATAGGTTCCTTCTTGCTCGATCGGATTTTGCGTGGCCAAAACGAAGAACGGCTCGGAGAGCTTGTAGGTTTTTCCGCCGATCGTCACGCAATGTTCTTGCATGGCTTCGAGCAGGGCGGCTTGGGTTTTCGGAGGTGTTCGATTGATTTCATCGGCCAGGAGAATCTGAGTAAACACCGGTCCTTTAACAAAACTCAGTTGCCTTGCGCCTGATTCGGATTGTTGAATGATGTCTGTACCGGTGATATCTGCAGGCATCAAGTCGGGGGTGAACTGAATGCGATGGAAGTCCAAATCCATGGCTTGAGCCAGCGAACGGACCATCAGGGTCTTGGCTAGCCCCGGGACCCCTTCGAGCAAACAGTGGCCTCCGGCGAGCATGGCGATTAGGAGTTGTTCGATCGTAGCATCCTGGCCGACGATGACTTGGGATACCTGCTGCTTGATCTTGGCGAATGACTCCCTGAGGGATTTCGCGCGAGCCATTTCTTCAGAGGATGGAGGAGGTGGGATGGTGCTCATGGGGATACGGGTAGGAAGGCGGGTGGATTTGGCTCGATGCGGGCGGGTAATGCAGCCCACATTTCTGGGGGGACATCAGTGTACCCCAAGTCGCTACGAATTGCCGGAATTTCGGGCCGAAAATCAGCGTTTAGGGCGGACCAAACCGGGCTGAACATCCAGATCGAGAGGGTCGAATTGACCACGGCGGATTTTTTCCCAAGCCAACGCGCCCATGGCGGCATTGTCGGTACACCACTGGGGTTTGGCGATGACCAACTCGACATTCCGGGCTTGGCAAACTAGGGTTAGCTGTTCTCGAAAGCTGGTGTTCGCGGCGACTCCACCCCCGACGCACAACCTTTTTGCTCGGGTCTTTTTGACCGCCGCCATCGCTTTGGCGATCAAGCAATCGATGACAGCTTGTTCGAACCCTGCGGCGATGTTGGCACGCTCTTGCTCGTCGAGGCTTGCGGCTCCTTGGCTTGGATCCGACGGTCCAGCGATGCGATAGCGGACGGCGGTTTTGAGTCCCGAAAAGCTAAAATCCAACCGTTCTTTGTCTTCAAGAAGGGGTCTAGGAAAACGGATCGCCTGCCGATCTCCTTTGGCCGCAAGCTTTGAAAGCGCCGGTCCACCGGGGAAGGGCAACCCGAGCATCACGGCGACTTTGTCGAAGGCTTCTCCGGCCGCATCATCGATCGTGCCCCCGAGATAATCCCAGCCCAGAGGCTCCTGGCAACGGTACAAGGAGGTGTGTCCACCGCTGACGATGAACCCGACGCACGGATAGATCGACTCGGTCAGACCGAGCCCGCAAGCGTAAATGTGGGCTTGGATATGGTTGATCCCGACAATGGGTTTGTTCCAAGCAAGCGCCAGGGCTTTGGCTGCCGAGAGTCCTACGATGAGCGAACCGGGCAGTCCTGGGAAAGTCGCTACGGCGATGGCGTTGAGCGCATCGGGATGGATTCCGGACTCTTTGAGCGCCGTGTCGAGCACCGGCAGGATCCTCTCTAGGTGCGCGCGAGCGGCGATCTCGGGAACCACGCCGGAAAACTTCTCATGCAGGAATTCCTGAGTCGCTACGCACTCAGCGAGCACGCTGCCATGGGAATCGATCAAGGCTGCTGCGGTTTCATCGCAGGTCGATTCAATCGCTAAGAGATACTCGGTGCTCATTGGGGATCAGCCTAGTTCAAAGCCCCGCCCGAGGCGCATGAGCAAAAGATGCTTGATCCTCGACCAATCTCCAGGTGTTTCCTCCAGAGCCAACGGATAGGCAATCGGTATCGAATAAACAACCCGTTGAACCGAAGCCTCTTCGATCAGGAGAAAGGCCTCGAGCCATTCTTCGAGGAATTGAAAGTCGAATAGCAATACCTCGGCGATTCGTGCGCTGTTTTGCACGACTCCATCGGATCCTTGCGGGAGCAGGAATCGGATCAGCTTTGAGGATTGTTCGAGTCGCATGCGTCGGATGATATCCAAGGATCGCAACTGACCGGGTTTTCCCATGCTTTGGAATCGCTCGGCGATCAGGGATTGGGTAAGGGGGTTTCGGCCTCGGACTAAAGAGATCGTCGCAAGATCCGCGACCGAGGCTTCTTCGCGATCGACCAGAGTCAGGAGTTGTTCTTCGTATCCGCGGATCGCATGGCGGGAGACGAGTTCCAGGGCGCTGATTCCAAGGGCACTGGGCTGGGGTTCTTCCCAGGATTCAATTCCTTCGCGGATCCATCGGTTGGCCAATCCGCGTTCCCAGAGGCTTTCGAGCGCGATGGCGATATCCTCGGGGGCTCCGTCTTCGAAGTCCCATTCGAGGGAACTCGGTTCGCGTGCCAGAGCCGCCGCGCGCTGTTCCATATTCGGGATCGGGACGCGGAAAAAAATCTTTGACGTCTCCTTGAGCGTTTTGATTTCTTTCAAATAAGGAGCAAAGCCCGAGGCTCTTTCGACCGAGATGGCCTCACCGAGCTTGCCGGCGCAGCGGCAGACCCGGTCGGTGATCTTGCGTCCGTGCGACATCTCCTGTGCCCTGGCCAAAACCACTGGCATTTGATCCGAGCTGATCGCAAGGTGGGAGATCAGGGGGAAATCGTAGAAGGCAGACTCGCAACCGTAGTGGTCCCAGGCCGCGATGATCGAGGAGAGGATGCTCGGGTCCGACGCGTAGCTGTTGGACAGTAGGTCTAAGGAGGCCGAGCGGACACGGGGGTCGGTATGCCCGAGCCATTGGATCAGTTGTTTATCAGAAACGGCCATGAGAGCTCAAACAAGGATGCATTGATTCGCGGTATTTACGACGATCAATAGCATACCACTGGAGAGCTAATCTGTAACGATCAAAGTTTCTTCGAGTGTACCTTTAAAGGGTACGATCGGAGTGATCGACACCTTGTTTTTTTGAAGTTGTTTGATCTCCGCGCAAAGCCGATCGAGAACCCCTAGGAGTTCCTCGGAGGCCGATACCCCCAAGTGGAGCCGAAGGGCTTTACGGGTATCGTGACTGAGCAGTTCTTCGTGATTTGACATGATGGATAATGGATAAAAGATGTAGGAGTAAGAGCGATCGGGTGGGCTTCGATCTCGGTGATTTTTACTCGACGGTAACGCTTTTTGCTAAATTTCTAGGTTTGTCGACGTCGCATCCACGAAGCAATGCGAT
>Ga0082207_1000417_pt1 | contig 24429 bp, 20 predicted proteins | sample LakMenEpi10Aug09_FD_71540 | JGI IMG/M metagenome (GOLD analysis project Ga0082207, IMG submission 71540)
TAGGAACTGTATTGATTATTTCAGCTGCTGTTGTAGCGATGATTGGCGCTTCTGGCGCTAGAGCTATTTGGGTAATTGGATTACTACTGGTTGGAGTTATTGGGGTTTTTACTGCAGTTCAAACTGGGGCAGTAAATGAATATCAAGTAGCCAGATTGCAATCATTTGTTGATCCATCAGCTGATCCGCAAGCAACTGGCTATCAACTTCGTCAATCTCGTATAACTATTGGATCAGGTGGATTATTTGGTAAGGGATTATTTGAAGGGCCACAAACTAATGGTCGCTTCGTGCCAGAGCAACAGACTGACTTTATTTTCACTGTAGCCGGGGAAGAGCTTGGCTTTATTGGCTCTTCATTTATTTTATTTTTATACTTTTTGATATTTGTTCGAGCATTTGCAATCTGTAAACGAAGCAGTGATTTGTTTGGCCGACTCGTTTGTATTGGTGTAATTGCTTGGTTTGGTTTTCAAACATTTGAAAATATTGGTATGGCAATGGGATTAATGCCAATGACGGGTGTGCCATTGCCATTTCTGTCATACGGGGGATCATCAATGTTTGCTAATTTGATTGGTATTGGCCTTCTTCAGAATATTTATGCTCGCAGCCGTTAAACACGCTTAGATATTGCCGAGTTGGCGGTTTGCTTCTAATCTGCGATACTTATCCCACGCATTCAGCGCGAGGATAAAGATCCACCGCCGCGATTACGTCGATATTTTTAGCAAGTTAATTAACCAGATTAATTAGAAAAAGTATTGTAAGAGATACTGCAAAACTGCAGTAATTAGTTTTGAAAAGGATTTGATTACTATGGCCGATGAGCCTAAAGCACCACGTAAGCGCGCTGCCAAAAAAGCTGCGAGCGAAGAGAAAAAACCCGCAAAGAAGACAGCGGTTATTCCAGTTCCACTTTTTCAGGCAGCACCAGTAACAAAAACACCTAAAGCCGCTAAAGTTGTAAAAGCTGCTGTAACTGAAGCTTCAGTAGAGAAAAAAGATAATGACAGTGAAGAGTTTCGTCGCCGTCGCCGTCGTGGCGGAAGAGGTCGCCGTCGTAATGGAAAAGAAATTTCAGATGATGCCGATAATGAATCTGTAGATAGCTCAGCTGATTCTGATTCATCAGAGCAAACCCATAAGCGCCGTCGCCGCCGTAGAGCGCGAGGTGAGGGTGTTGTTCCAGGTGAGACTATTGAAGAAGATGGTGTAATCACTGTAGTTAAAGTTCGAGAAGCCAGAGTTAGACCAGCTAGAAGTGAGAGTAAGAGTTTTCCAAGGCGAGATAGAAATAAATTTGATCGTCCAGATCGCAGAGAGCGTCGCGACTTTACTCGCAGACGTGGAACTGTCATTACCGAGTCAGAGTTTCTAGCGCGCCGAGAGGCTGTTGAACGCTCGATGTTGGTTAGACAAATTGCAGATCGAACCCAAATTGCAATCATTGAAGATGATGTAATGGTTGAGCATTATGTAAATAGAAATAGCAATATTTCCTATGTTGGTAACGTGTATCTTGGAAAAGTTCAAAATGTTTTACCATCTATGGAAGCAGCATTCGTTGATATTGGTAAAGGCCGAAATGCAGTTTTGTATGCTGGTGAAGTTAATTGGGATGCCCATGGTTTATCAGATACAGCGCCAAGAAAAATTGAGCATGTTCTAAAATCTGGTCAATCAGTTTTAGTTCAGGTAACCAAAGACCCAATCGGACAAAAGGGTGCCAGACTTACAAGTCAGATTTCACTTCCAGGTCGCTATCTTGTTTATGTGCCAGGCGGTGGCATGAGTGGAATTTCTAAACGACTTCCAGATAATGAACGAAATCGTTTGAAGTCAATCTTAAAGAGTTTAATCCCTGATCAAGCTGGCGTCATTATTAGAACTGCAGCTGAGGGTGCACCTGAGGCAGAGCTAGAAAGAGATGTCATTCGCCTTAAAGCGCAATGGGAAGATATTGAAAAGAAAGCCAATAACTCAAGTACTTCTGCGCCATCACTTCTTTATGGTGAACCAGATCTAACAGTTCGAGTTATCCGCGATATCTTTAATGAAGATTTTAATAAGATGCTAGTCCAAGGTGATCAAGCATGGGATGATATTCAAAACTATATCGGTCATATTGCACCAGAGTTAGCTAACAAGATTGAAAAATGGAGCAGTAATAAAGATTTATTTACTGAAAACCGTGTTGAAGAGCAGCTAGCAAAAGCTTTTGATCGCAAGGTTTACTTACCATCCGGTGGTTCTTTAGTTATCGATCGAACAGAGGCAATGATCGTAATTGATGTTAACACTGGAAAGTTTATTGGTAAGGGTGGAAATCTAGAAGAAACAGTCACTAAAAATAACCTAGAAGCTGCAGAAGAGATTGCAAGACAACTTCGTCTGCGCGATATGGGTGGAATTATTGTGATTGACTTTATTGATATGACTTTAGAATCAAACCGAGAGCTAGTACTTCGTAGATTAGTTGAGTGTTTAGGCCGAGATCGCACTAAGCATCAAGTTGCTGAAGTAACCTCTCTTGGATTAGTTCAAATGACTCGTAAGCGCGTAGGACAGGGATTGATAGAAGCCTTCTCTACTACCTGTGAAAGTTGTGGCGGCCGTGGTATTCATATTCATAGCGACCCAGTTAATAAAGTTGCATTAGAGAAAGATATGGAACAAAGGTATTCAAAAACTAGCAAAGCATCTGCTGAAGATGACAGCGATGATGAGTTAGATAATCAATCTGAAGTTAGTGAACAAAGTAATCCAGAACCAGAAGATGAAATAGTAGAAACTGCTCCAGCTGCAACTACCGGCAGACGTAAAGGTCGCCGAGCGGTCAGTACTGGGGTGATTTCCACTAATTAATCGCTGCATTTGACCAGGTAGAGATCAATCTCTACCCTTATCCACCTAACCAGATCTGATAAATGATTATGGTTCATAACTAGCAAGGAGCAGATCGTGTACGCAATTGTTAAGGCTGGCGGACGCCAAGAGAAGGTTTCAGTTGGTGAAACACTTGTCGTCGATCGCTTAGAAGCTGCAATTGGCTCATCTGTAACTTTTCCAGCAGTTTTATTAGTTGATGGTGCAGATGTAACAACAGATCCAAAAGCATTAGCGGCTGTAAAAGTAACTGGTGAAGTTCTTGCTGAACAAAAGGGTCCAAAGATTGCAATTTTAAGATACAAGAGTAAAACTGGATATCGCCGCCGTCAGGGATATCGTTCAAAACTTACTCGCGTTAAAATAACCGGAATTAATAAGTAACTACTAACTAAGGCAGGTGAAAGCAGATGGCAAGTAAAAAGGGTGTCTCCTCCACACGAAATGGTCGCGACTCAAATCCTCAGTACCTTGGCATTAAAAGATTTGCAGGTCAGGTAGTTAAAGGTGGCGAAATATTAGTTCGCCAGCGCGGTACTTATTTTCATCCAGGAAAAAATGTTGGAATTGGAAAAGATGACACATTATTTGCACTTGAGGGTGGATCAGTTGAGTTTGGTCGCGCTCGCGGTCGTCGAGTAGTTAATATCGTTACGGTTTCATAACTTAAGCGGATTGTTAAATTGTGGGTCCGCTAACTGCGGGCCCATTTTTATTTTTACATCATTAGGAAGGAGTTCACATGGCAACCTTCGTTGATCGCGTGACCCTTCATGCATCAGCAGGTAAAGGTGGTGATGGTTGCGTATCTGTGCACCGCGAAAAATTCAAACCACTCGGTGGTCCTGATGGTGGAAATGGTGGCAGAGGTGGCGATGTTGTTTTAGTTGTCGATCCTGATGTGACAACCTTGTTAGATTTTCACCATTCACCACATCGTAAATCTACAGATGGCAGGCAAGGTGCTGGAGATTTCTGTAATGGCGCTGAAGGAAAAGATTTGATTCTTTCTGTTCCAAATGGAACCGTAGTAAAAGATATGAGCGGTAATGTGATTGCAGATTTAGTTGGCTTTGGAACAAGATTTATGGCAGCTCAAGGTGGAAAAGGTGGACTTGGAAACGCAGGTCTTGCTAACTCAAAACGACGTGCTCCAGGATTTGCATTACTTGGTGAGCCAGGTGAAACTAGAACTTTATTTTTAGAGTTAAAGAGCGTTGCTGATATCGGATTAGTTGGTTATCCAAGTGCAGGTAAATCTTCTCTGATTGCAGCCATGTCAGCTGCTCGGCCAAAAATTGCTGATTATCCATTCACTACATTGGTACCAAATTTGGGAGTTGTGCAAGCAGGTGACACAAGATTTACCGCAGCGGATGTACCAGGACTGATACCAGGTGCTAGCCAAGGAAAAGGATTAGGACATGAATTCTTACGCCATGTTGAAAGATGTGCCGCGTTAGTTCATGTATTGGATTGCGCAACTTTAGAGACTGATCGCGATCCAGTTAAGGATTTTGATGTAATCGAAGAAGAGTTAAAAGAGTACGGCGGATTAGCAGATCGCCCAAGGATTATTGCTCTAAATAAGATTGATTTACCAGATGGAAAAGCGATGGCAGATATGGTTCAAAAAACTTTAGAAGATCGAGGTTTTCCAGTTTTCCAAGTTTCTGCAGCCTCTCGTCAAGGTGTTCAAGAGTTGATATATGCAATGGCTCAGATAATTCAAAAGGTTAGAAAAGAACAGAAAGATGAACAGGTCACGCGCATTGTCTTACGTCCAATTGCTGTTGATGATGCTGGTTTTGTTGTTATTGCTAATGAAGATGGCTCATTTAATGTAATTGGTGATAAGCCAGAGCGATGGGTTAAGCAAACTGATTTTGCAAATGCCGAAGCTATTGGCTACTTAGCAGATCGCTTAGCGTCATACGGTGTTGAAAAAGAGTTGTTTAAACAAGGTGCTAAATCAGGTGATGAAGTCAGAATTGGTTCAGGGCAAGAAGCAGTAATCTTTGATTGGGAGCCAAGTATTGAAGCTGGTGCAGAGTTATTAGCTGGCCCACGCGGAGAAGATTTAAGGCTATCAACACCTTGGCGTATGGATTTACTAGAAGATGACATTGATCAGCTAAGTGATGATGAGATAGAAATGCAATGGGAGTACAATGTACCTAACCCAAAAAATCCTAGGATTGATGAAGATGTCTATTAATATAAAAGATGTTAGCCGTGTCGTAATAAAGGTTGGCTCATCGACATTAACTGGAAAAGCTGGTGCAAACTTAGACCCAAAGGCAATTGATGATTTGGTTGATGTGGTCGCTAAGTTAAAAGCTAGTAACAAAGAAGTAGTGGTTGTTTCATCTGGTGCTATTGCAGCTGGGTTAGCACCTCTGGGCCTAACCGCCCGCCCTTCAGATTTAACCTCTCAACAAGCGGCTGCATCTGTAGGTCAAGGTCTTTTGATGGCTAAGTACACGCAATCATTTAATAGATTCAAAATTACAACCTCACAGATCTTGATTACGTTAGAGGATATAACGAAGGAATCTCATGTCACAAATATTAAAGGTGTGCTTAATTCACTTCTAAAACTAGGTGTAGTTCCAGTAATTAATGAGAATGACACTGTTGGTACTGAAGAGATTAAGTACGGCGATAATGATGGCCTGGCCGCCCGAGTTACCAAGTTAGTTGACGCTGATTTATTGGTGTTAATTACCGATATCGATGGCTTATATGACGCTAATCCGAATACACCCGGTGCTAAACAAATTAATTTAGTTACAGATATCTCAAAAATAGATACTGAATCCCTTGGGGGAGCAGGTTCTGCTGGAGTTGGCAGTGGTGGCATGATCACAAAGATTGAAGCTGCCAAAGTGGTAACCAGTGCTGGAATTGGAATGCTTCTTACAAAGATCTCAGATTTATCAGCAGCTCTAGATGGCAAGCAGGTTGGTACTTACTTCTCACCTAATTCTTAAGGTTTGAAATCTCCAATAAAGCCTTAGCAGTATCTGACTCATGATCTGAATCAGTTGGATTATCACTTAACTTAACGATTACAGTTCTAGTATCTGGATTTATAAAAATAAACTGGCCATGTAATCCCAATGCTAGATAAGTATTTGGATAAGGATGCCAAACTTGAGCCGCATATCCCCAGTCACGATCAAGTGTTGTAACTGGCGTAGTCATCCGCTTCAGCCATATTTTATCTATAACTTTATTTGGACCAGCGTATCCACCATTTAGGAATAACATTCCAACTCGGGCATAATCTATGCCTGATGCGTTAAAGCAGCAAAAAGTTTTCTCAGTTCCACCCACGCGATCAACATTCCAAGTTGCTGGATACTTTGCTCCAACAACCTGCCAAACATTTTTACTGAAGTAATCCGCAACTTTTTTTCCAGTAACTTTCTTAATAATCATTCCCAACATTTGAGTATCAACGCTCCGATACTCTGATTTAGTACCTGGTTCGAAAGCCATTTTTCTATTATTTTTCAAAAACCAATTTAAATCAGTAGTGGCATACATCTGAGCAATTGCAACGCCCCAACCAGATGGCCCTGACGGATAATTGTCACTAACGCCAACACCTGCTTGCATATCCAAGAGCTGTTTGATTGTGACTAAGTCAAAACTACTTCCATTTTTTAAATCCGGGAAATAATCAACAAATTTATCACTCTCTTTGATCTTGCCTTGAGAGACTAATTGACCGATCATGATTGAGGTCATAGTTTTTGCAACAGAATAAGATGGTAATTGCGTTTGCTGTGATACACCATCTTTATACCACTCAAAAGTCATAACACCATTTCGCAAAACAATGAAAGCATTTGTATCGGTTTGCTTTAAGAACTCATTAAAAGGAAGAGAGGTTCCTTTATACATAATTTCATTAGGCATCTTTTCAGCAGTTACCGGAATTGCTGTTGGAGTTGATGCCGGATCAATAACATGCCAAGGCATCAATGTCGGGGTTTTAGATGCTGGTGCTAAACCAAGTTTTATTGATGCTATGGGATCTGGATAATGAATTATGCGAGTGAAAATAAATAAGGCGACGTAGAAAATACCCAGGATAAGAATGGTATTTCTGAGCACCTTTAGCAGCCGTTTCATACCCTTAGCCTAATTGGCCTTAGGCTTAGCCCATGGCTGCCACAACGGTAATTGAGAGTCTTGCAAAGAGTGCCCGGTTGGCTGCACGAACACTCTCTGGATCAACAACAGAGCAACGAAATCAGGTTTTATTTAATATTGCAGATGAATTAGAGAATAATTTAGATTTGATTTTGGAAGCAAATCAACTAGATATGAATGCAGCTAAGGCATCTGGCATGAATCAATCACTTCAAGATCGATTACTACTCACAAAAGCCAGAGTTTTATCTATGGCAAATGCTGCAAAAGCGATCACTAAATTGCCTGATCCATTGAATAAGATCCTAATTGAGAGAAATTTAGAGAATGGTTTAAATCTAAAGCAAAAAACTGTGCCATTTGGGGTAGTCGGAATGGTTTATGAAGCAAGACCAAATGTCACAGTTGATGCCGCTGTCATTCTTATTAAATCAGGCAATGCAGCCTTATTGCGTGGCTCCTCTTCAGCTACCAATAGCAATAAAATTTTGATTGAAGTTATGAAGAAGGCATTTAAAGAAACTTCAATTTCACCAGATGTACTGCAGCTTGTGCCTTCAGATGATCGAAGCACGGTAACAGCTTTGCTAACAGCAAGAGGTTTTGTGGATTTAGTTATCCCAAGAGGAAGTGCAGAACTCATCAGAATGGTGGTTGATGAATCTACTGTGCCAACGATCGAAACCGGTGCTGGAGTTTGCCATGTTTACGTAGATAAATCTGCTGACTTAGAAAAAGCAATTCCAATCTTGATTAATTCTAAATGTAATCGTCCAAGTACTTGCAATGCTGCTGAAACACTTTTAGTAGATAAAAGTATTGCGGATAAATTCCTGCCAAGTGCACTTAAAGCTTTATCCGAAGCAAATGTGTTGATAAATGCTGATACAGCAAGTAAAGCCGTTGCAGATAAATTAGGTATAACTTCTAAACTAGCTACTGAGAAATCTTGGTCAACTGAGTATGGAACTTTAGAGATAAATATTGCACAGGTTGATGGTGTAAAAAGTGCGATCGAACATATTTTAAAGTATGGGACAAAGCACACAGAGGCAATTGTCGCTGAGGATACCGAGGCAATTGAAACCTTTATAAATCTCAATGATTGTGTTGCAGTGATGATAAATGCCTCAACCAGATTTACCGATGGTGAAGAAATGGGATTTGGAGCTGAAATTGGTATTTCAAATCAAAAATTGCATGCGCGTGGTCCAATGGGGCTTGAGCAAATGACGACTACAACTTGGATAGTCAGCGGAAACGGCCAAATTCGCAAGTAAATTAACACCAGTTATACTCGCCAATTATGGCTGCAATCTCTCGCGATGAAGTCGCAAATTTAGCTCGCTTAGCTCGTATTGCAATGAGCGATGCAGAACTTGATCATTTAGCTGGCGAAATGGATGTAATTCTTGGTGCTGTTGCCAGAGTTCAAGAGGTTGCCGGTAAAGATGTTCCTGCAACATCTCACCCATTAGATGTAAACAATGTTGTCCGTGAAGATGAAGTACTCCCAAGTCTTTTGCCATCTGAAGCTTTATCTGGTGCACCAGCGAGTGAGGATCAAAGATTTAAAGTTCCACAGATTTTAGGTGAAGAGTAATGTCAATTAGAGATAACGCTTCACAAATGGCCACCGCATTAGCCAATAAGGAAATAAGCGCGGTAGAACTTACTAATCAGCATTACCAGCAAATTGAAGCTGTCGATAAAGATGTGCATGCATTCTTGTATTTAGATAAAGAGGGTGCAATTTCACAAGCAACTGAAATTGATAAAAAGCGCGCTGCAGGCGAAAAATTATCTCCTCTTGCTGGTGTACCACTTGCACTTAAAGATGTTTTAACTCAAAAGGGTGTACCTACTACTTGTGGTTCTAAGATTCTTGAAGGCTGGCGACCACCATATGATTCAACAGTTGTTTCAAAGTTAAAGTCTGCCGGCGTAATTATTTTAGGCAAGACAAATATGGATGAGTTTGCAATGGGATCATCAACTGAAAACTCAGCATATGGACCAACTCATAATCCGTGGGACTTATCACGAATTCCTGGAGGTTCAGGTGGAGGTTCAGCTGCAGCACTTGCCGCTTTTGAAGCTCCTCTTTCAATTGGAACTGACACTGGTGGATCTATTCGTCAACCTGCTGCAGTTACTGGCACCGTTGGCGTTAAGCCCACATACGGTGGTGTTTCAAGATACGGACTTGTAGCTTTCTCATCTTCATTAGATCAAGCCGGACCTTGTGCAAGAACTGTTTTAGATACAGCTCTTTTACACCAAGTAATTGCTGGATTTGATCCCAAGGATTCAACAAGTATTAACCATGCTGTTCCTGATGTTGTTGCAGCTGCAAAACAGCTGGAAGTAAAAGGTATGAAAATTGGTATTGTAAAACAGCTTTCTGGAAGTGGATATCAAAAAGGTGTCGAGAATAAATTTAATGAAGCTATTGCCGAATTAGTTAAACTTGGCGCAGAAATTGTTGAGGTATCTTGCCCAAACTTTGAGTACGCCCTTGCTGCATATTATTTAATTGCACCAAGTGAGTGTTCATCAAATCTTGCCCGATTTGATTCAATTCGCTTTGGCTTAAGAGTTGGCGATGATGGCTCTAAAGGTGCTGAAGAGGTTATGAATTTAACTAGGCAAGCAGGTTTTGGTCGTGAGGTAAAACGCAGAATTATTTTAGGAACCTACGCACTATCTTCAGGTTATTACGATGCATATTATGGTTCAGCACAAAAAGTTAGAACATTAATCAAGCGTGATTTTGAAGCGGCATTTAAAAAATGTGATGTTTTAGTTTCACCTACAGCACCTACCACTGCTTTTAAAATTGGCGAAAAAGCAGATGATCCACTTGCTATGTATCTAAATGACATTGCCACAATTCCAGTGAACATGGCAGGAATTGGTGGCATGAGTTTGCCTTGTGGTTTAGCTGAAGAAGATGGGCTTCCAGTTGGATTTCAAATCATGTCTCCTGCAATGAAGGATGATCGGATGTATCTTGTTGGTGGCGCTCTTGAAGCAGCATTGCTTGCAAAGTGGGGAAAGCCAATCTTAGATTTTGCACCAAAATTGGCGGGATCAAAATGAGTTTAAGTTATGATCAAGCAATTGCGAAATATGAGCCAACACTTGGCCTAGAGGTTCACGTTGAGCTAAACACAAAGTCCAAAATGTTTTGTGGCTGCGCAACTGAATTTGGTGCTAAGCCAAATACTCAGACTTGTCCGGTTTGCCTGGGACTTCCTGGTGCACTCCCAGTTGTTAATAAAAAAGCAATTGAAAGCACAATCTTGATCGGCTTAGCACTTAATTGCACAATTGCGCCTTATTCAAGATTTGCTAGAAAAAATTACTTTTATCCAGATATGCCAAAGAATTTTCAAACTTCACAGTATGACGAGCCAATCTGCATAAATGGCTATCTAGATGTAGAGGTTGAAACAGATGAAGGCAATAAGAGTTTTAAGATTGAGATTGAAAGAGTGCATATGGAAGAGGACACTGGTAAATCTCTTCATGTTGGTGGAGATACTGGCCGAATTCATGGCGCTGACTACTCGCTACTGGACTATAACCGAGCTGGGATTCCACTAGTTGAAATTGTTACCAAGATAATTCCTAACACTGGAAAATATGCACCACAAGTAGCTCGAGCTTACGTTGCAGCACTGCGTGATATTTTGCGTGGTCTAGAAGTCTCTGATGTGAAAATGGAACAAGGCTCACTTCGATGTGATGTTAATTTATCGCTTGCAAATATTGGAAGTGGAAAATTAGGAACTAGAAGTGAAACCAAAAACGTTAACTCACTTAGATCAGTGGAACGAGCTGTTACTGGTGAAATAATTAGACAGTCATCTCGCTTAGAACAAGGAGAGCGCATAATTCAGGAGACTCGTCACTTCTTAGAAGAAAGTGGCCAAACTCGTCCTGGAAGATCAAAGGAACAAGCTGAAGATTATCGTTACTTCCCAGAGCCAGATTTAGTTCCAGTTGTGCCAGATAACAAATGGATAGAAGAGCTAAGAAAATCACTTCCAGAAAAACCTGCCGATAGAAGAAAACGTCTGCAATTGGCATGGTCTGTTCCAGATAAAGAGATGACAGCAATGGTTAATGCTGAACTTTTAGATATTGTAGAACAGACGGTTTTATTAGGTGCAGACCCTACTAAAGCTAGATCTTGGTGGTTGGGTGAGATTTCAAGAATTGCCAATGATCGTGAAGTATTTCCAACAGATTTAATTACAACAAAAGATGTTGCAGAAATTATCGCGCTAATTGCAAATGGTGATTTGACCGACAAATTAGCACGTCAAGTAGTTGAAGGTGTTATTGCTGGCGAGGGCTCTGCTACTGATGTAATCGCTAAACGTGGACTAAAAGTTGTCTCAGATGACTCTCAACTTATGAAGGCAATAGAGAATGCAATTGCAGCTTCGCCAGAGACTGCTGACCGCGTTCGAGGTGGAAATGTTCCAGCAGCGGGTGCGTTAATTGGTGCTGTGATGAAAGCAACTGGTGGTCAGGCTGATGCGGCAAAGGTCCGAGAACTATTACTTAAGCACTTAGGGCAATAAACTAATCCTATGAGTGAAAAGCAACCGCCAAATAAAATGAAGCCGCGCTCTGGCTTAGTTACTGATGGTTTAGAGCGAGCTCCAGCACGAGGAATGCTACGTGCAGTTGGATTTAAAGATGAAGATTTTACTAAGGCTCAGATTGGTATTGCATCATCTTGGAATGAGATAACTCCATGTAATTTATCTTTAGATAGATTGGCAAAGGCATCTAAAAAAGGTGTGATTGAAGCTGGCGGTTTTCCAATGCAATTTGGAACTATCTCTGTATCTGATGGCATATCAATGGGACATGAAGGTATGCACTTTTCATTAGTATCAAGAGAAATAATTGCAGATTCAGTTGAAGCAGTTATGCAGGCAGAGCGATTAGATGGAATGGTTACCTTTGCTGGTTGCGATAAATCATTACCTGGAATGATGATGGCAGCTGCTAGATTAGATGTGGCATCAGTCTTTGTTTATGCCGGCTCAATTATGCCTGGAAAAGTAGATGGTAGAGATGTAACAATCATTGATGCTTTTGAAGCAGTTGGTGCTTGCGCTAGAGGATTAATCACAGAAGCAGAGGTAGATAAAATTGAACGGGCAATTTGTCCTGGTGAGGGTGCATGCGGAGGCATGTATACCGCAAACACTATGGCAGCAATCGGTGAGGCAATTGGTTTGTCTTTGCCAGGATCTGCTTCACCACCATCTATTGATCGCCGTCGCGATGATTATGCAATTAAGTCGGGAGCTGCAGTAGTTGAATTAATTCGTAAAGGAATTACTACTAGACAGATTTTAACTAAAAAAGCTTTTGAAAATGCAATTACAATTTTAATGGCATTGGGTGGATCGACCAATGCTGTTCTTCACCTTTTGGCAATCGCTCATGAGGCAGAGGTGGATTTAACCCTTGAGGATTTTGAAAGAGTTGGATCAAAGTTACCACTGCTTGGAGATTTAAAACCATTTGGAAAGTATGTAATGACTGATGTAGACAAAGTTGGCGGTATCCCAGTTGTCCTTAGAGCATTACTTGATGCTGGCTTACTACATGGTGATTGCTTAACTGTTACCGGTAAAACAATGGCAGAGAATCTAAAGGATATTAAGCCACCAGATCCAGATGGTGAAATTCTTAAAGCAGTAAAAAACCCACTATCTCTTGGTGGTGGAATTACGATTTTAAATGGCTCACTTACGCCAGAGGGTGCAGTTTGCAAGACAGCAGGAATTGATGTGGATCTTTTTGAAGGACCAGCTAAAGTTTTCGAAAGAGAACAAGCAGCAATGGATGCATTAGAAAATGGTTCTATTGTCGCAGGTGATGTTGTTGTAATTAGGTATGAAGGTCCAAAAGGTGGTCCTGGAATGCGCGAAATGTTAATGATCACTGGCGCAATAAAAGGTGCCGGTCTTGGTAAATCAGTTTTACTTTTAACAGATGGAAGATTCTCAGGTGGAACCACCGGATTATGCGTCGGCCATGTTTCACCCGAAGCTGTCGATGGCGGTCCAATTGCATTTGTAAAAAATGGAGATCGAGTAAGAATTGATGTTAAAAAGCGAACCTTAGATTTATTAGTTGATGAGAAAGAGTTAGTAGAGCGCAGAAAAAATTTCACACCACTTTCCCATAAGTATCGCCGCGGCGTCTTAGCGAAATACTCCAAACTAGTTGGAAGTGCTGCAAAAGGCGCAGTCTGCGATTAAAACTTTTTTGTTATAGAAGTACGCTCAAATATTGAGATCAACATCTCAGGGGTTGACTAGATGTCCATGCACCTGAGAAACTAACCCAATGAAGAAATCATCGCTAATCTCACAAATCGTGATCACATCTGTGGTCGTGGTGATTATTGAGCGTGCGCGCTAACAGAAACAGTTAGTTCGCACCCCTCAGATAAAACTGGGGGGTTTTGTTTTAGTTCAGGCAAGATATAGAAAGGAAGATATGAGCAAGATGAATGGTGCGCAAAGTTTAGTTAACGCACTTGAAGCTGCCGGTGTTGATGTCATGTTTGGCATCCCAGGTGGTGCGATTCTTCCTGCTTACGATCCAATCTTTGATTCTAAAATTAGACACATTTTAGTAAGACATGAACAAGGTGCAGGTCACGCTGCCACCGGATATGCACAAGCAACTGGTCGAGTTGGCGTATGTATTGCTACCTCTGGACCTGGTGCAACAAACTTAGTAACACCATTAGCAGATGCACAAATGGATTCAGTACCAATAGTTGCAATCACTGGACAAGTTCCATCTGCAGCAATTGGAACAGATGCATTTCAAGAAGCAGATATTCGCGGTGTGACTATGCCGGTTACTAAACATAATTATTTGATTACCGATCCTGCCGATATTCCACGTGCAATCGCTGAGGCATTTCATATTGCTAGTACTGGCCGGCCTGGTGCAGTATTAGTTGATATTGCTAAAGATGCTCTGCAAAAAGAGACAACATTTAACTATCCTAAAAATGTTTCACTTGCTGGATATAACCCAGTACTAGAACCAAAGCAAGATGCCATAAATGATGCTGCAGCTTTAATTGCTCAATCAAAAAAACCAGTTTTATATGTTGGTGGCGGAGTTATCAAGGCAAATGCAGCAAAAGAATTACTTCAACTTGCTGAGATAACTGGTGCACCAGTTGTAACTACATTAATGGCGCGGGGTGCTTTCCCTGATTCACACCAACAACATCTTGGTATGCCTGGTATGCATGGCACTGTAGCTGCAGTTACAGCACTTCAAAAAGCTGATCTACTAATTACCTTAGGAGCTAGATTTGATGACCGGGTTACTGGCAAACTTTCTACCTTTGCTCCAAATGCCAAGATAATTCATGCAGATATTGATCCAGCAGAGATTGGTAAAAATAGGCATGCCGATGTGGCATTAATTGGAGATCTAAAAAATATTTTAAGAGCACTAAGCCCTGCAACTAAAAGTGCACTAGCAAAGTCACAGCCTGATTTAACGCCATGGCTTACAGAAACTTACGGTTGGCGTAGTAAGTTCCCATTGGGCTATGACAAACCAAGTGATGGCTCAGTTTCACCTCAGTATGTGATTGAAAGAATTGGAAAAATATCTGGTCCAGACACAATTTTTGCTGCTGGTGTTGGCCAACATCAGATGTGGGCTTCACAATTTATTGGTTACGAAAAACCACGTACCTGGCTTAACTCTGGCGGACTTGGAACTATGGGTTATGCAGTTCCAGCTGCAATGGGTGCAAAGGTCGGTGCCCCAGATACCACTGTTTGGGCAATCGATGGTGATGGTTGTTTTCAGATGACAAATCAAGAGTTGGTAACTTGTGCATTAAATAATATTCCAATTAAAGTTGCTGTAATTAATAATGAGTCACTCGGTATGGTCCGACAATGGCAAACATTGTTCTATAACCAAAGGTATTCAAATACAGATCTACACTCAAAACGTGTTCCTGATTTTAAGTTATTAGCAGAAGCAATGGGATGTGTTGGTTTAAGGTGTGAATCACCAGGTGATGTTGATAAAACAATTGAAGCAGCTATGGCTATAAATGATCGACCAGTAGTTGTTGATTTTAATGTTCATAGAGATGCAATGGTATGGCCAATGGTGGCTGCTGGAACTTCAAATGACGACATAACTGTGGCTAGATCTATGGCTCCAGTATGGGATTCACAGGAGTTGTAATGGCAATTCATACATTAGCTGTTCTAGTAGAAAACTCACCCGGTGTATTGGCGCGAGTAGCTTCTCTATTTTCTCGACGCGGATACAACATCGATTCACTTGCTGTGGGACCAACTGAGAATCCGAAGGTATCTAGAATGACAATTGTGTTAAATCTTGAAGGGCATGCTTTAGATCAAGTAAGTGCACAATTATTTAAGCTTGTAAATGTTATTGGAATTTCTGAAATGAAAGATTCCGATTCATTAAAGCGTGAAATCCTATTAGTTAAGGTTGTTAATAACGACAAAACTAAGGAGATTGCTAAAAAACATAATGCTGTAGTAGCTGATGAAAATGAATCGACCATATCGATCGAGGCCGTTGGTGCATCAAAAGAGATTGAGGCATTACTTATAGAGCTTAAACCTCATGGAATTCGGGAGTTAGTCCAATCAGGCTTAGTGGCGTTAGAGCGGGGGGCTAGAACTTTAGCTGACCGTACGCTGAGCACTATGGGAACTGCTAACGAATCTGATTCAAATAGTTCAACAGCTGATTACCAAAATTAACCACAATAACTACTAATAAGGAGAACCACAGTGGCAACGATGTATCACGATGAAGATGCAGATCTAGCAATTATCCAATCTAAAAAGGTTGCAGTAATTGGATATGGATCTCAAGGACATGCACACGCTTTATCACTTCGCGATAGCGGAGTTGATGTGGTCGTTGGATTGGCCGAAGGTTCTAAATCTCGCGCAAAGGCAGAGTCTGAAGGACTAAAAGTTGCCACAGTTGCAGAGGCAGTTAAGGGCGCAGACATTATTATGTTGTTAGCACCAGATCATGTACAACGCCATATTTATAACGATTCAATTGCGCCAAACATTAAAGCCGGTGCCGCTTTGTTCTTTGGTCATGGGTTTAACATCCGATTTGGTTATATCAAACCACCTGCAAATGTTGATGTTTGTATGGTGGCACCAAAGGGCCCAGGGCATTTAGTTCGTCGTGAATACTCTGCTGGTCGAGGTGTGCCGGTAATTGTGGCAGTAGAACAAGATTCAACTGGCAATGCTTGGCCAATCACACTTTCCTATGCAAAGGCAATTGGCGGATTAAGAGCTGGTGGAATTTTGACTACCTTTACTGAAGAGTGCGAAACAGATCTATTTGGTGAGCAATCTGTACTTTGTGGTGGTGCATCTCAGTTAGTTATGTATGGTTTTGAAACTTTAATTGAAGCCGGATATCAGCCAGAGGTTGCCTACTTTGAATGTTTACATGAGTTAAAACTAATAGTTGACCTTATGTATGAAGGTGGAATTGCAAAACAGAGATGGTCAGTATCTGATACAGCTGAGTATGGTGACTACATCTCTGGTCCAAGAGTTATTGATCCAAGAGTTAAAGAGAATATGAAAGCAGTACTTGCTGATATTCAGTCAGGTGCATTTGCAAAAAGATTTATTGATGATCAGGATGCTGGTGCGCCAGAGTTTAAGTCACTTCGTGCTAAAGGCGAATCACATCCAATCGAAGCAGTTGGTAGAGAACTTCGAAAGATGATGTCATGGGTTAAATCTGCGAATAAAGATGATTACAAAGAGGGAAATGCGGCGCGTGGCTAAACCTGTAGTTTTAATTGCTGAAGAGTTAAGCCCGGCCACATTAGAAGCGCTTGGGCCTGACTTTGAGGTGCGCAATTGCAACGGTGCAGACCGAAGTGAGTTGCTATCAGCATTAAGTAAAGGTGTGGATGCTGTATTGGTCCGTTCTGCTACCAAAATGGATGCAGAGGCTATTTCAGCAGCTAAAGGTTTAAAAGTTATTGCAAGAGCTGGAGTTGGTTTAGATAATGTTGATATTCCAGCAGCAACTGCTGCCGGTGTCATGGTTGTTAATGCACCTACTTCAAATATTGTTTCAGCTGCAGAGTTAGCTATTGGTTTACTTCTAGCATCAGCTAGATCAATATCACCTGCTCATGCTGCTCTGCGAAATGGTAAATGGGCCAGATCTAAATACACCGGAGCTGAGTTATTTGAGAAGACATTAGGGATTGTTGGTTTTGGTCGCATCGGTCAGTTAGTAGCTGCTCGAATGCAAGCCTTTGGTATGAATGTAGTTGCTTACGATCCCTACCTTCAACCTGCAAGAGCAGCCCAATTAAATGTTCGATTAGTTGATTTAGATGAGCTGCTAAAAGTTAGCGATTTCATCACAATTCATTTACCTAAAACTAAGGAAACAGCTAATTTAATTGGAACTGATGCACTTAACAAAGTAAAACCATCGGTAAGAATTATCAATGCAGCACGAGGTGGCGTATTAGATGAGGCAGCACTTTATGAGGCATTAAAAGCTGGCAAGGTGGCAGGTGCTGGAATTGATGTTTTTGCTACTGAACCTTGCACTGATTCACCTTTATTTACTTTAGATAATGTTGTTGCCACACCTCACTTAGGAGCTTCAACAGATGAAGCACAAGAGCGTGCTGGAATTGCTGTTGCAATTTCAGTTAGAAAAGCATTATCTGGTGAATTAGTTCCTGATGCTGTAAATGTTAAGGGTGGAGCAATAGAAGAAGCGGTTAGACCAGCTCTGCCACTTGTTGAAAAATTGGCACAGGTAGCAATTGCACTAGCAACTGATGTGGTTTCATCTGTTGATGTTGAAGTACGTGGTGAGATTTCTGCAATGGATGTTTCAGTTCTAGCAACTAGCGCATTAAAAGGCGCGCTAATTGGTATGGGATCTGAAGATGTTACTTACGTAAATGCTCCAGCGCTTGCAAGTCAGCGGTCACTGACATCTACTATTTCAACTAACCCAGAAAGCCCAGATCATCGCAACCTAGTTTCAGTCAGAGCTGCATGCGCTGATGGATCCCAAGTATTTGTAAGTGGAACACTTATGGGAATAAAACAAACACAAAAGATAGTAGCGATAGATGAATTAGATTTAGATTTAAAGCCAACTAGTAACCTACTTTTCCTTCGTTATACCGATCAGCCAGGTGTAGTTGGTGTGGTTGGTAACTCCTTAGGTAAATTAAAAATAAACATTGCAGATATGCAAGTGGGCCGTACACAAGAAGGCGGTAAGGCATTAATGGCACTTACTGTGGACTCAGTAATTCCAAATGATCTAATTCAAGTTATCGCTAAGGAGACTGGTGCGACCTTAGTACGGTTTGTAAATTTGGTGAACGAATGAAGAGCTTTAATCTAGCGGTAATTGCAGGTGATGGAATTGGGCCTGAGGTAGTTAATGAAGGATTAAAAGTTTTAGATACGGTTGCAAAAAAGTATGACTTAAACTTTAATAAAACTAATTATGAACTAGGTGCAGCATATTGGCATAAAACTGGTGAAACTTTGCCGGATTCAGTCATGGCAGAGCTAGCAAAGGCGGATGTAATTTTATTAGGTGCAGTAGGAGATCCAACTGTTCCTAGCGGTGTATTAGAGCGCGGCCTACTTCTTAAATTAAGGTTTGCATTTGAGCACTATATAAATTTAAGACCAGCTAAATTATTTCCAGGGGTTACTTCACCAATTACAAATAATAAGGGAATCGACTTTGTTGTTGTTCGTGAAGGTACTGAAGGGTTATATGTTGGCGCAGGCTCTATTAAGGATGAGGGAACAAATAAAGAGCTAGCTATTGAGGAATCGATAAATACCTATAAGGGTGTTGAGCGAGTTATTCGTGATGCATTTAACCGTGCCAAAAGCAGACCTAGAAAGAAATTAACTTTAGTTCACAAGAACAATGTTCTAACCCGTGCAGGTGGGCTATGGAGCCGAGTATTTAAAGAGGTAGCAAATGATTTTCCAGAGGTAACTACTGATTATTTACATGTTGATGCAGCATCAATGTTTTTTGTAACTAATCCTGAGCGCTTTGATGTGGTTGTTACCGATAATCTCTTTGGCGACATAATCACCGATATCGCAGCTGCTATCTGCGGCGGTATTGGATTGGCTGCTAGTGGCAACATAAATCCAACTGGTGAATTTCCGTCAATGTTTGAGCCAGTTCATGGCTCAGCTCCAGATATCGCTGGGAAGAACCTGGCTGATCCCACCGCCACAGTATTATCAGTTGCCATGATGCTAAATCATTTAGGTCAAAGCCAAGCAGCAGCCGATGTCGAGAATGCGGTAGCGCAAGATTTGTTAGCTCGTGGTGATAAAAAGCGGACAACTACTGAGATTGGCCAAGCGCTTGTGAGGGGTGTGTCATGAAAGTTATTAACAACCCAAATAAAAGCCCGTTAGCTAATGTCGAGCGAGATCAAAGAGTAAGTGAACCTGGATTTGGAAAGTACTACACAGATAACATGGTTATTGCTCAGTGGAGTGAGGCTGATGGTTGGCAAGATGCTGAATTAAAAGCATATGGTCCATTAACTCTTGATCCAGCCACCATGGTTTTTCATTACGGACAAGAAGTATTTGAGGGAATGAAGGCATATAGCCAACCAGATGGTGGCATATCTCTTTTTCGCCCCGAAGCAAATGCTAAAAGATTTGCAAAGTCTGCTGCACGAATTGCACTTCCGGAGATGCCAGTTGATTTTTTTGTTAAAACTGTTGAGGAATTAGTTAAGCAAGAAAAGGGTTGGGTACCCAAGAAAATAGGAGAATCTCTTTATCTTCGTCCATTTTTAATTGCAACTGAAGTTGGATTGGGAGTTAGACCATCAAATCATGCAACATATGTTTTGATTGCAACTCCAGCAGCTGCTTATTTTAATGCAGCTAAAGCTGTAACAGTATGGATCTCAACTGAGTATGTGCGAGCAGCACTTGGTGGAACAGGGGAAGCAAAATGTGGTGGAAATTATGCTGCCTCTCTGCTTGCTCAAAAACAAGCAGCACAAGAAGGTTGCGATCAGGTTGCCTATATTGATGCGAAAGAGCGCAAGTGGGTTGAAGAAATGGGTGGAATGAATCTTTACTTCATAAAAGGAAGTGGAAAAGATGCCACGATCATGACTCCAAAATTAACTGGGACATTACTACCGGGAATAACTAGAGATTCAATACTTACTTTGGCAAAAGATCTTGGTTACAAGACAGAAGAAAGCATGATCTCAATTGATCAGTGGCGTGATGGTGTTAAAAGTGGTGAGATAACTGAAATTTTTGCATGTGGAACAGCTGCAGTTATATCTGCAGTAGGTGCTGCAAAGAGTGCTCAAGGGACCTGGCAAACAGGTGATGGTAAGCCCGGTGTGATTACTAATGAAATCAGAGCTGCCTTGCTAGCAATACAACATGGCACAGCTCCCGATAAGCATGGCTGGAATAAGCGAGTTATCTAATGGCCATTAATGATTCGTTTCATATTTATGACACCACATTACGTGATGGTGCCCAACAAGAGGGATTAAATCTTTCAGTTCATGACAAGCTGACTATTGCCCGGCATTTAGATGACCTAGGTGTGGGATTTATCGAGGGCGGATGGCCTGGTGCAAATCCAAAGGACACTGAGTTTTTTAAGTTAGCTCAAACTGAACTCAAACTTAAGAATGCAACCTTTGTTGCTTTCGGTGCAACTAGACGCCCTGGTGTTAAAGCAGCAGATGATCAGCTGCTAAGAGCACTACAAGATTCTAAAGCACCAGTTGTAACACTTGTGGCCAAAAGTCATGATCGGCATGTTGATTTAGCTTTAAAAACTCATCTTGATGAAAACCTAGCAATGATTACTGATTCTATTAAGTTCTTAAAATCTGGCGGGCAGCGAGTATTTCTTGATGCTGAGCATTTTTTCGATGGTTATTTGTCAAACAAAGCCTATGCACTTGAGGTTGTAAGGGCTGCAGTTGAAGCAGGTGCTGATGTTGTCGCACTTTGCGATACCAATGGTGGAATGTTGCCAGATGAGTTATCAAATATTGTTCATGAGGTATTGAGTGCATCAAGTGCTCGCCTTGGAATTCATTGTCATAATGACACAGGATGTGCAGTTGCTAACTCTTTAGCTGCAATCTCAGCCGGTGTTACTCATGTTCAAGGAACTTTAAATGGGTATGGAGAGCGAACTGGAAATGCTGATTTAGTAAACATCATTGCAAATCTAGAATTAAAAAAAGAAAAAAATGTTTTGCCAGCTGGTAAATTACAAGAGGCATTTAGAATTTCTCATGCAGTTGCTGAAATTACAAATGTTGCACCAAGTGCGCGTCAGCCATATGTTGGTACCTCAGCATTTGCACACAAAGCAGGATTGCATGCTTCAGCTATAAAGGTTGATCCAATGATGTATCAACATGAAACACCAGAGTCGGTTGGTAATGACATGCGGATGTTGGTTTCTGAAATGGCAGGCCGTGCTTCAATCGAACTTAAATCTGCTGAACTTGGAATTGATTTGGGTGGAGATAAAGATTTAATTGGCCGAGTCGTTGATAAGGTTAAAGATCTTGAAGGAAAAGGTTTTACCTTTGAGGCAGCTGATGCATCATTCGAATTACTTTTACGAACTGAAGTTCTTGGTAAGAGACCAAGCTTTTTCACGATTGAAGATTGGCAGACAACAGTCCATCAAGATGAATCTGGCAAGGTAACATCAAAGGCAACTGTAAAGATAAATGCAAAAAATGAATCAATATCTGCAACTGGAGTTGGAAACGGCCCAGTTAATGCAATAGATAATGCACTTCGTTCTGGACTTGAGAAGTTCTACCCTGAGCTTTCAAAATTAGAGCTAACCGATTACAAAGTCCGCATATTAGAGGGCCGGCTTGGAACTGGTGCGGTTACTAGAGTTTTAGTTGAAACCAGCGATGGTGAGGGCGATTGGAGCACAGTTGGTGTTCATGAGAATGTGATCGCAGCCTCAGCAATGGCATTAGATGACGCGGTTACCTATGGCTTACTAAGACAAGGGCGTAAACCCGAGTAATCTGCTGATCATGTCAGCGGCCTTAGTAACCCAGTATGAGGAGCACTTAGCTCTAGTTAGAAATCTATCTGATAATTCAATTCGTGGTTATGTTACTGATTTAGAGTCATTTCTAAAGCATATGGAAAAACTAGGCATAGTTGAGTTCAATCAATTAGAGATTGAACATATTAGATCTTGGCTTGCTAATTTACAAAGCACTGGTGTTGCTAGAGCAACATTAACAAGAAGAATTGTTTCAATTCGAGCTTTTACGAATTGGGCAGCAGCAAATGGTTGGTTAACTTCAGATTTGGGCGCAAATCTTGCAATTCCAAAGCCACATAAGGTTCTGCCTGAAGTTTTAAATATAGATGAGGCTGCGGCAGTGATTAAATCATTAGAGGTCAGAGTTGCTGAGGAGCCAACTGCTTTAAATTTTCGCGACCTAGCAATTCTAGAAGTTTTATATGGCTCTGGTATTCGAGTATCTGAATTATGCGGTCTTGATATTGGCGATATTGATAACTCTAGAAACACTTTGAACGTAATTGGAAAAGCTAGTAAGCAGCGGGTAGTTCCGCTTGGAATTCCAGCAATGAATGCACTTTCAAGTTATTTAAAACATGGCAGAGGCGAGTTTGCAAATCAATTATCACAAGCTGCAGTTTTCTTAGGATCTAGAGGTAAGCGAATAGATCAAAGAACTGTGCGCCAAGTTGTCTATGATGCTATGAAGGCAGTTGGTGCAACTATGGGGCCACATGGTCTTCGGCATAGCGCGGCTACACACTTACTTGAAGGTGGCGCAGATCTTAGAACTGTGCAAGAAATATTGGGGCACGCATCCCTTGCAACTACTCAGATATATACCCATGTATCGCCAGAGCGGTTGCAGTCAGCTTACAAACAAGCCCATCCCAGAGCGTAACTAAATGAAGATTGAATTATCAGATGCTGTTAAACAGTTAATAACCAGATTAGAAGATCCACTATTTGTTAGGGCAGTTTTAAGTGGGCAACGTCGAAATATGCAACCAGATTATGAACGAGTAGATATTAAGCCGGTATTAATCAAAGATGAGTTAAAGCTGCAAATAGTAAGTAGTGATGGAAAGAAAGATATAACAAAAAATGTAGAGATGGATTTTAACTTTGAACCACTATTTTTATCCGGATATGCCAACCTACAGGTGGATACTACGACGGAATCCTATTCGGTAAGGGTTTCAAAAAAGGATCAGGCAATATTAGGTATTAGTAAAGTGAAATTAATAAGAGAACTATCCCATGATCGACAAAAGCAACGGATGCTACCTGAATCTAATCAAATATTTAAAGCCTTAGAAATGTCAGATATGTTGGGAAGAATTAAGCCCACCAAGATGGATAAATACAAGCAAGTCGATGAATTTCTAAGGTTAATGAGCCAATTAATTGATGGTCAGATTTCTGATCAAAAAGATATTTCAATTGTTGATTTAGGTTGCGGCCATGCTTATCTAACCTTTGCAGTCCAAGAATTCCTAAAAGATAAGTACCAGAATGTCTCAATTTTAGGAGTAGATGAGAGATTAGATTCTAAAGAGCATAATGAAAAAGTTGCCACAAAACTTAAAGTAAAAGCTAACTTCGTAGCAGCCAAAATTGCAGATATACCTAATCAAAAAGTAGATATTGCAATTGCACTTCATGCCTGCGACACAGCAACTGATGATGCAATTAGTTGGGCAGTAAAGAATAATTCTAAGATAATTATGGCAGCGCCATGTTGTATGCATCAATTACAAACCCAGGTAAAGCAATCACCAGAACCTTGGGGATTATTGACTAAATATGGATTAGTAAAAGAGCGGTTAGTTGATTTGATGACAGATTCACTTCGGGCTCAGATTTTAAAGTTACTGGGATATAAAGTTGATATTGTTGAATTTATTGGTGGTGAACATACTGCAAGAAATTTATTGATTAGAGCGGTAAAAAGTGATTCATCTGTATCTGATATTGATAGGCAAAGATATATTCAAATGTTAGAACAGTGGCAGGTAAAGCCATACCTGGCAACTTTATTAGAGCAAGAGTTAAAAGCTACGGCGCAGATTTAGCTGTTCAATTTGAGCACAGTACTTACCTGATGTTAACTCGCAGTTGATAACCTCAGAGTTGCCAATAGAGATACCGGTTATTAAACCAACTACTAGGGTGGTTAAGATC
>Ga0082207_1000418_pt1 | contig 24344 bp, 27 predicted proteins | sample LakMenEpi10Aug09_FD_71540 | JGI IMG/M metagenome (GOLD analysis project Ga0082207, IMG submission 71540)
CACAACACGTGCTTTGCTCAGCGACATGAAGCAACCGTTGGGTAAGATGGTGGGCAACGCATGTGAGGTCGACGAGTCGATCCAGGTCATGGAGGGTAGGGGGCCCATGGATGTTTGGGAGTTGACGCGTGAACTCTCGGCACACGTTTTGGTCAGCTCAGGTCGATCCGATAGTCTCGAGCATGCTCGGCAGAGGCTTCAGGAGCATCTCGATTCCGGGCGAGTTTTGGAGCGATTTGAGAGAATGGTCAAGTTGCAAAACGGGGATTTGCAGGCTCCTCGACGGCTCGGGAAGGTCATGGCGGTGCATGCCCAGCGCTCTGGATGGCTTACCAAGATCGATGGTCAGCGACTCGGTCAGGCGATCATTCTCATGGGGGGAGGTCGAATGCAAGCTGGCCAACGGATTGATGCTTCGGTGGGATTGGAAATGGAAAGAAAAATCGGCGAAAACGTTCACCAAGGGGATGTTCTGGTAAAAATCATGTGCGATAACATTCCAAAAGCCGAGGCTGCCAGGGAACTTGTAGTCCAAGCGATCGCATTGGAGGATCAGCCCGTTGAACGATTTGCCCTTTGGCAAGTGTTCGAGGCTAGTGCGTAATGGGCCAGGCTTTCAAAGGCCCTGTCAAAGCTTGCCCCCCCCAGAGATTCTAATACTGAGCGATTCTAACACTGAGCGATTCTAACACTAAGCGACACTGAACTAGGAGAACAAACATGTCAAAGATTCTTCAGACGCTACCGATTGGCAAGCGAGTTGGGATTGCATTCTCGGGTGGTTTGGACACCAGTGCTGCGATTTACTGGATGCGTGGCAAGGGTGCGATCCCTTGTTGCTACACCGCGAACTTAGGCCAGCCTGATGAATCCAATTACGATGACATTCCCAAGCGGGCTATGGAGTGCGGTGCAGAGCTGGCAAGGCTCATTGACTGCCGAGAGCAATTGGTCAGCGAGGGGCTTTCGGCGCTTCAGTGCGGTGCTTTCCATATCACCACTGCGGGGGTTCCGTACTTCAATACAACGCCGATTGGTCGGGCTGTTACCGGCACGATGCTCGTTCAGGCCATGAAGCAGGACGAGGTTGAAATCTGGGGTGACGGCAGCACTTACAAAGGCAACGACATCGAGAGATTCTATCGCTATGGTTTGCTGGCCAATCCAAGTCTTCAAGTCTACAAGCCTTGGCTCGATGACGACTTTAACCGCGAGCTCGGTGGGCGCAAGGAGATGTCGGAGCTTCTGGAAAAAGCTGGCCTTGGTTACAAGATGAGCAAAGAGAAAGCTTATTCGACCGACTCGAACATTTGGGGTGCGACGCATGAGGCTAAGGATTTAGAGCAGCTCAGCACCGGCATGAAGATTGTCGATCCGATCATGGGAGTTCCCTTTTGGAAGCCTGACTGCCAGGTGTTGCCTGAAACGGTGACGATCGAGTTTGTCGAAGGTACCCCGGTGGCCCTTAATGGCAAGACGTTCGAAAGCAAGGTGGATATGGTCTTGGAGGCCAATGCGATTGGGGGACGGCACGGTTTGGGGATGTCGGATCAAATCGAAAACAGGATTATCGAGGCCAAGAGCCGTGGGATTTATGAAGCTCCAGCAATGGCTTTATTCTACATCGCCTACGAAAGGCTCGTTACTGGTATCCACAACGAAGGGACGCTCGAGCAGTATCGCGATATGGGACGACGGCTCGGTCGACTCTTGTACGAGGGACGATGGTTTGATCCTCAGTCGCTGATGCTTCGAGAAACCCTTCAACGCTGGGTGGCAAAGGTTGTCACGGGCACCGTCATCCTGGAGCTTCGGCGGGGCAATGACTACACGATTCTCGATACGCAAAGCAAGAACCTGACCTATGCCCCTGAGCGATTGACGATGGAAAGTGGGCGCGGAGAGTTTGGTCCAAAGGATCGGATCGGACAACTGACGATGCGTAATTTAGACATCACCGATACACGCGAAAAACTCGATCGGTATCAGAAAGCCAAGTTGCTCAAGGGAGACATGGGCGGTCTGATTCCAAGACTTGGGCATGACCCCAATTAAGCGATGGATTAAAGCGATAGATTCAATTGGTTAATCACCCGGAGGCAGTTCCTTGGCGGCTTTCTCGTAGAAGCGATTCAAGGCGCGTTGCAAGGAGAGTTGGTGGGGTTCGAGTTTGATGGCCTTGAGTTGAGTTTTGAACGCTTGAAGGACTTGGCCGTTTTTTTCGAAGCAATGTGCAAGGGTATCTTGGAATGCCGATTGCTGTGGATCGAGGCTACAGGAACGCCGAGACAGCAGGAGGGCTTCACGGGGATCTGAATCGGTGTTGATCATCAACCAAGCCAGTGTATTGAGAAAATTTGCCAGCCGCTTTTTTTCCATAGATTGGAACATGAGATTGGCGACTCGGATATCCCTTTCGATTTCATCGATTCGGTTTCGAAGCATGCTGATCGATCGTTCTTGTTGGGAATCTCTTTGGCGTTTTTGTTCGGGTGTTTCATTGGGGCCAGCCAATCGGGCAAGTCCGATGAGTGCATCGACATTTTCGAGAGACTGAGCGATGGAGATCAAGAATTGCTCTCGGGCCTTATCGGGTTGATTTTCTTGGGCGTATTGGTTTCCTCGGAAGAGGTGATAATTCGAGGCAAGATCCAGATCTAGATCCTCGACTTGCATGCGAAATAGTCTTTCGTTTTGGTAGCGAGACGCCCAGCGTTCCAGTGCGTCTGCTGCATCCTTGTCTCTTTGCTGATCATGGAGAAGTTGGGTTAGCGTATGCAAACCAAGGATCGTGATACGCTCGGGACTATCTTCTTGACCTTCGAGAGCTAGCCTGAGTTCGGCTTCTGCCCAAGCAAAATCTCCAGTTTCGACGAGTTCTTGAGCAAGACTGATCCGTTCGAAGCTAAACGTAGCCGAGCGGAAAAGCAAAGGGTTTTGGGCATTGCCTGGCAGGTTCGCATCGAGGATTTCGGTGGGGTTCTTCGAGAAGTCCAGAGAGAATGTCTTGCGCTCGAGAGTGAGTTTTGCGATTTGATCGGCCAATTCCTTTTGATTGAGCAAAGCGAAACTTTTTGCCAACAGGTAGTTGAGCAAGGTCGGTGAGTTTTGTGGGAATTGCTTGGGCAATTGCCGATATTGGTCGATCACCAGTTCAGGGAGTTGCGATTCGATGGCCCAGTTGGCAAACTCGGTGAGTTTCTCTGGATCAGGCGGGCCGGCCAGGAGCAAGGGCGGGATGCGCCGGGCGATCTTAAGAGCGGTTTGTCTTCCTTCGACCTGGCTAGCAGCTTGTTTGGCCAGCCAAGTTGCGAAATCAACGAAAAGGTTGATGTTGGTTTGCGGGCTGGAGTTTTCGACAAGTCGTTGTTCCTCGTCGAGGATGCCCAACCACACATCGGCAGGCCAGGGCTGCGGATTTGAGTAGGCCAGTTGCAACCATTTGGCCGCAGAGCTACTCGAACGTTTGGTAGCTTCGAGCACTTGGGCAGAAAGATCGATTTGAGAATTGCGAAGTAGCGCCTGGAGTATTTTGGGGTCAAACGACAAGTTGGCTGGCGGTTGTGCGTCGGTACCTGGGATTCGATTGGGTTGGAGTTTTTTCATAAGCTCCAAAGCGGCCAGTTTGGCATGAACTTCGCTGGTTTCATAGCAACTGATTCGACACAAGGCTGCCACCCCGTGGTTGTTATCTAGATCGCTCAGTTCACGGAGGTGTTTTATTTTGTCGGAGTTGCTTGCAAGCTTGTATTTTTCGATCAGTTTGCGGGTTTCGAAAGGCTCGTAATTCCACGTCCATTCCAGATAATTGCTTTGGGCTAGGTATCGGGCCTGGCTTGCGATCTCTGGATCGGGGTTCAGGGTAGCCTTTCGGATCGCATCCAGAGCCAGTGCTCCATAGCCTTCTAAGCGTTCACGAGCTTCGGTTCGCTGTGCGTAGGAGGGAGCCCCGAGTTGCTCGATAAGCAAATGGATTTGCTCGTCTGCATCCTGATCGACTCTTTGGTTTGTGTTTTCTTTTGAATTTTGTGGGGTTTGTGCCCCTGCAAAACATGTCCAGAGAGTCACGGTTGCAACGAAAGCCAAAGTCGCGTTGAGAAAAAAATTCATTTGGTTTTTCTCGAAATTGGGCTCGAAACCGTTGGGTTTGGACTTCGATGGAGTGCTTCGAGATGCCGATCCGAAGCGTGACGGAATCTTGGGAATTGTAGCTTCAGGCGTCCAACCCAGTGAGTCCGGTCGGAGCGACTGGGCTGAGAATGTCGGGAAGACGGGTAGAAATGGCATATTTTTGGGGTTCGGGGCGTGAAACTTTTGACAGTCGCTAGGATTCCGCGATAACATAAAGAGGTTCCGGATCGAGTGGAAATTCCCGGAACCTTAGCTTGTCTTGCCTAGCTTGGAGAATTCGCGGTATGGCGAAAAAGATTCAGCATGTTTGGGGTATTGAGATTGGACAAAGTTCGCTCAAGGCCCTTCGATGCCATTTGGAGGGTGACGATGTCGTCGCCGATACTTTTGATTTCATCGAGTATCCGAAAATTCTTTCTCAGCCTGAAGCCGAACCTGAGGCCTTGATCAAAGACGCACTGGGTCAGTTTCTATCGCGAAACGATTTAACAGGTGCGACCAGGATTGCAGTGAGTGTTCCTGGGCAAAGTGGTTTGGCTAAGTTTTTCAAGCCGCCTCCTGTTGAAGTCAAGAAGATCGGGGATATCGTCAAGTACGAAGCCAAGCAGCAGATTCCTTTCGATCTGAACGACGTGATTTGGGACTTTCAGCAGATGGAAGGAGCACAAATCGAAGATGGCTATGCGCTCGACAGTGAGATCGGTCTGTTTGCGATGAAGAAGGAGGCGGTTTTCCGCGCTTTGAAGCCTTACCGAGACCAAGGCATCGACATCGACTTAGTGCAATTGGCTCCCATGAGCATCTACAACATGGTTGCCCACGAGCGGTTCGCCGAGCAGATGGCCACCGAGGAGTTTGATCCGGATCGGCCTCCCAAGAGCACTGTGATACTCAGTATCGGCACCGATGCAAGCGACTTGCTCGTGACCAACGGGTTTCGAGTTTGGCAACGAAGCGTACCGATCGGGGGTAACCACTTTACCCGACAGTTGCTCAAAGATTTGAAAATGACGTTTGCCAAGGCCGAGCACTTGAAGAAGAACGCGATGCAGGCCGACGATCCGAAGTTGGTCTTTCAAGCCATGCGCCCGATCTTCAACGACATGCAGCAAGAGATCCAGCGATCGCTGAACTTTTACAAGCAGCACAACAAGAAGTCCGACCTCGAGGGCATGCTGGTGATGGGAAATACTGCGAAAATGCCTGGGTTATTGCAGTTTTTGAACAAAAACCTAGGGATGGATGTCAATCTCTATGACAAGTATCCCAAGCTCACCGGCAATGAGGTCTTAGGTGCTCAGCAGTTCAAAGAGAATGCCGCTGCATATGGGGTTGTCTATGGGCTTTGTCTGCAATTGCTCAATCGAGGGCCGATGCGTACAAACCTCTTGCCTCGCGATATTGTTTTGGATCGGATCATCCGAAACAAAAAGCCTTGGGCCGTGGGCGCTTTGTCTTTGCTCTTGGTTGGGTTTGCAACTCACCATGCGATGCTCGGCCAATCGTATCGTCCGCTTAGACCCGAGCTATGGTCTTCGGCTGAATCGAGTGTTTCGAACGCAGAAAAGAGTTCCAAGGATGAGTTTGCTAAGGACGAAGAGTACAAAGGCAAGCTGAACCTCTACAAGAGCGTCGGCCTGGAAGTCAGCAAGGGTGCTCAGCAGCGTCTGATGTGCTTGGAACTCTATGAGGCAATCGAGCAAGCCATGCAAAGAGATCCTTTGCTCATGGAGAAAACACCCATGGAGCGTCCTTACAAGGATCGCATGGAGTTCCATATCACCAGTGTCGAACAGATGTACTTCGACAGTTTGGCCAATTGGTACAAACCCGATATCAAAACCGCCTATCAAGAGGACTTAAAGTCTCGCGAACAAGCTGGTTTTGCGAAAATCAAGCGGCCAGCAGATAAGGATCCTGACCCGACCGGTCCGGGCTGGGTGATCGAACTCAAGGGTTACCACTACTTCAATGGAACCGAGAAGAAGGGGCGTGAGGGGGCGGCCCACGTGACGAATCACTTGGTGGAGTTTCTCGAAAACGGCGTGGTCAAACTCCCCGGAGAAAAGCCCGGGGATGTACGCGAAGTTTCGATGTACGATCTGGGAGTGCGTCGCCCCGTGCTTAGGAACCGATCCGCCCAACCGAATCGACTCTACAAGGTTTCCAATCCAGAGTATGCAAGACTGCTCGAGGAGCGCGGAATCCGGCCGCCGGCGGGATTTGGAACCGCAGGCGGGGGACCTCCTCCAGGGTTGACCGGAGGCGGACCTGGGGCAGGTTTGGGTACGGCCGGCGGAGGCAACCTTGAGCCAGAATCCGGGGGGGGTGGTGCCGGTGCCGGTGGTGGATTTGGGGTCGGTGGAGGCCCAGGAGTTGGTGGAGCAGGGGGGGGGCAAGCCATGCCTGAGATTAAAGATGCACAAGGAAACGTTGTTCCGCCTGATTTCCCCGCACAAAAATTCGACTTCATCGTCCAGTTCGCCTGGAAGCCAGGGGAACTGGCCAATACGACCGGACCTTCGGCTCCATCGGCACCCGCACCAGTAGCGCCTGCAGGTGGCATGGAACCAGAAAGCGGCGGTTGATAGAGGATCCTAACCATAAGTGCCCCCTGCGATCGATTCACAGGTGGCAAGAGCACTTTGATTCGAACCAATAAAACATAAATCGGCAGCCAAGGGACTCGGGAGTATTCGATGGACGATTTGAAACGGCAACTCAAAGAGATAGCGAAATATTCATTTTGGATTATTTCGGGTTTGGTGCTTTTGCTTTCGAGCATCATTTTCTATCTGACCTCGACAAGCATGTATTCATCGATCTCTCAGAGAATCAACACCGTCAACGGTGTTTTTTCCAAGATCAATGAAGTCGGTGGTAAGGCTGCTACTCACCCAAATGAGCTTTCCCACAAAGAGATGGAAAAGCGGCTAGAAGGTCTCGTCGCCGACGTCGACCAAGCTTGGCAATTTCAATACGAACGCCAAAAAGACTTTTTGACGTGGCCTCAGAACGCTTTTCAATACCCCAAGGTTCATGAGATCTTCGACAGCCTCAGACCATTTGAAAAGAAGGTCGCCTTTCCGCTACCTGAACCGATCACCGCTCCGCTTGATCAAATCACGGTGCAAGATAGAAAGGTCTACAAGGATTATATCGAGCCTGAATTCCCGGCTTTAGCCAAGCGTATTGGTAGTACCTGGAAGTTTGTGTTGGATCAAAAATCCATGACACCAGGTGGCGGTGGCTTTGAACCACCTGGTGGAGTCAGTGGATTTGGGCCTCCGGGACTCGGGGGTGGTACTGGGCCTGCCGCAGGCAAACTCGACGATACCAAGGACTTAGTTCGCTGGTCAGAGGCATCTCAAAAGGAACTCATTTCGACCGCAATGCCTTGGTACGCCAGAACGTCTCCTCCTACGATCCACGAGATCTACTACACCCAGGAAGACATTTGGATTCTCAGGGGTTTGATGGATATTTTGGCAAACACCAACGCTGAGGCTAAGGAGAACTTCCAAGCTGTGGTTCGAGAGATCGAATGGATTCGATGGGGAGCAAAGGCTAGCCGTGACGCAGGCAGCCTGGCCGGGGCCGGTGGTGCAGGCGGAGGCATGGGCGGCATGGGAGGCATGATGGGTGGTGGGCCACCAGCGGATTATTCTGGTGGTGGCGGCGGTGGCCCCCCTGCAGGTTATGGCGGAATGGGTGGTGGTGGCGGAAAAGGAGCTTCGATGGTTCCCGCAGCAGCACTCAGAGCGAAAGACCCAGCCGAAGGCCGCTATGTGGATACATCGTTTAAGCCTCTGACGGGTACCCAACTGCGCGGAGCGATGAATCTTCAAAACGCAACCGATGCGGTCATTGCGGTTGCCAAAAGAATTCCCGTTCGCATGCGGTTAAAAATCGACGAGTCCCAATTGGGCCGATTGATCACTGAATGCGGTAACGGAAAGATGATGCTTGAAGTTCTTCAGGTTCGATACAACACCCAAGCTGCCGCAACTGGTGCTTCGGGTGGTTTCGGCGGAGGTGGGGGTGGCGGATTCGGAGATGCAGGGGGTGGCGAAGGCGGCCCTCCTTCGGCTGCAGGGATTGGTACCGGAGGTGGCGCAGGGGCCGGGATTGGCGATGGAGCTAGTGAGCCAGAGTCAGGTGGAGACGGGGGCCCTGCGGGAGTTCCTGGAATGGCAGGTATGGGAGGCGGTTCGGCTTCGAGGTCCTCCAATGGAGAAGTTCCAATTGAAATCTTCGGTTTGATTTATCTGTTCAATCCCCCTGCAAGCCTTAGCAGCACAAAGACCGCAGAGGCTCCTGCAGGAGCTACCGATGCGAATCTGCCCGCTGGTGCCAACCCACCGGCGGACCCAAATGCTGCAGCGCCAGCAGCACCGGTCGATCCGAGCGCACCGGCAAGTCCAAGCAATCCGGCAAGTCCAAGCAATCCGGCAAATCCAGCTAACCCAGCGAATCCAGGTGAGCCTGCCGATCCAGGCGCACCGCCTAATCCAGGTGCACCGCCTAATCCAGGCGCACCTGCAGATCCAGGTGCTCCGGCTGACCCAAGTGCACCTGCAGAACCAGGTACACCGCCTGACCCAAGTGCTCCAGTCGATCCAAGCGCGCCGGCTGATCCGGCGAACCCAGCTACGGGAAACAACTAACCAAGGAGTTCGTTTATGTTTGGAAAAAAGAAAAACAAAGACAATGCCGACGAGGCCGTGGCAGCATCGAAACCCGATGAAAAGCCTTCGGCAAAGAGCAAATCGAAATCCAAGGGTAGTTTCAATGCCAAGGAGTTCATGCTCTATCACGTGGAGAAGTTCGTTTTTGGACTGATGCTTTTGCTCAGCGCAGGGCTTGTCTACCTAGGGTTTACATCCAAAACGATCGAACCGACAAAAGATCCCAAGAAGCTTTCGGATAAAGCTAGCCAAGTCGTCAATCAGATCCGTGAGAATCACTGGGACGCGATCAAGGATGAGGAGGCTCGGGTCAAGGGCATCATCGATGTGAGTTACACCGAAAAGTCGGTCGATTCAACCAAGCAAATTGCGAAGGATTTGTATCGACCGGAGATCCCTGTACCGGGAGCTCGGATAACTGGATATCGGGCCGATCCAGAAATCCTACCAGCGACGAACCTACAAGCCAGTTACTATTTTGGGCCAATCGTTGTTGGCAACGCAAACGCGCAGCTGGTCGATTATCTTGATAAGCTCAAGGATGCCGAGGGAGCAAAGCCTCCCAAAAAGAAAGAGGACCGTCGCCCGGGCCCGGGTGGATTTGAAGGCGAAAGTGGCCCCCCGGGTCTTGGAAGAAATGGCCCCGGCGGTGGCCCTCCAGGGCTTACAGGTGGTGGCGGCCCTCCAGGACTACCAGGTCCAGGAGGTATCGGTGGAATGGGTGGATTGGGTGCTACGACGGCCAAGCGATTTCTGGCTGCCGGATACGACAAAGGATTCCCATCGCACACGCTTGGGAAATCCAACCCCAACGATCCGCGTCGAAAGTCGATCGGTCCAAGGGATATCGGCTTTGTGAGCGTCATGGCACTTGCTCCCCACGAGGCTTTGGAGAAAGACTATCGAGCTAAATTGTCGCCTGGTGGTAATGTCATGCCTGGACGAGACACGCCGAATTACGTGGGCTTTGAGGTCGAACGCGTGGACGTCACGGACGATCCAAACAAAGTGATCCAAGAGGGGGATTGGCAACCGCTACCAAACGCGGGATCCGAGAGGCTCAAGGAGATTGCAAAGTCGATTTGGCTCGGGACAGCCCCAGAGGTAGCCGAAGCTGGTTGGACGACACCGAACCTGACGATTCCAGTCCCTCCTTTGCTACTTAAGAATTATCGCGATTTCGTATCCCATGCAGAGGTTCCCAAGGTCGGTTCTGGGGCTGGTAGTTCCCAGATTCCCGGAGGCGCAGGGGGCGCCTTGGGTGGCTTTGGAGGTGGAGGAAACAGCGGATTTGAAGGGGAATCCGGTGGTGAGCCCGAAAGTGGCGGTGGCGGACCTCCGGCTGGATATGGCGGCGGTGGACCTCCGGCTGGATATGGTGGAGGCGGTGCAGGTGGCGGTGGGCCTCCGGCTGGTTATGGTGGAGGCGGAGCAGGTGGCAGTGGGCCACCGGCTGGTTATGGTGGAGGCGGAGCTCCAGGTGGGCTCGGTCTTGGCGGTGCACCAGGTGGGCTTGGGCTTGGCGGAGCGCCCGGCGGACTCGGTGGAGCGCCCGGTGGGGCTGCGGGGGGCGCAATGCGAGAGGAGATTCCTCGCGAATTGCCATCGACGAAGTACAAGCTAGTTCGGTTTTATGATTTTGAGGCCAAAGCCAATCGCATCTACCGATATCGCGTTCGTTTGTTGATGTACGACCCGAACTTCCCAGAGGCGGCATCGATTCAACCTCGCTCGGCAGTTTTGGATTCGGCAAGTGGTACTCTGAAGCGGGTGCAGGACTTGCTAGTCAAGGAGCGTCAGGATCGTGAGGCGTTCAAACCTGAGAAAGACAAGGACGGCAAGGAGACTTATTTCAAGCGGAATTCGTCTCGCAAGACAGCTTGGTCGGAACCCTCCGAATTGGTTTCAACCAAACGGATCGCAGAAGCATACATGGGCGATCTGAGCATCGCTTATGCCCCCGATTCACAGCGTCGTCTTTTTGAGGCTTCGGCCCCGAAATCCGAAGTCGTTTTTGCAGAGTACGATCCGAAGCTTGCCAGCTACATACCTCGAAAAGAATCGGTCAATCGAGGGCACGTCTTCGGTCAACCGATCAAGGATCAGGGTAAAGAGGTTCCGTTGGAATTGATTCATCCGGTCAGCAAGTTGATCAAGGCAGTCGAGAAGCAGGGAGGAAAAGTCTTGCTAACAATGATCGACATGCATGGCATGCAGCCTTTGGAGATGAAGGTTCCGAAGGACTCTGGGCTTCGAAGCGGAGCCGATTCGGTCGCTTTTGATCCTGAGTCTGGAAGGATTGTTGTTCTTAGGGAGTTCGACGACTTTACCGGTTACGGGATGTTTACCCAGCCGGACAAGCCCGCTGTTGGTCCGTTGGGCGGTACGTTGCGAAACGACGGAGCTGCAGTTGGGCCTGGAATGGGTGGTGGGTTTGGAGGCGGAATGGAGCCAGGCTCAGGCGGGCCGGGGCCTAGTGGTCTTGGTGGCCCTGGTGCTGCGGGTGGTCCACCTGGAGCCCTCGGTGGACCTGGTTCGATCGGAGGTGGCACAGGTGGTGCGGGGATTGGGGGCCTGTAAATCTCCAAACCAAAAGATTATTTGACTGCAAATCGGACAAAATTCCGATTTGTAGTTGACGAACATCCCACTCCCCCATAAGATCCTGCTCCCTTCTCGCCTGAGGAGGCTTGTTTGAGCGTGGAGCGTTCGAAATGTATTTCGAAAAAGACTACTGCGCGTTGAGAATAGCTTTAGATGAGGTAGGTTACTGTGTCAGGATCGCACGAAGTTATCAGGATACGTATGGAAGCTTACGACCATGCGGTTCTGGATCAAAGTGCCCTCGAGATTGTCGAGACGGCCAAGCGGACGCACTCTGAGGTGCATGGTCCGATTCCGTTGCCGACAAGGATCGAGAAGTACACGGTTCTTTCTGGTCCGAACATTGACAAGAAGGCGCGTCAACAGTTTGAGATTCGGACCCACAAGCGTTTGATAGACATCAAGCAGGCTACAGCCAGGACGATCGAGGCGCTCAATAAGTTGAGTTTGCCGGCAGGGGTTGACATTAAAATCAAAGCAACTTCGCGGTAAGTGGTTCTTTGGTGTTGTCCTGAAGAAGGTTTTTTCCTCAAAGGTTTTCCTCGTATGGTGCGGATGTGCCGTGGGTAACCGCTAAAGACACGACTCTTGTGGTGTGGTGTTTAGCGAGTCCTGCGGTGCAACGATTCACGGAACTGAAACATGAGAAAAGGTATCCTTGGCCGCAAAGTCGGCATGACGCAGGTATTCCAGCCCGATGGTAGCATTGTGCCTGTGACTGTAATTGAGGCGGGGCCTTGCAAAGTGTTGCAGGTCAAAACCGTGGATCGCGATGGTTACGACGCTGTGCAGTTGGGTTTTCTGGATAAGCCTCGGCGTTTGGCTTCACGTTCAGAGCGTGGTCACGTAGCGAATATTTCTAGCAAGCGTTCTGCGAAGCTACAAAAGTCCGGGTTGTCGTTGGCTCCGAAGGCTGACGGAGAGCCCAAGCGATATATCAAGGAATTGCGTGGCGATGCAGGGATGGCTGTCGGTCAAGAGGTCTTGGCGAGTGTTCTCGATGGAGTAAAGTCTGTCGATGTGACGGGTATCTCGAAGGGTTGTGGTTATTCGGGTTGGATGAAGAGGCATAATTTTAAAGGCCAAAGAGCCACGCACGGTGTGAAGAAAGTTCACCGTCATCCTGGTGGTACTGCCGCTGGTACTTATCCCGGTCGTGTTCGCAAGGGTAAGAAGATGGCTGGTCATTACGGGGTCGATCAGGTCACGATGCGAAATCTGAAGTTGGTCAAGATTGACACAGAGAACAATTTAATTCTGGTTCATGGCCCAGTTCCCGGTCCTGCGGGCGGTTATGTGGTTGTTCGTGAGACGAACAAGGTTAGCTAGTGGTGCAGGTTCCAGAGGATCGATAAGAGGATCGGTAGTACAAGAATCATGGTAAAGCTTCCAGTTTATGATCTGTCCGGAAAGCAAGTCGGGGATTACGACATTGATCCGGCTGCCATTGCTCCAAAAGTCAACAAGCAATTGTTGCACGACGCGGTTGTCATGTACTTGGCGAATAATCGCCAAGGCAGTAACAAGACCAAGACTCGCGGCGAGGTTTCTGGTTCGACCAAGAAGATGTACCGTCAGAAGGGTACTGGTAACGCTCGTATGGGTGCTAAGCGGACGCCAGTTCGCCGAGGTGGTGGTCACGCCAACGCTCGTCAGCCACGATCTTATTACTATCGCTTGCCACGGAAAGCTGTTCAGGCGGCCACTCGAATGGCTCTAGCAGCCAAGCTTGGTTCTGCTGAGTCGATCGTGGTGATTGATCGCTTGGCGATGGATGCTCCGAAGACCAAATCTTTGGCTTTAGCGTTCAGGGCGCTTGGGTTGGAGGGTGTAAGCAAGACTCTCGCAACGGCTTCCCATGATCGAAATGTTTACCTAAGCGGTAGGAATATTCAGGGTTTGACAATCAGCCCTGTGAGCGATCTGAACGCTTTGAGTATTCTTCGTCCTCGCAAGTTGGTTTTGACGAAAGATGCTTTGGACTGGATTAAATCGCGAGCAGGTGCTTAGCAAGAGATTACCGGTAGCAAATCACTTAGTAAGTAAGAGCAAATAGAAATGGCAAAGCAACCTCCAAAGACCTCCATGGTGTTGACACCTCACCAGATCGTTTATCGACCTTTGGTGACTGAGAAGGGTGTTCACAAAGCGACTCGTCAAAATCGTTATGCGTTTGAGGTGAGTCCTTTGGCTACGAAGACTCAGATCAAGCATGCGATTGAGGAGTTGTTCAACGTGAAGGTTGAAGCTGTAGCGACACAAAATCGTGGCGGCAAGGCTCGGAGGTATAAGGCTAGGGCCGGGATGACGAAGGCTTGGAAGAAAGCCGTTGTTAAGCTCGGTAGTGAATACAAGATCGATTTCTTCTAGGCTGTAGGGTCATTGGAAACGAGCAAACAGGAAACGAGTAACGGATCATGGGCATAAGAATACACAAGCCGACGTCGGCTGGGCGAAGAAATTCTTCGACCAGTGACTTTGCAGAACTGACGCCTGGTGCAAAGCCTGAGAAGGGTTTGCTCAAGCGACAGAAGAAGAAGGGTGGCCGTAACAACCAGGGCTTCATCACTGCAAGGCACCGCGGTGGTGGACACAAGCGGATGTATCGAGTTATCGATTTCCGACGAATTAAGGACGGTATCCGAGCGACGGTCGATTCGGTTCAGTATGATCCAAACCGCAGTGCACGCATCGCATTGATTGTTTATGCCGACGGTGAAAAAGCTTATATCATGGCCACCGAAGGGATGAAGAAGGGTGACGTTCTGTTGAACGGCCCTGAGGCTCCACCGACGGCTGGCAATTGCCTTCCGCTCAAGAACATTCCACCTGGAATGGACGTTTGCTGTGTTGAGATGACTCCAGGTCGAGGCGCAGCTTTGTGCCGTTCGGCTGGGTCTTCAGCGGTTCTGATGGCTCGAGAGGGCGGTTGGGCCCAGTTGCAGCTCCCAAGCGGTGAAGTCCGTCGGGTACCGAGCCAAGGACGTGCGACGATTGGGAAAATGGGCAATTCTGAGCATGATGCGATTCGGATCGGCAAGGCCGGACGGAATCGCTGGAAGGGCATTCGTCCGCATGTTCGCGGAACGGCCATGAATCCTCATGATCACCCGCACGGTGGTGGTGAAGGTAGAACCAAGGGTGGTCGTCATCCGGTCAGCCCAACGGGCAAGTTGGCTAAGGGTGGGTTTACCCGTCGGCGTCGCAAGCCGAGCAACGCGTCGATTATTCGTCGTCGCAAGTCGGTACGGTATGGTCAGTTGAAGTTGAGATAACGACAGAGGTAGATAGAAGATGGGACGTTCGACGAAAAAGGGGCCGTACGTAGATCCTAAGCTTTTTGAGAAGTTGCAAAAAGCAAGGTCTATCAATAGCAACCAACCGATTAGGACTTGGGCGCGTCGTTGCACGATCGTGCCGGAGTTTGTCGGAGCGACGTTCGAGGTACACAACGGCAAAGCGCACATCAAGGTTTTCGTAACAGAAGACATGGTGGGCCACAAGCTTGGCGAATTTGCTCCCACCCGAACTTTCCGCGGCCACGGCGGTAAGGGTGGTAAGAAGTAGACTTTCAAGCAGCGCAAGCTGAGGATAACAGGATTAAGATTATGCCTTATCGAGCAACACACAAACACGCAAGAATCAGCGCTCGCAAAGTGCGACCGCTGGCGAATTTGGTGCGCGGTAAATTCGCGGATGAAGCTCTGGAGATTCTCCGTTATCAGCCCCATCGAGGTGCGCGGATGTTGGAGAAGGTCATCCAAAGTGCTGTGGGTAATGCTCAGGACACTGAGCAGAACAGTGGGGAGTCCTACAGTGAAACCGAATTGGTAGTCGTCGATGCAAGGATCGACGGCGGTCCGATGTTCAAGCGGTTTCAGCCTCGTTCAAGAGGCCAAGCCTTCACGATTCTCAAGCGTACTAGTCATATATCGGTGGTTCTCAAACGGTTGGATGAGCTGTAGGAAGTAAAGAGCATGGGACAGAAAGTAAATCCAGTTGGCTTTCGAACCGGCATCGTCATGGGCTGGAAGAGCCGATGGTATGCCAGCAAGAAAGAGTTCGCGGAACTGTTGGTCGAAGACCAAAAGATTCGGAATTTCATTAAGAATCACCCCACCAAGGCCGCTTATCGCGAAGCAGGCATCGATCGAATTGAGATCGAGCGAACGCGAGATGAGGTTAGGTTGTACGTGTATGTCGCCAAACCTGGATTGCTCATTGGCAAGAAGGGGACGGAGATTGAAACGCTCCAAGAAGAGCTGCAGAATTTGATTGGGCGAAGAGTCAATTTGAAGGTCGAAGAAGTTTATCGACCCGAGATTCAAGCACAGTTGATTGCAGAAGACATCGCCAAGCAGTTGGCCAAGCGGGCAAGTTTCCGTCGAACGATGAAACGTTCGATTGAAACGACGATGGATGCCGGGGCTAAGGGTATTAAGATCCAGCTTTCGGGTCGGTTAGGTGGAGCAGAAATGGCTCGTTGCGAAAAGGCCAACGCTGGTGCGTTGCCACTGAGCACGATCCAGGCCAAGATCAGTTACGGTTTCGCCGAAGCTTCGACCCCGCAAGGGAATATCGGAGTACAGGTTTGGGTAAATCAAGGTTCCTACGCGGGAGACAACAACGATGGCGCTGATGCCCAAGCGGGTCAAGCACCGAAAAAGCCAAAGAGGACGTATAAAAGGTAACGCTACGCGCGGCAACAAGGTCGTCTTTGGTGACTTCGGACTCCAATGCCTCCAAGGCGGTTGGATTCGAGCCCAGACGATCGAAGCTGGTCGTATCGCTGCTAATCAATACGTTCGAGGTGAAGGTCGCCTGTACATTCGGATATTTCCTGACAAACCAGTATCTTCCAAGCCGCTTGAAACGCGGATGGGTAAGGGAAAAGGAGAGCCGGAATACTGGGTGGCAGTGGTCAGGCCCGGTACGGTCCTGTACGAACTCGGGGGAGTCACAGAGCAGCAAGCGAAAGTTTGTTTTGCTCGTTTGGCAGCCAAGATGCCCATCCGTGTGCGTCTGGTTCGTCGACGACCTGCCTAGTTTTTTCGGTTGAGTAAATGGTGTTGGTTATCGGTTTTTGGTTACTTTTGGATAGCTGAGTGGATTCATGAAAGCTTCAGAATTAAGAGAGATGAGCGACGAGCAATTGGAGCTCACGGCTGCCGAAGCAGCGGAGACTTTGTTTCGTTTGCGGCTTCAAAGCCAAACCGATCGGGTGGATGTACCGACCCAGAATCGTAAGAACCGACGTTTGATTGCTCGGGTCAAGACGATACAGACCCAGCGTACCAAGGCCACCAAGGGTTAACACCTACGGACAAGTCATAGATTCGGGCACTGAAATAAATATAGGCACACAGACAGAGGCATACGGAAAATGGCACGCAGGATTCTAGTAGGGGTCGTTAAGAGCGACCGGATGAATAAGTCGCGTCGGGTGGAAATCGATCGTTTCGTTCGTCACCCGAAGTACTCGAAGATTGTGCGTCGGAAAACCGTCTGTCACGTTCACGATGAGTTGAACGTGTCGAAGGCTGGAGACAAGGTTGAGATTGAAGAATCCAGGCCGATTTCCAAGTTGAAGCGATGGACATTGGTCAGGGTTGTTGAGAAGAACGGCGACGTAGGAATTTCCGACGTCCGAGCGGAGACACAGGCTTAGCCATTAGCAAGGCTTGTCATTTTTCCAGGTTGGTTTGAAGACCAGGTTGGTTTGAGAGATTACAGAATATGATTCAACAAGAAACTCGACTACAGGTTGCTGACAACAGCGGAGCACGCGAAGTGATGTGCATCAAGGTGTTGGGTGGTACTCGCCGTCGATATGCAAGTCTGGGTGATGTGATCATCTGCTCGGTCAAAAGCGTGATTCCTGGCTCTGAAGTCAAGAAGAAGGCGGTGGTTCGTGCGGTGATCGTTCGTACGGCACAGCCATCTCGTCGGGCAGATGGGAGTTACGTTCGGTTCGATAACAACGCCGTGGTGTTGGTCGACAAAGACAACAACCCGAGGGGAACGCGGATCTTCGGTGCAGTTGCTCGTGAACTGCGTGAGAAGAGCTTTACCAAGATTGTGTCGTTGGCAAATGAGGTGGTTTAGTCATGTTGATTAAAGTTTCCGATACGGTTGAGATCATTGCGGGTCGAGACAAAGGTCTCCGTGGGACGGTTTTGTCGGTCGATCGCGAGAACAACAAAGTTGTTGTCGAAGGGGTCAACCGTGTGCTCAAGCACGTGAAGAAATCGCAGCGCAATCCCCAAGGCGGGCGACTTTCCAAAGAAGCTACTCTCAATGCTTCGAAGGTGATGTTGGTTTGTCCTAAAACCAGTAAGCCTACTCGGTTGGGAGTTAGAATTGCTGCGGATGGTTCCAAGGAGCGATTTTGCAAGAAATCGGGCGTGAGCTTAGGGGTGATATCACCTGCTAAGCGTACCAAGGCGGCGAAGTAGAGAATCCATTTACGAGTTTAATCGATTGAAGAAGGTTTTGAGGAATTAACGCGATGGCGCCTCGACTAGAACAGCACTACTACGACAACATTCAAAAGCAGCTTGGCCAAGAGCTAGGCATCGCGAATGTGTTTGCGATTCCCAAGATCGAGAAGATCTCGGTTAACATGGGTGTCGGTGAAGCCATGCAAGACAAAAAAGTCTTGGAGTTGGCTGCAGAAGCGATGGCAGAGATCACTGGTCAAAAGCCGGTGTTAACTTTGGCGAGAAACTCGATCGCAGGTTTCAAACTGCGAGAGGGCGTTCCGATCGGTTGCAAGGTGACCATGAGAGGAGAGCGTATGTACGAATTCCTCGATCGGATCATCAGTATTGTGTTGCCTCGGGTTAGGGACTTTCGCGGGGTAAGCAGGACGGCTTTTGACGGCCATGGTAATTATTCGATGGGTCTTAATGAGTGGTTGGTGTTTCCTGAACTGAGCAATGACAAATTCGCCAAGGCTCAGGGGCTCAACATCACGATCGTTACGACTGCACGAAGCAACGATCATGGGCGACGATTGCTGGAGATGTTCGGGATGCCCTTCAGGGCAGCCAAGAAGAAGTCGGCTTAGTGGATTGAAATGGTTTGTTCCCAAACGTTGGGATTAGTTTCGGGTAAATTCATAACTTTGTTTTGATTGGAAGAGCGAACCGGTGGCAAGCAAAAGCAAAATCGCAAAGGCGAATCGCGAGCCTAAGTTTTCGACGCGGCGAGAAAATCGTTGCAAACTCTGCGGACGCCCCAGGGCCGTGTATCGCAAGTTTGGCATATGCCGAATTTGCTTCCGCAATTTGGCTGACAAAGGTCTGATCCCTGGTGTACGTAAATCAAGCTGGTAGGGCGGGGTAGAACAAGATGATCAATGATCCAATTTCAGACATGCTGACAAGAATCAGGAATGCAATTCGTATTGAACGTACGTTTGTGGATGTCCCGATGTCGAATTTGCGACGCAGCGTTGCAGACGTTCTGAAGCGAGAAGGTTACATTTGGGATTACTCGGAGGTCGAAGGCACTCCTGGTAAGAACCTGAGGATTGAACTCAAGTACGGGCCGAATGGAGAGAAAGTCATTCAGTCGGTGCGTCGGGTTAGCAAGCCGGGGCGAAGGGTGTACGTCAAGTGTACAGAACTCCGTCCGGTATTAAACGGTTTGGGTATCTCGATTGTCAGCACCTCGAAGGGTGTTTTCAGCGATCGAGAGGCTCGTCAGCACAAGTTAGGCGGCGAGGTTCTTGCCGAAGTTTCGTAACCCATTTTTGTTTTAGTTGGAAGACTGGTTGGTGAGACAACCAAACATTCCAGGAGTAGTTACCATGTCGCGAATAGGTCGCAAGCCGATCGAAATTCCTGCCGGTGTTAAAGTAAGCCTCGATGGCACCACGGTCAACGTGGAAGGACCGAAGGGGAAGCTTTCCTTTACCCATCGAGACGAAATCCAGGTTGAAATCGCCGAAGACGGCAAGTCGGTCAACGTCGTTCGTGGGAACGACCTACGCACCGTCAGGGCTCTCCACGGATTGACCCGTGCGTTGATCAACAACATGGTGTTGGGTGTGAAGAACGGCTATGAGAAGAAACTTGAGATTCAAGGGGTTGGATATCTAGCTTCTGTCAAGGAAAAGGTTTTGACGTTGCGTGTAGGTTACGCAAACGAGCTCAAGCTACCGATACCTGAGGGTTTAACGGTTGTTTGCCCAGACAACACCCACGTGAATGTTTCTGGATGCGACAAGCAAGCTGTTGGGCAGTTTGCAGCTTACATTCGTTCGACCAGGAAGCCTGAGCCTTACAAGGGCAAGGGTGTTCGCTACGTGGGTGAAGTGGTCAAGATCAAACAAGGCAAGAGTGCGACCTAGTCGCGTGGCAATTGATGCTTCGGCAATCGGAACAACGGATACGAGGTTGAAAAGTGGACATTCGCAAAGTAGTCGATGGACAAAGAGAGCGTCGGGCTTATCGAGTTCGCAAACGGGTGCGTGGCACACCGGAGCGTCCTCGATTGTGTGTGTATCGATCGTTGCAAAATTTCGCTTGCCAAGTGATCGACGATGTAACGGGCAAAACGATTTGCTCGGTTTCTTCGTCGGAGAAAGCTTTGCGAGGCCAAATTGGTTACGGAGGCAACTGCGATGCGGCGGCCAAGCTAGGCAAGATCCTTGCCGAGCGGGCCACGGCCAAAGGTGTCAAAGCGGTTGCTTTTGATCGGGGTGCTTACAAATATCATGGTCGTGTGGCAGCCTTTGCCGATGCGGCTCGGGAAGCGGGATTGGATTTCTAATTCCAGGTAATTTCGAACAAGTCAAGCGAGTAATCTATGTCAAACGAATCGGTGCAAGGCGATGCTCAGATCGACCGCGTGCTAAAGATCAAGCGATGTGCGGCCGTGGTCAAAGGTGGTCGTCGCTTCAGCTTTGCCGCTTTAGTGGTGGTTGGTGACGGTCGAGGTAAGGTTGGATACGGCTATGGGAAGGCAAATGAAGTGCCCCCTAGCGTGGCCAAGGCTCAGAAGGCTGCAGGTCGTGCGATGCTCCAGGTTCCGATCGTCAACGGAACGATTCCGCATGCCGTCAGCGGCAAGTTCGGAGCAGCGCATGTGCTTTTGATGCCTGCAAGCCCTGGTACAGGTATCATCGCTGGACAAGCTGTTCGATCGGTTTGTGAGGCACTCGGTATCCAAGACATCCTCACCAAGAGCTTCCGGTCGAACAATCCGACTGTTTTGATCAAAGCGACTTTCGATGCGTTGTCGAAGTTGCGTACTCGCGAAGATGTCGAGCGACTCAGAGGGGTGAATTTGTCATGAATTTAGAAGAAGTCAATGACGGCATCGTAGGCAACCGTCCTCGCAAAAGGATCGGTCGGGGTGTCGGTAGTAAAACAGGTAAGACCTCGGGTCGCGGTCGAGATGGACACAAGTCACGCAGTGGTTACAGTCGCCATCCGATGTTCAACGGTGGCGATACACCGATCTACATGCGTACCCCGAAGAGAGGCTTTCATAATAAGTTTGCCACCGAGGTCGTCGGTGTAAACGTAGGAGATCTCAGCACAGCTTTCGATGATGGTGCGCAGGTTACGCCTAGCGATATTCGACATCGAGGAATTGTTAAGGTTCGTTTCGATGAACTGAAGATTCTCGGCGGCGGGGAGGTTACCAAGAAGCTTAACTTGGTCGTCACTCGAATCAGTCAGACAGCGAAGGAAAAAATCGAGGCTGCTGGCGGTTCGGTAAAGATCGTGGCAGCCAAGCGAACTCCCAAGCAACGCGTGGCGGAGTCCAAGGCGAAAGGTTAATCGCTCGCCTTGGTCACTTTGCCCCACCCCAATCAGTCCATCGGCTGACGTCGCTTAGGTGCCGTCAGCCTTTGTTTTTGTTATACTTGTCTCGGTTTTGAGTATTATCGTTCTCGATCCAGGAACATTGGAAACATGTTTGAAAAGCTGCGGGTCGTGTTCTCCATCCCCGAACTTCGTCAAAAGATCCTTTTGACTCTGTTTCTGTTGGCCGTTTATCGTATCGGCTATCACGTGCAATTGCCGGTTCTCAAATCGGATTTGATGGTTACCGGCGAGTTGAAGAACTTCATGGACAAGGTCGCTCTTTTCTCGGCGACGGATCTTCGAAGTTTAACGATTTTCGGTTTGGGCCTTGCCCCATACATCTCAGCTTCGATTATCTTTCAATTGCTTGGAACAGTTTGGAAGCCGATCGAGGATTTGCGCAAAGAAGGTGCCGCAGGACGTAAGAAGATCAATGAGTACACAAGGTACTTAACGGTCTTGATCTGCGTTTTGCAAAGCTGGGTATATCTCCGGTTTACTGTCGGTACACCAGACTCTCCAGCATCCTCGCAGTTCTTCGGCAATAACTCCAGTTCTCTTTCACTCGGTTGGCAAGTCACTTCGGTTGCCATCATGACAGCGGGCTCGATGTTTTTGATGTGGCTCGGAGAGCAGATCGACGAGTATGGCATCGGCAATGGAATCTCGCTTTTGATCATGGCGGGTATTTTGGCTCAGATGCCAAAAGCTCTGTGGGATTTGCGACAAAACGTATCGAGTTCGCTCACAGGAAACTCGGGGACTTCTATAGGCCCGGATGTCCTCGTCGTATTGGCTGCGTTGTTCATCGCAGTGGTCTTTGGGGTCGTCTTTATAACGATGGCCCAAAGACGTATCGAAATGCAAAGTGCCAAGCACGTTCGAGGCCGTCGCGTTTCGGGCGGAACCAAGCAGTTTCTCCCACTGAAGATCAATCAAGCTGGGGTTATGCCGATCATCTTCGCAAGCAGCTTCCTGATGATCCCTGGCATGCTCTTTGGTATCTTGGCTCAGTCCTTCGTCAGAGGAGAAGGATTCTGGCAAACTCTGGCTAGTTGGAGTCAACAAGCAGCTTCCATGTTCAACGGTGGGTCTTCATTTACCTACAACGTTTTGTATGTACTGTTGATTTTCTTCTTTTGCTTCTTCTGGACCTCGATTATGTTCAACCCTAAGGAAATGTCTCAGAATCTCCAAGATTCTGGTGCCTTTATCCCTGGGTACCGACCCGGCAAGCGAACAGCCGATTACCTCGAGAAGGTTATGCTTCGAATCACCTATGTCGGAGCGGCATTTTTGGCGATCATCGCAATTGTTCCGACGATCATCACATCGCAGTTCGGAGTTTCCTTTACTGTGGCGTCGTTTTACGGCGGTACGGGTTTGTTGATTGCAGTGAGCGTCGCATTCGATTTGATCCAGAAGATCGATAGCCACCTGCTGATGAGAAACTACAAAGGTCTTCTAGAGTCCTAGTCGATCAGCTTCGGATCTTTGCTCAAACGACACCGAGAAAGGGGGCCATATCAATGCTGATTGTGTTTATCGGCCCTCCGGGAGCTGGCAAAGGAACACAGTGCCGACGGTTGGTCGAACTGCTCGACATCCCCCATCTATCGACAGGAGAGATGCTCCGGTCTGTTATGGATCAGGATTCCGCGTTGTCTAGGTATGTGGCATCGTACATCAATGCAGGGAAACTCGCTCCTGACCACTTGGTCATGCGGATCGTTTCACAGAAAGTCAAAAGTCCCGATTGTTCTAATGGGGCTCTATTCGATGGGTTCCCAAGGACGATGGTACAAGCCCAGATGCTTGACGATCTGTTGACAGAACTTAAACGTCCATTGGACATCGTGCTAGAGTTGCAGGTTCCCGACGAGGTTCTCATAACGCGGCTTCTCAAGAGAGCCAAAACCGACGGACGAGCCGACGACAACGATGCGACCATCCGTGAGCGATTGCGGGTTTTCCACGAGCAGACCAAACCCCTGATCCAATACTACGCGAGTCAGGGTAAACTTCGCTCGATCAATGGGACCCATTCTGAGCATGAGGTCTTTGAGGCGATCCGAAAAGCTCTTCCTGTGGCAACATAGTCGAAATATCCACTGTTTCCTACTTGGATGGATCGCCTGCTGGATCTTTGCCCCCAGTTTGCTGGCAGAGAAAATTACGATCGAGCGAATTGCAGAGCTTTCTTCCATCGAGCGTCCAGTTTGGGAAGATTACTTGAATCGATCCGATGCTCTGAGAAAGCGGATCGAGTCACAGTTCGAGTCTCAGTTGAAAGACTCCGGATCCTCTACAAGCAAGCTGGCACCCGAGGGTGATAGTTTCCGATTACCCAGCGACAAACAAGATTCTTGGTATTTGGAATCACAAGCCAACGAATTAGCAGATGTTCTGGTTTCCTTCCAGAATCCTGCCGGTGGCTGGACAAAGCATCTTTCGGTGTCTGAGGGGCTGCGAGGGCCGGGCGTACACTGGAGTTCGCAAGGAACCATAGAGCGTCCGAGATACGTTGGGACCTTCGATAACGGATCGACAACAACTCAAATCCTTTTTTTGGCACGGATGCATAGGGTCGCCAATCGTCAGGACTGCAAGTTAGCCGTTGAAAAGGGACTGGAATTCATTCTCGCCGCACAATATCCCAATGGTGGTTGGCCCCAAGTTTATCCGCTCGAAGGCGGCTATCACGATGACATCACGTTCAACGACGATGCCATGGTTCATGTCCTGGAAGTGTTGGATAAGGTGCGACGTCGACACGGTGACTTTGAGTTTATTCCCGAGGTATTCAGGGAAAGATGTGGCGAATCCTTGGAACGCGGAATCCAGTGCATCTTAGCCACTCAGCAAAAGAGCGGAAACCGACCGAGCGTTTGGTGCGCTCAACACGATGCCTTGACCCTTAAGCCCAGTAAAGCTCGCGCGATGGAACCCGCATCGCTGAGTGGGGCTGAAAGCGTTGGTATTTTGAAGTTGCTCATGAGTATCGAGAAACCAACGCCGTCGATCATCGATGCAATCGAAGGTGGTTTGGAATGGTTTGAAAAGCATCGGATACAGGGCCCAAGGCCTTCAAAGACATAAA
>Ga0082207_1000419_pt1 | contig 24340 bp, 19 predicted proteins | sample LakMenEpi10Aug09_FD_71540 | JGI IMG/M metagenome (GOLD analysis project Ga0082207, IMG submission 71540)
CTAGTTTGAGTAATTTTTCATTAACTCTTGGTTCATTTTCATACACATCTAAACCTGCTCCGGCAATAGTTTTGTTAATTAGTGCATTAGCTAAAGCTTCTTCGTTAACAATTGGACCTCTAGCAGTATTGATCAAATAACTAGTTTTCTTCATTTTTGATAATTGAGCATCAGAAATTAAATGGTGGGTTTCTGTTGAGTATGGGCAATGAAGTGAGACGATATCGCTTTGTTGTAATAACTCATCCAGGCTTACATATTGTGCTGATAGTTCTTTTTCAATCTTTTCATCAAGTCGATTTCTTCTGGTGTAGATAATCTTCATGCCAAAACTTTTAGCCCTTAAAGCAGTGGCAATACCAATTTGTCCCATGCCCACAATTCCCAAAGTTTGATTTTGAATGCTTGAACCCAACATGTAAAACATTCCCCAAGCCCATGGGTCTTGGTTTCTAATGACACGTTCACCTTCACTAAGTCTTCTGGTAGTCATCAAAATCAGTGCCATTGCAATATCTGCTGTTGCATCAGTTAAAACACCAGGGGTATTTGTGACTAAAACATTTTTATTCTTACAAGCTGCTACATCAATGTTGTTGTAACCAACGGCAACGTTACAAACTGCTTTTAGATCATTGCCTGCTGAAGTTAAAACTTCTTCATCAATTTTTTCTGTCAACAAAGACACAATTACATTTGCACCGCTTACGCGCTTTAAAAGCTCATCTCTTGAAATTGGGGTTTCTTCACCCCAGCTGATTACTTCATGGGATTTCTTTAGTTTCTCTAATGCAACTTCAGGAATTTTTCCTGTGACAACTATTTTTGCCACGCTTATGCGATCCACTTACCCATCAAACCAAGTCCTTCTTCGATTTGATCTTTGTTGATTCCAGAGAATGCTAAACGAATGTATTTTCTCTTTTCATCACTTTGTGGTCGGCCAAAGTGAAGTCGGGTACAAAATGAGACACCAGTTTTATGTAAAGCATCTTGAGCAAAATCAGCTAATTCGCTGATTCCTTTTCTTTCCATTGCTTCAGTCACATCTGGGAATAAGTAAAAGCCTGCTTCAGGAGTGTGAACACTTACTCCAGGCATCTTGTTCAGCAAAGAAATAGCTGCGTCTCGTCTTTCTTTTAAGGTGTTTAACATAACTGGCACATTTGATTGATCACCTTTGATTGCTTCAACCCCACCGTATTGAATGAAATGTGTGGTGCAAGATTCATCATTGGTGTTTAATTTTGCGATGTTGTTAGCAAGTTCTAAGGGGGCAATTGCTGCTCCTAGTCTCCAACCTGTCATGGCAAATTTCTTTGAAAACGTATAGAGAATGACTGTTCTTTCTAACATGCCTGGGATTTGAGCAATTGATTTTGATTTACCAGAAAATCTCATTTCAAAATAAGCCTCATCAGATAAAACCCACAGATTATTCTTGATTGCAATTTCAGCTAGTGCTTCTCTTTCTGCATCTGTGGACTCAGCACCATTTGGGTTTTGTAGATCGTTATAAACAATTGCTTTTGTTTTAGGGGTAATTAAAGATTTAATTTGCTCTAAATCAATGTTAAAGCCAGTGCTTGATGGAACGTATCTATAAGGTTTTGCAACTCCCCCAAAATATTCAATCTGGCTTTCATAGATTGGATAACCAGGATTTGGATACAAAACTTCATCACCTGGGTTCATGATTGTTTGAATGAATTTAGTGATTACTGGCTTGCCACCAGGTTGCACAATTACGTTAGCTGGTTCAAATTTTAAATTTCTTCGCACACTTACATCTTCTGCCAAAGCTTCTCTTAATTGAGGAATACCAGCTGCTGGGCAATAACCAGTTTTGCCATCAACAATTGCTTTATTCATTGCCTCGACAATGTTTTTTGAGGTGGGAAGATTTAAATCACCAAGATGAAAAGGATAAATTTTATTGCCTTTGGCGTTCCATTCAGCTGCTGCCAATGAAACTGCAAAAGCGGTTTCGGTTCCTAGATTTTCCCGACGGGTTGCTAACTGCATCATGAATCCTTTTGCATTCGACGATCTGGTGGGCTTAAGGCTAGCAGTCAGGATTTAGTCAAACAATGCGCTATTTCAGCAGTTTCACATGATGAAAAACTCGAGTGTGACTTAGTAACCAGCCATAGCTAGTAACTCATTTGCCCCAAAGGCAAATACGTTTAAATCAAGTCCACCACGTGGAATTCCATATGCAGGACCATTGCCACGATCTGTGTATTGCCAGAAAGTCCAATTCAATTCACATGCAGACGCACTCCACACAGTTCTTGTGCAACCACCAGAAGGTGTTGAGGCAGGATTTGCGGTTTGTGAATAATTTGCTACCCATAATGGATTGTTTGCTAATTGCGGACTCCTTAAATAACTTCTGAGAAAGTTGAGATTGGAATAAACAATTGCATCTTTTCCAGTTCGCTCTTTTACTCTTGAAACAAACCCTAAAGAAAAATTAGTAACAACTGCAGCACCTGTTCCTGATGGTCTTGAAAATGATTCAATGTCTAAAACAATTGGTAAAACACCTGGGACTAAGCCACCTAAAGAATTTAAGTGATCAATTGGCAAATCGGCTTGTTGTTGTCCTGCCCCAAAAGCTGCATCAGCACTAATTCCACGAGGAATCAAAGCTGCGTGATAAATACCGGTTAAAATACCTGCTTCTCTTGCGGCAGGAAAATCAATTGAAGACCAATACTTTGCAGGACCTGCCCCTAAAGGATGAGAATCAGTTCCTTTAATAAAAAGAAATCTGACACCAGCGTCATACATTTTTATAAAGTTAATTGGTGCATTGCCAGAATGCTGCCAACGAGAAATATCTGAACCAAGAATTCTGTCCCCTGGTCCAACGCGTGCTGCAACATTTGCCCTATTTCTGGAAAGACCTGCCAAAACGAGCTTCTTTAAAATTGCTTCCTGATTAGCCACTATCTTCTTAATTTTTTCGGCTTCTTCAGCAGCTCTGGCCCGCACCTTGGTTAACTCCACAACAATCTCAGCTGATCTTGCTTTCTTTTCCGCAATTTCTTTTTCTCTGACTTCTAATTCTTTTTCCTTAATTTCTAAGGCTGCTTTATCGTCGTTTAGTAATTTGATTATTTTGCTGCTATTTGCGAGCAAGGATTGCAATGAGGCAAATGTGGAGAGTGCTTCATTAGAGTCAGCAGAAGATAAAATGGCCTCGACTAAATAAAGTTCCTGTTGCGTGCCATCAATAAAGGTTGCTCTGACCAGATCATCGATTTGGGATTGAATTCGTGCTATTTCTTCAACCAAGGCTTTTATTTCTGCAATGATTTGATCCCTTTGTCTTTGGGCTTCTTCTAATTCAGCCCTGATTCTTCGATCTTCAGCAATAGCAGCGTTTAGCTCTTCGGTGGTTTGTTTCAAAACATCTTGGGCAGCTTTAAGTTCTTTTTTACTTTCAGCAATTTCTGCTCGGGCATTATCAATTTCTGCATCGCGAGGCATCGGCATAGCCGAGGCTGTGGTGGAGTGGGCAAAGACTAAAACCAATAAGAATATGAATATTTGTTTACTAAACCTGATTTTTAGTCCCACCCTTAACACTATGCCATATCGACCTTTGGTTAAAACGGACTTGAAATTGTGGGAAATATTTCATTTTTCATGCCAAGATGAGTAGGTAAGTACTCATCTAAAGGAGCATTTCAATGGGTGAAAAATCCAAGGGCCAGGTTAACAAGAAGAAGCCTGCCGCAAAATCATTGAAAGAAAAAAGGGCAGCAAAGCAAGAAAAGAAAGCCTCTAAATCTAACCAAGGCTAGGAAAGAAAGTTATTTCTCTTCCACAACAGGTTCTGCTGGAGTTTGTGCAGCAGGATCTGTTGTTTCTTTTGCAGGTTCAATTTTCCAAGCTCGTGTTTGTAGCCAGGTAACTGGATTAATTTTTTCGTCTTTTGCGTTGTGGGTTTCAAAGTGAAGATGTGAGCCGGTGGTGTGGCCAGATGCGCCAACTAGACCAATTCTGTCTCCAATTTGTAGGTAGTCACCTTTTTTAGCAATTCTTTTAGACATGTGGGCATACCAAGAAGTGGTTCCATCAGAATGTTCCATGATGATTAGTCGGCCATAAGCTTTTTTCCAACCAGCAAAAATTACTTTGCCTTCCACAACAGCTTTTATAACGGTTCCTCTTGGGGCACGAATATCAATACCATCATGTCTTCTGCCAGACCAGCGTCTACCCTTTTGGTTGTAAACAGCAGAGATTTCACCAATTACTGGCATCTTGTAAGGAAGTTTTCGACTGCTTGTTCCACGCGCTGGTTGTTTACCGCGTTGACCTTCAGGAATTAAAGTTGCAACTTGTTCAGGATTTAATTGTGCTGCGACTTCTTCAGCTGTGGCTTCGTCATATTCTTTTTCAGATCTGTTAGCTGCTCTTTGTTCTTCTAAAGCAATAAATATTTCATTCCAACCAATTGGTCCAACTGAAGTTCCATCAACATAGTCATCGTTATCGGCATAAAATCTTGAAACGGCTCTGGTAGTTGCTGGGCCATATTTACCGTTAGAAACTGGAATGTCATAACCAAGTTCGATTAATGCAGCTTGCATTCTTTTAACTGAACTGTTTTCAGCACCTGTTTGCAGGGCAGAGGATCCTGGATAGTTAGGAACCCCATCTGCGTAGGCAGGTGAGATTGAGATTGTGCTGGCTAAGAGTCCCGAAATCGTCAGGGTAACCAGGCGTCTTTGAAGGCGCATAGTTAAAGACCATACCAACTACCTGGACTTTCGCAGCCTCCAAGGCGCGCTGCTGGGGAAAAACTAGGGTCTGATGGTCACTTCGAGGCGATTTGAGTCATCTGGATTGCAGCCATTGCTCATAGGAACCTCAAGTAGAGCTCGAACCCCACTCAAAACCACCGCACCTGCTGGAACTACCGAGGTCACAAAGACTGTTTGTCCGGTTTCAAAACATCCCACTGGTGTGGAAGTTGTGGCATAAAGTTTTTTGTCAGGTGATTGATAATTTCCAGTGGTGGCAATCAAAGACTTAGTGTTATTCCCACCAGCCACATTGGTAACAGCTAGTTGGATGATCCATCTTCCTAATGAATCCTGATAAACAATGCCCGAATCCATCTGCACACCTTTACCCCAATAAACAGCTTTGATGTCATTGGCATATTGCCAAGTGACTTTCGGTAAAGACTTGATGCGATCAGCAAGTTTTACTTTGCTGCCACCTGATGAACTAATTGACCAAGAAGTAATTTTGCCTGATTTGTTGAATTTGAAATCTGTGTAAGTTCCAGAAAAGCCTGGAGCAGCAGTTGTTAAAACAACTTTGCCATTGGTGATCTTGGCGCTACCCAATGCCGCATTTGCCGGAGTAATTCCTAAAGGTCTACCCACAGTTGAAATTGAGCGCATGTACTTTTCAGTTGAGTAATAGTTTTGAACAACACTTAAAGCTAAATCGGCAGCTCCTGAGACATGCTTTTTGCTGGAACTCATTGAATCTGGGTTACTAGAAGCAATGGCTTTGAAAACTGCAGCCACTTTTGCTTGCTGAGTTTTAGTTAAAGCAGTAGCTGCTTGGGCAGGTGTAGTCAGGCTTGAAAGCAATAGGAATAAAGACAGTATTAATGCAGAGGATTTGAAGTGTTTAATCATGTTAAAGATGTTACTCCCGTGGTTTAGACTTTGCCAAGAAGCAACACTCAAACCTATCCCCTAGGTTTGAAAAATGAGTTCCTGCGACAGATTGCCTCTAACCAGAAAGGAACAGGGCCTGAAAAAATGTTAGTTATTTCCCCTGCTCCTGAAAAAGTCATATCGGACCTAGATTTAATCGATTTTTATCCTTGGCCAAATAAACCCTGGATCAGAGCAAATATGGTTCAAACACTTGATGGTGGCATAACTGATAAAAACGATAAAACTTTAGAAATTAGCACCGATGCTGATAAACAAATATTTAGATTGTTAAGACAACTTAGTGAAGTAATTCTGGTGGGAGCAAAAACTGCACAATCAGCACCTTATTTGAATATAAAAGTTAATGAGAAAAATCAAGAGTTAAGAAAAAAACTTAGACTTGGCAAAAAACCTAGATTAGCCATTGTTTCAAACAATCTTAACTTCACAAAAGAATGGTTTAAGTCAAGAACAGATGATGAGCAACCTCTTGTTTACACCAGTCAAAGCAATGACTCAAACATCAAACCTTTTATTGGTTTAGCAGAGTTTGTATTTTGTGGCCAAATCCAAGTTGATCTAAAAAGTGTGAAACAAGATCTTGTTAGAAGATCATTTAAAAGAATTCTTTGTGAAGGTGGGCCAACTTTACTCCACGGCCTGATTAATGAAAATATCTTAGATGAATTAGATCTTTCCATTGTTGCTAAATTTTCAGAAAACCCAAATCTTACCTCTATTGTTGAGGCTAAGAAGTTTAAAATCAACCCAACTTTTAAGCCTCTGCATGTTTTGCAAGAAGATCAAACTATATTTGTTAGATACTTAAACGAAGGGCACAAATTTTAAATGAGTGAAATTATTTCAAACACCAAACCCGATGGTCAGCCCTATCCTGTTCAAAAAACTGATGAACAATGGAAAAAAGAATTATCTGATTTTGAATACCATGTTTTACGTAACGCTGGAACTGAACCAGCTTGGAGTGGAGAAATTCAAAAAGGTGAAAATTTAACTTACTCATGTCGAGGTTGTGGAGCAAAACTATTTACTTCAAATGAAAAATTTGATTCAAGATGTGGTTGGCCATCATTTTGGTCACCTCTGGCCAAAGAGGCAATTGTGGAATTACCTGATTATTCCCTCGGTCAAAAAAGAGTTGAAGTTCGTTGTGCCACGTGTGGATCACACTTGGGTCATGTATTTGAAGGCGAAGGCTTTTCCACTCCTACCGATTTGAGATATTGCATAAACGCAGTTTGCTTGCAGCCGGCAGAATAAAAACTCACATTTCGGCGTTTCATCACTTTAGTCACACCAGTAACACTTACAGTTAGTTCAGTGAAATTCGAAAATTCCCAATTTGAGCAACTAGTTCAAGATGTGCGCACTGCCCCATTTAGACCTGAGATTTCAACTGAAGAAGTTCCAGCACCAATGCGTCTTGCTCCCTATTCATTAGCAATTGCTGCAGAAGTATTAGAAGGAGAAGATGATTTAAGTAATGGTCGTTTAGTTTTACTCTTTGATCCTGCAGGTGTTGAAGCCTGGAATGGCACAACCAGACTGGTTACCTTCACCAAAGCTCGCCTTGAAGCAGATTTAGCTAATGATCCATTACTAACCCAAGTTGGTTGGAGTTGGTTACTGGATTGCTTTGAACACCGAAAAATAAAAGCTCAAGACCTATCCGGAACTGTGACAAGAACTTCATCAGATTCATATGGTGAATTAGATTCTCACCCTCTTGAAGGAACAATTGAAATTCGCGCCTCATGGACAGTTTCAAGTGATCTTGGTTTGCACGTTGCTGCTTGGGGAGATTTATTGTGTCAAGCTGCCGGATTACAACCACTTCCTCAAGGAATGTCTCGAATCAAAAAAGTTCTATAACTAAGGAACCTTTAAAGAGGGTTTTTTCGTCCTAGTTTTATCTTGAAACCAAAAATCACAGCATTAATTGCCATTAACTCACAAGATATTTCAAAATATCATTTGATCTGTAAAAACAGTGGTATTACTCATTGGATAAATCTTGTTAACAGTAATCAAATTAGAAATCACATAAGAAAAAATGGTCCAACTCAAGTTTGTTTAGTAGATGAGCGAATCGGACCAGAATCAGGCATAAATCTAGTTCATGAATTAGCTAATGCTGGTTCTGAAAACATCATATTATTTAGTAAAAAACCAGATTTAGTTAGTTTAAATCAAATTTTGAAAAAAGAAATAAGAGCTATTGTCTTTAAAGAGAAAATCACGATTCCAAAAAAGAATTGGAATCTAACAAAATCGGAAAAAACACTAGTCCAAGATTTATCACTTGGTATGAGCATGCAAGCAATAGCACTGCATTTAAAGATATCTGTGTCAACAACTAAATCACTACTTCGAAATGTTAGGAAAAAGAGCGGCATTCATGACCGAAGTTTGATCGTGGCGCAAGCCTTGAGAGATGGTGTGATTGGCTAGTTACCTATGTCTGAGTCGTTGGAAGAAATCGCTTTAGAAGAAGCAGATTTTCTCACCCACATTACTAAGCCCATCAGGAATTTTGAATTAATCGATAATCAGGAATCATTAATTAATTGTTGTAACAATCTAGAAAAAGATGAACAGCCTTATGCAATAGATGCTGAAAGAGCCTCTGGTTTTAAATATTCGCAACGCGCATATCTGCTTCAAATTTCAAGTGCTACTTCAGATATTTACTTGATTGACCCAACCTCAATAAAAGATTTAACTCCGTTAAGACAACTGCTAAATAACAAGTCTTGGATTTTGCATGCTGCCACCCAAGATTTACCTTGCCTGTTTGAACTGGAATTAACACCTGGAGAAATTTTTGACACAGAACTTGCAGCACGCTTATTGTCACTTCCCCACGTTGGATTAGGTGGTTTATTGGAAGATGAATTACAAATTACTTTAGATAAAGAGCACTCAGCAGCTGACTGGTCAAAAAGACCGTTACCTCAAGATTGGTTAGTTTATGCAGCTCTTGATGTAGAATTTCTCCACCAATTAAGAAAATCTTTGAAACAGAAATTAATTGATAACAACAAACTTAATTTAGCCCAACAAGAATTTAAAGCACTTTGTTCCTGGCAAAGCCCAGGATTAAGAAATGATCCTTGGCGAAGAACTTCAGGTATGCATGAAGTCAGAGGTGGGCAAGACTCAGCCATTGTTAGACAAATTTGGTTAAAAAGAGATGAAATTGCACAGCAAAGAGATATCGCTGCGGGCAGAGTTTTAAACGATGCTGGAATTGTTGAGATTGCGGCCAAAAAACCCAAGACTGTTCAAGAATTAAAAGATTTAGCTTCCATTAAATACCGCCCTGCTAAAAATGATGCAGAGATTTGGTTTGAACAATTACAAATTGCTTTGCAAATGGGTCCTGATCAGTGGCCAGTTAAACAAAAAGGTGCTGAGAGCTACCCTGCTCCCAAATCTTGGTTAGAAAAAAGACCTGAGGCATATCATCGTTTGCAATTTGTTAAGGCACAGTTACATAAATTGAGTGAAGAATTACTAATTCCAGTTGAGCATCTCTGCTCACCTGATTTAGTAAAAAAATGGTGCTGGGATAAACCAACTGATCAGTTAGAAACCATCAATGATTGGTTGATATCTCAAGGGGCCCGTGATTGGCAGGCGCAAAATCTTGCGCCAGTGTTACTCTCTTCATTAGACAACCCCAAGGTTGACTAATTCTGCGCCCTGAGTTAGGTTTGACTTAACGTCATATTTAGCCAACCCGGGAGTTATGAAAATGAGATTTCGATCTATTTTCGTTGCGGGCTTAGCCGTACTAACCATCTCCAGTTGCACAATCGCTTCCGATAATTCAGCAACTGACCAAGATCAAACTGAAACTTCTACCCTAACTATTTATTCAGGTAGGAATGAGAATTTTATATCTCCTTTTTTTGATGAATTCACTGCTCAAACTGGAATAAAAGTTGAAGCTCGATATGGGGATTCAGCAGAGTTAGCAGCTTTATTACTTGAAGAAGGAAAAAACTCCCCTGCCGATGTTTTCTTGTCACAAGATGCAGGAGCAATTGGCGCTGTTGCGGCCCAGGATTTATTTAAGAATTTGGATTCAAGTGCTATATCTGTTGTCGCTGAACAATTTAGAGATCCAAATTCTAAATGGGTAGGAATAACCGGTCGTTCCAGAATCGTTGCTTATAACAACAAGAAGTATTCAGCAACTGATTTACCAAAAACTATTGATGAACTTTTGGATCCTAAGTGGTCAGGAAAAATTGCAATAGCCCCAACAAATGCTTCTTTCCAAAGTTTTATAACTGCTGTTGTGCAACTTCGTGGTGAAGAAAAAGCACTTGAATGGCTTAAAGGATTAAACACCAATAAACCACAAAAGTTTGAAAAAAATGCTCAAATGGTCGAAGCAATTGACCAAGGTGTGGTTGATCTAGGTTTAACAAATCATTACTACGTGGCAGAGGTTTCTGAAAATCTTGGTAGAGAAATAAATGTTGGGATTAGCTTCTTTAACAATCAAGACCCGGGCAATTTACTAAACGTATCAGCTCTTGGAATTTTGCAAACGAGTGAAAAACAGGAAGCATCATTAAAACTCCTTAGTTATTTGCTGAGCAAACCTACTCAAGAAAGATTTGTAACTGAAACATATGAGTACTCACTACTTGATGGAGTTGTGGCACCTGTTGGGCTACCGCCGTTGGATCAGCTGGGGATTCCAAACGTGCGATTAGGTCAACTCACAGATGTTGCAAAAACCCAAGAACTTCTCATCACAAGTGGGCTCCTATAAATAAAACAACAACGACAAGCCCAATAGCAATTAAGGGTTTAAATAAGCCTCCAAAGTTCTTGGGGGCTTTTGCCGTATTTAGTTTAATTCTGATACTTATACCTTTAATTTATCTAGTAATTAGATCAAGTGAAAATGGATTCAGCGGGATTATCAATGTCTTATCAAGACCCAGAATTTATTCAATTATTTTTACCACTCTTTCTTTATCAATTCTTGTAGGAATATTTGCCTTAGTACTCGGTGTCTTTACCTCTTGGACAATATCTAGAACAAATGTTGTATTCAGAAAATTTTGGTTACTTTTACTGCCAATTCCACTTGCAATGCCTTCTTATGTTTTGACCTACAGTTGGATAACTTTAATCCCAACTTTGCAAGGATTCTGGTTTGCAGTAATTGTTCTAAGCTGCGCAAGCTTTCCATTTGTGGCTATTCCTGTTTATGCAAATTTGAAAGCTATTGATTCTTCTCAAGAAGAAGTAGCAAGAACTTTAGGTTTCAATACTTGGGGAATTTTTCTCAAAGTCTTATGGCCACAAATTAGACCAGCTGCACTGTCAGGAAGTTTACTGGCCGGACTTTACACTTTAAGTGAATTTGGAACTGTTGCAATTCTTAAAGTTGATACATTGACACGATTAATTTTTACAACCTATCGCGCAACTTATGACAGATCGAGTGCGGCAACAATTTCAATTATATTGCTGCTAGTAAGTCTTTTCGTCGTGAATATTTCTAGAAAATTTGCTGGTACAAGTTATAGAAGTAAAATTGGTCCAGGAACTAGTAGACAATCAATTATTTCAAATATTGGAAAATTAAGGTATTTGGCTTTCTCGCTATTTGTAGTGCTAAATGCTTTTATAATTGGTGTTCCTGGTTATGTACTCATAACGCGAAGCTTAAGTGTTCGACAAGAATTAGATGTTAGTCAACTCTTGAATGCATCTCTTAATACAATTCAAGTTTCTTTTATCGGTGCAACCTTAGCTCTATTACTTGCCGTACCACTTGGAATTTTAGGAGCACGCTTCAAGACAAAACTTGCCAACAAAATTGAATCCACAATTCTCATCACGCATGCTGTGCCCTCAATTGTGATAGCACTTTCACTAGTTGCGTTGAGTGTTAAATGGCTTCCTTTTATCTACCAAACAATTTTCCTTCTGGCTATTGCTTACGCCCTTCTTTTCATGGCTAATTCAATAGGAATTGTTAAAGCTAATATTTCTAAAGTTTCAACCCAACTAGAAGATGTATCAAGATCCTTAGGGAAAAACTATCTGAGCACCTTGTTTAGAGTGACAATTCCAGTTGCGCTTCCTGGAATTCTTTCGGGATGGTTGCTAGTTTTCGTTACTGCAATGAAGGAACTTCCAGCCACACTTATTTTGAAACCAACTAACTTTGAGACCCTTTCGACTCAACTCTGGACTGCTACATCAATCAGTCAATACGCTCAAGCTGCTCCTTATGCCTTGTTGCTTGTTGTTATTGCTTCAATCCCTTCCTACCTGCTTAATCGAAACAATGATTCTGTAAGAATGGAAGACAGATAACATGACATTTTTACAAATTGATAACCTGACAACAAAATTTGGTAACACAACTGTTCTAGATTCCCTAAACTTAAATGTTGAAGCTGGATCATTAGTTTCAGTCTTGGGACCTTCTGGATGTGGCAAGTCAACACTTCTTCGATCAATTGCAGGTTTTGTTCCACCAGTCTCAGGAACAATCAGAATTGCTGGAAAATTAATGAGTGTTTCTAGTGTTCTTGTTCCACCAGAGAAAAGAAACATTGGTTATGTGCCTCAAGAAGGTGCACTATTTCCACATTTAACTGTTGAAAAAAATATCTCATTTGGACTTAAAAATGATTCCGAAAACAAGGATCGAGTAAGTGAAATTTTAAAGATTGTTGGCCTAGTTGGATTTGAGAAACGAATGCCAAGTCAATTAAGTGGTGGGCAACAATTTCGAGTTGCTATAGCAAGAGCTCTTGCTCCTAAACCAGCTTTAGTTTTACTTGATGAGCCTTTTGCTGCCTTAGATGCAGAACTTAGAGATGATTTAAGAGTTGAAGTTAAACATATTCTGACTCAAACTAATGCCACAGCAATACTTGTTACACATGATCGTGAAGAAGCATTAGTTATGGCTGATTACGTTGCCGCCATGAAAAATGGAAAAATCATTCAATTTGGAACTCCTCATGAGGTTTATAACTCACCTGTTCAACCAGATGTTGCCTTAAGTACTGGCGATTCAATTGTGATTCCGGCTATCAAGGATGATCAAGGAAAAGTCTTCACAATTTTTGATGAATCAATTCCCGAAAATGGTGTTCAAGGCGAAGTGGTAATTAGACCTGAAGAAATATTAATCACTGCTGATGCCAATAATTTTAATGCCACCATCACAGAAATTGAGTACTTCGGTCATGATGCTTTAGTTTATTTAGAAATGAAGAAGGATCTTAAATCACGAATTAGTACGCGCATTAGTGCCCCAATTGAATTTAAAGTGGGACAAAAAGTGCTAGCCAAACACGCAGCTCAATTGAGATGGTTTAGTAAAAACTAGTTTTTATCAGCACTTTCAGAACGCGCATTATCAAGTCTTGCTAAGGCTTCAATAATTTCTCTTGAAATATCTTGTGAAGTTAAACCAATTTCAGCCATAACTTGGGCACGTGTTGCATGGTTTAAGAACTTTTCAGGTATTCCAAAATCTCTTTGTGGGGTGTAAATGTTTCTATCTCTTAAGAATTGAGAAATACTTGCTGCAACTCCACCTGATTTGGAGTTATCTTCTACAACAGCTATCAATCTATGTTTTGCTGCCAACGTGGACAAGTAATTTGGTAGAGGCTTAATCCACCTAGGGTCCACAACTGTTACACCCATTCCTTGCGTGCTTAATCTTTCAGCAACATCCATAGCTAAATTAGCCATTGCGCCAATTGAAATAAGCAAAATATCTTCGTCACCTTTTTTAGCCAATATGTCAACGCCTTCAATTCGTTCCATCGCTGAAACTGGTTGAGCTATGGCACCTTTTGGAAATCTTAAAATTGTTGGTCTGTCTTTAACAACGACTGACTCTCTTAAAAGTTCTCTTAATGTTGAGGCATCTCTAGGAGCTGAAAGCATTAGATTTGGCACTACTTGCAAAATTGATAGATCCCACATTCCGTTATGACTAGCTCCGTCATCACCGGTTACTCCAGCTCTATCTAGAACAAAAGTTACACCGGCATTGTGAAGTGCCACATCAAGTAATAATTGATCAAAAGCTCTATTTAAAAATGTGGCATAGATTGCTACAACTGGGTGCAGTCCGCCAAAAGCCATTCCAGCAGCTGAGGTTGTGGCATGTTGCTCAGCAATACCTACGTCAAAAATTCGATCTGGAAATTGCTGCGCAAATTTATCTAAACCTGTTGGCCCAAGCATTGCTGCAGTTAAAGCCACTATGTCTTTTCGTTCCTTACCAATTGCTACAAGTTCATCACTAAAAACCGAAGTCCAAGTTGTGGTTGATGAATTTAAAGGCTTTCCTGTTGATGGATTGATTACACCTGTGGCATGAAATTTTTCAGCTTCATCCTCTAAAGCAGGGGCATAACCTTTTCCTTTTTCAGTAATAACATGGACCATTACTGGACCATTAAATCGTTTGGCAACTTGTAAAGCATTCTCAATCAAATCTTCATCATGACCATCAACTGGGCCAATGTATTTAAGTCCTAAATCTTCAAACAAACCTTGCGGAGCAAAAACATCTTTAATACCTTTTTTCATGCCATGTAGTGCATCAAATACTGGTCTACCAATTGGAGATTTAAGTAAAGTTTCTTTACCCCAATCCAAGACTTTTTCATACATTTCATTAGTTCTTAATGAGGCAAGATGAGTTGAGAGTCCACCAATGGTTGGTGAATAAGATCTGCCATTGTCGTTAACAATAATTACTAATGGTCGATGAGTTTGTGAAGCAATATTGTTTAATGCCTCCCAGCTCATTCCTCCTGTTAAAGAACCATCACCTACAACAGCAATCACATGTCGATCTTTAAGTTCTCCAGTTTGTTCATAGGCTCTGGCTATTCCATCTGCCCAAGACAAAGCAGTTGAGGCATGAGAGTTTTCCACAATGTCATGATCTGATTCACTTCGTGCTGGGTAACCAGAAATTCCATCTTTTTTTCTTAATTCACTAAATTGATCTAATCTTCCAGTAAACATTTTGTGCACATAGGACTGATGTCCTGTGTCCCAAATAATTGAATCTTTCGGAGAATCAAAAACGCGATGAATTGCGATAGTTAATTCCACGACACCTAGATTTGGACCAAGGTGTCCCCCAGTCTTGGAAACGCGATCAATTAAAAATTCTCTAACTTCTTTTGCCAGAGCAGGAATTTGAGATGCAGGTATTTTTTTAAGATCTTGGGGTGAATTAATGGATTGTAATAAGCCCAACTTCATTCACCTCTTCTAATCTTCCCAGAATTCTAGGTCTGAAACAGTTACTTGATTCTAGGTTGAAACCTAAAATCGGGCATGTCTTGTTAATGCTACTTAAAGGGAAATCACTTCCCATTTCACACTTGCCTCAAGGGGATTTTGGGGGTTCACTAGGTGCCTTGGGTGGTTTATGGCATCTGGTGGACCTGTTTGAGGCTCAACACAAAAAAGGTCCTCTAGCTCATCATAAATAACAAAGGTGTCAACATCGGATGTGAAATTGATTCGTAGAGCGTTGGGCCATTCAATAAAACCTTTACCAGTAGGAACATGAAATGCGTCATCAAAGGGTGGAATTGATATTGGTTTAGTTTCATTTAAAGTAAATAAATTTTCATCTTTCACATATTGCGATGTTGCTTCAATTGCAAACTTAGCTCTTTGGCCCCGCTTAAGCTGTCTTTGAAACCAAGGATGCCAACCTAATTCAGCAGGAAATTCACCTTCGTCACAAGAAATTTTTGCTGAACTTTTCACATAATTTTTTGTGATCATCCACTTTTGTAGAATTTTCATTTTTATGGGCCATGAATCATTTGTTTCATGAAGTATCTCAACTGACGTTTCAGATTGATTTAATACTTCTCCTGGAGTAAAAGCAACTGTGCCATGAATTGCGAAAGGCTCAAAATTAATCTCTTGAGGATATTCCTTAGATTTATAAATAATTTTATTATCTTTTATTCTTCCTGCCCAGGGCGCCATTAGATAACATCCACTAAGAAGTGGATGTTCTCCTTTTTTACCTAGTATTTGTAAATCTTCAATAATCCATTGTGTGGCTTTGCCACCTGAATTTGAATCAATTACTAATTTATGATTACCACTTGCAATTTCAATAAGCATTTCAAATCCTCAAGGTTTGAAAAATATACTCGTAGTTAAGAAGTTTTTGACTTTCTACTCGTGATCGCATCTGCGGTGGCAGCAAGTAACAACACACCACCTGTGATAGCAAGATTCAAACCTGAAGCAAGTCCAATTAGTCCTAAGCCGTTATCGATAACTGCAATAACAAAACCACCAATTACTGCATCTGTTAATTTTCCACGACCACCAAACAAACTCACGCCTCCCACCACGGCAGCTGCAATCGCACTTAACACAATTGATCTTCCAGCTGCAGCATCAACTGATGCTTGTCTTGATGCCAACAAAATTCCTGCAATACCTGCAAAAGTTGATGAAATCATAAATACAGTGATGCGCACACGACTTACTCTGATTCCTGCTCGTCTAGCAGCTTCGGCATTTCCACCAACTGCATAAACATGTCGTCCAAATTTTGTTCTATTCAAAACAAATGTTCCACCAGCCAGTAACAAAATCACAATTGGCACAACATATGGAACACCTTTTAATGAAGTAACGGCAGGATTTGCTCCTCTTTCTAGGTTTAGAAATGAAACTAATGCCCCGCCAACAACTAAGATTACTAATGCTTTAAAAACTACTAAACTTAAAGGTTTATTCTGTTGACCAGAATTGCTTCTCTGTCTTCTAGTAATTAGTGATGTAAGAACATAAATTACCAAAATTAGGATTAAAAGAATCCAACCAAAACTCAATGGCATCGGTCTATTCATAATTGCCAAGATTGGAGGAGCTTCAATACCAATAAGTCCACCTTTACCAACTACTACAAGTTGCAAACCTTGAAAAGCCAAAAATACAGCCAGCGTTACCACGAACGAGGGTATTCCAACTTTCGCAACCAGTATCCCAATCATAAATCCAATAAACATTCCCAATATCAAAGAAATCACAACTGCAAATGGCCAAGGCATGCCATAGCTAGCCATTGAAACAGCTAGAAACGCAGCAGATAAGCCAGCAGTTACCCCTGCAGAAAGATCGATTTCACCTAAAAGTAAAACAAAAGTTAAACCCATTGCCAAAGTAGTAACAGTTGCAGTCTGGGTTAGAAGATTTGCAAAGTTGATTGGTTTTAAAAATATTGGATTTGCGAGTGCAAATATTGTGGCAAGAATAATCAAACCCAACAATGCAGGTAAAGATCCCGTTTCTCCACTTTTTACTCGTCTGAAGTAATCACGTCCAGCTTCAAGAAATGAGCCTTCGTTTCCAGTTTGAATCGCATTTTGATTACTCATTTAGGCACCGTCTTCTTGTGATTTAGTTCCAGTAATGTAGCCCACTACGTCTGCTTGATTTGTTTCACTTGTTTTTAATGAAGCAATCATTTTCCCTAGATAAAGGACAAATATTCGATCAGCTACCGCAAAAACATCCTGTAAATTATGCGAAATAATAATTACTGCTTTTCCAGCATCTGCTAATTTTCTAACCAACTGCAAAACTTGCTCAGTTTGTGCCACACCTAATGCTGCAGTGGGCTCATCCAAGATAACTACTTTGTTATTCCATAACACAGCTCGTGCGATTGCCACAGTTTGTCTTTGTCCACCAGATAACTTTGCCACTTTTTGTCTAACTGATTTAACAGTTTTCACAGATAGTGAAGTAAGAGTGCTTACTGCTTTGGACTCCATGTGACCTTCATCAAGAACACCAGCATTGACTTCTTCTCTACCCAAGAACATATTGTGCACAATGTCTAGGTTGTCGCAAAGAGCTAAATCTTGATACACAACGTCAATTCCTAATTCTGATGATTGTCTTGGACTAGTTAATTCCACAGGCTTATCTTCAAATAGAACTGTTCCTGAGTCATAAGATTGAATACCTGCTAAACCTTTAATAAGTGTTGATTTACCAGCACCGTTATCTCCAACTAGAGCGGTGACTTCACCTGCGCGCACGGTGAAATTAACATCCTTGAGAACCTCTACGGGACCAAAACTCTTTTTAACATTCTTTAATTCAATTACGGGAGTTTGATTAGACATTTGCATCTCTCCTTATCTCTTGTGCTTACAGTGATAAATATTTGGTCTTGACACCCTATTAAAGGTATCAAGACCAAATATAGCTATCTATAAATCAGATCTTAGGAAAGACCGATTTCTGTACACTTGGCTGCTGCGTCACCGGTGCAAACATCTGCTGCGGTTAGACCACTGCGATCAAGTGCTGCTTTGAATCCTTCAAGTGATGCTGCATCTGCATACAACGCTTGTGGATCTGCTGCTTGGAATGGTGTTCCGTCAGCCAATTGTTTATTGGTTGTAACGGTTTCGCCACTCAAGATTGCGATTGCTAAGTCAGCAGCTGTTGCTGCTACAACTAAGTAATCTTTGAAGACAGTCATACATTGCTTGCCTGCCAACACGTTTGACATTCCTTCTTTAGAAGCATCTTGACCTGAAACTGGAACGGTCAATTTGTTCTTATCAAGGATTGCGATTGCAGATGCTGCGTTGGTGTCGTTTGCTGACACAACTGCGTCAACTTTTCCACCATTTGCAGTAAGTGCTTGTTCGAAGTTGGTACCAGCTTTGGCACCATCCCATGTTCCAGCTGGACGCTTTGCGCCTAATGCTGCTTTGTCAACTTCAACACCAGCTGCTTTTAGAGCTGTGTCGTAGCCTTCAGCAAACATTGCTGCGTTTCCATCTGTTGGGTCTCCATCAAGGAAAATCAATTCAGCTGTCTTTGGATCTTTTCCTGCATCACCTAGACACTTAATGATTCCTTCACCTTGAAGTGTTCCAACTGTTACGTTGTCGAATGAAACGTAGTAGTCAACGCCTTCAATTGGACGATCGTAAGCAATGGTTGGTACACCTTGTGCCTTAGCTTTGGCAGCAACTTGTACGCCAGCGCCTTGGTAATCGGTGATAATCATTACGTTGCAACCTGATGCAAGCATTTGATCACCAATGGTGAGCATCTTTGCAGTGTCGCCTTCAGCATTTTGAATGTCGGTTGTGAAACCGGCTGCTTCTAAAGCTTCTTTAAGTGCTGGACGATCTCCATTTTCCCAACGTGGGGAAGATGCAGAGTCTGGCAAAATTACACAAGCTAGACCAGATGCAGCACCTGCTGCTGCTGTGTCTTCGCTTGCAGCGGTATCGCTACCACTTGAACATGCTGCTAATAAAAGAGCTGCTGCAGCGGTAACTGCGGCTACTCCGAAAGAGCGTTTCAACACTCAGTTCTCCTTTGTTTTTTTGGAACATGATTTAAAACAAATAAAGTTTTTGACTTTATTTATTTCAAACCAAGTATGTGGTCAATCGCTAGCTGATCTAATCTCTCGTTAAAGAAATTTCGTTCAGCCATTTTGTCGGCGTTAAACACCTCCTGTTTCAACTTGTTAGCTGAATCTGAGGAATAACCTCCGACAGTTGGTTGCGCTAGTGAATCGTGACCAGAAACTTTATGTGCTGCTTGCACATCTGGGTCAGCGTCATAGGCACGTGCTTTTTCAGCAAGAGCTAGATAATTTTTCATAGAATTCTTAGCAAATTCCCAAATTCCATCGCCATGTTCATTTCGGTAAGGGCGGGAATCAAAATGCTTTGGACCAGCGTAGCCAGTTTTTTCTAACATTCTGACCAAGAAGAAGTTATCTTTAATTCCTTCTGAACCAAAACGCAAATCTTGATCGTATCGACCAATTTTTTGATCATTTAAATCAATGTGGAACAACTTCTTTTGCCAGATAGCTTGTGCCACACCTTGGTAGAATGACAAACCTGCCATTGTTTCGTGAGCTACTTCTGGATTAATTCCAACCATGCTTGGATCATCCAATGTTTCAATGAATGCCATCGCGTGACCAATTGTGGGTAAGAATGTATCGCCTCTTGGTTCATTTGGTTTTGGTTCAAGAGCCATACGCATCTTGTAACCTTTATCTTTTATATAACCAATGAAGAAGTTCAACGCTTCTCTATATCTTTCTAATGCATCTAGTGGATATTTAGAGCCAGCTGCTTCAACACCTTCGCGACCACCCCAGAAAACTGCAGTAGGTGCACCAAATTCAGCGCCGACATCAAGTGCTTTCAAAACTTTTGCAATCGCATACTTTCTTATTTGTGGATCATTTGATGTGAATGCTCCGTCTTTAAATACTGGGTGAGAAAACAAGTTCGTGGTTGACATTGAAACCACAACACCTGAATCATCAAGTGCTTGTCTGAAATCTTTTTTAATCTTGTCTTGTTCAGCTAAAGTTGAACCGTAAGGAAGTAAGTCATCATCATGAAATGAAACTCCCCAAACATTTAATTCACCAAGTTTTCTTACAAAATCAGCAGGATAAATTGGTGGTCGAGTTGCTGCACCAAATGGATCTGTTCCTAGATGGCCAATAGTCCAAAGACCAAAAGCAAATTTGTCTTCCCTTTTGGGAGTCAAAGAACTACTCATGTTGGGCCTCTTTCGTATTTGCGAATATTTCGCGATAAATCACAACTGTTCTAACCTACCCTGCCCCACCCACAGGCATCAATTAAAGGTAATCCTTATTCACGCTCAGCTTTGTTGCTATTTGATAACTTTTTGTCTCAATTTTTTCAAGGACTAGCCGTGAGTTTGCTGGAAGGCTTCTTTATAAGCAATTCGGACACTTTCATGAAAATTAGCCGGTTTAACCACGGTTTCCTTAGTCTCCCACTGAGGCGGCTTTTGATCTTGACTTAATGCCCAGGCAGCTTGTCGTGCTGCTCCATCTGCCACATATTCAGCAGCTGGTGGAATATGTATTGGCACTTCAAAAAGTGTGGCAGCAATTTCTTGCACAGCTTTTGAGGCAGCAGCACCACCAATTAATACGACTCTGTTTGGTTTTGTGCCTTTACCAAAATTAGTTATCACATCACTTGCTTCGGCAAGTGAACAAAGCATTCCTTCAATACATGCTCTGGCAAAATTTGCAGGTGTCAAATTACTTCTAGTCAAGCCGTGCATTGAACCTTTAGCGCTTGGCAAATTTGGTGTTCTTTCACCATCTAAAAATGGAAGTAACACTAAGCCTTGGCTTCCTGGTTGTGCACTTAACGCAAGATTTGCAAAGTCATCTAAAGAAACATTTAAGGTGGCAGCTCCAGCATTTATTACTCTTGCTGCATTTAATGTGCAAGCCAGCGGTAAAAAGTTTCCCGTGGCATCTGCAAAACCTGCAATTACCCCACTTGCATCATTGGTTGGATTTGCAGAAACTGTGTAGGCAGTTCCAGAAGTTCCCAGTGAAATAACAATGTCACCAGTTTGAGCACCCAAACCAAGGGCTGCAGCCATGTTGTCACCACTTCCAGGTGCAACAGAAATTCCTGAAGTAGTTTCACCAATTATTTCATTTGGTTTTGCAACACGAGGAAGTTGTACTTCTTTACCTAAAGCAAGTTTTAATAAATCTTTTCTGTATTCATTTGTGTGAGGTGACCAATATCCAGTGCCAGATGCATCTCCCCTATCTGTGACAAATTCATCAGGGGTGCTCATCAATTGCCAAGTTAGCCAATCGTGGGGCAACATGACACCACTTACCTTGGCAGCATTTGCTGGTTCATTTTTTGCTAACCAACGAAGCTTTGTAACAGTAAAAGATGCAACAGGAACAGAACCAATTGCATCAGCCCATTTATCTGGACCACCTAATTCGTTAACTAAATCTTGGGCATCTTGGGCCGATCTAGTGTCATTCCATAAAAGTGCATCTCTAACTACTTGCTTGTTGTCATCAATGACAACCATTCCATGCTGTTGGGCACCAATCGAAATTGCTGCAACATCATCAAATAATCCACTTGTTGCATTGTTTAATTCACTCAACCATTTGCTTGGTGAAATTTCTGTACCGTCAGGATGAGTTCCACGAGCTTCTCGAACAAGTGCACCCGACTGGGCATCTCGAACCACGATTTTTACAGATTGAGTTGAAGAGTCAACTCCAGCAACTAATTTAGGTGCCACAGTTAAACCTTAAGAAGCCGCAAGTTGTCGTAAGACATAAGGCAAAATTCCACCGTGTCTAAAATAATCTGCTTCACCTGGTGTATCAATTCTAACTTTGGCGCTAAAAGTTTTAGTGCCATTCTTACCAGCAGCAATGATTTCTACGCTTTGTGGAATTTTACCGTTATTTAATTCCTCAATACCTTTAATATCAAAAGCTTCTGATCCGTCAAGGCCTAATTTTTCAGCATTTTCGTTTTCATTAAATTGAAGTGGGAGAACTCCCATTCCAACTAAATTGCTGCGATGAATTCTTTCGTAAGATTCAGCAATTACTGCTTTTACTCCCAGTAATGCTGTTCCTTTAGCTGCCCAATCTCTGGAAGATCCTGATCCATATTCTGTGCCAGCAATTATTATTAAGGCAGTTTTGTCATTCAAGTAATCAACACTGGCATCATAAATAGTGTCTTGTTGATTCTTCTTAAAATTAAAAGTAAATCCACCTTCAACATCCTTGAGTAACTTGTTCTTCAATCTGATGTTGGCAAAAGTTCCACGAATCATCACTTCATGATTACCGCGTCTTGAACCATAAGAATTAAAGTCTTTCTTATCTATTCCGTGTTCAATTAAGTATTTACCTGCTGGAGAATCAGCTTTAATACTTCCCGCTGGAGAAATGTGATCAGTTGTTACAGAATCACCTAACCATGCCAGAACTCTGGCATTTGAAATATCACTTAATTTATTTGGAAGCTTTGGCATATTTTCAAAATAAGGCGGTTTTCTAACATATGTACTGGTGTTGTCCCAAGTAAAAGTTTTACCTGTAGGGGTGGAAAGTTTCTGCCATCTTTCATCACCTTTAAAGACATCTGCATAACGTTTAGTGAACATCTCAGAATCAATGGCGTTCTTAATTGTTTCTTGGATTTCTTTAGTGCTTGGCCAAATATCTTTCAAAAATACATTTTTGCCTTCTGAGTTTGTACCAATTGGATCATTGTTCAAATCAATATTCATAGTTCCAGCAATCGCATAGGCCACTACCAAAGGTGGGGATGCTAGATAGTTCATTTTCACATCTGGATTAATTCGTCCCTCAAAGTTTCTATTTCCACTCAATACCGAAACTGCAGACAAATCCGCATGGTTAATTCCGGCACTAATTGGTTCTTGCAATGGTCCGCTGTTTCCAATACAAGTGGTGCAGCCATAGCCAACTAAATCAAAACCTAATTTACTCAAATAAGTGCTTAGGCCTGCTTTATTTAAATAATCGGTAACAACTTGTGAACCTGGTGCAAGTGTGGTTTTAACCCAAGGTGCTCTGGTAAGTCCTAGCTCAATTGCCTTTTTTGCTAATAATCCTGCCCCAATCATTACTTCAGGATTAGAAGTATTCGTGCAGGAAGTAATTGCAGCAATTACTACTGCCCCGTGCTTTAAAGTCATTTTTTCGCCATCTAATGAAACTTCAATTTCCTTATTCACATCAGTTGTATAAGTAGGAAGTGCTTTATTAAAGTTTTCTTTTGCATTCTTAAGCGCAACTCGATCTTGTGGACGTTTTGGTCCAGCAATTGATGGTTCAATGCTGGATAAATCTAGTTCTAAGTTTTCTGAGAATCTTGGTGTGTGATTTGTATCTAGCCATAAGCCTTGAGCTTTAGCGTAAGTTTCAACTAGAGCTAGTTGATCTTTACTTCTGCCGGTAAATTTTAAGTATTCAATTGTTTGATCATCAATCGGAAATATTGCCACAGTTGATCCATATTCTGGACTCATATTTCCAATTGTTGCTCTATTAGCTAGTGGAACAGCTGAGCAACCTGCGCCATAAAATTCCACAAATTTTCCAACCACACCGTGTTTTCTCAAAACTTCTGTGATTGTTAAAACTAAATCAGTTGCAGTCACACCTTCTTTGAGCGCTCCAGTTAGTTTGAATCCCACAACTTTTGGAATTAACATGCTGACGGGTTGTCCTAACATTGCGGCTTCTGCTTCAATTCCGCCCACGCCCCAGCCAAGAACACCCAATCCATTAACCATTGTGGTGTGTGAGTCTGTGCCAACAACTGTGTCGGGATAAATCATTCCGTTTCTTTCAAAAATAACTTTTGCTAAGTTTTCAATGTTTACTTGATGAACTATTCCGGTTCCTGGTGGCACAACTTTAAATTCTGAGAAGGCACTTTGTCCCCAACGAAGAAATTGGTACCTTTCTTTATTTCTGTCATATTCCAAATCCACATTTATTTTTAATGCCATGTTGGATCCAAAAGCATCAGCAATTACAGAGTGATCGATAACCAATTCAGCTGGAGCTAGTGGATTAACTTTTTGAGGATCCCCACCTAAATCAATCATTGCTTCACGCATAGTTGCCAAATCAACAATGGCTGGAACACCTGTGAAATCTTGCATGATCACTCGAGCTGGAGTGTAAGGAATTTCAACACTTG
>Ga0082207_1000422_pt1 | contig 24311 bp, 20 predicted proteins | sample LakMenEpi10Aug09_FD_71540 | JGI IMG/M metagenome (GOLD analysis project Ga0082207, IMG submission 71540)
CGGCGGTGGTGGCGGCGGCGGTGGCTATGGTGGTGGCGGCGGCGGTGGCCGTGGCGGCTACTGATCCACGGGCCCGCAAGGCCATTCAAGCCACACCTGATCGGTGGGCTTGAGCACAAGAAACCCAGCTTTCGCTGGGTTTTTTCTTTTACGCCCGTCCTGGGTGCGCGCTGGCGGGTGCGAACCAGGACGGCCGAAGGGGGTCTTCCCGTTCCATTCGGGGTGAGAATGCTGCCGCAATGAGTGCCCTGGCCGTTGAAGTCCTGCCTGCGCAGTCGCCCGCCGAATGGGCCGCCTGTGCGCAGATCGTGTCCGAGTACGTGGAAAGCCTGGGGGTGGACCTCACTTTTCAGGAGATCAACCAGGAACTGGCGCAATTGCCGGAGCGTTATGGCGCGCCCGGCGGTGTGATGATGCTGGCCTGGGTGGACGGCCAGTTGGCCGGTTGCGGCGGCTTGCTGCCCCTTCCCGATGCCGACTACCCCGATGCCTGTGAGATGCGGCGCTTGTATGTGCGGCCCGCCTATCGCCGGTTCGGACTGGGGCGCCTGTTGGCCCAGGCGCTGATCGACCATGGCCTGCGCGTCGGCTACTCCTGCCTGCTGCTGGACACCTTGGACGACATGGAGGCCGCGCGAGGCCTGTACGACAGCCTGGGTTTCGAGGAAATCCCGCCCTTCTACTTCAACCCTTTGCCCGGGGCCCACTACCTGAAGGTGGCGCTCCGATGAGGTGGACGCCCCTGCCGGTGGCGCCCAACCGCCTGGGCGAGTCCCCGATGTGGCATCCGGCGACGCGCCAGCTGTATTGGTGCGACATTCCGGCGGGCACCTTGCACCGCTGGGACCCGGCCCGGCAGGCGCACGACCATTGGGCATTGGGCACCGACACGGCCTGCTGCGCCCCCGTGGCCGACGGCACGCTGCTGCTGGCCCTGCGCACGGGCATCGTCCACTTCGACCCAGCCGATGGCGCCGTGCGCCCACTGGTGGAGGCGCCCTACGACACGGCCTTGGAGCGTTTCAACGACGGCAAGGTCGACCCCTTGGGCCGCTTCTGGGTGGGCACGATCTACGAGCCCCGCCAGCCGGCCCTGGCGCACGTATACCGCCTGGATCTGTTGCGGGGCGCCGCACGCCTGGTGCCCGTGGCCGACGGCGTGACGGTCAGCAACGGCTTGGCCTTCAGCCCCGATGGGCGTCGCGTCTACCGCAGCGACACCACCAGCCACACGGTGTGGACGGCCGAGCTGTCCGCAGCCACCGGCGAGGTGGGCCCCTGGTCCCTGATGGCCGCTTTCGACACGCGCAAGGCTGGCCAGCCCCTGGAGGCCTACGGCGGTCGCCCCGATGGCGCTGCCGTGGATGTCGAGGGCTGTTACTGGGCTGCGATGTTCGAGGGGCAGCGGCTCGTGCGCCTGTCGCCCCAAGGAGAGTTGCTGCAAAGCGTGGAATTGCCGGTCCGCTGCCCCACCATGCCCTGCTTCGGTGGCGACGACGGGCGCACGCTCTACGTCACCACCGCGCGCGACAAGCGTCCCGACGAGGAGTTGGCCGCACAGCCCTGGGCGGGTCAGGTGCTGCAGGCCCGTGTGGACGTGCCAGGCCTGCCGTTGCACTGCGTGTTGCCGCCCTGAACGACCGCCGTTCCAGCGCCGATCCCGGCCCCCGCTAGCCTCACCTCGGCCCCAGCTCAGCGCGGCAAGTCGTCGATCGCCTTGAGCATCAGGGCCGGTGTCAGCACCTCGGGCAGCAGGACGGGGTCCGCGCCGCTTCGGTAGAAGGCATAGACCGGTACGCCGGTGCGCCCCAGGCGGGTCAGTTCCCGGGTGATGGTCTCATCCTGCCGGGTCCAGTCGGCCTCCATCGTCACGATGCCGCGCGCTCGCAGGGCCTGCATCACCTCATCGCGCCGCAGGGTGGTGCGCTTGTTGGCCTGACAGGTCACGCACCAGGCGGCGGTGTAGTCGACGAACACCGTGCGACCTTGCTCCAGTTCCTGGGCCATGGCCTGCGGTGACCAGGGGGCCCAGTCCGACCGTGCGTCTGCAGAGGCGGCTTTCGTATCAGGCTGCGCTTGCAGCAGCGGCCAGGCCCAGGCAGCTGTGCCCAACACCACCGCCAACACCACGGCGCGGCTGGCCAGTCGGCCGCCGGCAGACAGGCCGGCCGCCCAACCCCAGGCACCGATGCCAAAGGCCAACAGCAGCAGCAAGCCCAGCAGCGCCGCCACGGCGTCCACGCCGGCCTGATGGCCAAGAACCCACAGCAGCCACACGACGGTGGCCAGCATGGGCAGGGCCATCGCGTGCTTGACCTTGAGCATCCAGGCGCCGGGCCGGGGCAGCCGCGCCGCCCAGCCAGGCATCAGGCTCAGCAGCAGGTACGGAGCGGCCATGCCCAGCCCCAAGGCCACGAAGATGCCCAAGGCCGGCAGCGTGGGCAGGGTCACGGCCACGCCCAGGGACGCACCCATGAACGGGGCGGTGCAGGGCGACGCCACCACCACGGCCAAGACGCCGGTGAGGAAATGGTCCACCACCGGGTGGCGCGCGCGTGCGGCGGCCCAACGGCTGGGCACCATCATGGCGAATTCGAATTGCCCGAGCAGGTTCATCCCCATCAGCGTGAACAGCAGCGCAAGCGCAGCCACGAAGGGCGGAGACTGCAGTTGGAAACCCCAGCCCAGTTGCTCTCCGGAAGCCCTCAAGGCCAGCAGCACGGCCGCCAGCGCCACGAAGCTCAACACGACCCCCAGGCTGTAGGCCACGCCGCCCAAGGCCAGTGCTCGCCGGTTGTGCGCGTCTGCGGCAAAGCCGAACACCTTGAGCGACAACACGGGAAACACGCAGGGCATGAGGTTCAGGATCAGGCCGCCCAGAAGGGCGAGCACGGCAGCGGTCCACCATCCCGAATCGGCCTTGGGCGTGGCTGCAGCCGGTCCGCTGCCGGTGGCACCGAGGCCACCGACGGTGGGTCCGGCGCCGGGGGCGCCCGTCCCGGCAGGGTTGCCAACATCGGCGGAGGGCCAGGTGCCGGCCACGGCTGCCGTCAGCACGATTCCCACCGGAGAGGACTCGCCGACGGCCGTGACGCCCGCACCCTTGGTGCTTTGCTGTTCCAGCGCCACCACGAAACCCATCTCGGCCGGCCCCTCCATGCGCTGCGGCGAAAAGCTCAGGGTGCCGTCCCAGGCGCCGTCCGTCGCCCACTGGGCGCGTGGCTCCATCGAGGGCGACAACACATGTGCAGTCATGGGAAAGATCGCCAGCTTGCGGCCTTGCCAGGCGGGCGGCAAGCCCCTCAGTTCCAAGCTCAGACCCTGCTGGTCGACCTGGGCGGTGGCCCGTGCGCCCGGCCAGTCCACGGGCAAGCGCGCGCGCGCCTGGTCGAACAGTGCCGAGTCCTTGACCAGCGACGAGCGGGCCGCGCCGGCCGGCAGGGTGAGGCTGAAGTCGCCGCCCTCGGGAATGCACACGTCTTCGCAGACCAGCCAATCCGCCCGCAGCTGGACCTTCAGTGGCGCCTCGGGCAGCGCCCGCTCCACCGTCAGGGGCACCGCCAACAGCAGCGTGCCCTCGTAGCCGTGGTTCATCAGTGGCCCGATGGGCAGTCGCTGGGGTACCGGCCATTCGATCTCGCCGGCCTTGAGTCCTGCTGGAAGTTGCCACTGCAGTTGGGTGGGCAGGCCCGAGTCGCCCGGGTTCAGCCAATAGGTGTGCCAACCCTTCTTGTGCACGATCTTCAGGCCGAGCCATGCCTTTGCGCCTGGGCGCAAACCCTCCGGCGCGTGGACCAGCAACTCGGCCTTGACCTGCTCGGTGGTGACCACGGACGCCGCTTTGGCGCTGACCATCGGCCCTATCGCCAGCATCACGACCCACAGCAGGAACAGGAAGCCGCTCTGAATGCTTTTCATGCCCGCATCATCTCAGTTTCGCCAGACAACCGTAGGCGCGTCCTGGGATTGTGGCCGCGCTGCACGGGTTTCCACGTATACTCTGGGGGCTTTGCTGATCGGAGACTGAAACTTGATGTACCCGCAGGGTTCGCCGAGGGGTCATTCCCCGGAAAACGCTGCACAAGGTGCACGCACCGGAGTTCGCGAACTGGGCTCGCGCGCCGTGGCGTCTCAGCCTCCGCGGGCTGGGTGGGATGACGATGAAGATGAGTCCGCACGCCGCGGTTTCAAGAGGCTGTCTGCTCAAGAAGCGAAGGCCCTGCGAGACCTGAACCCCCCGGTGTCCCCGTGGAGGGTTGTGGCCACCCAAGTGGCTGTCGGCTTCACCGTGGCCTGCCTGGCCGGCGCGGTGATGGGGAGCGTGTCCGTGTTCTGGTCGGCGCTGTATGGCGCCGGCGTGGTGGTGATCCCGGCGGTGCTCATGGCCCGTGGAATGACCTCCAGGCTCTCCAGTGCGAATGCTGGCGTCTCTGCCGTCAGCTTCATGTTGTGGGAGTTTGTCAAGATCGGCGTGTCGGTGGTGCTGCTCATGTTGGCACCTCGAATCGTCGAGCCGCTGGTCTGGCCTGCGCTGTTGCTGGCTGTGCTGGTGTGTATCAAGGTGTATTGGGTGGCGCTGTCGTGGCGCGGCCAAAAGCCGAAACCGGTTGAACGTTTGAACAGTTGAGAGCAAGACGAGATGGCAGCTGAAGGTCAAGCCCCCACCGCAGGCGAATACATCGTCCACCACCTGGCGCATCTGCAGAACAAGAAGCCCGAAGGTCCGTTTGATCTGTCGGTCTTCAATTACGACTCCCTTTTCTTTTCCATCCTGTTGGGTCTGGTGACCATCCTGATCCTGCGCGCGGCGGCCGCCAAGGCCACCTCCGGCGTGCCGGGCCGCTTCCAAGCGGCGGTGGAGCTGCTGGTCGAAATGGTGGAGAACCAGGCCAAGGGCATCGTGCACAGTGCCGAAAGCCGCAAGTTGGTCTCCCCGCTGGCGCTCACGGTCTTCGTGTGGATCTTCCTGCTCAACGCCATGGACTTGTTGCCGGTCGACCTGATCCCGGCCATTTGGCACGTGGTCGGTCCCGCCCTGGGCATGCCCGACTACATGCGCGTGGTGCCCACCGCCGACCTGTCCATCACCATGGGTCTGTCGGCCGGCGTGTTGCTGGTGTGCCTGTTCTACAACGTGAAGATCAAGGGCCTGGGCGGTTGGATCCATGAGCTGTTTTCGGCTCCCTTCGGTTCGCACCCGGTGCTGTGGCCCTTCAACTTCGCCATGCAGATCATCGAGTTCGTGGCCAAGACGGTTTCGCACGGCATGCGACTGTTCGGCAATATGTACGCCGGCGAACTGATCTTCATGCTGATCGCGCTCATGGGCGGCGCCATCGCCACGGTGGGCCTGGGCACCGGCATCGGCCTGGCCATCGGCCACATCATCGCGGGCTCGGCCTGGGCCATCTTCCACATTCTGATCATCACGCTGCAGGCCTTCGTCTTCATGATGTTGACGCTGGTCTACATCGGTCAGGCCCATGACGCGCACTGATCCCGCCTGACGTTCGGTTCGACGTTTTCTTTTCTTTTTTCTCTCAACCACTCTCTTTAGGAGTCATCATGGAAGTCATCAGCTTTGTTGCCCTGGCCGCTGGCCTGATCATCGGTCTGGGTGCCGTGGGTGCCTGTATCGGCATCGGCATCATGGGCAGCAAGTACCTGGAATCTGCTGCACGCCAGCCCGAGCTGATGGGCGAACTGCAGACCAAGATGTTCCTGCTGGCCGGCCTGATCGACGCGGCCTTCATCATCGGCACCGGTATCGCCCTGTGGTTCGCCACCGCCAACCCGTTCCTGGGTCAGCTGGCCGCCATCGCCAAGTAAATCGACTTCAGTCGAGTTGAGAGGCTGGGGCGCGCCCTCGTGGTGTGCCCCAAGCTGAGGTTCCCCAAACCGATTGAGGCAAACAAGTGAGCATCACCGGTACCCTCATCGTCCAGATGATCGTATTCGCGATCCTGGTCTGGTTCACGATGAAGTTCGTCTGGCCGCCGATCACGGCCGCCCTGGACGAGCGCGCCAAGAAGATCGCCGAAGGCTTGTCGGCTGCCGACAAGGCCAAGGCCGATTTGGCTGTGGCCAACAAGCGCGTCGAAGAGCAGCTGTCGGCTGCGCGCGACGACGCGGCCAAGCGCCTGGCCGACGCTGAGCGTCTGGCCCAGTCGATGGTCGAAGACGCCAAGGTCCGTGCTTCCGAGGAAGCCGCCAAGATCATCGCCGCGGCCAAGGCCGAGGCCGAGCAGGAGATCGTCAAGGCGCGTGAAGCGCTGCGCGACCAGGTGGCCGTGTTGGCCGTCAAGGGCGCGGAACAGATCCTGCGCAAGGAAGTCAACGCCACCGTCCACGGCGAGCTGCTGGGCCGGCTGAAGGCGGAGCTCTAAGCCATGGCCGAGCTTGCCACCATTGCGCGCCCCTATGCGGAGGCGCTCCTGAAGGCCGGCGGCGATGCCGCGGCTGCGTCGGAACTCACGGCCCTGGCGGCCGTGGCCTCCAACGAACAACTGCTGGCGTTTGCCGACAACCCCAAGGCCACTGCGGCTCAAGTTACCGAAGTCATCACCTCGGTGATGAAGAAGCCGCTGTCGCCCAAGGTCGGCAACCTGCTGGCGGCGGTGCTGGAAAACGGCCGTCTGGCCGCGCTGGGCGAAATCGCGCAGCAGTTCCAGCTCCTGATCAACGCCCGCTCGGGCGTGTCCGATGCCGTCATCCACAGCGCGTTCGAATTGAGCGCGTCCCAGGTTGACGAAGTCAAGGCCACGCTGGAGAAGCGCTTTGGTCGCAAGCTCAACGCCACGGTGGTGATCGACGCATCGCTCATCGGCGGCATTCGTGTGGTGGTCGGTGATGAGGTGCTGGACACCTCCGTCAAGGCCCGCCTGGAACAGATGAAGCTTGCCCTCACCGCGTGAGGGCCGGAGAAAACCATGCAACTCAATCCCGCAGAGATTTCTGAACTGATCAAGAGCCGCATCGAGGGCCTTGGCGCCTCGACGGACATCCGCAACCAAGGCACCGTCGTCTCCGTGACCGACGGCATCGTCCGCATCCACGGCCTGTCCGACGCCATGCAGGGCGAAATGCTGGAGTTCCCGGCCACCGCCAGCGGCCAAGCCACCTACGGCCTGGCCCTGAACCTCGAGCGCGACTCGGTGGGCGCCGTGATCTTGGGCGAGTATGAGCACATTTCCGAAGGCGACACCGTCAAGTGCACGGGCCGCATCCTGGAAGTGCCCGTGGGCCCCGAGCTGATCGGCCGTGTGGTGAATGCGCTGGGCCAGCCCATCGATGGCAAGGGTCCGATCAACGCCAAGATGACCGACGTGATCGAGAAGGTCGCCCCGGGCGTGATCGCACGGAAGTCCGTGGACCAGCCGGTGCAGACCGGCCTGAAGTCGATCGACTCCATGGTGCCGATCGGCCGCGGTCAGCGCGAGCTGATCATCGGCGACCGCCAGACCGGCAAGACCGCCGTGGCCATTGACGCGATCATCAACCAGAAGGGTCAGAACATGACCTGCATCTACGTCGCCATCGGCCAGAAGGCGTCGTCGATCAAGAACGTGGTGCGCGCACTCGAGCAGCACGGCGCCATGGACTACACCATCGTGGTGGCAGCTTCGGCATCTGAATCCGCCGCCATGCAGTACGTGTCGGCCTACTCCGGCTGCACGATGGGCGAGTACTTCCGCGACCGTGGCCAAGATGCCCTGATCATCTATGACGACCTGTCCAAGCAAGCCGTGGCCTACCGCCAGGTGTCGCTGCTGCTGCGCCGTCCGCCCGGCCGCGAAGCCTTCCCCGGCGACGTGTTCTATCTCCACAGCCGCCTGCTCGAGCGTGCTGCACGCGTGAACGCTGACTATGTCGAGGCCTTCACCAAGGGTGAGGTCAAGGGCAAGACGGGTTCGCTCACGGCCCTGCCCGTGATCGAAACGCAAGCCGGTGACGTGTCCGCCTTCGTGCCCACGAACGTGATCTCGATCACCGACGGCCAGATCTTCCTGGAAACGTCCCTGTTCAACGCCGGTATCCGCCCCGCCATCAACGCCGGTATCTCGGTATCGCGTGTGGGTGGTGCGGCTCAGACCAAGCTGATCAAGTCACTGTCCGGCGGTATCCGTACCGACCTGGCCCAGTACCGTGAGCTGGCCGCCTTCGCGCAGTTCGCTTCCGACCTGGATGCGGCCACCCGCAAGCAGCTCGACCGCGGTGCCCGCGTGACCGAACTGCTCAAGCAGCCGCAGTACAGCCCGCTGCCCATCTCCCTGATGGCCGCTTCGCTGTTCGCCGCCAACAAGGGCTACCTGGACGACATCGATGTGAAGAAGGTGCTGGCGTTCGAATCGGGCTTGCACACGCATCTGAAGTCCAGCCATGCCGCGCTGCTGGCCAAGCTCGAGAACGACAAGGCCATGGACAAGGCGGCTGAAGAAGAGCTGTCGGGCGCCATTGCAGCGTTCAAGAAGTCGTTTGCCTGATCCCCGACTGAGCCTCAACTCAAGGAACCAAGCAAATGGCAGCCGGCAAGGAAATCCGCGGCAAGATCAAATCGGTGGAGAACACCAAGAAGATCACCAAGGCCATGGAAATGGTCGCCGCCTCCAAGATGCGCAAGGCGCAGGACCGGATGCGCGCGGCGCGTCCGTACAGCGACAAGATCCGCAACATCACCGCCAACCTGTCCAAGGCCAACCCCGAGTACCAGAGCGCTTACATGCGCTCCACCGGTACCGCCAAGGCAGTGGGCTTCATCGTCGTGACCACCGACAAGGGCCTGTGCGGTGGCCTGAACACCAACGTGTTGCGCGCGGTCACGCAGAAGATGCGCGATGCGCAGACCGCTGGCAAGCAGGTGATGGCTGTGGCCATCGGCAACAAGGGCCTGGGCTTCCTCAACCGCATCGGCGCCAAGGTGGTGAGCCAGGCCGTGCAGTTGGGCGACGCCCCGCAGCTCGACAAGCTGATCGGCCCGGTCAAGACCATGCTCGATGCGTTTGTCGCCGGTGAACTGGACGAGGTGCACATCTGCTACACCAAGTTCATCAACACCATGAAGCAGGAGCCGCTGGTCGAGCAGCTGCTGCCGCTGTCCAGCAGTGTCTTGGACCAGACCGAAGAGGAAAAGAAGGCCTATGGCTGGGATTACCTCTACGAGCCGGATGCGCCCACCGTCATCGACGAGCTGCTCAAGCGCTACATCGAGGCGCTGGTGTTCCAGTCGGTCGCCGAGAACATGGCCAGCGAGCAAAGCGCGCGCATGGTGGCCATGAAGGCCGCTACCGACAACGCCGGCACCCTGATCGGTGAGCTCAAGCTGGTCTACAACAAGACCCGCCAGGCCGCCATCACCAAGGAACTCTCGGAAATCGTGGGCGGCGCAGCCGCCATCAGCGGTTGACCGAAGGCTGCCACCCACGAATTTTTTGAATTGAACTAGAGGAACGAACCATGTCGACCACCCAAGCCCAGGGCAAGATCGTTCAGTGCATCGGCGCCGTTGTGGACGTCGAATTTCCCCGCGACCACATGCCCCGCGTGTACGACGCGCTCAAGATGGAAGGCTCGGCCCTGACGCTGGAAGTCCAGCAGCAGCTGGGCGACGGCATCGTGCGCACGATTGCGCTGGGCTCGTCCGACGGCCTGCGCCGCGGCGTGACCGTGACCAACACGGGCGCCCCCATCACCGTGCCCGTGGGCAAGGCCACCCTGGGCCGCATCATGGACGTGTTGGGCAACCCCATCGACGAGCGTGGCCCGGTGTCCACCGAGCTGACCGCGTCCATCCACCGCAAGGCCCCCGCTTATGACGAGCTGTCGCCTTCGCAGGAACTGCTCGAAACCGGCATCAAGGTGATCGACCTGATCTGCCCCTTCGCCAAGGGCGGCAAGGTGGGTCTGTTCGGCGGTGCCGGCGTGGGCAAGACCGTGAACATGATGGAACTCATCAACAACATCGCCAAGGCCCACTCGGGCCTGTCGGTGTTCGCCGGCGTGGGTGAGCGCACCCGTGAAGGCAACGACTTCTATCACGAGATGTCCGACTCGGGCGTGGTCAAGCAGGACAATCTGTCCGAGTCCAAGGTGTCCATGGTCTACGGTCAGATGAACGAGCCCCCGGGCAACCGTCTGCGCGTGGCCCTGACCGGTCTGACCATTGCCGAGTCTTTCCGTGACGAAGGCCGTGACGTGTTGTTCTTCGTGGACAACATCTACCGTTACACCCTGGCCGGTACCGAAGTGTCCGCGCTGCTGGGCCGTATGCCTTCGGCCGTGGGCTACCAGCCCACGCTGGCCGAGGAAATGGGCCGTCTGCAGGAGCGCATCACCTCCACCAAGGTCGGCTCCATCACCTCGATCCAGGCCGTGTACGTGCCCGCCGACGACCTGACCGACCCCTCGCCGGCCACCACCTTCGCCCACCTGGACGCCACCGTGGTGTTGTCGCGTGACATCGCCGCGCTGGGTATCTATCCCGCCGTGGATCCGCTGGACTCCACCAGCCGCCAGATCGACCCGAACGTCGTGGGCGAAGAGCACTACAGCACCACCCGTGCGGTGCAGGCCACCCTGCAGCGCTACAAGGAACTGCGCGACATCATCGCGATTCTGGGCATGGACGAACTCTCGCCGGAAGACAAGCTGGCCGTGGCCCGCGCCCGCAAGATCCAGCGCTTCCTGTCGCAGCCCTTCCACGTCGCCGAGGTGTTCACCGGTACACCGGGCAAGTATGTGCCCCTGAAGGAAACCATCCGCGGCTTCAAGATGATCGTGGCCGGCGAATGCGACTCGCTGCCCGAGCAGGCCTTCTACATGGTCGGCACCATTGATGAGGCTTTTGAGAAGGCCAAGAAGCTGCAATAAGGAGCCGTCATGGCAACCATTCACGTCGACGTGGTCTCTGCCGAAGAGAACATCTTCTCGGGCGAAGCGAAGTTCGTCGCGCTGCCGGGCGAGAACGGCGAGCTGGGCATCATGCCCCGGCACACGCCCTTGATCACCCGCATCAAGCCCGGTGCCGTGCGCATCGAGCGGGCGGACAATGGCGAAGAGGAGTTCGTGTTCGTGGCCGGTGGCATCCTGGAGGTGCAGCCCAACCGCGTGACCGTGCTGGCCGACACGGCCATCCGGGGCCATGACCTCGACGAGGCCAAGGCCAACGAGGCCAAGCGGCACGCCGAAGAGATGATGAAGAACGCCAAGAGCGACATCGACTTTGCGACGGCCCAGAGCGAGTTCGCCGCGATGGCTGCGCAACTGGCGGCCATTCGCAAGTTCCGCAAGAAGTAGGCGCAGCCCGGTTCTCTGCGGCCTGAGCGCCCGCCGGTTCGCCGCGCGGGCGTTTTCATTTCTGCCATCCGCGCATGTCAGATCGACTGGACACTCGCCAGCGTTGATAATCCGAGCAGAGGAGAACAAGGATGAGTCACGCCGGTTACGCCAATGACCAGTTTTTGCGCGCGTGCCTGCGCCAGCCCACCGACTACACCCCGGTGTGGTTGATGCGCCAGGCCGGCCGCTATCTGCCTGAATACAACGCCACCCGTGCAAGGGCCGGCAGCTTCATGGGCTTGGCCACCAGCCCCGACTTCGCCACCGAGGTCACGCTGCAGCCGCTGGACCGCTATCCGTTGGACGCGGCCATCCTGTTCTCCGACATTCTCACGGTGCCCGACGCCATGGGACTGGGCTTGAGCTTTGCGGCCGGCGAAGGCCCTCGGTTTGCCAAGACGGTGCGTGAGGAGGCCGATGTGGCCAGTCTGGCGGTGCCCGACATGGACAAGCTGCGCTATGTGTTCGACGCGGTGGCCTCCATCCGCAAGGCCTTGACACTGCCCGATGGGCGCAGCCGCGTGCCGCTGATCGGTTTTTCCGGCAGCCCCTGGACCCTGGCCTGCTACATGGTCGAGGGAGCCGGCAGCGACGACTATCGCCATGTGAAGAGCCTGATGTACCGCCGCCCCGACCTGATGCACCGGGTCCTGGAGGTCAATGCGCAGGCGGTCACGCAGTACCTCAATGCGCAGATCGATGCGGGCGCGCAGGCCGTGATGGTGTTCGACAGTTGGGGTGGGGTGCTGGCCGACGGCGCCTTCCAAGCCTTCAGTCTGGCCTACACGCGCCGCGTGGTGGAAGGCCTCAAGCGCGAGCACCAAGGGCAACGCGTGCCCTGCATCGTGTTCACCAAGGGCGGCGGCCAGTGGCTCGAAGGCATCGCCTCCTGCGGTGCCGATGTGGTGGGCCTGGACTGGACCACCGACCTGGGCGCCGCGCGTGCCCTTGTGGCCGACCGGGTGGCCTTGCAGGGCAACATTGACCCCATGGTGCTGTTCGGCGGTGAGCAGGCGGTCCGCGCCGAGGTGCGTCGCACCCTGGACCGCTTCGGCCCGCCCCGGCGGGCTGACGGTGGCTGGGGCGGCCATGTGCTGAACCTCGGGCACGGCCTGAACCAGCACACCCCGCCCGAGTCAGTGGCCGCCCTGGTGGATGAAGCGCATGCCCATTCGCGTCGCAGTCGCGCAAATTGAACACCACGTGGGCGCTCACTCGCGTTCGAAACGCGATGGTGTGGCGGTGGGCCCGTCGACGAAGTCTGTCCATGAATTCTGACGCTTGCGGCGCACTTATCCCCAATTCGGTGCTTACCCCATCCAGGGGGGTGCCCTGGGCTTTCCAACTTGAAAAACATCAGTTTTTTCACCTAAGTATTTGATTCTTCGTCGTGAATTCGCCTGCCTCCTCGTGAGGCAAGTCAAGCCGGACAGAGGAAAATCAGGCACTTGGCGCATCCATCGGCAGCTTGTCCCCAAACTTGTCCACAGGAAAAGTGGGTAAGCGGCAAAAGAGCATCTGAATCAAGAAGTTAGTGGCTGTGGCTCAGGAATTGGATTCGTGTGGTCCTGATGTGGTGGCGGTGGTGGTGGACCTGCCGCACCACAGCGGCTTGGCCGGCCCCTTGAGCTATCTCCACGACCAGCCGCTGATGCCCGGCACTCTGGTGTGGGTGCCCCTGGGCCGCCGCGAGGTAATGGGCGTGGTGTGGGAGGCCAACGGCCTGCCCGTAGACCAGGCGCTTGCGCCCGATGCGCGAAACAGCCCGGCCGGAGCGGGTCTCAAGCCGATATCGCGGGTGCTCGACCTCCCGCCCTTGGATCGGGCATGGCGCCAACTGGTGGCCTTTGCCGCCGGCTACTACCAACGGGGCCTGGGTGAGTTGGCGCTGTCGGTTCTTCCGCCCGAATTGCGCAAGGCCACGCCCGATTCGCTGTCCCGCCGCCGCACGCGCTTGAGCCGTCAGGCTGCCGCGGACGCTGCCCCCGTCCAGGCCCTGCCGGCATTGACAGCTGAACAGGCGGCTGCGCTGAAGGCCTTGGTGGGGGCCCCCAGCCAGACCATGCCTGACAAGCCGGCGATACCGGTGTTGCTGCACGGTGTGACCGGCAGCGGCAAGACCGAGGTCTACCTGCGCCTGGCCGAGCAGACCCTGGCGCGCGGCCAACAGGTGCTGGTGATGGTGCCCGAGATCAACCTGACACCCCAACTGGAGGCGCGGTTGCGCGCTCGGTTCGCGGGCCACCGCCTGGTGACGCTGCACAGTGGCTTGACCCCGGCGCAGCGCGTGAACCACTGGCTGCAGGCGCATCTGGGCCAAGCCGATCTGCTGTTGGGAACGCGCCTGTCGGTGATGGCCTCCCTGCCCCGCTTGGGCCTTGTCGTCGTCGATGAGGAGCACGACCCCTCCTACAAGCAGCAGGAAGGGGCGCGCTATTCCGCACGTGACCTGGCTGTCTACCGCGCACGGCTGCTGGGCGTGCCGGTGGTCCTGGGCTCGGCCACACCGTCCCTGGAATCCTGGCGGCATGCGCAACAGGGCCGATACCGGCTACTGAGCATGCCCAGCCGTGTGGGCGGCGGCGTCTTGCCCAAGGTCGAACTGGTCGACTTGAACCTGCAGCCGCGCGGCGTGGTCTCGGCAGCGGGTGGCAGCCTCTTGTCGACCGCATTGATCGCCGCGGTGCAGGAGCGGATCGACCGAGGCGAGCAGAGCTTGCTGCTGCTCAACCGGCGCGGCTATGCCCCCGTACTGCAATGCGGCGCCTGCACTTGGAAGAGCGCCTGCCCACACTGCAGCGCTTGGCAGGTCTTCCACAAGGTAGACCGCAGTCTGCGCTGCCACCACTGCGGAGCCGCCCACCGTGTGCCGCGTGCCTGCCCCGACTGCGGCAACCTTGACCTGTCGGCCATCGGCCGCGGGACGGAGCGGCTGGAGGAACAACTGCCACCCCTGTTGCGGGGTCGCGATGGCGGCCCGGCGCGCATCCTGCGCATCGATGCCGACACCACGCGGCATGCCGGATCGCTGCAGGCCCAGTTGGCCCAAGTGCACGGCGGCGAGGTGGACGTGTTGGTGGGCACGCAGATGGTGGCCAAGGGGCACGACTTCCGGCGCGTGACCCTGGTGGCGGCGGTGAACCCGGACGGTGCCCTGTTCAGCAGTGACTTCCGGGCGCCCGAGCGTCTGTTCGCCCTGCTCATGCAGGCCGCCGGCCGCGCGGGCCGCGATGCTCAACAGGCCGCGCGCAGTCGCATGCTCATCCAGACGGCCTATCCCCTGCACCCGCTGGTGCAGGCCTTGGTTCGGCACGACTACGAGGCCTATGCGGCCTCGCAGCTGCAGGAGCGGGAGGCGGTGGGCCTTCCGCCCTACAGCCACCTCACCGTGCTGCGGGTGGAAGCCCGAACGGTCGAGGCGGCGCAGGCCTTTCTGGCCGAGGCGACGGCGGCCGCGCGCGCGATGCTCGACCCTGGCGGGCACGCCGCCACCGAAGACGAAGGCCTGGCCGCGCCGGGCGAGGTCACCCTGTACCCGGCCGTGCCGGCCCCGGTGGCGCGCGTGGCGGACCTGGAGCGCTGGCAGATGCTGCTGGAATCGGCTTCAAGGCCGGCCTTGCAGGCCCTGTTGCGCAACTGGTCGCCGCAGCTGTTGGCGATGCGGGAGCGGCATCGCGGGGTGGTGCGCTGGGCCCTGGACGTGGACCCCTTGAGCCTGTGATTGCCGATCGCAGGGGGGCGTCCCCACGGTGGCTGGGGTGGGCGGCCTGGATGAGCGCTTGGTGGGCGGCTCAGATCAGCGACCGGGCTGCACCCCGAAAGACCAGGCCCACAAGGCGAAGGTGATGAAGGCCAATGTGGTGGAGCCCATGATGATGCGGGCCACCAGGCCGTTGTCGGCCCCGTAGCGCTCGGCCAGCATCGACACGTTGCTGGCGCTGGGCAGGGCGGACATCAGCGTGATGGCGGTGACCTGCAGATCGCTCAGTTGCGCACCCAGGCCGCGCGCGGTGAAGCAGCCCAGCAGGACCAGACAGGGGTGCAGCAGCAGCTTGATGCCCACCACGCTGAGCAGCAGCGGGGAGCGTGAAAGTGCCATACCCTCCGAGCCCGATGGCACCCGTGAGCGGAACAGCACCGCGCCGATGGTGAACAGGGCCACCGGGCTGGCGGCATCGGCCAGCATCCCCACGGCCCTGTCCACCGGCCCCCACAGGGCAAGTTCCCAAGCCGACAGCACCCCGCCCAAGGCGATCGACCAGGGCAGCGGATTCGTCAGCGGCGCCTTGAGTGCCTTGAGGAAGGCCCATCCCGCCCCTGCGCTCGAGGCCGATTCGCCCGTCCCCGGGCTGCCTCGCCCCTGCGCCAGCGCCAGGCAAGCGGATGTGGTGATCATCATGTCCAGCAGCATCGTGCAGATCACCGGTCCGGCCGCACCCGGCCCCAGCAGGGCCACCAGCAGCGGCACGCCGATGAAACCTGAATTGGGGAAGGCGGCCACCAGGGCAGCGAAGGCCGAATCGCGACGAGGGGTGCCGGTCATGCGCCCCAGGGCCAGTACGGTGACCACCACGATCACCGCACACACCAGGTACAGGCTGCTGATCACCGGGTCCAGCAATTGGGCCAGGGGCGTGTTCATGCCGAAGCGCAGCAGCATGCACGGCAGGGCAAAGAACAGCACGAAGGTGTTCATTCCCGGTATGGCGCCCAGGGGCAACCAACCACGCTGGGCGGCCAGGTAGCCCGCCAGGATCAGCGCGAAGAAGGGAACGGTGACCGACAGGATCGCCTGCATGGGACCGCAGTATCCACTGGGGCGTCATTCGTCGCCGCCGCTTGCGGCTCATCAGCCCGAATGGGGATTCCGTCGCCTGGGCCTGCGCAGAAGGCGCAAGGCGCACTAGCATCTGGGGTCTTGTATTCCGCAAAGGGCTGATCGCCATGTCCGACGAGATTTCCAACCCACCCGCGCCGACGCGTTCACGCTTGCGCCGAACGTTATCCGGAGCCGGGCGTGCCCTTGATGCGCTGCAGACGGGGGTCAAGCGCCTGTTCATGTTGCTGGCCATCGGCGGCGTGGCCGCCGGCCTTTTCACCGGCATCAAGCTGTCCAGCCCCCCCGCCTTGCAGGACAAGACCGTCCTGGTGCTGGACCTGCAAGGTCCTTTGCGCGAGCAGGCCGCCGGTGGAGCGCGCGACAGCGTGCTGTCGCAGCTGCAGGGGCAGCCTACCAAGCAGGTGCGACTGCGCGATGTGCTGGCCGCGCTGGACCATGCGCAGCGCGACCCCCACATCCGCGCCGTGATGCTCAAGCTCGATGACTTCGGCGGTGGCGGCCTTTCGTCTTTGCGCGAGGTGGCCGCAGCCCTGGAGCGCTTCAAGGCATCGGGCAAGCCGGTGGTGGCTTGGGGGAATAACTGGGACCAGCGTGCCTACTACCTGGCTGCGCATGCCGGCGAGGTGTGGCTGCACCCCATGGGTGGCGTGCTGGTGGAGGGCTACGGCCGCCAGCGCAACTACTACAAGGACGCCCTGGACAAACTGGGCGTGCAGGCCAATGTCATACGCGTGGGCAAGTACAAGAACGCGGGCGAGCCCTATTTCACCAACGGGCCTTCCAAGGAAACGCTGGAAAGCGAAGCGCATGTGTATGAGGCCATCTGGGAGCTGTACCGGCGCGGTGTGGAGAAGGCGCGCAAGCTGCCCGATGGCGCGGTGCAGCAGGCCATTGAGAGCCTGCCGGGTTCCCTGGTGGCTGTGGGCGGCGATCCGGCGCGATGGGCCCTGCAGCAAAAGTGGGTGGATGCGCTGAAGACACAGGACGAGATGCGCAAGGTCATGGTCGAGGCCGGTGCGGCCGACGAGAAGACCAAGTCCTTCCGCCAGGTGTCGCTGCAGCAGTATCTGCGCCATGTGCCCCGGCGTTCGGCCGACGCGCCCGTGGCCATCGTGGTGGCCGAAGGCGAAATCGGCGATGGAAAGGCCCCTCCCGGGCGTGTGGGTGGCGACAGCACGTCGGCGCTGATCCGCAGCGCGCGTGAGGACGAGAAGGTCAAGGCGGTGGTGCTGCGGGTGAATTCGCCCGGCGGCAGCGCCTTTGCATCCGAGCAGATTCGCCGCGAGTTGGAACTGACCCGGGCGGCTGGCAAGCCGGTGGTCGTGTCCATGGGGGATGTGGCGGCCTCGGGCGGCTACTGGATTGCCATGGCCTCCGATGAGGTGATCGCAGAGCCGGCCACCATCACAGGCTCCATCGGGGTGTTTGGCATGCTGCCCACGGCCCAAGGTCTGATGGACAAGGCCGGCGTGCGCACCGGCGGCTACCGCACCACCTGGTTGGTGGGCGCCTACGACTTCCGCCGTGATCTTGATCCGCGCTTCGCACAACTCGTGCAGGCCAGCATCGGCCACATCTACACCGACTTCACCACCAAGGCCGCAGCGGCGCGCAGCACCACGCGCGAAGCCATTGATGCGGTGGCGCAGGGCCGCATCTGGACCGGTGAGCAGGCGCGCGGGCATGGGCTGATCGACCGCACCGGCACGCTGGCCGATGCATTGAAGGCCGCGCGGGAAAGGGCCAAGTTGCCTGAAGATGCAGGGGTCCGCTATGTCGAGAAGTCGCCAGGGCCCCTGGTGGAATTGCTCCAGGGCCTGGGCCTGGAGGCATCGGTGGTGCAGCGCCTGGTGGCCATGGCCTCGGTGCTGGGTTGGGCCGCGGGCGAGCCGATTGCGCCATTGATCGATGCCTCGGCGCCAGCCGGTTTCCCGGGCCTGCAGCAGACGGGCGTGATGGCTGACCTGTGGTGGCTCAGTGATGTGGTGAACGCCAAACGGCCCTATTCGGCGGTGGTGCACTGCTTCTGCGGCAGCGAACGCTGAACGCCGGGCTGCGCGGGGATCAGCCCGTCTGAACGCCGGGCTGCGTTCTGATCAGCCCGTCTGAACGCCGGGCTGGTGCGGATCGACGGCGTAGCGGGCCACCACGCGTGCGCCGCTGGCGGGGTCTTCGATGTTGTCGACCACGAACAGGTGGCCGATCAGCGCCTTGTCGTCGATCTCGAAGGCCATGAAGCCGCGTTCATCGATGCGCGCGTGGCGCATGTGCGGGTTGTGGCGGTGGGCCGCCACCACGCGTTCGGGTGATCCGCCGTAGCTGGTGATCGACGTGCCGCAGAACTCGCTGGCCACCACCTTGGCGAACAGGCTGTCGTAGTCGAGCTGAAGGTTGCCGACGTAGTTGCCGTGCACATCGCCGCCCAGCACGACGGCGTTACGGATCTTGCGGTCCACCAGCGACTGCAGCAGCCGCTTGCGCGCGTGCGGGTAGCCATCCCACCCATCGGTCCAGTAGGTGCCGCGGCCGGGTCCGTGGGGATCGCTCCAGCTCCAACGGCTCATCAACGTCTGCTGGCCCACGAGATTCCAACGCCGCTGCTCGTCCCAGCCCTGCGCAAGCCACTGTTCCTGTGCGGCGCCCAAGAGGGTTCGATGTGCTTGCTCCAGCTCAGGGCAGTCGATGCGCACCACGGTGTTGCTGCCGCCGCGGCCGGCGCGCGGGCAGACCTGCGAATCACGGTACTGTCGGTCGTCCAGCAGGTGCAGCCGGGCCAAACGGCCCCAATCAGCACGCCGATACAGGTTCATCGAAGCGCCAGGCGTACCCAGGTCGGGTTTGAGCCGATGCGGCAGCGGCATGTGTTCCCAGTAGGCCTGGTAGGCGCTGCGGCGTTGGTTGGCGAAATCGGCCTGCAGGCGTTGCCCCTGAAGGCCGGCGTAGTCGTTGTCGACCTCGTGGTCGTCCCAGATGGGCATCCACGGCGCGCAGGCATGGGCCGCCTGCAGGTCGGGGTCGCCCTTGTACTGGGCATAGCGAGCGCGGTACTGCGCCAGGCTTTGCACATAGCCGCCGGCATGGCGCCTCACGCGGCCCGTGGCCGGCGTGGCGGTTTCGTAGATGTAGTCGCCCAAGAACAGAATGAGATCGGGCTGCCAGGCGGCGGCGTGTCGCCATGCCGAGTAGTAGCCCATGTCAAAGCGCTGGCAACTGGCGATGATCAGCCGCAGCTTGGCGCCGGCATCAGGTGCTGGCGCGGTGCGCGTGCGCCCAATCGGGCTGCGCTGGCCCAACGCGGTGAAGCGGTACCAATAGGAGCGGCCTGCTTGCAGGCCTGAGGGTTCGGCATGCACGCTGTGGGCCCAGGCGGCGTCGGCCAGTTCGGTGCCACGTGCGGCGATGCGGGTGAAGGCCTCGTCCTCGGCCACTTCCCATTGAACGGGAACGGGTTCGTCGCTGGGCAAGCCCGGGCCCATCAGCCGGGTCCACAGCACCAGGCCATTGGGCGTCGGTTCACCGCTGGCCACACCCAAGGCAAAGCGCGGCTCGTCGGCGGCGCGGGCGTGTGGAAGGTAGGCCGGTACGCCGGCGATCCACGCACACAGGGCCGGGCTGGTGGCGAGCAGGGTGCGGCGCTTCATCGGGGGTAGTGTGCAGGAATCGGCAAGGCGCGCCTGCCGCCGTTCGGGTGGCAGTCTTGTCGGCTGTCGTGCCCTTTGTAACACGGCCAAGTGCGGCCAACCCATACCCGGGCTTGGCTATGATCCGGCGCCCCGTCTCGACAGTTGCTGCGCTTTCACCCACCCCCATCCGCATGTCCACCGCGTCCGCCCCTGTCGGTTTGAACCCTGCCCAGCTGCAGGCGGTTCACCACCTGGACGGACCGTGTCTTGTTGTGGCTGGCGCCGGTTCGGGCAAGACGCGCGTGATCACGCACAAGATCGCACGGCTGCTGCAAGCGGGGCTGGAGCCCGGCCAGATCGCCGCCATCACCTTCACCAACAAGGCCGCACAGGAAATGCGCGAGCGCACCAAGGCCCTGGTGGGGCCGCGGGCAGCCACCGCCCTGGTGATCAGCACCTTCCACAGCCTGGGCGTTCGTCTGCTGCGCGAAGACGGGCCTGCCCTGGGCCTGAAGCCGGAGTTCAGCATCCTGGACAGCGACGATGTGCTGAGCCTCTTGCGCGATGCGGGGGCCACCACCGACGCCAAGCTGGCGCGGCAGTGGCAGTGGGCCATCAGCTTGTGGAAGAACCAGGGGCTCGACAGCGACGGAGCCGCGGCCGTGGCGCAGAACGAAAACGAACGCGTGGCCGCTCGCGTGATGAAGCTGTATGAGGAGCGGCTGCAGGCCTACCAGGCGGTGGACTTCGATGACCTGATCGGTTTGCCGCTGAAGCTGCTGCTGCGCGACGAATCGGTGCGGCTGAAGTGGCAGGATCGCTTTCATCACGTGCTGGTGGACGAGTATCAGGACACCAATGCGGTGCAGTACGAGCTGATGAAGGCGCTGGTGTCGCATCCTGATCCACGGCGCGCGGCGCGCTTCACGGCGGTGGGGGACGATGACCAGAGCATCTACGGTTGGCGTGGCGCCACCATCGACAACCTCAAGCGCCTGCCGCAGGAATTCCCGCAGTTACGCGTGATTCCCTTGGAGCAGAACTACCGCTCGACCGGGGCGATTCTTCGTGCGGCCAACCACGTCATTGCGGGCAACCCCAAGCTCTTTGAGAAGAAGCTGTGGAGCGAGCTGGGCGAAGGTGAGCCAGTGCGGTTGGTGCAGTGCGACAGCGACGAACACGAGGCTGAGCGCGCCGTGGCCTTTATCCAGGCCATTCGCGGCAACGGAGGCCCTTCGATCAAGCTCTCGGACTTCGCCATCCTTTACCGCGCCAACCACCAGGCCCGGGCCTTTGAGCAGAAGCTGCGCGCGGCGCAGATCCCCTACAAGGTGTCGGGCGGGCAGAGCTTCTTCGACAAGGCCGAGATCAAGGACCTGTGCGCCTGGCTGCGTCTGATGGTGAACCAGGATGACGACCCGGCCTTCTTGCGTGCGATCACCACGCCCAAGCGCGGTGTGGGCCACCAGACCCTGGGCAAGCTCGGTGAGTTCGGTTCGAAATGGAAGACCAGCCTCTTCGAATCCCTGTTCGCACCCAGCCTGGGCGCGGTGTTATCGGCCAAGGCGGTGGGTTCGCTGCATGAGTTCGGACGCTTCGTGAACGACCTGTCGCACAAGGCCGGGCAGACCTCGGGCTCCGAAGATGCCAAGGCCCTCCTGATGGACTGGCTGCGTGAGATCGGCTACGAGCAGCACCTCTTCGACGGCGAGGACAACGAGAAGCTGGCCGCGGCCCGCTGGGCCAATGTGCTGGACTTTGTGGACTGGATTGGCAAGCGCTGCGGTGGCGAGATCGACAACCTGGGCGGCATGACCACCGAGACACCCAAGCGCACGGTACTGGAGGTGGCACAGACCATCAGCGTGATCATCAGCCTGGCCGAGCGTGGCGACGAGCAGGACGTGGTGACCTTGTCCACGCTGCACGCGGCCAAGGGTTTGGAGTGGCCGCATGTGGTGCTGGCCGGCGTGAACGAAGGCCTGCTGCCCTTCAAGAGTGAAGACGATGAGATGACGCCCGAGCGCCTGGAGGAGGAGCGGCGCCTGATGTATGTGGGCATCACCCGCGCGCGCCAAACGCTGGCCGTGAGCACCCTGCGCCGGCGCAAGCGCGGGCGCGAAACGGTGGCGGGCATCCCGAGCCGGTTCATTGCCGAGATGAGGCTCAACGAGAGCCCCAACCGCGAGGACCCGCGGGAGAAGTTGAAGCGGATGCGGGAGGAACTTGCTGCCAAAGCGGCGGCCGCCGCGCCTGCGCGACCTACATTCCCTTGAAGACGCCCGCGAAGCTGCGGCTGACTTCCAGCTTCTGCGGATGCCCGTTCAGGTGAACGATTTGCCGTCCGCGTTCGTCGCGCACCACCTGGGCCACGGCCTGCACGTTCACGATGGCGCTGCGGTGGATCTGCCAGAAGTGTCGGGGGTCGAGTTCGTTGACCAGTTCCTTGATCGGCTTGCGGATCAGGGCCTCGGCGGCGGCGGTCTGTACGCGGGTGTACTTTTCGTCGCTCACGAAGAACAGCACCTCGCGTACCGGGATCACCTGAACTGTGCTGCCGGCGTTGGCCTGAAGGACCTCCAGGTATTGGGGGGCTTGCCCGCTCAATTGCGCGGACAGCTGCTGAAGCAGGGCCTGCATCGAAGCGGGTGAGGAGCCCGCGCCGGCGCCACCTTGGGAAGCCGATGCAGCCGGCGCATCGGCCTGGGCCTGCGCTGGCTGCAGGCGGGCCGCCAGCCGCTGCGCAAGGCGTTCGGCCGTCTTCACCAACCGCTCCACAGCTGCGGGCTTGAGCACATAGTCGACGGCGCCGTGTTCGAAGGCCTGTATGGCGTACTCGTCGTAGGCAGTGATGAACACGATTTCGGGCAGCCACTCGTCCTCGGCCGTCTCCATCTGCAGGATCTCGCGCGCGGCGTCCACGCCGCTGAGCCCGGGCATGCGGATGTCCAGGAAGACGACTTCCGGGCGGTGCTGCGACACGAGTTCGACGGCCTCCAGGCCGTTGCGGGCCTCCCCCACGATGTCCAGCGCCGGCCAGGCCTGCGACAGGCGCAGCCGCAACTGCTCGCGCATCAGGCGTTCATCGTCGGCCAGCACGGCCCGAATGGAGGCTTGCATGGCGTCAACCGGATGGTTCACGAGGGCTGCCGTGAACGCTGCACCAGCCACCAGATCAGGCCGGCCACGATGATCACCGGCGCCAGGGCGAACAGCCCACCGATGATGGTGCCGATGAGGCCCAACACCAAGGCCAGCACCACCAGTACCGGCACCACCGTCAGCAGCAAGAGCAGGCCCAGCGCCACCCCTGCCAACACCCCCACGAGACCCCAGCCGGTGGGCATCTTCATGGACCAGGTTTCACCGTCGACGATGACGCGCACCGCCTCTTGGTCCCCGACCCAACTCAGGATGCCGGCCACCGCCAGGGTGCCCAGCACCACGGTGAGCAGCAGGAGGGTGAAGCCGATCCGCCAAAGGGTTCTCATGTGAAGTTCCTCGTAGATGGGAAGGTTGCATCAGGCCGACTGGGGATTGGAATCACCCTGCGGCCCAGGGGTTCCGGCCCCGGGACTGACGACGCGGTAGGGCAGGCGAACCACCACCCGGGCACCACCGCCTTCGCGTGGCTCCACGACCAGCTGAGCCGCTGCACCGTAGCGCAGGGCCAGTCGCTCGCGGATGTTCTTCAGACCGGTGCCGCTCGAATCCTGCCAGCCCGTCCCCAGGCCCACGCCGCTGTCGGTGACCGTCAGCCGCAAGTCGCCATCCACCACGGCGGCCTGCACCTGCAGAAGGCCACCCTCGGGCTTGGGCTCCAGGCCATGTTTGATGGCGTTCTCCACCAGCATCTGCAGCACCATGGGGGGGCACTCAGCCGAATGCAGGCCTGCAGGAATGTCCACCGAGGTCTCCAGCCGATCATCCATGCGAATCTTCAGGATGGACAGGTAGGGTTCGATGACGGCCTGTTCCTGGCCCAGGGTCTGGTTTGCGGCCACCCCACCGTCGCGCAGGGTGGGCATGGTGGCGCGCAGCAGGTCGATCAGGGCGCGCTGCATGCGGCCTGCCTTGGGGGGGTCGGTTTCGATCAGGTGCTCGATGGAGGCCAGGGTGTTGAACAGGAAGTGGGGCTCCACCTGCGCCTGCATCGTGGCCATGCGGGCCTCGGCCAGTTGGCGCTTGAGCGATTCGGCCTCGGCCATTTCGGTGGCCTGCACCGCCTGGGCGCGCGCCTGCAACTGGCCCTTGTAGGTCAGCTTGATGATGATGGACGCCAGGATCCACAAGGCCGCCAGGTCGGTGAGGAAGTCTTCGGTGTGAACGCGGCTGATGCGCACCTTGTTGCCCGACGGGCGCGGCCCTTCCACCGCTTCGATCGCCGGCTCGCGCAGCGCCTCCTTCACCGCTTGCTTGGCCTCTTCAATGGCGTCGCGAACCGAGTCGGGGGCCACACCTTCAGGCAGCGTCCCCCGGATGGACGCCTGGTGCTTGCCCTCGGCGTTGGGCTG
>Ga0082207_1000424_pt1 | contig 24215 bp, 18 predicted proteins | sample LakMenEpi10Aug09_FD_71540 | JGI IMG/M metagenome (GOLD analysis project Ga0082207, IMG submission 71540)
AGGCCCCCGCATAACCCTTGTACATTGCACGAATGCCGCCTACCACGCAAGGTAGCCTCGATCCAGCGTCCAATGATATCCGAATTCGCGAGCCAATCAATCAAAGGATTGAGCGGTAGTCACCATCCCAGGCTTTCAGGGGATCACACAGATAGTTCGAATCCTACACCCTCTATCGGCATGGATTGGGGCTGTACCGGCACATTTAAACCCCCAGTGTTTTAACGACCCAGCGCGACTCGGAAAACGACTCGATTTGGGCAGCGCGACGCGAGATGCAAGTGCCGCACGACGCCATGCACCGAGCCAGCATGGGTGCTACAGTCGGCCAAAGCAATTGGCCAGAAATGCGAAAAACCCTGGGGAAACCAGGGTTTTACAGCGGAGAGGACAGGATTCGAACCTGCGGTAAGGAGTTAACCCTACGCCGAATTAGCAATCCGGTGCTTTAGACCACTCAGCCACCTCTCCAATTCGATTCGCCTTGAAACCCGCTTGTATCCTCGGACCCCGTGACGACCTCCCCGAATTTTCGCATATAACGGTCTAATTTGCAAGATGTCTCGCACGGTGCAAGATCAACGAAAAAATCTGATTTTTCTACAAGGATCTGGCTTGCTACCTACAAAAACTTCTCCACGCCAAAAAACGGAACCGTAAGCAAGCCAGCGACAGTACAAGGCTAACCTATTGGCACCACGATTCTTATGAGATCCACACATGATTCAAGCTTAGGCCTCTTGATGTTCCGTTCATGATAGAGACGTTCACTCCGCTGCTTCCTCGTTGACACTTCGGGTTACCGAGTTTAACGAAACCTGCGGAGCTCCTCGGGAAATTTTGATCAGCGTCCTTACACCTCAATCAGCGTTTATGAGTGTTTATTAGCGGTTGTCTTTTCCGATCGATTCGGAGGACGACGAGCCCGACGGATAAAGCGCAACGACGTTGGCAACTAAGATCAACACTCCACCAAGAAGCAAACTCCATGTCACCTGCTCGTTTTGGTGCTCAATCCCCGATACCATCGTGAGCAATCCAGGTAAAAACAATGCCCAAGCCGATGCAAAGACGGGCTCTAAGCTGTAAATCACTGCCGCTTGGGACGCACTCACGTACGGCTGATACTTGTTCATCCAACCAAAGGCTAACATCGAACACAATACGGCTAAACCCACCAGCGATACCAAGAAAATGGGACGCATCGAGAGCCCAAACCAGTCCCACAGAGCCATTTGAGGGACTCCAGTTTGCCCCTTGAGGGATGTTCCCAAGATCACTCCCACGGTGACCCATCCCAATACCGCCGCTGTCAAAAACATGCTCGGCGTTACGGCCACCGAATTGATCCGCTTGCCATAATGATCCAAAAACAAAACCTGGAACGCAAAAAAGACCGACCCGAGGGTCGTTAGCGTGTCGCCCATCGTCCAGCGATCGGCCGCGTCCGGAGCCAATCCAATTCCGGAAGGTGTTTGTACCACCAAACCCGTTAGAACGACGACTCCAACGACCGCCAGAGCCGTACCGAGCACCATCCATTTGGTCGGATACTTGCGAAAGATCAACGCTCCAAACAAGGGTGTAAAGACCGCTGTCAAACTTGTCAGAAAACCACTTCGCGAAGCTGGAATAGTCGCCAAACCAATCACCTGCAGGACCAGTCCGCAGTAAAACATCAGTCCAATGTAAAAGCCCACAAGCCACTCCTGACGCGTCGCGCGGCGGATCAGGGAATTCCAAAAGATGCCTAGCAAAACCAGCGCTAAGGTAAAGCGAGTGGCGATCATCCATGCCGAAACGATCACCCGAAACGCCGTGCTTTGATTCTCGTGCTGCAGGCCAAAATGCAAGTCGCTCATCTCGTTGAGCACTTTGACGACCGGAAAGGAAAACCCCCACAAAGCATTGACGACGACCAATGCAATGACAGGAATCCAAGGAAAAGACTTGCGATTGTCCATGCTTGCCACTAGCTACTCGCTGCCGAGGCTAGTCGCTCGCATCGGACCATCGTGTCCATGCTCTGAGTGAGTATCTGCTCAACGCCGGGGGAATAGTCGAAGACCTCAACGCTTACCCATCCCCTGTAGCCAATCTCCTTGAGTGCCTTGAAGATCGGCCCCTGATCGACTTGGCCCATGCCGGGGCCGAGTTTGTTCGGATCGTTTGCGTGAAAGTGGATCACCCAATCGCTGTTCTCACGGACGATTTGATCGATCGGAGGGCCTTCGCTACTCATGGCTTTGACGTCCAAGTGCAATCGCACGCTTGGACTATCGATGGCTTGGATCATCGCGCGAGCTTCGGATGCATGATTGAGAAAGTTTCCTTCTTGAGGCCCCAGCGGCTCGATCGCCAATCGAACGTGTGCTGATTCCAGTTGCTCTGTGAACTGCTTGATCACCTCGACGGCATTTGCCATGGCTTGTTCATGGGTCATCGGCGGGCTGAAATTTCTCTGAAGAGGGGAACCTAAAACCATTACGTTCCCACCAAGATCCGAGCACAATTCGATGAGGCATTTGAAGTAGTCGGCGGTTTTGTTTCGAACAGCACGATCGTCGGTGGTCAAGTGAAAACCTTGGGTCTTCGCCAAGAGCCAGTGCAAGCCGACGATCGACATCCCGAGATCTTCGACCATCGCACGGTACTCACGCCGCGTTTGCTTAGGAATCTCACGAGCATCTAGTCCCAATGTAAACGGAGCAACTTCAACACCCGTGTACCCGAGTTTCTTGGCAAGTTCCAAGCCGTCGCGGTGCGAGGTTCCTTCAAATGTTTCGTTGCAAATCGCATACTTCATGCGGCTGTTCCCTTTTGATGATTCATCCAGGACTTCCCTAAATGGCACTTTATCATTGATCTTCCATTCTAGCTGTCAGGCCAGCAGCGTTGGATCCCAAATCGTATTGCCTTAGGGTGATTTACTTTGGATTACGCAGGAATTACGATACTCCCAGGCGATCGCCATCCCTCCTTTGTTTATCCTCCCTCAATGTAAGCTAGCCATGAAAGCCTCCTGGATTCTGATTGGTTCTTCGATTTGTTCGCTCTTTGGTTTTGTTGCCTGCGTGCAAGCCACCGAGCCAAATGCTCCCAAAAAAATCGTCTTCATCGCCGGTGGCAGGAGCCACGATTTTGGATCCCATGAACACTATGCCGGTTGCCGGATCTTAGCCGATACGGTCAAAAAGACCGTTCCCTCTGCGGAAGTAGAGGTGCTTCGCAATGGTTGGCCCGCAGATGATTCGGCTCTCGATAAAGCCGATGCGATCGTGATCTATTCCGACGGCGGAGGTGGACACCCCTCGCTGCCCCACCTGGATCGGATCAACAAGCAGACCGAACGGGGAGCGGGGCTTGTTTGCATTCACTATGCAGTCGAGGTTCCCAAGGATCGCGGAGGTCCTGAGTTTCTCCGATGGCTTGGAGGATATTTTGAAACGAACTGGTCGGTTAATCCTCACTGGACAGCCAAGTTTGATAAGCTTCCTGAGCATCCGATCACACGAGGCGTAAAGCCTTTTGAAACTCGGGACGAGTGGTACTTCCACATGCGATTCCGAGAGAACATGCAAGGTGTCACGCCGATCCTATCGGCGATCGCTCCGGATGAGACGATGAACCGTCCAGACGGGGCACACAGTGGCAATCCAGATGTTCGTCGTGCCGTGGCCAAAAAAGAACCTCAGCATGTGGCTTGGGCTTCTGAAAACCCAAACGGTAGTCGAGGCTTCGGTTACACCGGCGGTCACTTCCACTGGAATTGGGGCAGGACCGAGCCGACCCGATTGGTTGCCAACGCAATCTTGTGGGCAGCGCATATCGACGTGCCTGCTGAAGGTGCTGTGGTTGAGAATCGTTCCGCTTCGCAATTGGTCGAGAATCAAGACGAATCGGTTCCAGGGAATTTCAATCCGGCTGGAATCGCCAAGGAATTCGGTATCGCACCGGGCGAAAAATCCAGTTCTTCGGCCAAGCCCAAAGGCAAGGCACTATTCACCTCCCCACTGCTGACGGCTAATACTCCTGGCCACAGGGTCGACGCGGATGTCGATGTTCAAGGTGTTAAGAAACTTTATCTGGTTGTATCGGCAGGCGATGACGGATTTGCTTGCGATTGGGCTGACTGGGTCGAGCCAAAATTGGTGACCAAGTCTGGCGAAAAATCATTGCTCGACATGAACTGGAAATCGGCCTCGGCCGAGTGGGGTGATGTACGCAAAAACGCCAATGCCGGAGGTGGACCACTGAAGGTTCTCGACAAGGTTCTCCCCGGGATCGGTACGCATGCCAACAGCACGATCGTTTTTGAACTTCCTGAGGATGCGCTTCGACTGAAAGTTGGCTGCGCGTTGGATCAAGGCGGTGTAACGCAAAACAATGGATCTTCGACTTCGGTCAAGTTTCATATTGCCGCCGAAGGTCTTCCTCCTGGGATTGAGCAAGGCTCTTCACCCACCGAAGACCGTTCTCCCGAAAGCGCGGTTTCTGGCCTCAAGATTGCCGATGGGGTGGTTGCTACTTTGGCCGCCTCGGAGCCCATGCTCAAAAGTCTGACCAATTTGGATATCGACCATCGAGGTCGAGTTTGGGTGTGCGAGGTGGTCAATTACCGACGGCACAATGGCGAAAGGCCTGAAGGGGATCGTGTGCTGATCTTGGAAGATACCGACCAAGACGGGGTGATGGACAAAACGAAGGTGTTTTACCAAGGCCGAGATATCGATTCGGCTTTAGGGATCTGCGTCTTGGGGAATCGCGTTTTGGTCAGCGCGGCACCTTATGTTATCGAGTTTATCGATACCGATGGGGACGATGTGCCGGATTCGAAGCGTTCGATATTGACCAAGACGGGTGATCCTCAGCATGACCACTCCGTACACTCCTTTGTGTTCGGGCCGGATGGAAAACTCTATTTCAATTTCGGAAACACTGGCCATAGGCTCTGCGACACTGATGGCAAACCGATCCTGGATCGTTGGGGCCGTGAGATCAATGACTCCGGAAAACCCTATCGGCAAGGGATGGTCTTTCGATGCAACGAAGACCTCAGCGATATGGAAGTCCTGGGGCATAACTTCCGCAATAACTACGAGGCTGCCGTGGATTCCTTTGGAACCATTTGGCAATCGGACAACGACGACGATGGGAACCGAGCGACCCGCATCAACTATGTCATGGAGTTTGGGAACTATGGGTATGTCGACGAGATTACAGGTGCTGGATGGCAAAGTGAGCGAACCAACTGGGAGTCTGAGATTCCCCAAAGGCACTGGCATTTGAATGATCCGGGAGTTGTACCGACGATGCTCATCACCGGTGCGGGGTCTCCCACAGGGATCACGGTTTACGAAGGCCAGTTGCTTCCAGAAGTGTTTCGCAACCAAGTTATCCATTGCGATGCTGGACCGAATGTCGTGAGGGCTTATGTGGCCAAGAACGAAGGTGCTGGTTACTCAGCCAGGATCGAAAATCTCGCTGTAGGCGAAACAGACAAATGGTTCCGCCCAGCGGATGTTGCGACCGCTCCGGACGGATCGATGTACGTAACGGATTGGTACGATCCTGGAGTCGGTGGGCACAACATGCAAGACATGGAGCGAGGCAGACTCTTTAGACTCGCTCCGGAAGGAACCAAGTATGCCGTTCCTAAGTTTGATCTGAGCACGGTTCAAGGTGCAGTGGCGGCTTTGAAGAATCCATGCAATTCGGTTCGATATCTTGCTTATCAAGCTTTAGTCAAGATGGGCAAGGGTGCAGAGAATGAACTCTTGGAGATGGCCAAAGACCAAAACCCTCGAATGAGAGCTCGAGCGATTTGGTTGCTGGCAAGGGTTCAAGGAGCATCGCCGGCTTTGGGACTGGCTTTAAAAGATAGCGATCCGAATGTTCGAACCGTGGGGATTCGATTGGCACGGCAAGCGAAACTGCCAACGAAGGATTATTTGCCTGCGTTTTTGAAGGACTCCTCACCGATCGTCTTGCGTGAAGCGGCTTTGGCCCTGCGAGAGGACAAGTCCGAGCAGATGCCTGGGTATTGGGCGGATCTAGCGAACCGATTCGATGGCGAAGACCGTTGGTACCTCGAAGCCTTAGGGATCGCCGCGATGGATCGTTGGACCGAATGTTTGACTGCCTATAAATCGGTTGCCAAGGACAAGACGACGGCCGATGCGGCTCGTTTGATCGCTTGGCGCGGTCGCGGTTCGGAGGCAGCGTCGATGATCGCTCAGTGGCTTGCCGACGAGCGAATTGCCGGGACGAATCGCCAAGCCCTTCTTCGGGCCACGGACTTCCAAAGTGGCGAAGATCGGCAGCGGGCCGTTAAAGTGTTGCTGGATCTTAAGGATCCGGCGCTGGTACTCGATGGCTTGATGCGAGTCGATGGTATCAACATCAACGAAAGCCCAAGGCTCTTGGAGTTGGTTCGGCAGGAGGTCAAGAAGATGGGGAACGATCCGGCCCAATTGAAGTTACTGCAAAAACTTAAGCCTCTTGGAATGGAAGAGCATTTGCTTGGATTGGCTAGTGCTTGGGGTGTATCGACACAGTCGTTGCAAGCGTTGGATTTGGCTTTGGAAATTGGAGGAGCCGGTGCGCTGGGCCAGCGACTGGCAACTAGGCAGCCTAACGACGACGCCTTGGTTTTGTCGAAGGTGCTAGGTCTGAGCAATCGCAAGGAGGCGGCGAACTTGCAGATGGGGATTTTGGATTCGGAATTATCGCCCAAGCCGATCAAGGTCGAGGCCGTTTTAGGGCTCGCGCGCAACAAGAACAACCATGCTTATTTGATCGAAGCGACAAAGAGCGATCGGTTACCTGCTGAGAGCAAGTCGTTGTTGGGGCCGACCTTGAGGGCTTCGGAGGTTCCAGAGGTTCGACAAGCTGCGGAGGGTTTGTTTCCGATGGTCAAGACTTCTCAGAAACCATTGCCACCCTTGGATGAGCTTGTCAAAAAACGAGGCAATGCAGCCAATGGCAAGAATGTATACTTCGGCGCAGCGACTTGTTCACAGTGTCACATGGTTGGTAATGACGGCAAGAATGTCGGGCCGAGTTTAACGGAGATCGGTAACAAACTCACCCGGGAAGCGATGTTCGTATCGATTTTGGCACCGAGTGCGGGTATCAGCCACAACTACGAGGCTTACACGGCCCGCACAGATGATGGGGAAGTCGTCACAGGGCTTTTGGTTTCCAAGACGGCACAGGGGGTGACGATCAAAGATGCCAAGGGAATCGAGCGCATGATCCCTGATGGGGATCTTGAAGAGTTGCAAAAGCAGGAGAAATCTTTGATGCCAGAGAACCTTCAGGAACTCATCAACGAGCAGGAGCTAGTCGATGTGGTTGAGTATTTAATGACCTTGCGAAAATAGGACGATGCAGTCACTGTTCAACGGCTGTATTGTTCAACGGCTGTCCATTGTTCGACGGCTGTCCATTGTTCAACGGCTGTCCCCAGCCGTTGGCCGACAAGCGTAGCTTGGCGTCTTTGCAGGGACCCTCAGACTCGCCTCGCAAGCTCGGCAGGAAAACGGCTGAGGACAGCCGTTTAACAATGGAGGACAGCCGTTTTACAATGGACCATTGACGACAAGCTTTAGCTTGGCGTCGCTTTCCAGCACTCTCAGACTCGCCTCGCAAGCTCGGCAGGAAAACGGCTGAGGACAGCCGTTGAACAATGGACAGCCGTTTCACAATGGAGGACAGCCGTTTCACAATGGACCATTGACGACAAGCTTTAGCTTGGCGTTGCAGGCGGGCTTTTAAGAGATCAATTCTCGCTTCAAATCTTCGGCGTTGTCGCAAATCCTCTCGGCACCCGCTTCGCGAATTTCTTCGACCTGTCGGAATCCCCATGACACTCCGATCGCGTAGAGTCCCGCCGACTTGGCTGTCTTCATATCGGTGTTGGTATCTCCGACATAAGCGACCCGTAAGGGATTCTTGGACAACTGCGATGCAATCCATTTGGCTGAGGTCGGATCCGGCTTGCGTGGAAACCGCTGGCTGTGACCAACAACCTGTTCGAATGCGAGATCAGGAAAAAAACGCTCTACGCAACGCTTGGTGAAATGATCAGGCTTGTTCGATAAAACAGCCAGCTTTAGTCCACTTTCCAAAGCTTGTTCGAGCATCGTGGTGATACCTGGATAAGGTTTGGTTCGACGATCCCAGCCCACATCGTAGCACCCCTGGTAGATCGCCATGCACTGGGCCAAAAGATCTGGATTGTCATTTGTCTCTGGCAGAGCCCTTTGGAACAGCATACTCACCCCGTCCCCTACATGCGTCTTGAATGACTCAATTGTACAAGTTGGCTTGCCGAGTTGCCGCAATGTTTCATTGGCCGCATTGGCAATGTCCTCGAGGGAATCGATCAGGGTCCCATCGAGATCAAAGATAGCTCCATCAAATCGCATCATGAATTTCCTCTTGTTCTTCCCCATCGGTATCGTCGACGGATTCCAGTTCGATGCCCTCGATAAACAACTGCCGGATGATCATGGTCGCATAAGCACCCCTGGGCAATTCAAAAGCTAGTTTCCAATCGCTTTGGCCTTGTTTCGAATCGGTACTCTCCCAGTTCGCCCTGAAATCCTTTGCAAATAACAACACTTCTCGCTCACCACGTGAAAAGAAGGTATCGCGAGGGAATTTTAGACGAAGCTCCCGAACCGTCAGCCCTAACTCTCCGACAACCGATTCAAGATCTTCTAGCGTCCCCTCTGGCCAATGATGTTGACGAGCCGAAGGCAAAGGAAGGCGGACATTCCACTGGCTTCGCCAAAGCTGCTGTCGATCTTCAGTGGCAAGATCCGGCAACGCCAACGGGCCGGATTTCGACGGCAAATGCCGTTCGGTTTTTTGTTCGTTGAAGCGATCGATAAGCGTCGATACCCATCGATTCCATATCCAACTTTGAAGGGCGGCAACGTAGATACTACGAAGATCCAGCCTGACCAAGGCCAATGCCCTCTTGAAATCGACAGGGTGATCCAAAAGGTAAGTGACGATGCTACGTCGATGCGATCGATCGAGCATGGCTTTGCACTTTTCCCATTGCCCCCAATAGGTTCTGAGGATCTCTTTTTGCTCTTTTTCCCGGGGGCGATCATGCGGGTTTTGCTCTGCCAAAGCGATATAGAGGGCTCGCTCGTAATTGAGTTTGCACCAGTGCATTCCGATGAGTTCTCCGGATTCTCCGATGGATCCGAATCGCTGATCATCGAAATAATTGATCGCTCCGAATCGGCCCAACCAATCGGCATTCCGATCAAGCCTCTCGCGTTGCGAAGTTGCGATTTTTCGCAGACGGATTTCAAATCGGTTGGCTTGGATATCCTTCGCATGAAAAGGTCTTGGGATCTGACCAAGGTATTCGACTTGCATCGAGCGATCGGTAAATCCGGTCTTGGGCCCATGAGCGATGGAAAAATGCTGTAGGGTTGTGGCGTGCCTGTCCTTGAGTCCCCCGTAACTGATCCGTCGCCTTTCAATGTTCCATCGGCTCAAAACCTCGGCGATGGCTTCGGGCGTGCCAAGACCTGCTTTGGTAAGACGGTACAAACCATGAGTTCCGTTCGAAGGCCGCACCGAGGTGATCTCATCAACCCGAAAATCCTCGGGGGTGCTTTTGAGCTTCATCGGAGGGTCATCCAATCTTTAAACGGGAAAAAAGAGGTGCTTTTAGGGGATCTGTTTCTACCAACTGTGCCGACAAATCGTGCGAAAACGCTGTGTTTTTCGGCAGTGTTGGCTTTGTGCGGCGTTTTGACACTACGAAACGTCCGGTTTTCTTGGGAAACTGTCAAGCCAATTTGCGGTTTCCCAAGAGTCTATAGTCTTTAGAGTAATCGACTTGCGATCACCCGTTCGTCCCCCGAATCCGAAACTTTGATGATTCGATCCGATCTTGGAAACCGTCAACTGCTACCCGCTTACCATAACTCGGTAGGTTGGTTGGTTTTGCTTTTTGCTCTGGGTACCTGTGCGGTTGCTGGTTGCGGCAATTCAAAGGCGACCTACAAGCCTAATGATCTGCGCGCTGCGAGTTTAACACGTGAAGGTTCGGATTTGGAACCTCGTGGGGTTGCCAAGGCGGCTTCGGCTCTAGTCGAGCAATGGTTTGGTAGCTTGGATGCACCGCGTTGGCCAAGCGAAATCTTGGGTGGGGAATCGGAAGCAGTCCGAATGGATTCTGTGAATCGGTGTGCGGGACCAGTCGGGCGAGGTGTCGATAAGGTTGAACGCGGCGTCTATCGCAAGCATTGCGTGAGTTGCCATGGACTAAGCGGCGACGGGCTCGGTGCTGCAGCAATGCTCTTGGAACCCTACCCACGAGACTTTCGCCGTGGAACATTCAAATTCAAATCGACGCCTGTTGGCAAGAAACCGACCAGGGAAGATATCCATCGAACACTTTACGAGGGGATCCCTGGCACCGCGATGCCTTCTTTCCGGGCCCTCGAAGAATCGAAAGAATTTGCGGATGACATCGATGATCTCGTCGAGTACGTTCGGTTCTTGGCGATTCGAGGGGAGGTCGAGCGCAGAATCATCGCTCTCCACGTACGCGAAGGAGTCGCCTTGGATGAGACCTCTGAGCAACTCAGGGAGGTTGTTAGGCAGGTTGTTGAGAAATGGTCTAGTGCTAGCAGTGACCAAGTTACGGTTCCAGAATCTCCGGAGTTCATTCACAGTCCAATCAAGAATCCTCAGGAGCATTCCGAATTGATGCAAAAGGGCAAGTCTCACTTCGAGAGTGAGCTAACCGCTTGCGTCAAATGCCATGGAACGTCAGGTGCAGGGGATGGGACGTCGCAGGACTATGACGAATGGACCAAGGACTGGACCATCTTGGCGGGGATCGATCCGAAACATCCAAGCGACTGGAAAGAGATGAAACCGTTTGGTGCCCTCAAGCCAGTTTTGACGAAGCCTCGTAATTTTCATTGGGGTGCTTATCACGGCGGCAAATCGCCCAGCGAGATTTTCAAAAGGATTGTATTGGGAATCGAAGGCACACCGATGCCACCCGTGGCTAGGGCACAAAACGGCAATCCCGGTTTGACTGACCAAGAGCTTTGGGAGTTGGTTTACTACGTGATGCATTTGGAGGATCGCTCATGATCTCTGATGTCAAATTCAACTTTGTCAAGCTATGGGCATGGCTGGCTGCTATGTTCATATTCCCATTGATCTGGGTCGGTGGCTTGGTCACTACTCACGATGCGGGGATGGCCGTTCCGGATTGGCCGGGGACTTATGGATACAACCTCTTTCTCTATCCGCTATCGACATGGCTTTATGGCCCGTTCGATCTTCTGATCGAGCATGGGCATCGATTGCTGGGATCTTGGGTCGGTCTGCTTGTGATTTTCTTGTGCATCGCAGCTTGGAAGTCCGAGACTCGAACCTGGTACCGAAGGGCGTGCTTGGGGTTGCTAGGTGCAGTGATCGCCCAAGGCCTATTAGGTGGGTTTCGGGTGGTGCTCGACGAGCGGACAATTGCGATGATTCATGGTTGCGGTGGTCCATTGGTTTTTGGTTACGCATCCTTCTTGGCCTTCGCTTCGTCGAGGGATTGGAAACATGCCAATGCGAGCATCCATTCCAAGGGATTGTGGCGTCTTTCATGGATTTTGCTCGCAGCAACCATCACGCAGCTCGTGCTTGGTGCTCAGTTACGTCATGCGTTACCCGGGACAAGTCCGGTAGGGTTCATGTCGATGGTGCATTTGCATCTGACGTTCGCTGGGATTGTCACCCTGGTGATATTAGGAGTTTATTTTTTGGTCCGCACTTACCCTTACGCCTCCGAGCCGGGGCTCAGAGCGCCGGCCAACGCATTGGTTGGGCTTTTGATCCTGCAATTGACACTGGGAATTGGGACATGGATGGTCAATTACGCCCTTCCTTGGAGCGAAACGATGCCGAGTTTGGCTCGGTATGTGATTTCCGCAAAGGGTTATTGGGAATCCATGCTAGTAACAGCCCACCAAGCCACCGGCTCATTGCTCATCGCTTTTTCAACATGGCTGATTTGCCGCGTCGGAAGGCGTCAAATCGCACTTGCTCGGAAACCAGACTCTCGTAACATTCAAGTCCAGCCCTCAGCGGCTGTAAAACTATGAGCAAATCCGCAATCGCAAATACAAATGAGTCTTCCGAATCCATGGTGGCTTGGCAACGATCCACGTGGCGGGATTACTTGGTTTTAGCCAAACCTCGAATCACCGTGATGATTCTTTTGACGGTAGCCGTGGCAATGGTATTTGCCTCGAGGCTTTTGAATGCCTCGGTTGGCCCAATGGTTTGGCTAAGCGCCATGATTGGAACGAGCATGGTAGCAGCCAGTGCGAGCGTCCTGAATCAATGGTACGAGCGAGACCGAGACTCTCTCATGCCGAGGACTCGCAACCGTCCGCTCCCAAGCGGACGTCTTACGATGAGCGAGGCCAATGTCTTTGGCTGGCTCCTTTTTTTGGTCGGTGCGCTGCTGATTTATTTCGGCTCCAATGCGACTGCTGCGGCCGTCGCCCTTGTGACTTGGTTCATCTATTGCTGGGTTTACACACCGATGAAGGTTTGGTCGTGGTGGAACACAGCCGTGGGAACATTACCGGGGGCACTCCCGGTGATGATAGGCTGGACAGCCGCTGGCGGATCGATTAGCTCCTGGGAAGCTTGGGGTTTAACGAGCATCGTTATTCTTTGGCAGTTTCCACACTTTATGGCGATCGCATGGTTGTACAAAGATCAGTACACTCAAGCCGGTTTTCGAATGCTCACGCGCGAGGAACCTTCCGGAGTTGCGGCTGGTTGGCATGCAGTGATTCCTGCAGCATTGCTTTGTCTGTTGTGTTATTTCGTGCTCAAGCCCGATTCGTTTGCAGGTTGGATCGTTACAAGCATCGCTGTCGCGATTGCAAGTTACCAGTTGTTGGCCTCGATCAAATTCCTCATGCAGAGGGATCCTGTAACTGCTCGTAAATTACTGAGAACTTCTTTGGTGTTTCTGCCAGCGATCTTCTTGCTGGTGGTTGTGCGTTGGGGATTGCTTTAATGCCACAAGGGCTTGAGCCTCCGTCGGCGATGGTATCCACGGAAAAATCGGCGATCCGTATTTCCGAATTGTCCCATCGGTATGGTCCAAAGGTTGCCTTGGACAACCTATCTCTGGAGATTCCTGAAGGTTCCATTTTTGGAGTGTTGGGTCCAAATGGGAGTGGGAAATCGACCCTCTTTAGGCTTCTTTCCACGTTGGTTCCGATCCAAGCCGGACAGATCCAAATCTGCGGGCTCGATGCAGCCGAAAAACAACAGCATGTGCGAGAGCAAATCGGTGTGGTCTTTCAGTCACCGAGCTTGGATCGTAAGCTGACGGCAAGAGAGAATATTGAATTCCAAGCTGCCTTGTATGGTATTTCCAAGGAGCAAAAAGCCGCCAGGATCGATGAGCTTTCGAAAGCCTTGGCCGTCCAGGAGCATCTCGATACCAAGATCGATAAGCTCTCAGGCGGACTTAGGCGACGCGTTGAGTTGGTCAAGGGACTGCTCCATCGTCCACCAGTATTGCTTTTAGATGAGCCTAGTACGGGGCTCGATCCACTTTCGCGATTGGAGCTTTGGCAGGCACTCGTTGGTTTGCAAAAAGAGCATTCAACAACGGTAGTCTTGACGACTCATTTGCTCGACGAAGCCGAGAAATGCGATCGCGTCGCGATTTTGGATCAAGGCCGGTTGCTCGTGAGCGACTCTCCGGAGCAATTGCGAAGCAGCACCGGTCAGATGGTTTTCTCGATTGCGACGCCAGATCCAAAGAATGTGGTAGAACTCCTATCGAGCAAATATAATCTGAAGGGAGTGAGCGATCATGGAATGGTCAGGGTCGTGATGCAAGAGAGTGCTGTATCCCCGATGGATCTTTACGAAGGTCTAGGTTCTCTGGCAACGAGCATCACCATCGGGCGTCCTAGTCTCGAAGATGTTTTCATAAGGATCGCTGGAAAGAGTTTTCATTAAGAACGATCAATTCCCAAACTTACGGCGAATACGAATGTTTGCTAGATACGAAACATCTCAGGCGACCAAGATCTTGGTCGCTTTTCTTTTTTACTTGTGTTTTCATCGGATTTCCTTTGGGCAAGAGATTCCTTCGGCTCAAAGGAGAATCAGTAGCGATGAGACCCAGCTGAGGCATTGGCTCGAAAACATGGTTTGGCACCATGGCTTTCAGCGAGAAGAGATCTTGCAAGTGACGGGACTCGATCCCGATCAGCTTGATGAGGCACTCAAGCGGTTTCGCATCTCGGCTGATTCCAAACCGTTGCCAGAGGTAGATCCTCCGATCCTTGTTTTACCCTATCCAGGGGGGAGGCACCCAAGAATTGGGTTTCTCGATGGAGCGATTGAACCTCAGCGAGAAACCAAACTGAGCATCTTTGCTCCTTGGGATCCGACCAGCTATGTCGTTTTGGATGCCCCGGAGGCCATTTGGTCGAATCTGGGGCTTACCTATTTAGCCCATACCCATATTGATACGGTATGGGACAAGCAAGGGATTAAGCTCGCTCGGTTGGAATGGAGACGTAGATCAGACGGTAGTTATTTTCTACGAAGAGATTTACCCAACAAAATCGCCTACGAGATACTCGCAACACCTCACCGCGATCACTTGGCGATTCGCATGTCGCTGACCAACGGGACCGACGCAAAGCTCTCGGATTTGCGAGTTCAAATGTGCGCGATGCTCAAAGGTTGCCGAGATTTTGATCAACAGACCAATGACAATAAGATTTTTAGAGGCTCTCTGGCCGCTTGTCGAAACTCAGCTGGCGACCGGTGGGTAATCCTCGGCTTCGAGCCTAATCATCGAACCTGGGGAAATGCACCTTGTCCATGTATTCATTCCGATCCGATCTTCCCAGAACTCGAGCCTGGAGAGACCAAGCATGTGCACGGCTGGCTCTCTTTTTATAGTGGCACGGATATCGATGGCGAGTTATCGCGTATAGAGAAGCGTTGGAATGCAGTCGATGAGCAGTTGGTAGTCGCTCAAGTGCTTGATGACAAGAGCGGTCATGCGATCGCGAGTCGAGTCTATGTGCAAAAGGATACTGGAGAGTGGTTTTTTGCGGAGCCTTATGATGCGCAGGGCGAAGCGATCCGTTACGAGAAGCAGAATTGGGTAAACTCCCGATCCAATGAGTTTCACACAGCGGTTTCTGCCCATCGATTCGCCTTGCGATTGCCTCCAGGGAACTACACCCTGACGGTGGAACGAGGCAAAGAGTATTTCCCTTCGACGCAGACCCTCATTGTAGGGGATCGGCCAAAGCCAATCGAATTCCGATTGAAGCGTTGGATCGATATGGCATCCCAAGGTTGGTACAGTGGCGATACGCACGTCCATATGACAGTCGAGCGACTCAAGGTGCCTATACAAGCCGATGATGTGAATGTGGCTTTACCGATGGTTTACTGGACAACCCGTAGCGATCGGTCTGCGGAGTTGGGTGATCGCACCGACCCAGACGATGCCAGATTACCGAGCAAATTGATCGCTGTGGATCCTCTCCACTTGATTTGGCCCAAGAATACCGAGTGGGAGATATTCAGCGTCCAAGGTAGACCGCATACCCTCGGTGCACTTTTTGCTCTCAACCATCAAACGGCTTTTGGGATTGGGATACCACCGGTCAAGCAGGTTATCGAGCAAGCCGATCGCGAGAATGCGATTTTGGATTTGGACAAGCATGATTGGCCCTTTGCCATGGTTCTACCCCCAATCCTTGGCAATCGCTTAACCTACGAGCTAGCAAATAATCATATGTGGCGAACAGAATTCGCATTCAATCAATGGTCGACGCCTGCGCCCAAGTGGATGGGACTGGAGAATGATCAACGCGGTAGTGAGAGGGCGTGGATGGAGTTTGTGCATCGTACTTATTGGTGCCTGCTCAATTGCGGCTATCGATTGCAACCTTCTGCCGGTACGGCTTCAGGAGTCCACCCCGTACCGGTCGGGTATGGACGGGTGTATGTTCACTTGCCCAATGGTTTTAATTACCGAGATTGGATCGATGGGCTGAGGCAAGGACGTTCGTTTGTAACCACCGGGCCTATGCTCAAGGTGTTTCGGGAGGGTGAGACGGTGAACATGGAAGCTCACGCCGATGGGCCGATTGAATCGCTCGAATGGATTTTCAACGGCAAGATTGAAAAGTTGCCTGTGGAGGGTCAAATCAAGCAACCCGATGGATCTTATAAACTCCAAATGTCGCAAAGTGCCAAGTACGATTCAACCACTTGGGTAGCTATCCGTGTATGGCAGCAGCCGTCTCCTGGGCGTTGGCGATTTGCCCATTCGGCTCCTATTTGGATCGATGTGCCAGGCAGATCCATTGCACCTACGGCACAGGAGCGTCAGTTCTTGATCGATCGAGTCGAGAATGAGTTGCAACGCAGCCGCGATGTTTTATCAGCCGAAGGGATCCAAGAGTACGAGCGAGCGCTTGATGCGTATCGAAAACAAGCCATTTCTCCGTAGCGGGTCCCCCCCTTGGTGAAGATCTAAGAATACTGTTAAAATCAGATGGTCTCATTCAAAGACGAATTAGCCCCAGTGAAAAGTTATTTTTAGATCGCTACTTAGCGAGAAAGGTTCAGTCACTATGAATCGCCGATTTTGCTTAGCTCTCCTTTCTGCCTGCGCTCTTTTCGGTGGCAACTCCTCCGCCGCTGAACTCGAAATCGGAGCCAAGGCTCCTGACTTCAAAGCCAAGGGTGTCGATGGAAAAGAAATCTCCTTGGCGGAAGCCAAGGGTGCCAAGGCCACTGTCATTGCTTTTACCTGCAATCGTTGCCCAGTTTCGATCGCCTACGAAGACCGCTTCATCGATTTCCAAAAGAAGTATGCGGGCAAGGATGTCAAGTTCATCGCTATCAATGTCAACTCGTCGGAAGATATCGAAGCGATGAAGCAACGGGTTGAAGAGAAGGGGATCAACTACCCTTACGTCTACGACAAGTCAGGCGATTCGGCTCGTGCTTTCGGTGCTCGCGTCACACCTCACATTTTCGTCCTAGATGGTGAAGGCAAGCTGGCTTATCAAGGTTCCTTCGACGACAAGCAGGAAGGGCCAAAGACCGCACACGTTGAAAACGCGGTCAAAGCTCTGATGCAAGGCAAACAGCCGGAGGTTAAATCGAATCGTCCTTTCGGTTGCGGAATCAAGCCTAACAAAGGCTAATTGGCACGCCTATGCTAACTTCAAATAGGCCAGCGGCGATCGCGCCGCTGGCTTTCGCAATCTGCTTAGCAATCTCCGGCGGATGCGAGCAGCAACCGGTACGCAGCCTCCAGCCTCAATCGCCCGTTTCAAGCGATGCGGTGGATGTGAAGCTCCTCGAAGGCGACCGGGACACCTATGCCCAAATCCTATCGAGTCACGATGGCAAAGTCATTTTGGTCGATTTCTGGGCGACTTGGTGCGGACCATGCGTGAAGCAATTTCCCCACTCGATCGAGCTCAGTCGCAAGCATCGCGATGCAGGGCTTGCCGTGGTGACCGTCAGCATGAACGAGCCAAAGGAACGCGATTCGGTGCTGGCGTTCTTGACTCGCCAAAATGCCGATGTCGTCAATCTGCTTCCTAGATATGGAGCAGGATCTGAGTTTCTTGAAGCTTTCGATCTTCGTGGTGACGTCCCTTTTTACAAGCTATACGATCGGAAGGGAACGCTTAGGTACACATTCAGCGATGATCCAGAAGGGATAGACAACTGCGAGCCGATCGAGCAGATCGATCGCCGCGTCGAAGAGCTTCTACTCGATCATTCTTAAAGATCCCTTATAAACGATCACTTATCGGTGTTACGCATTGCATTTTGCTTTCGTTTCCACGGGAGCGTTTTATCGATCAGCAACACCGCAATTAGAGTTGCGCCAAAGAGCGGCATTGCAATTCCAAGCAACAAGATTCCGATCCAAACAGACCAAACCAAGGGTGCTTGGGAAAGCGGGGCGGGGACTCCCAATGTTCCTCTTTCACGTCGAATCCACCACATCCAAACACCGGAACATGCCAGTGCGATCAATCCGGTTGTCGTTAGTACGCCGAGGATTTGATTGGAAATACCGAACAACTGCCCTTCGTGCGCCGCGATCCCTATCCCGACGAGCTTATCAATCCAATGCTTTTGGGAGAAGACTTCTCGCGAAACGATCGTCCCGGTGAAGACATCCACAAGTAAGGATTCCCGCAAGGTTCGATTCTGCGCATCCGAGGCCAACTTCCAATTGCCATCTTGAGATTCAGGAGGTGAGAGCAGAATCGGGTGCGCAAGGGACTCTGTTTTGGCCACTCGATGCAGTTGATCAAATCCAGAGAGATTCTTGGGGATCGGTGCACCGCTGCTTCTACCTCCTTGCCTGGATTTTTTTCCTTTTTCACCATGGGCGTGCCCAGCATGCTCTGCTCCAGAGGCAAGTGATTTGCCTCCGATGGTCCAGTCTTGCGAGACAGCCGCCAGGCCGGTTGATTCCCGAACGCTTCGGAAATAACTCCCCCAGAACTTAGCCCAGGGAAGTCCGGTTAGGATCAAAAAGATGGCGAACGCAGAAACCCAAAATCCCAAAACGCTGTGCATGTCCCGCCACCAAATCCGATCTCCTTTGTTCCACCTAGGGTATAAAACCCCACCGAGACCTTTCGCATTTCTGGGCCACCAAAGCACTAGGCCCGTCAGGATCATAACGATGGTCCAGCACGCGGCGATCTCGACGATGTAGGATCCCCAAGTACCGATTCCAAGTTGACCATGCAGCGATTTAATCTGCTTCATCAGCGTCTCGTTCTCGTTTCGGACTTCGAGGATAGTCAGCCTTTGGGGATGCACAAAGACACGCCATGTTCCCGATGGATCCTTGACGATAACCCTGGTAGCACCAGACTCGCTCCGAGGTAACTCCACCTGAATGGTTTTTGCTTCCGGAATACCTTCAAGTACCGATTGCACCTGTTCGGACAAGAGCCGATGGCTGTCCGGAGGTGCAAGAGAATCATGCGTTCGGTCATTCCAGGCGTCGAACTGCGGTTTGAACAGGTACAGTGTCCCGGTCAAAGAGAGAAAGATCACAAAGGGGATGCAAAAAAGGCCTGCGAAAAAATGCCAACGCCAGACCGTTCGGTAACTTGGCCATTCTCGTTTTTTTGATGTTGTCATGGCTTACTGATACTCCGGAATGATTTCGCTACCATTGCAACTGTGGAGAGCACGAATGGTATTCGTGTCGATCGAATTGCTCAGATACTGAATCGAGCCATCGATCAAGCCCGCATGTGCTCCACTGGTATGAAAACTCCTTGGCCCGTAGAAGCCCGTAAAATGGGTTACCACGTCCGGGATGACGTTATTTGGGGGTAGATATCCATTGGTCAAGGAATTGATCGACCCGCTGAAAGCCCATGCTATTCCGCGTCCACGCAAAGCTGGGCTTGCGCCCCCTCTCCAATTTGTGAAAGTTCGCCAAAAGATCGCAAGGTCTGGATTGGCAATCATCCCTGTCGGATCGGCAGAGGCGGACCAAGGTGCACCTGTGGGGCGTAAACCTCGCGTATTGTTCAAAGCGGAACTGACTCCCGTCGATCCATTGAGTGTCATCTGATAAGGAAATCTCGGTAGAGTCGGGGATGCAAAGGTCGCGTCGTCTCCGACGCTGCGCACCGACTCACTGATAGCCACGGTGTTGGAAGCTCCGTCGGTGATATCTTGGAATCTCCTTTTGGAATACTGGTAGACCAGTCCATCGGTTTGCCATCGCAAATCGTAGTTGGTCCCCGTGCCGCTCCCGAAACTGATCAGGTAGTTCAATCCACCGTAGCTGTACAGAGTTCCGTTTACTGTCACCTGAGATACACTCGGTGCGGGATCGCTCGGACACAAGAACGTCGCAATCGGTTGCTTGAAAGCATCGATGAACCTTGGATTGGGAACCTTGGCATTGAACGGCCCGCTGAAAGCAGGTACCGAGTAGTCGAGCAGACCATTGAGGTTGTTCTGCTCCATATATGGCAGCAATCGAGCTTGGACGGAAAAGTCCGTGTCGACCAAACCCGTCATCGGAAATCTTTTGAAGGCCGACTCGTAGTTATGCAGGGCTAACATGAACTGCTTGACGTTGTTGCTGCATTGCATTCGGCGAGCGGCTTCACGAGCGGCCTGAACCGCAGGCAAAAGCAAACCGACTAGTACTCCGATAATAGCGATCACCACCAGTAGTTCCACCAACGTAAACCCCGGTCGCTGCGATTGGATCGCAACTTTTCTTCTCAATAAGATATGCATGGATTCATCCACTTGCGTTTTCGTTTCAAAACAAAGGTTACAGAAAGCTCAATCCAAACAAATCGGACAGAGTCAACGGCGCAGGAGCCAATAGCAACCTGGCTAAGCTAGCGGTCAATGAAATGACTCTAAGAAGCTACGGCTAGCCAACCTTGGGAGGCGGAGAAGGTGGACGATGCTCGATCGTCTCCCAGCATGAAACGAAAACAACAAGCGATTCGCTGACGTGCTCGTACGGCATTTGCAAAATGCATCGATCAGGATTTATAAACCAAGACAGTGCTGTAAAAACGGAACTAGCACCACGGCACTTACAAGCCAGTATGGAGAGCACCATCCGCTCCTTGGGCTTGGACGCCTTCATGCTCGTCGACTTGTCGCAGCAGGAATCGATTTTCGCAGACTTGCTCTTTGCGACCGAATCAGTGACCTTGGTGCTACAGCAAGAAGTCCGTTTGGCTGACTTCTTGGATTCATTCAATACAGCGTAAGTCGGAGGGGTCACTCCCCGTTTTTTTGCCCATTGAAGACGTTCTGAGGGTGTGTGGCAGCAGCAATCTGTCCAACATTTTCGAGCCGTCGCGCAGCCGCAACGGCCATGTTGGCAGGGAAACGGGACCTGATCCTCACCTTCGGACGATTCGGTTCCTTGCCCCCCCGTCGCAGAACTGTAGGGGTGGATGCCCAGTGATAGGCTTGGTATGGGAATGGGGAAGTTCGCAAACAGAAAAATCCCTAACAAGAAAAAGCCAAAGCTTTTCTCGCGAACTTGCCCTAACCAGCGGGCGTGTAATTTGTTGAGCCCAAAACCAAACATAGAAACTTTAAAATGACGGCGAGTCGCCTTCTAATCACATCGATCGAACCTAAAGATTACCCTAATTCCATATGCTCGGCTAGCTTGGTGGGGTGTGGCAATTATGTGCAAGTCGAAGCTCGCAATTAGGCGATTGGCCTAGGGTAACTTGTGGCCCATTTTATCCCGTTTGGTCGCTAAGTAGTGGGCATTGTGCTCGTTGGGTGGACAAATAATCGGGACCTGATCAACCACCGTGATGTCGAATCCTCGAAGGTTAAAAGCTTCGGTCTTCTTGGGATTGTTGGTCAGCAGTCGGACTTTCTTTAGCCCGAGATCCTTGAGGATCTGCAATCCAACACCGTAGTCCCTCATGTCGGACTTGAAACCCAGGCGATGGTTGGCTTCGACCGTGTCGAGCCCCTCGTCTTGCAGCGCATAAGCCTTGATCTTATGAGCTAGGCCGATTCCTCGTCCCTCTTGGGGTAGATACACCAGCACTCCTCTACCTTCCTTGGCAATCGCATCGAGCGCCAAATGCAACTGATCACCGCAATCGCACCTTAACGAACTGATCAGATCCCCGGTAAAACAACTGCTGTGCATACGAACCAAGGGAGGTTGGGGACCGGGTGCATCCAAATCGCCAAACGTCAGCGCGATGGGTTCTTGATCCTCGTACTGAACATCATAAACAACAACTTTGAACTCTCCGAAGCGTGTCGGCAATCGGCATTGAGCCGATCGGGTCACAAGTTTTTCGCTTACCCGTCGATGCGCGATCAACTGTTCGACGGTGATGATCTCCAAACGATGCTTGCTCGCAATCTCGACCAACTCATCTCGCGTGGCCCGATCCCCCGAGGCGTTCAGGATTTCGCAAAGCACACCTGCAGGAGCTAAACCTGCCATGCGAGCAAGATCCATCGAGGCTTCTGTGTGACCGGCCCGTCGCAAAACACCTCCCTCCATCGCCAGAAGCGGAAAAACATGCCCGGGCCTCACGAAATCTCCAGGCTTGGTCGTCTCGCTTGCAAGGCGGCGAATGGTCTCTGATCTTTCCATAGCGGTGATGCCAGTTTTACAACCCGCAAAATCGACCGGCGTGAGGAAAGCCGTGGACAACGGTGAGGTGTTATTCTCGACCATCGGACGCAACTCCAACCGATTGGCTGCGGCTGGTAAGATCGAGCAGCACAGTTGCCCGTGCCCTGCGAGCATAAAGTTGATGATATCTGGGGTAACACGATCCGCAGCGCAAACAAAATCACCTTCGTTCTCGCGGTTCTCATCATCGAGTACGATCACCACCTTGCCCGCCGCAATGGCTTCAACGGCCGCCTGTATGGTGCTAAATCGATCTGGCATCCCTAGCTTCTCCCAGTTGTGTAAACGATCAAGTCTCCGAAGACTCTTCTCCTTCGAGATTGTAGTCTTTCATCTTCTTGTGCAACGTGTTTCGGTTGATCCCAAGCTTAATCGCAGTCTTCGTTTGGACTTGTGCACATGCCTGCAAGACTTGAACAATCAGTTCCCGCTCGACCTTGTCGACCACCCTCGAATGCAGATCATTGCTATCGCTAGGTGCTAACCGCAATCCTTCAGCGACTAGCAACTTCGACAAGCTCTCGAAGTCAGGCGGTGCGGAAGGGGAACCCACAGCAAAGTCCTTCACAGGCTGACTGCCGGTAACCACTCCAGGCAGTAAATCGAATGTCAGTTCATCGGATTCCGACATTACAACAGCCCGCTCGACGTAATTTTGCAACTCGCGTACGTTACCAGGCCAATGGTAATCCTGCATTGCGACGATGGCCTCTCGCTGAATGTGAACCACGTAACGCTGATTCTGCTCGTTGTAGTGCTTGAGGAAATACGACACCAAAAGAGGTATGTCTTCTCTTCGCTTGCGCAGAGGTGGTAATTCGATCGGGACGACATTGAGACGCCAATAAAGGTCTTCGCGAAACCGCTCGCTTCGAATCTCTTCGGCCAAGTCCCGATTGCTAGCAGCGATCAACCGCGTATCGACAGTTACCGTTTCGGTGTCACCGACACGCTCGAACTGTTTCTGCTGTAGCACCCGCAGAAGCTTGACCTGCAGATGCATCGAAGTGCTATTGATTTCATCCAAAAAAATCGTGCCCGTGTGGGCCGCCTCGAATCTTCCGGCCCGGTTGCCAACCGCACCGGTGAATGCACCTCTTACGTGGCCGAACAATTCGCTCTCAAGCAAACTCTCACTGAGCGCACCGCAATTGACCTTCACAAAAGGTCCCGATACCCGATGGCTCAACTGGTGAATGGCATTGGCAATGACTTCCTTGCCAGTCCCGGTTTCACCCAGGAGCAAGACCGATGCATTCGTCTTGGCTACCCGTTTGGTCAGGTGCGCAATGTCCCTCATCGCCGGTGAGGAACCGATGACCCCCGGGAGATGCTCCCCTAACAATTTCGGTAATTTGCCGTTCTCGCGAACGTCCTCTGCCATCGGCTGATCCCATCTCCAGGATGCGAGCCGGTTTGTGTGAAGAAGCGTCTAAGGCTTCGGATCCGAAGCTGACCTGCCATAGAGCTCATCGATGGCATCCAGAATTTGGCCCATCACCAAGCGGGTTACCGGCTCGGTTGCCCCCCGCGTGTTATAAACATCGTACTGGGCATTCAAGGTATCGGAAGATATCAAAAGCCCAAAACGTCGGATCGATTGCACAAAAATTTGGCTAGCCTGTTCTCGCTGTCGGGGAGTCTGCCCCATGTCTGCGGCCACCCTCAGGAGGTTATTCTGCTCCTCTTGCGTATCTGCCAAACGAATAATCGCTCCGGTCGTATCCGCCGTTTGGATGTCGGGATGGGCAACCCTCAAGTAGTTCGCTGCATTGTTTTTCCAGAGAATTCGGTCTTCGGGGGTCGCCCTCGGATAGGCGATCATTTGATTCATTCGGGCGAGAATATCCCCTAAGCCTTCGACTGTGGGCGGAACACTCCCCACTACCACCCCATGATCTGCACCGGCGACCATGTGTTCGCCTCTGCTGAGATTCTCCGCAAGTAG
>Ga0082207_1000427_pt1 | contig 24045 bp, 25 predicted proteins | sample LakMenEpi10Aug09_FD_71540 | JGI IMG/M metagenome (GOLD analysis project Ga0082207, IMG submission 71540)
CATCGCTACCTGTGGTTAGGGAATAAGCATAATCAGCACCACTGGTTCCCAGCAGTTTAGTCCAGGCTTTTGTCCCATCGGTATTGTATTTAGTGACAAAGGCATCACCACCACCGCTATTCACCTGTCCATCCAGGTTGCCACCAGTATACCCAGCGACATAGATAGCACCATCGCTACCTGTGGTTAGGGAATGGGCATAATCATAACTACTAGTTCCCAGCAGTTTAGTCCAAATAACTTGCAGCATATTGTTTATTTCCTTTGAGTGTGATGAAAATGTAACGAGGTTGCTTGCAAAAATTTCAGCTATGCAACGGTATATAAAAAGCCCTCAATAGGAAATTCTGCTTGAGGCTGAAAAAGTAGGAAAACACAGAAGAGGCTTACTGAGGTGTGAGAGAAACTTTGACTCTAATTCTGTAAGTTCCTACGGGCAGGGTGTTGTCACCATTACCTTCTAAGGACAACTTAACTCCATAGTCGTCACCAGTGATAGGACCTGTTTGTAATACTCCAGGTGTATTTAATGATGTAGTACCAGCGCTGGGGGAAATATTACCAGTAGCGACCTGAGTATTGCTGGAGTCTTCTACTTGGGCGGTGATGACATCAATATCACCGAAGGTTTTGCTTGTGAATGTACTGCCATTATTTTCAATACCAGTAACGGCAAATTTTACCCCACTATTGCAGCTAACATTGATGTTACCCACGGTGTTAGTTTCTAATTTGAGGGGGTTTACAGTTCCATTAATGATGTTTGTTAAGGTTCCGCCTGTGATGCTGTTGACTGCACAACTTGGGGGGACAACACCGAAAAAATCAACATTAGCAGTTTGAGCTCGGACTTGAGAATTGAGGGCTATACTGCTTAAAGCGGCGATACCAGTTAATAGGGTACTACGACTTAGATTAATCATTGTTCTATGACTAAGAGTTTAAGTAATTATAACTTAACAGTAGTAAGATAACCAAGTTGTGATTTATTTTTTTTACTGAATTATTATTAAGTAATCAAGGCTACTCTAATCTCACTTTCTCTTAGTGAAGGAGGCAATTACTGGGGTGTGATCAGAATATTGACATAGATTTTATAAGTTCTTTGTGGTAATAAGCCAGAAATATTGGTAATCTTAAGGTAAATTAGATAATCTTTACCACTGCTGACTGCGGCTTGAACTGCACTTGCTACATTCAAAGGATGAACTGGGGTAGACTTACCACTAGGTGAAATTTCACTTTCAATCACGAGATTATCACCATCTTTGACTTTAGCGTTGATTAGATCAAGATCGTTATATGTTTTACTGCCAGATAAAACCGTACCCTGATTAGCAATATTGGTAATGCTCAAGACTATCCCAGTAGTGTTAGTGATATTTAGTACCACTGGTGTGGAATTATCTTGATTAGGGGTGTTCTGAATAGAACCAGGACTGGTGCTGTTAATCTTTACGACAGATGGTATCGTACCTATAAAATCTATATCAGCATTTTGGGCGGAGGCTTTCAGTGGGAAAGCAGTAGCAATGATAACGGCTAAAATTGTACTTACTGTGGTCGGGTAAATCATCATTAAGAATTGACAGGGGAAAGTTGATAAGGGAGGAGCGCGAGAGGGAATAACTTTGGCTGCTTGTTGGTTCATACTATTAATGTATGCTTTTTCGGAATAGTTGACGAATGGCTAAAACAATATTTTCAAGAAGAACCAGGAAGGGAATTTGGTATTACACTGATCAGATTAAACAAACACTTGCAAAATCGTCGGGTCGGAATATTAATTGATAATTTAGAACCTGTACTAGATAAACACGGTAAGTTTATTCAAAATCATAGTCGTTATTTAGAATTATTGAAGATATTAGCTGATACAACTGTGCAGTCATTTACAATAATTACGAGTAGAGAATGTTTATTTGATGACCGGATTGATGTAGTTTATTATTATTATTGAAGAAACTCGATTTTACGGGAACACGAACCCATTTATCCTTTCCTTGGAATCTTCTGAAGCAGTTAAATATAATCCTGAACATAATCTATTTGTAGCTCAGGCTTTAACTGGTTTAGCAGAACTTGCTCGCATTCAAAATAATTTTCAAGAAGCACTTTCTAAACATTCAGAATCAATAAAAATATTCAATAAAATCAATGCTCATAGATATGATTTAGCAGCAGCTTATTTCCAATTAGGTTTAACATATCAGAAAATGGGTGAATTTCAAAATAGTCAGATCAATTTTGAGCAAGCCATAATATTATTTACGGAGGCGGAAATTCCTCTACAAGTTGAGAGAGTTCAAAAAGCAATTCAAAAACAATAACTCCCCAAGCGGAAGTCTTGTATGGGTAGAGTCTAATTTATTATCCACCCGGCGACTAGAAGTCGCGGCTACACAGACGAAACACACCTTCGTGGGTTAAAAAGCGTGGACTTTAGTTTGTGTGGTAGCAGTTTCTAATCGCCATAAACTTTTAAAACATCCTCTAAGGCTTTTATTTATGCCTTTGTTGATGCCATTGCCAAGCGTGAGAGACGATATCTTTAATACCTGGATATTGGGGTTGCCAATTCAAGATTTGTCGGGCTTTTTCGCTTGTACCAATTAAGGCTGGAGGATCTCCAGGACGGCGATCGCATTCCTTAACTGATATTAACATACCTGTGACATTTTCTGCCGCTGCAATTACTTCTCTGACTGAAAACCCGTTACCATTTCCTAAGTTAAAAACCTCGCTTTCACCACCATTTAATAAATATTCTAGTCCCAAAATATGGGCATCTGCTAAATCATTAACATGAATATAATCGCGGATACAAGTACCATCAGGAGTGGGATAATCAGTCCCAAAAATACTAATAGCTTCCCGTTGACCTAATGCTGTTTGTAATATTAAAGGGATTAAATGGGTTTCGGGATGATGATCTTCTCCTAATAATCCTTGGGGGTTAGCGCCAGCAGCATTAAAGTAACGGAAACGTACTGATTTAAAATTGTATGCTACATCAAAATCAGTTAATATCCTTTCTACCATTAATTTAGTTGCACCATAGGGATTAATGGGATTTTGGGGATGATCTTCTGTAATCGGAATAAAATCCGGTACACCATAGGTAGCACAGGTGGAAGAAAAGACAAATTTATGAATAGAAGCTGCTAACATTGATTCTAATAATGTTAATGTCCCTAAAACATTATTACGGTAATATTTAGCTGGATCAGTGACAGATTCACCTACATAAGCATAGGCGGAAAAGTGCATCACTGCGGCAAAATTGCGACTCTGAAAAAGATTATCTAGTAAAGTGCGATCGCTTGTATCTCCTACTATCAATTCTACTTGTAAAACCTGTTCTACTAAATCCCGATGTCCATAGACCAAATTATCAAGTATGACGACATCATAACCGGCTTGCTTGAGTGCTAAAACTGTATGAGAGCCAATATATCCTGCTCCTCCTGTCACCAAAATACTAGGTTTTTCCGCTGACATAGTTTCTCCTTGATGGTTATTTTGTTAAACTAATTTACTGTGAGGAAGTAAAATTACGATAAATCTGTGGTAAAAGAGGATAAAATCATTTTATTAGCATAAAAATCTGAAAATACTCATAATTTATCACAGATGTTATCTTTAATGGATTTTATTAATCCCTGGTTAATGGGATTGGCCTTAAATGCAATTTTACTAGGAATAGTGGCAATTCTTCCCAAAAAATTGCTCACCCTCTCAGGTATACTTAATGCTGGGTTATTAGGAATTATCATTTGGGGAACACTAGGTTGGCAAGGATATCTAGTGGTAGTATTTTATTTTATTGTCGGTTCTGGGGTAACACGCATTGGTATGGCGGAAAAAGAAGCTGCGGGAATTGCAGAAAAACGTGGTGGTGCAAGAGGTCCAGAAAACGTTTGGGGTTCAGCATTAATAGCGGCTTTATGTGCGTTGGGTGTCTTGTTTTTACCTGATTTTAAATATTTACTATGTTTGGGTTATGTTGCTAGTTTTAGCACCAAACTATCGGATACAACTGCGAGTGAAGTGGGGAAAGCTTATGGTAAAAATACCTTTTTAATTACGACATTGCAACCAGTTCCGAGAGGGACAGAAGGGGCAGTCAGTTTAGAAGGAACTTTAGCTGGTATAGTAGCATCAATAGCGATCGCTCTGATTAGTTGGGGAGTAAATTTAATTAATCCCCTGGGTATTATTTGGAGTGTAATAGCCGCATTTATTGCCACTAATTTAGAAAGTGTCATTGGTGCAACTTTGCAATCCAAATATATTTGGCTTACTAATGAAGTTGTCAATATTTTTAATACCCTAATTGGTGCAATTGCGGCGATAACATTAGCATTAATTTACCAAAGTATCTTTCTTTAAATATTGACTAAAATCAAAATCTCCGTAGGTTGGGTTGACACCAGGAAACCCAACATCATCATTTTTGTCATATTGCTTACAGATTGAAAAATAGTTATCGTCTAAAATCATTTAGTTTACTTTTAATAAAAAATTATGATATTTTATTACCAGATTTAATTACATATTTAATTTATCGAATCTTTATAATTACTAAATATAATTTTCTACTGTTTTCCCCATTATTTAATGGAAAGTCTTATAGATGTTTTAGTATTATTCTGAGAATTACTTCATGGAATCTTCATCTTTTTTAACTGTAAATGGTCAAGAAATTGCCTTAACTGAAGTAGTCAAATATCTACAAATATCTGGTAGACTGGGAAATTTTATTAGTGACGTACTGCGTCAGCACATCATTGAACAAGAAATTAGTGCTAGAACAGATATAGAGATTAGTTCTGCATTAATTGAACAGACAATTATTGATTTTCGCCTAAAAAATCAACTAACTGATGCCCAAAAATTTCAAGAATGGCTAACAAGTAATGGTACAGATTATACAACTTTTCATACATCTATTACCTTTAGCTTTCAGTTAGAGAAACTCAAAGCATTAATCACAGAATCAAAATTACCAGAATACTTTATTGAAAGAAAGATTTACTTAGATAGAGTTGTACTTTCGCGGATTCTAGTTGACAGTCGAGAATTAGCAGAAGAACTACAAACTCAAATTGAAGAAGGAAGTAGTTTTGAACAACTAGCAAAAGAGTATTCATTAGCCGACGAAAGAGTATTTAATGGTATGATGGGACCAATTAGTCGGGGAACTATACCAGATATATTACGTGCGGCCGTAGACTCAACCACCCCTGGAAAATTGATCAAACCCATAGAAATAGAAGGACGTTTTGCTTTATTTAGATTAGAACAAATTCTTCCGGCCTCTTTAGAAGATCCTCAATTACAACAATCTCTAAAAAATGAATTATTTGAGAAATGGCTAGGAGATAAGATTCAAAATCTCACAGTCAAAATTCAATTGAATTAAAACTTTTAAACAGTCAATTTTAACGAATAAATGTGTTAAACAATTTACCATGGAATGAACCGCCACTATCCTGGCTAAATGCTGAAGAACAAAGCGAATTAAAACAGCAAGCCGAAATACATTACTACAAGCTTGGCGAAAAAATTTGGTCACAAAAATTAGCTGGTAATCAATTTTTTATTGTCGCTGGTAAAGTCCGATTAAGAGAGGAAAAAGAAAATAAAACCGTAGCTACTTTACAAACAGGAGATTGGTTTGGTAATTGTCAACAATTATTTACTGATTGTAAAGCTGTAGCTACTAGCAAGGAAGTCATAGTTGTGTGTTGGAATTCGTCCCTATGGAAAAAGTTTTTAAATCCTCAAGTTGATGGATTTTGGAACAGTTCAATAGAAGTAAAAGAGCTAGAAGCCGTGTTATCAGTTCCTAATTCTCCTTTGGTTTCACCTCCTGCTAAATCCGAACAACCAACAATTTCTAATTATCCCTTTGTGGGAAGTGAAAATAGAGGTGCTGCTTGTTTAACAATGGTAGCACAATACTTACAAAATCCTGTACAGTTAGCATGGGTACAACGTCAATTACGCGGACAAAAACCTAAAAATCTGATAGAAACTGGGGAGAAATTAGGGTTATTATTGCGGAAATTACAAATTAATTGGAGTGAATTACGCCAATTATCTTTTCCCGCTTTATTGTTGTGGAATCAAAGCAATCAGGAAGGGGAAAATTCTCAATTAAATTGGGTTGTAGCTTATGGAATCAAAGGTAATTATTTAATTATTGCTAATCCCCAAAATCCTGATTATATTTGTGAACAATTACCTCAATCTGTGGTAGAAAATTGTTGGGATGGTACATTATGGCAAGTTGAGCTAACTTCCCAACAAGAAAAATTTAATTTAGCTTGGTTTACCCCCGCAGTTTGGAAATATCGAGGCTTATTAGGTGAGGTTTTATTAGCTTCTTTTACCTTACAACTATTGGGTTTAGCTTCACCATTAATTACCCAAGTTATCATTGATAAAGTCATGGTACAGGAGAGTTTAGCCACATTAGATGTAATGGCGATCGCTCTCTTATTAGTTGCTATATTTGAATCTATCCTGAGTATACTGCGGCTATTCATATTTACCCACACAGCCCGACGTTTAGATTTGAGTTTATCAGCCCAACTTTTTCGCCATTTAATGCGTTTACCCTTGGCTTATTTTGAGTCGCGGAGAGTGGGAGATACAGTTGCTAGAGTCCAGGAATTAGAACAAATTCGCCAATTTCTTACAGGTACAGCTTTAACGGTAATTCTTGATAGTATTTTTGCTGTAGTATACCTGGGATTAATGTTTTATTATAACATTCCCCTGACCTTTGTAGCCTTAGCTGTATTACCATTATTTGCGACTTTAACGATTATTGCCACACCGATTTTACGAAATTGGCTAAACGAAACCTTTAACCGCAGTGCTGACAGTCAATCATTTTTAGTTGAGACAATTACCGGCATTCATTCAGTCAAAGCTCATGCAGCAGAACCAATAGCCAGAGAACGCTGGGAAGGTTTATTTGCTCGGTTTATTCGTACCAGTTTTAAAGCTTCCACCACATCTAATATTAGTAGTAATATTGGTAATTTTCTCACTAACTTTTCCACCTTAATCATCCTTTGGTTTGGGGCAAAATTAGTAATTGATCATCAACTTACTATTGGTCAATTAATCGCCTTTCAAATGTTATCAGGAAGAGTTACCAGCCCTCTATTAAGACTAGTACAGTTATGGCAAAATCTCCAACAAGTGCTATTATCAGTAGATAGAATTGGTGATATTCTCAATGCAGCACCAGAAACAGAAGCAGGAACAGGTTTAGTATTACCACCCCTCAAAGGTGAAGTTAATTTTGATCAAGTTTTCTTTCGCTATAATGTCAACACAGAACCAGTATTAAAAGGAATTTCTTTTAATATTGAACCAGGGCAATTTGTAGGTATTGTCGGACGTAGTGGTTCAGGAAAAAGTACCCTTTCCAAACTTTTACAACGACTTTATCAAATTGAATCAGGACAAATTCTAATTGATGGATTTGACATCAAAAGTACAGACTTATCATCCTTAAGACAACAAATTAGTGTAGTTCTGCAAGAAGACTTTTTATTTAATGGTTCAATCTTGGAAAACATCACATTAGGAAATCCAGATATCACCTCCGAACAAGTTGTAGAAGCCGCCAGATTAGCAGTAGCCCATGACTTCATTAGTCAACTACCTTATGGTTATGAAAACAACGTAGGAGAAAGAGGAACAGCATTATCTGGAGGACAAAGACAACGAATAGCATTAGCCAGATTATTTCTAGCATCTGCACCAATTCTCATATTAGATGAAGCCACCAGCGCCTTAGATAGTGAAACCGAACAACAAGTATTACAAAACCTCAAAAATGTTTCCTCTAACCGCACAGTATTCTTAATTGCTCACCGTTTTTCCCCCCTCAAACGAGCCGATTTAATATTAGTCATGGAAAAAGGAGTAATAGCTGAAAGAGGAACACATTTAGAACTCTTAAAACAAAAAGGTTTGTACTGGTCACTTTATCAAAGACAACAAACAAATATTTAAATTAAACTCTCCGTGCCTCCGCGTCTCTGCGTGAGAAAAAGAATTTAATCCAAGATATCCAAACCTAAAGCAACCGCCCCCCATAGAGGTGCATCATCACCCAACAATGCCCGCACAATCTCAAAATTTACCTCTGGTAGTGCGGTTTCTCTAGCTACTTTCCGCACCACAGTCCAGAAATTATCCCCAGATTTGGTAACACCACCACCTAAAACAAACCGTTGGGGATTCATGAGGTTAGCTACATTCCCAATACCTACTCCCAAAGCCCAAGCACTTCTGAATAATACCTCTTGTGCTATTTCATCTCCGTTAGCTGCAGCAGCGCTGACTACTTTACCTGTTAGTAAGTTAAGATTATTACCTGTCAAATACCTGAGTATCTCCCCCCTGTTTTTACCTTTAGCATTGGGTGGTTCTTTCTCCAACATTTCCCGCGCATTTTGTGCCATGTATGGACCAGAAGCTAACCTTTCTACACATCCTCTTTTTCCGCATAAGCATAAGGGACCTCTAGGGTCTACGACCATATGACCAATTTCTCCCGCCATACCTAATGCACCTCGCCAAAGTTTACCATCTAGTATCCAGCCTCCACCGACACCTGTACTAATGGTAATATAAAATAAGCTATCATATCCTTGTCCAGCCCCAAAACGATGTTCACCAACAGCCGCAACGTTAGCATCATTATCTATAATGGTAGGTGCATGATAATCTTCTTCCAGTATTTGTTTAAGAGGAACATTTTCCCAGCCAGAAACGTGATGAGATAAACGGACTAAGCCAGTTGTTGCATCTACAGGACCGCCAAAACTGACACCAATAGCATCCGGTTTCTTTCCTTTTAGCACAGAATCAATGAGCGATCGCATAATTTCTAAATCAGTCAAAGCATCTCCATTGGTTGGAGAAAACCGTGATTCATGGTCTGACCACTCTTTAGCACCAGCCTTAACCGTTGCTGCTGCCAATTTTGTCCCGCCAAAGTCTAAAGCTAAAATTAATGTCATATAATTAAAAATAGGGAATTTACGAAACAACTATCAATTCACCATTATTACTTAATCATGATTTTCTTATAGTTCATGATGAAACCGTCTTTACCATTGGCATATAAAATATTTCTATATTCTATTTCTATCTTTATATCCTTTCCCAATTTCATGAAGTACACACCAATTTATTCACAGTTACAGGATTCCCTCTTCTCTGTTCCCTAAAACTAAAAAACTTTGTACCTCACGAGTATGGGAACTGCTATATTCTACATTTATCATGCTTGTATCATACATAACCTGAATCTATGCCATTTTATATTTTTGCAGGTAATTGAGAATATTTTGCAATATTGATAAATTTAAGATATAATCTACTAACTAGTGAACAGAAAATATAGTCTTCTATTTAGATTATTTAAATCTGGGAATTTAGTAATTAAAAGTGAGGATTAATAATAGTGATCAAACCAATCAGAAAATAGCCACATATTCTAGAAATGGTTTCTATAAAATGATACTGTATTTTACATTATTGTATCTTCTCGAATAGTTTTTTGAATAGGTTTCTGAATAGTATTTATTTAAGCAGCAGCCTTTTTTAAAATTAGAACTTTAGGAAATGCTTACCAGGCTTGTTCCTAACCATTGTCCATCAAATCTCTAGTTGAGTAAGTGTAAATGAACAAATTTTTCTGTGCGGATAATTCACGGGTAATACAAGAAGATATCATTGGTAGTGCCACCAATTACCAAACCTATATTTTAGTAGAATGTCCTACCCCTTGGGTTTATGAAGCCTTTAATTCTAAATGGGTTCCAGATAACTTACGCAACTTAGTAGAAGATGTAAACCGCGCTCAACTACCAATTCGGTTTCTCTTAATTGCCAATGATCAATCACACAAAATAGAACAAACAACCTTATTAATTTATCAACAGCAAGAAGGATTAAGTAACGGATACCGGAAACAAGAATTTAAACTACCAAATATTGAAAAAGTTGCAGGGGTTGTTAATAAATGGTTAGCTGGTGTTAGCAATGATTATGAAATAGAATCCACCATGAGCCGAGATATATTAGTATGTACCCATGGTAGTCATGATCAATGTTGTGCTAGATATGGTAATCCTTTTTACTTTCATGCTCAAAATACCATCTCAAACCTACAATTAAATCATCTCAGAATTTGGAGATCAAGTCACTTTGGAGGACATAGATTTGCTCCCACAATTATAGATTTTCCCGAAGGTAGATATTATGGACTTCTTGATCAGGATACTTTTAAATCAATTTTAACGTATACTGGCAATATACAATACTTACATAAAATTTATCGTGGCTGGGGAATCTTACCCAATCCCCTGCAAATTTTGGAAAAAGAACTGATGTTGCGTTTAGGTTGGGATTGGTTTAAATATAAAGCAACAGGTAAAATATTAGAAAAAAGCCTGGATAATCATACAATTCTTGGTGAGTTAAATTTTGAACAACCCTCAGGGACACTTTATACATACCAAGCAAAACTTATAAAAGACGAGGTAAAAACACAACCAGTTAAAGTTTCCTGTCATGCTTTACAAGAGACAATATGCTTGAAATATACTGTATCTAATCTTTGGCTTGTAGCTAAGAAAGTGGCAACTTATAGTTAAAATATGGCAAGAGTCGGGACAACAGTAAGCTCAGTAACCATTCAGGAGTCAAGGAGTCTTAAGTGCATACTTCAGATCAAACCAGATTCCCATATAAAATTAAGTTTTATGGAGTAGAAAAATCAAAAAATGTCTAAAAACCGTTCTGGAATCTTTATAGGTGGTTTGATATTAGGAGCAGCTATCGGCACTTTAGCCGGATTATTAGTTGCCCCCCGCACAGGACGCGAAACCCGTAAACTAGTGAAAAAATCGGCCAATGCTATCCCCGAATTGGCAGAAGATATCTCTAGCAGCGTGCAAATTCAGGCTAACCGTCTTTCCACCAGTACCCTGCAAAACTGGGATGAAACCGTAGACAGACTGCGGGAAGCGATCGCTATTGGTATAGATGCTACCCAGCGCGAAAGCCAAAGTTTAAACAAGAAAAATACTGTTGATGTTAGTAGCACCACAGACAGCATCAATCCTCTCACCGAAAAAATAGAACGTTTATAAATGGCATAACCGTGATTGACCCTTTATTTTGGCTGGGACTATCTATCCTCCTAGTTGCTGCCAGCCTAACAGCCGTTTTAGTGGCAGCCATACCCGCTTTACAGGAATTAGCCCATGCTGCTCGCAGTGCCGAAAAATTCTTTGACACCCTTTCACGGGAGTTGCCACCTACTCTCAAGGCTATCCGCAACACCAGCTTAGAAATCACAGACTTAACCGATGATATTAGTGAAGGTGTTAAAAGTGCCGGTCAAGTTGTCAAACAATTTGATCAAAGCCTAGATAGTGCCAAGAAACAAGCAGAACATATTCAAATTAACACCCGTAGCGTCTTAATTGGTTTTAGAGCAGCTTGGACAAGTTTTACCCGCAAAGAAAAATCCGGGGAAATACAAAAACGCTTACCAGTCCATGAGAACCCATCAATGCAATTAAGAAAACGGGATTAGAGACTGCCAAAATTGATAAACAACAAATATTTACCAATCCCCAATTTTCCCATCAGGTTTTGCTGAGATATCTCAATATTAGAGTAAAGTAAAGAAGTGTAAAGAAATATCACTTTTACATTAATCTTTGAAAAGCACTTGTTACATTCCCTTGTTGATAATAGTATAAAAACGTTCATGCACCTGTGTTTTTGGCGACGAATTTTAGTATCAATTGCCGTATTTTGCGTTATTAGCTCCGTATGGGCAATTGATTCCCCATCAGCCCTAGCTTATGAAAATCCTGATTTACTGCCTAGTTTTGTAACACCAGTAGTAGATTTAGCAAAAACTCTCCCTGACCCCCAACAAGAAAAACTAGTTAAAGAATTAGAACAGTTTGAAACTGATACTGGTTGGAAATTGCGCGTTTTAACCCAATATGACCGCACCCCAGGGAGAGCAGTAATTAAATATTGGGGTTTAGATGATAAAAGCATCCTCTTAGTAGCAGATGCTCGTGGTGGTAACATCCTCAGCTTTAGCGTCGGTGATGCAGTTTATGAATTTTTACCCCGCACCTTCTGGATTGAACTACAAACCCGCTTTGGTAACTTATACTTTGTCCGAGAACAAGGAGAAGATCAAGCCATTCTCCAGGCTCTAGATTCAGTCAAAGGTTGCTTAATCAAAGGTGGTTGTAACGTAGTTCCTGGACTTCCTAAAGAACAATGGATACTCACCCTTGTTACCTCCGCAGTCGGTGGGATTATTTGTGGTTTTGCGGCTCAACCTCGAAGCGACAAAAAAATAGTTGCTTGGCAATGGGCGTTAATTTTTTCACCCTTATGGGGGATGTTGTTTATTGCCTTCGGTATTGCTCCAGTTATTACCCGTACAAGCGATTGGTTGCCCCTCGTCCGCAATATTTCTGCCTTTGCTATTGGTGCTCTAGTAGCTTATTTATCCCCCATGTTTAGTCGGTCTTCCTCTGGTTTTGAATCTTAGGTGCTAATTTAAAAAAAAGGGTTTAGCTGAAACAGCAAAAACCCTCACGTTCGGTCTGCTGGGGGAGGTTGAGATAAATCTTTAAATATACTGATATTATTAACACTGGTTGAAACTGATGATAAGCTGAAAACTACTATACAAGAAGTTAAATAAAAATGGAATGGCACATAACTGATGCTCAAAGTTTGGCAATTATTGATAGTGAAATTGGTGATCATATTTTTTCACCAGCAGAGTATGAAATCGTTAGGCGCGTAATTTATGCTACATCTGACTTTGAGTATCAATCCTTAATCCGGTTTTCTGAACAGGCCTTGCAAGTGGGAGCAGCGTCCCTAGCTGCACGGACTACCATTATCGTAGATGCACCAATGGTACAAGTAGGCATAGCCTATGATATTCAAAATACATTTGCTAATCCAGTATATTGCAGCATGGAAGCACTAACACGACCCCAAAAGGAAAAAACTCGTTCGGCTTGGGGCATTGAAACCCTAGCTAGGCGTTATCCAGAGGGAATATTTGTAATTGGTCAAGCACAAACAGCATTAACCTCGCTGGTTGAATTAATTGCAGCCGAAGAAATCAGACCGGCTTTAATAGTTGCCACCCCAGCAGGTTTTATTAATTCACAAACTGCAAAAGAACGATTACAAGAGTCCTTAGTCCCTTGTATCACTATTGAAGGTCGCAAGGGTAACGCCGTTGTCGCCGCTGCCATTGTTGACGGCTTGGTAGATTTGGCTTGGCAAGCCTATGGACAGGATAGAACTGGAGGGAGATAACGGAGTCTTCTTGTCAGACCTAGGGATCACAGTCAATAGTGTTTGATTGTGTTCTATCCAACTTACTGCGATTCCTAGGTCGCGCTTCGCTATCCCCTACACTGGAACGATACAGCCTAACAGGTCACAACTGCACAGAAGGTTTTCCCTGCAAATGCTGCCAGTGATAGCTCAAAAATCCAATTTTTATCCACTTCTGTGCTACTTTTAGCATTAGGAAGTAAACTCAATGTTCCGCCCTCGTTCAGATAAGAACGCAACTTTTCAGTAGCCATTGCTTTAGTAGCACCAGCAGCTAAACCAAAAGCTGTGGGATCTTTAAGAATTAATGCCAAAGGATTTTTAGCATTACTATCATCTTCAAGAAAACTCTGAATTGCTGAAGATAAAGCTTCGGTAAATGTGACTTTTCCGCCTAAAGCCATTTGTTTGTTAATTAAAGTATGAGTAGCCACAAACTTTAATTGAGGAACTTTTAACTTTTGTTTGATGCCAGCAACGGTATTTTTCCCATAAGCTAAAGTGGAAACATTGCTTCCTGCAGTATCAAAAAGTTTAGCTTCATCCCCTGCATCATTCCAAATAGCAGTTTTACTACCAAAGGAGAAACCACCTGTTTCAGGATGTACTTCATTCGTGTAAATGCGGAAACTCTTACCACCTTCTAAGATAGTTCCTGGTGGGAAGGTTAAAAATTGCTTAGAACTAGCCGCAGAAGTTATTTTCCACCCAGAGATATTAGCAGGACCATTACCTAAGTTGCTAATCTCTATATATTCATCGGCTTGAGTGCGTTTAACTGCACCTTTATAAACTAATTTGGAAATAGTTACATTTGTCGTGGCAGTGATGGTAAATTCTTCCGAGTCAGTTACTAAAGTTTCGGGAGTTGGTACAGGCGCGGGAGTTGGTACAGGTGCAGGAGTTGGTACAGGAGTTACATCAACTGGTGACACAGGCGCGGGAGTTGGTTGAGGTGCAGGGGTTTTAATAAATTTAGCCGTAGCGATTAGCCCTTGTCCACTACTATGAGTAAGGATAACTTGATTAAGTGGCGAATCCGGTTGTAAATCAACAATAGAGTTACCATTATCTTGATAAATGGTTTTTACTCCTGCAAATAGAGGGTGATTTTGATTAACGGGACAATTTCCGCTAATTCCATTATATGAACCCCCATATTTTAGACCAAATTAAACCGAAATTATTGGAAAGTACATGAAATTTACCTTTTTCATCACCAACAAAGTATTGGGCAATATTAGTCACAAATGTGGCTGTATCAGGGGCTTTTTGGAAACCTTGATTGCTTAGTGTCCATTCATCTGCATTAACAACAATTTGCCCATTTAAAGGTTTTAGCACTGGTTGGCGCACGGCTGGGTAATATGCAATACCCAAAACTGCCCCACTATTGGGTATATGTTCCCAATTGCTGGTTAAGGTTTTTCTTGTCCATAGTTGATTATCCATGCCAATACCGACGAGATTAGCGTTAGCATTCAGTGGATTTTGACTTTGTAAATCACTCATAATTTAAGTATATTTTGGAGAATTAGTTAATTACATAGCATAAAACAAGCCAGAAAAGTCAGAAGTTTCCCGGTGAACTTATCTGACTTTTCCAACTTGTGCTTATCCCCTGAGATTAAACTCTATTCCCTATCCCTATGTCTTCGGTGAACGGCGGCGGGGTTTTCTTTCCTGGTTTGCACGCAAGCGGACACTAACTTCATTAAAAAAGTCCTTACGTACATAAGGATAATCACTTACCCATAGATCACGACTAGGAATATATATGTCGCTAAATTCTTCAATGGTGCTTAAATCAGGGCTATTTGACATGACCACCATTTCAGCTATTTGACCACGAGAAATGACTTTGTGGGCGTTGCGTAATGGGGCTTCAAACTCAACACTAAATCCCGTTTCGTCACCTATTTCTAAGTTAATCCGCTTTTCGCGGTTTTCGATGATGACTAACTCACCTTTGCCGTTAACGGTTTCCTGTTTGCCCATTAACCGATCTGTAATCCACCAGTCTAGCACTCGTCCCCGGAAAAAGCCACTGTATTTATAACGGCGGCATTTTCCATTGCGGATACTTGCTTGAAATACGGGATACCAAAGCCAAAAGAAAGCACCAAATACTCCAAAAAAGAAGATTAACCCAAATTCCAATCTAAACAAGAATTGCATGAGCAATAGCACAGCTAGGGTAACTACAGAAATTAGTATCCGCTGCACAAAATTGCTTAACTTTCCCCAATAGTATTTATATTGTGGTCCAGAGGCAACCAGGGGAATGATTTGTTCAAATTTTTGGCGAGTTAGGGGAACGATCATATTTTTGGCTTTGAGATGGAAAAATCGCAATTTTAAAGTATTTTTTCTAATCCATATACTAATGACTTTAGCTGATTAACTTTGCGGATGGCTAATAATACTCCTGGCATATAACAGGCGCGATCGCTGGTATCATGACGTAAGGTGTAAATTTGCCCTGCTGCGCCGAAAATCACTTCTTGGTGGGCAATGAGTCCCGGTAAGCGGATACTATGAATTCTAATCCCTTCGTCTGCTAAACTGCCTCTAGCTCCGGCTATTTTCTCCGTTTCTTCCACAATAGCAGTGTTAAAGGTTTTACCCAATTCGCCTAATAATTGGGCTGTTTGAATGGCTGTACCGCTGGGAGCATCTGCTTTTTGGTTATGATGGAGTTCGATAATTTCTACATGATCAAAATACTGGGAAGCTCTCACAGCGGCTTCTTGGAGTAGTACCATACCAATGGAAAAGTTAGGAATAACTAAACAACCGGTACTGGCTTTTTCCGCAAAATCGGCTAATTCTTCCAGTTGTGCGGGACTTAAACCTGTAGTTCCCACCACTGGACGAATTCCATAGGCGATCGCACTGCGAATATTATTATAAACTGCATCAGGATGGGTAAAATCAACTAATACCCCCGGTTGCATCTGTCTTTCTCCGGCCACATACCCTAACATTGGCTCTAATTGATTGGTAATTGGTACTTCCAGGGGTTCACTTAAACCCGCTAATTCCCCAGCATCTTTACCTTGATGTTCGGGAGTTGTGTCAATTGCACCCATTAAAGTTAAATCAGATGCTTGGGCTACTGCTTTAATTACCTCACGTCCCATTTTACCAGCAGCACCGTTAATGATAACGGGAATAGAACCTTGATTGCTCATAGATTTAACAATTATTTTTAATTCAACAGAGAAATTGTCTCACAAATGCAAGTTTTATAAAATTGATTTGTTTTCGACTACGCAACCATCAATAGTAATTGATCTTGTCAAAAAAGTTAAGTAATAATTATATTATTATAGATATGATTAAAATTATAGAAGCATTGCATTTCTTATCATAGGAACACTTGTATTATTTTATTTATGTCAACTTATAAATTTCTCCCCTATTAATTAGAACTTTTCCCGTCAATAAATCCTTCACAGTTGCTAATAAAATCCGTCGAGAATCTACCTCAAATAACACCGATATTCTATCCATTCCTGCTTCACCTAGTGGGTTAAGTTTTGCCACACAAACCTGTTGATTTTGATTATCTAGGGAACGGTAACTTTCTTGATGTTGGAGAGTGCTAGAAGTCATTCTTCCCGAAGCATCAAACGCAATTTCTGTTTGTGACATATCACCTAATTCACCAATATCTAAACGAATCTCTTTTTGTCCATTATTTGCAACTTGCAGATTTAACCATTCTTGACGTTGACAAGGATATTTTTCACCTTTGGTAAATAAGCGATGATAAATATAACTTTTGCTATAATTTTCCCATAAACGAATCGCGTAACTATGACGGAGAAAATCATCTATTTCAGTAATCTGCGTTATTGCTAATGCACCATGACACACAGCATCAAAAGGTTTATCTAATTTTACTTTATTTTTACCAAAATAGGAAATAATTAATTGTTGAACTGCGGGAATTAAACAACTTCCTCCTACTAACAAAACCTGTTCAATATCATTTTTACTAATACCCTTTCTTAAAGCAGAAGCTAAAACTTCATCTAAGGTATCTCGTAACTGTTGTAAAAATTGTCTATATTCTAAAATCTCCTCTAATTTTTCACGATTAATTTTTAATTCATAAGACATAAAAGATTCATCATCAAACCAACTTTCAGCTACAGATTGATTTTTTGATAATTGAATTTTTAATCTTTCCGCAATTTCTAATAAATTTTGATAACCAATTTTCCCAACTTGTTCAGGTGTTAAATTTTGAGAATGTAAATAATCATCAACTATCCAAACATCAATATCTTCACCACCTACATAAGCTTCCGACTTAGCTAAAACCTCAGCGCGTAAACTGTTATTTTCATGAGAATTATTCACAGTTTTAACCAAACTCAAATCGAGAGTTCCCCCACCAAAATCTACTACTAAAATTAACTTACCAGGGCGTTTTACAGCATATCCTAAAGCTGCTGCTGTAGATTCATCTATAACTGATACTTGAGGAACATTTAATTTTGTCCCCAAATCTCGAAACCAATCTAAATAACGTTCAAAAGCACCAACAGGAACAGTAAAAATTAAATGACTAGGTTGGATATTTTGCCTTTTTATTTCTGTCCAAATAGTTTGGATAAATAACTCAGAAACAGAAATAGCATTATAATTTATACCATCAATTTGGATTGCTGGTGGTTGATAATCTCCAGCTAAATCGCGTTTAAACTTTTTAAATAATCTTTCAGGAGGATAACTTTGAGAAAGTCCTAAACGTTGATTTCTCACACCTTCACCCAATATAATATTATTACCTGATTTAATAAACATTAAACTAGGAATAACGGGATATTCTAATCTTTCACCTTGAGGAGTTACACCGACAAATACACGGGATAAATTAGGAAAACGTAAACTTTTAGGTAATTGAGTATCAGCTTCTAAAATACTAATTACAGTATTACTTGTACCAAAATCAATTGCAATAGTTGTCATAATTCAAGTAGGTTGGGTTAAGCGAAGCGCAACCCAACAAAAATGATAGATAATTGATATCTTGATGTTGGGTTAAGACAGAATAAATGTATGATCTAAAAAATTGTAAGCAGTAAATGTTGGGTTTCGTTCCTCAACCCAACCTACAAATTTATGAGTTTAAGTATTATTGAATCCTGGTGGAAGAGTGCGACTAACTTTTGCAGGATAGAGGATTGTATCACCATTTTGATAACCAATAAAACGAATATATACTAATTCCCCTTCTTGAATATCATCACTATCAGCTTGATGTAATTGGGGATTATAATTAACCTGTTCCCAAGTTTCCCCAATAACAGTATAATTCCAATTGGTAATTAAATTATCTAAAGATGTAAATAGGGAAATTAGGTTTTTAGCGGGTAATTCGGGTTTAGCTAAAGCCATTTTTTTGACTGTGGGATAATTGCTGAGTAAAGTTTGTAATTGGGTAAAAGTTTCATTTTGAAAATCAGTTTTTAATTGTTGAGATTGTTGTTTTAATTCCTCCCTGAGTCGTTGACATTGAATTTCTAAATCTCTGATTTTTTGTTCTGTGTCGGGAGAAGTTACAGATTGATTATTAATAGGTATATCTTGATTATTTGCTGGGAATAAAAACCGCAGAATGATATAAACAATGATTACGAGAATTACAGCAAAAGCGACATGATTAATTTGTTCTATCATGTTATTTATGTAGTCTAATTTGGAAACAGAAATGGTTTAACAGATAAAATCATTCGTTCTAACTCAGGTTTATTGTGTATTAAAAGATCGTGTCCCCATAATTCATTTTTGTTTTCAGCGCAGTCTTTAGCAAGTGCTTCTCCGATATTCTTAAAACTTTTAATATGATTAAAGTTTTTAAGAACATCTTTTTTCAAATCTCTTGGTTCAATTTTTACTCCAAGGATAAATACTCTATTTCTTAGATCCTCTGGAATATACTCTTGTGCATAACTAAATCTATCTTCTTGATCATCATCAAAATCAATCAGCAATAACATATTCATTTGTGGAAATTGTCGCATATTACTAATATGATTTTTTTGAAATTCCTCCAGAACTTTTCTCCAACCACAAGCTATTGGCAAAGTTTGAATAACACGAAAATCTACATTTAAATCTTCTTTAAATCCATTAGCAATCTGACGATTATGATCATCTTCAGGTAAGATAATAAGATGTGGATTATATCTATTTATCATAATTCTATGTCCCCACAAATTAAGGCATTTATCAAATCACCAGTAGCAGGTATATCATTAAGTAATCTAATTAAAGTTGGTTCTAAGTGACTTTTTCGATTTAGGAAAAAGGTATTTTCATCAGAAAATTCTCTGATTGCTTCAGGATTATGAGAAGTTACTAAAATTTGTCCACTATTTTTAAATGAACGTTGTAGAGATGTGGTAAAATGACCCACTTCTGATAGAGAAAGATAATTATCAGGTTCATCCCAAAAGCAAAAAATTGGTCCATAGAATTTATTAGCAGCTAAGACCACAGCACAAAGAAAAAAGCATTTTTCACCATCTGATAAATCTTGAAAATCAACATTCAAAGTTGCCTTATTTTTCTCAAATCTAACCACAAGACTTTTTAAATCTTTACCAATAATTTCATTGACAAAATCTTGAAAGTCTTCCATTATATCCCGGAGATATTTGTCAATTTCTCTATAGGCCGCAGGATAACGGCCAAGTATCCCAGAAAGCCATTCTCCAATATCTGAACCATCTCGCTTTGGTTCTAAAGTTTCACTGTAGGAATTTCCAGTCATAAAACTGGGAATTGGTGCTAAAATAATCATCTGAGAAAGCCAATTCTTAAAAATATCAACACTATCATTGCTAATTATTGGCATGGCTACTAAATGCCAATCCACTGAAAACTGAGCTTCCTTATTTTGGGCATTATTATGAATAGTAACCTGGGCGGCTTTTCGAGAGTAAATTGGATTTCCTGCAACTAAAAATTGTTCTTCAAAAACTCGTAATTCTTTAAAATTTTCTGGCAAATCCAATGCTAGGACATATTTATGTAATTTATTGTCAAGTAATACTTCTATTTCTAAACGAATAGGAACGTCAGACTTTCCATGAGCGAAATCTTTCGTCCCAATGAGACGAGGTTCTTTCGCAAGATCCCGCAATCTATTTGTACCTCTAGCAATAGATTGAAGTATCTCTAAGGCTTTAGCAATAGTTGATTTACCCACACCATTTTTACCAATCAAGAGAGCAGATGACATCTCTTTCATGGTTAGTTCAAAGTTTTCTAAACATCTGAAGTTGTTTACATATAGTCTTTGAAGCATAATCAAGCCATTCCTAAAAGTAAAAAATAAACATTTTTTCTGGGGATATACCCATTATAAGTTTAAATACCCAATTTATCTAAAAAATTAACATAAATAAACAAATTCTCGTTCCCAGTCTCCAGACTGGGAATGCAATGTTAGAGGTTCTACCTCTATTTTATCAGAAGAGGCAGAGCCTCTATACTGCATTCCTTGTCAGAGACAAGGAACGAGTAATGATTAATTATTGTTGTTTTAAAGATTGATTTTCAGCGATATTAATATTCTCTTCTCCTTCGTAATATTCAGGTAACAATTCCTGAGATTCTATTTCACCTAAAGATTTTTCTAAACTTTTTGTTGTTTCCACACAACTAGAACCAGTGACATTTAAAACCCGTTCCACAATTTTACCATCCTTCCCAATGCGATATTCAACTTTTTGATATTCAGCCATGATGATTTTTCCTTTTTAATAATGTTAATAAATCAGAAATTAAACCCATTTACCAACAATAACCCGCACCGTACCATCTGCTAAAACCTCCTCTTCCTCCACATTAAAACCCTCAGTTTGAATTGTTTCCATCAAAGTTTTATGGGCGTATTTTTGACTGATATTATTAATAAACTCCTGCTGATTAATTTTCGCACCCCAAAAATCAGCCACTAATTCATAACCTTCTCCATTTTTACGAAAACCCAAATCATAACCATTAGATTGCTTAATCACATATTCAGCATTAGTTTTATCACCCATATAACCCCGAACTTGAGTATTTTGTTCAACTTGATAACCTAACTCTTGCAAAACGTCAAGCAAAACTTCACCCTGTTTAATTTGCACCTTAATAGTTGTAAAATGAGACATAAAAAATCAACTCCTTATGTATTTTTAACCCCTCTCCAAACCTCTCCCCTCCGCGTCCTCCGCGCCTCTGCGGTTCGTTTTCTTTTATTATTTAATCCACCTCCAAAGGACCCAAACCTTGCTGCTGAGAATAAACCTTCAACTCCTCAATTAACAGCGTATCAACAGAAGCCGTTCTTGCGCCAGCTTCCGCAGCCCAGCGTTTTAAACTAGTAATTTGTTCCTTAGCAATAGCCGCCAAAGGAACAGTTTCCGACACCGCAGCTAAAATATCTTCCGTGTTAAAATCCCTCCTATTACCATCAATTAAACTACCAAAAGCGCGGTGCATACCATCAATAATTACCTGTTGAATTTCCGCACCGCTAAAATTTTCGCTATGATTTGCGAGTCTTTGTAAATCAAAATCTCGCAGTCGGGAAGGACGGATTTTTTGCAAGTGGACCTTAAAAATATCATGGCGTTCTTTTTCCGTAGGTAAATTTAAAAAGAATATTTCATCAAATCGCCCTTTTCTTAATAACTCCGCTGGTAATATTTGCACATTATTAGCAGTAGCCACCATAAACACCGGACTAGTTTTTTCTTGCATCCAGGTAATGAGTGTACCAAATACCCGGCGCGATGTGCCAGAGTCACCATCTGTACCACTATTAATATTACCAAATGCCTTATCTATTTCATCCATCCATAATACACAGGGTGATATTGCTTCTGCTAATTGTATCATTTGGCGAATGCGATTTTCACTTTCTCCGACTATTCCCCCAAATAATCTGCCCACGTCTAAACGTAACAATGGTAAACGCCATTCATGGGCGATAGTTTTGGCTGATAATGATTTTCCTGTTCCTTGGATTCCTACTAATAAAACGCCTTTGGGGTTGGGGATTCCATAACGTCGTGCTTCTTCGGTAAAAGCATCTTGACGCATTCGCACCCACTGTTTCAGATTTTCTAAGCCACCGACGTTTTTTAATGATTCATTGGCGGTGTAAAATTCTAAGATTCCGGTTTGGCGAACTGCTTGTTTTTTCTCTTCTAAAACTCTATCAATATCTGTTTCGTTGACTTGTCCTTTTGCTGCTAAAGCGGCGGCTAAAACTCTTCTAATTCTGGCGCGACTTAATCCTTGACAGGCTTTGATTAATTGTTCTTTTCCTAGTCCATTTAAGTTAAGTTTTTCGGGGACTATTAATTGATGAATTAAATAATCTATTTCTTGGATGTTGGGTAAGGGAAAATCAATAACTGTAATTTCTTCTTGTAGTTCTGGGGGAATGGTTAATGTATGACTGGTGAGGATGAGGGTTTGGCGTGTGCGTTTGAGTTGACGGGTGAGGTTTTTGATAGCCCGAATTACGGGAGCATTTTTTTCTGTTTCGGGGTTTTTGAGGATAAAATGGATGTCTCGCAATACAAAAATTGTGGTTGTATTTTCTGGGGTTTTGGTAATTCTTGATAATGCACCCATGACTGAACCTTTATCAGTTCCGTTGTCATCCCAACCGGTGACGATATCCCATAATAATAGTTGTCGTGGTGTCTGGGATATTTGGGTGAGTTGTTGGAGGACTTGTTCTATTGGTTCTTCTTCGACTCCGACTATATATAGTAGGGGATAGCGGGCGCGAAGCATTAAGTCTATTTGTTGGAGTAGTTGTTGATGGGGGTTATTCATTATGTATAAATAGGGGGATTAGTTGTTAGTTTATTGGGTTTTTTATTTCGCGCAAAGTCGCAAAGGAGCAAAGACGCAAAGAAGAAAATAAATGTCTGAATTAATAGCACTTTAAATGAATTTAGTATAGTTATTAAATTCCTCTAGTGTTATTTGTCAGAGTTTGTTGATTAAGATGGGCGAAAAAAAAATTAGTTCCTGTTACATCAGCAAATTCAAGATTTGTGTTTAAAAAACTTGTATTAGCAATAATGGAATTTTGAAGATTTGCTCCATATAAATTAGCATTATCGAATTTAGTTTCAGTTAAATTTGTTGATTCTAAATTACATCTTTTCAGATTGGCTTTGATTACAATAGCATCTGATAAATTTGCTTCTTTAAAGTTACATGATAAATTGTCATTAGATCCTACCCCTTCAGTTAAATTAGCTTTTGCAAGATTAGCTTTTGTGAAATTTGAATTAATAAAATTTGCATTTGTCAAGTTTGCACCTTGAAGATTAGCATTAGAAAAATTACTGTTAGTTAGCGATGCTTGAGTTAGATCAGATTCCTGCAAATCGGCATTAATAAGATAGACACTTATAAGTTTAGCTTTAACTAATTTAGAATTTTTTAAATTCACACCTTGAAGATTAGCACCAGTCAAATTAATTCCACTCAAATCAACTTCTTCAAGACTAGGGAGATAGGTTTCTTTCTGACTAAATAGATTCCAGGCTTTAATTCCCGCTGTACCAGCTT
>Ga0082207_1000428_pt1 | contig 24033 bp, 20 predicted proteins | sample LakMenEpi10Aug09_FD_71540 | JGI IMG/M metagenome (GOLD analysis project Ga0082207, IMG submission 71540)
ATAGAGTCCATTTGGTATCTTTCCCAAAATCATTACCCAGTATGGATTAGAGCGAATTAGCCAAAATACCTGTAATTCTTACCCGTGAAGCGTCACAAGAGAGATACCAAATAGGTTCTACAACGGCCACGGGATTCACTCTCGTTATTGCAGTTGGAAAATCGCGCCAAGCGCAGAAGAAACTGGGAAACGATCTAATTTAATTATCTCTTGCTTTGTCCACCGAGAGATGGTAAGACGGGGGTTTTGTAATTTTTCTTGATAATCGCCCTCGCCTACGCCTACACGCGCCTCAAATCCCCTTGACTAGCAACCCTATCAGTAATTTGAAACAACGCTTCAACGCCCTCCTAGAGGAGAGAATTGCCACGATTCAACCCCCTATCGGAGGAATAACAACGACTAGCAATTAAACCCAAAACTAACCACCAGAGGGTACTAACTTGGGGACGATACCAAACCGTATCAAAAAAACCGTGGGCAAGAATTCCAGCCATAGCGGCAATTGCCCCGATTAACCAAAAGCCTTGACTATCCATTTTATCCCGTAAAAGTTTAATTTGATGGATGCCTTGGCCGATAGTTGTGACTAATAACCAGAGGAAACAGGTAAAACCAATAATTCCCGTTTCTACCATGATTTCTAATAGCACAGAATAGGCACTTAAAGCCGTGTATTTTGGCTTCATGAATAGGGGGTAAATTTTCTTAAAAGCATCATTACCCGGTCCGATGCCCAAAAGCGGATAAGTTTGAATCATGCGAATAACTGCATCCCAAACATTAATCCGAAAGTTATTACTACTATCTTCCCGGCCCGCGAAAATACTCATCACCCGAATTCGCAGCGGCTCCACCAATAAAATCGCCCCTAAAATCACCACGGCTAAACCACCTAAAACTAAGGGTAAAAGCCAGGTTTGCCAAAATAACGGTAGATAATTTTTGAACCAATAAAATAATAGCAATAAGAAGACAATTCCTAAGACCATCAAACCAATCCAACCGCCACGACTCTCGGTAAAAAATAAACAAGCACCATTGGCTAAAGTTAATAAAGCCGCTAAAATTTTCGGTAGCCATCCTTGCCATACAAACAAGGCTGCACTGCTAAAAGCAATACCGGGTAATAAATAACTAGCTAATAAATTAGGATTACCGAGATAACTATAAACCCTAGTATCCCCCGCTAATTCTGAAGTGGGATCGTTCCAAGTTGCTAACTGTTCCGCACCAAAAATTTGCTGACGAATGCCGTAAACGCTCACTGCTAAGGCGGTTAAAACTAAAGTAGTCAGAATCCAATTTGTCAGGCGTGGTGAGCGCATGATTCGGGCAGTAAAGGCAAAAAAGATGAGATTGAGAGTTAATTTAATTAATCCTTCCAAAGCTGCCATTTTAACGGGAGAAAAAGCCGTAGAAACCGTGGCAATTCCCCAATATAAAAGCACTAAAATGTGAATCGGTGTCACCCCGATTTTGCCTTCATCCACAAGGGTTAAGAGTAGCCAATAACCCGCTATTGCTAACAGCAAAAAACCGATTTGACTGGTGGATAAAAATGGTGCGGTGGCGATAAGGAGAGAGATTAACAGCGCACCCATCAGTTCTGTCCACTGCACAAACCGGCTACCCTGTCGCCATTGACTAAAAAGGCCGACTAAACGATGCAGATAGCTATATTTTGACCAAGAAGCGGGCGAAAAGTTCAATAGGGTGATTTGTTTCCAAAAAGCATTCATAGGGTTTTTAGTTGCGGTTGTCACCATCACACTTTGATTAAGATACCGATTGTATCTTAATTGTTGACTCTTGGGAGCGAAAAGAGTTTCAGTCTGGTGTCTTAGGGCAGCTTCACACAGTCAAAACCTAATAGCATAACCAGTCTAAGCATGGGGTGAACGTAAAGCTTGACCTAAACGAGTTAAGCCTTGGGAACAGTCAAAACGATCGAGATGTACTTCAATAAATGATAGGCGATCGATGTTACCCTGGGCAATTGATAAAGCCTTTTCTAATTCCCCTTCTGTCCTGACTTGACAACTCCAACTTTCCCCGTTAAATACTGCTGGTAATTGGTGATATTTCCACGGTTGTAGATCATTATAAATATTATCCTGAATTACCCGCTCGATCGTGTAACCATCGTTATTAATTAAAAAGATAATTGCATTGAGATGGTGACGGATAATTGTCGAAAGTTCTTGGGCGGTCATTTGAAAAGCACCATCACCCACAAAGACGATAGGACGAGTATTGGGTGCGGCAAAAGCTACTCCTAAACAGGCGGGAATTGAATAACCAATAGAGAGATAAAATGCTTGACCAATAAAGTCGGTTTTTTGGGGCATTAATAAATCAATTGTGGCAATAATTGCGTCCCCTGTATCGGAAATAACAAAAGATTCTTGAGCAATAAAATGATTCATTCGCTCATAAAAACGAGCATTAGTTAATTTTTGCTCTGGCACGGGTATGAATTCTAAATCTTTCAATTCGGCTGCGGGTTTAATCTCTAGTGTAGCCGCTTCTTTGTGACTTAGCTTATCAATTAAACCATCGATAAAATTTCCTAGAAATACTGGTTGATAAAAGTGATGTTTAATTTTTACTTTCTCCGAATTGGCATTAATCAAATTATTGGGATTTAAATTAGCCGTAAATCCGCCTAAATTCATATCGGACATGATCGCCCCTAAACAGAGGACACAATCGGCATTTTCCACCCGCTGCTGAACGTATTCGCGACTTAATGCCCCCACATAAGTGCCGATAAATTGCGGCTGCATTTCCGAAATTGACGACTTACCTAAAATAGTGGTGGCTAAGGGATAACCCGTTACTTCTAAAAGTTTCAGCAACTTATCTTGGAGTTTAAACCGATGGAATTCTACCCCCGCTAAAATAATTGGTTTTTCCGCTTTTTCTAATAATAAAACCGCTTCTTCAATGGCTTCTTCTAAAGCGGCGGCATCCGTGAGATTATCGGTTAAATAAATTGGCTTTTCTGAGGGGATACAGGGACGATAGACCAGATCCCGAGAAATTTCGATATACACGGGACGTTTGTGATGCAAACAAGCTGCTAAAGTTTGATCGATTTGACTGGCTGCTTGGGTAGAATTAGTTAGAATAACCGAGGCAACCGTGACTTTTTCCATGATCGAAAATTGCAGATTATAATCGCCCGTGGTGTGGTGTAATAATAAATTATCCCGGCGAATCGAGCGATCAGAAGCACCACTAATTACCACCAGGGGAACTCTTTCAGCGTAAGCACCGACCACAGCATTAACGAGGCTAAATCCCCCGACTCCGTAGGTGACACAGACAGCGCCCATACCTTTGACTCGCGCGTAGGCATCGGCGGCATAACCTGCGTTAAGCTCATTACAGGTGCAAACTAATTCGATCGGACTTTCCACCAAAACATCCATCAAATCGAGGACATAATCCCCCGGCACCCCGAAAACATGATTAACCCCTAAACTATGGAGACACTGGCATAAATATTCGCCGATTGTGATCATAGCAATTTTCTCCCCTGTGTTGGCACTTTCACGCCGATCATAACGATTTTTTCAAAAAATAGGCTCATGCCCAGTAATAAACTGGAAAGTAAAAATCAGGAAACCTTGATTATATCTAGGCGATGGTGATCAATGCTATAGTATAAAGTCTGGGGTTTTTTCTTGGGTGTAAAAAAATATCTGCGGCACTTTTTCAGGTATAATTTTTATAGAAGATTCCCTAAGACTTTGGACTTAACTAAGGCTGACTGTTAATGATTTTTACTGAATTGGTTTTGCAAAATTTTGGACCCTACGCCGGTCGTCAAGTGATTAATTTACGTCCTGAAAAAGATAATAGTCCCTGTCCGATTATCCTTTTGGGAGGCATGAATGGCGGCGGTAAAACTACTTTAATGGATGCGATTCGTTTGGCTTTGTACGGTGCGCGGGCAAAGTGTTCTACTCGCAATAATTTAAGTTATGCCGAGTTTCTCAGTCAAGCAGTTAATCATCAAGCTTCCCTCATCGATCAAGCTAGAATTGAACTGGCTTTTGAACATCTAGTTAATGAACAATGGCGACAATATCGTATCGTTAGATACTGGACAAAACAGCCCAAAGATGGTAGAGATACCCTCGGTATTTTAGATGAAGATTGGCCCGATCCCGCCCTAGCTAACACTTGGGATGAATATATTGAAACTTTATTACCTTTGGGTATTTCTAACCTCTTTTTATTTGATGGGGAACAGGTAAAAGAATTGGCAGAACAGGATGTACCTCCTGACAGCGTTAAGGATTCGATGCAGACTTTATTAGGGTTAGAATTAGCGGAAAGATTAGCAGTTGATCTTGATATTTTAGCTGGTCGCAAGCGCCGGCTATTAGCAGCAGAAAATGAACTGGCAACTATTGAAGCTATTGAGAAAAAATTAGCTCAGTACCAAGAAGATTTGGAATTGGCTAAACAAGAGATGGAAACTCAACAAAAAAATTTAGATGTGGTTAGAAATGATTTTGATGCAGTCTCGGATAAATTTCGCATTGATGGCGGAAAAATTGCCGCCGAAAGAAGTCAATTAGAGAGCCGAAAAAAGGATTTAGATAAAAAGTTAGAGAAACAGAGAGAATATTTAGGTCAATTGGCAGGGGAATTTTTACCCTTAAAGTTAATTTTTCCTCTCCTAGAAGCGGCTAAAATTCAGGGAGAAAAAGAGCTAAAATTTCAATCGTCTCAAGTCGCTCAATCGGTTTTAGAATCCAGAGATAAAAAGTTACTTGCTTATTTAGAACAACTGAATTTAACTTTAGAACAATTAGAGAATATTAGAGAATTTTTACAGCAAGAAAATCAGTTTTTAGCTGAGGATAGCGATTCTTTGATTACTCCTTACTTAGATTTAGACGAGGAGGCGATCGAGTTATTAAATCGAGTCTTAACCCATCAACTACCGGCACAAATTAACCTCGCTCATCAAGCAATGTCACAATTAAGAAATCTGGAAGCTGACTTAGATAATTTAGAGCGAGAATTAGCAGTAGCAGCCTCTCCCGAAGAATACGAAACCCTGAGTAATAACTTAAAAACCGCTCAGAAAAAGTATCTAAATGCTCAAGCAGAATACGAGCAAAGCCACAAAAATTATGAGGAAATTAAAAAGAAAATTGAGAAAACTAAAAAAGAATTATTTGCCTATAGTGAGAAAGCTTTAGAATCGCAAAGTAACGAACATATCGTCAATGCTATTGTCAAAGCACAGCAAACTTTAAAAGTATTTAAAGAACGCTTAACTTTAAAAAAATTAAATAGATTGGAGGGAGAAGTGGCGGAATGTTTTCGTTATTTATTGCATAAGTCCGATCTGGTGCAGAAAATAGCGATCGATGCTGATACTTTTGGTCTATCTCTCTTTGGTCCCGATGGACAAAATGTGCCTAAACACCGTCTTTCTGCCGGAGAAAAACAACTATTAGCGATCGCTTTTTTGTGGGGATTAGCGCGAGTCTCCGGACGAGATTTACCCATCGCTATCGATACACCCCTCGGACGTTTAGATTCTTCCCATCGCCATAATTTAGTTGAACGTTATTTTCCCGCCGCTTCCTCTCAAGTCATCCTCCTTTCTACCGATACAGAAATTGGACAAAATGAGCTACAATTATTAGAAGAACAGCAAGTAATCGCCAGAAAATACCTGCTAGAATACAATTCCCAACAACGTCAAACTACTATTCACCCCGATCGCTACTTTTGGTAAGATTATGACTGAGATAAATTGCCAAAAAATCCTCGCCCAATTAATTCAACACCAATCAACCAGTCACCCCTACGAGAACTTAAAAAATAGTTTAGCGGCAGCCAATGGGTTTGATACAGACTTGAATCAGTTATCAGTTGACTGTTTACCGATCACTGAAAAAAACTCCCCACTTTCCACTATCCTATTAAACAGAATTGAGAATAACTAACTATTTTCTCATCGTTCAGAGCGAGGTAAAATTATAGATTATGGAATCACCGATCGAACGTTTTCGACTATCTCAAACCGCCAAAGATAGCCTAATAAAATTAAAACGCTACACCAAAATTGACCAATGGAATATCCTCTGTCGTTGGGCTTTTTGTCGTTCCCTTGCCGAACCGAGTCTCCCCTCTCCCGTTCCCATTCCTGCCGATAGCAATGTAGAATTATCCTGGAAAGTATTCGGGGGAGAAATGGCCGATATTTTCTTAATTGCCCTCAAACAACGTTGTCATCAAGACGGATTAGCAACCGATAAAGAAACTCTAACTCAACAATTTCGCCTACATTTACATCGCGGGATCGGTTATCTTGCTGGGGATACAAAGCTAAAAAAAATCGATAATTTAATCGAATTAGAGAGGGAAAATCTTAGAGAATCTTAATCAAGAATGATCTGTTTTCAGGGTGAGCGCATCTCAAACGCTATCGACAATTGACCAACTTTGTGATAGTATTTAAAGAGGAGGGGCTATCGGGGAATAAGAAAAAATGGAAAATTTAATCAAGGAAGCACTAAGCCATCGAGCGATTAATCACCCCTATTTACTTGCTTTAGAAAAAGGGGAATTTCAACATATTGATGAAGTTCTGAAAGACTTTGCCAGTCAATACGGAGCTTATAGTGACTGGTTTTCCCGTTATTTAACAGCAGTAATATCAAAGCTAGAAAATCCCACTCATCGAAATCGCCTACTGAAGAACTTAGCCGAAGAAAACGGACATCTACACGATGAAGATATCAAAGCAATTCGTAAATTAGGTATTAAGGACGAGTGGGTACAGGAAATTCCTCACCCACAGTTATTCAAGCGTTTTCAAGAAGCGATGGGAGTAGATAGCACGCCAACGCCTTGTGTTGAAGTGGAAATCTGGCGTGAATCATTCTTATCGCTGCTCCAGAATGGAAGTTCACTCCAAGCTATTGGAGCGATAGGTTTAGGGACTGAATCTGTTGTTAAATTCATCTACAAACACATTATTGAAGCGATCAAAAAACATACATCATTATCCTTAGAGCAATATGTATTTTTTCCTTTACATACAGAAGTGGAGGATGAACACAGCTTAACTTTAGTTGAGATTGCTAAAGAATTAGCCAGTGAAAGCGAACAGGCTGTTCTGGAATTACGGAAAGGAATGTTAAAAGCCTTAAATCTACGTGCTGCTTACTGGGACAATATGTATGAACGTGCGTCGGCACTAGATAAATTTTTGACATCATCAGATCAACTCAAGATTGTTACGCTGTTCACTAAAATGATTAAAAGCAAAAAGCTTTCTAATCAGGAACAGGAACTTTTATTGCCTCAAATCAATGAAGCGCGTAGGGGATTGACGGAAGACTTATCTACTGTTCCAGTGGAAAAACTACTACCCGGATTGAGTTCACTTTTGCTATACGGGATGCAAAGGGAAAAGCACAAGGAAGAAGTTCTGAACTTGTTAGATTGGCTTACAGAACCATCTGGTGAATGCAAATGTTCTCAAACAATATTAAGGCTTGCATCACAACTTTACCATGATTTTCAAACGGTGCGACTGGGAGCATTGACCGAAAAAATTAATGAACAAAAAAGCTTGACTCATGTGCAAGCAGCTAAGGAGCTTATTTCAACAATCAGCGCCAGCAACTTAGAAGCTTTATACAACAATAAGGTTGATCAACTCAATATTGATTTTAACGTATTTCGCTTGCCATTTGCTCTAGAAGTTTTAGATGCACGCCTAGTTATAGTCAAGCCAGGAAAAACGAATGAAATGCACCGACATGCACATGAAACCGTATTTGTATTTCTTCAGGGTCAAGGAAAAGTTATTGTTGATCAATACGAAAACGAAGTCGAACCGGGTACTTTTGCTGTTATTCCCCGTTGGTGTGTGCATCAATCTGTGAACTTAGGAGAAGAAGAGCTAATTTTTCTGGCGATAGCTGATTTCGGATTAACTGGCAAAAGTTTCATGGGCAATTACTTACACAGTGCTAGACTAAAACAAAATTAGTGCAAATTTTATCACGTTAGATAGGTATGAAAGCAACACAAGAAACCAAAAAACTTTACGACGAAAGTGCAGGAGACTGGCAACGAGTAGAACCGATTTTGCTTTCTGATTACTCCGCGCGTCCGTTTGTCATTGATTTATGTGAACCGATTGTCAACAAGAATATATTAGATCTAGGCTGTGGGGAAGGTTATGTAGGAAGAGAGTTAATTAACCGAGGCGCTCAATATGTTCATGGGATTGATATTTCATCGCAAATGATCGAGCGGGCCTTGATTCAAAAAAACGAGTCTCAGATTACTAATGCTTCTTATGAAACTGGTGATATTCGTGATTTTGCGGTCACTGAGTCCGAACAATACGATTTAGTTCTGGCTATGTTTTTGTTCAACTACTTAAATGTTTCAGAAACTATTAGCACGATGCAAAAAGCCTACCAACTTTTGAAATTCGGTGGATATTTCCTGTTCGCCGTCCCCCATCCCTCTTTACCTTTTCTGAAAAAAGATAAGTTTCCGTTTTATTTTAAACCGAAAGCTGGTTATTTTTCTGGGCGCAATCAATTATTCCCCGGTGAGATTTGGCGCAGAGATAGAAAAGCCGTCGCCGTGCAATGTGTTCATAAAACTATGGAAGATTACTTCACATCTCTTCGTTTAGCAGCCTTCACAAAAATGCCAGAAGTTTATGAACTAAAAATTAATCAGGAACATTTAGAACTAGACCCAGAATTTTTTACTCCGCTTATTGACCTTCCCCTTCACGTTGCTTTCAAAATTCAAAAATGATTATACCAATTTCTGATCCTAATATTTCATTACTGACTTGGAAAAAATTGCCTGATCCTTCTCAACTATTTTTTCATTTACCAGAATCATTAGTCTCAGATTTACTAAAAAGAAGCAATCACAAATGGCTTGAAAAACCCAACGAAATAGGACAGGAAACAGTCAATAAAAATCTTGATTTTTTCCTACCATTTCGTGAGAAATTGCTCCAGGAACCAGGAATAATTATTTTCCGATTAGAACCGGAATTAACAGAAACAGAAATGCGATTAATTTATGCTTTCATTTCTCGCACTTTTGGACTGCTAAACCACCGCTATGGCTATTTTTTTGATGTAATCGATCGAGGAATGGATTACACTAAAGAAGCTATACCCGTTTCGATGACGAATGCAGAAACTGGCTATCATACCGATAGTACAGCCAAAAACTACTTCCCTGATATTGTTGGCTTACTGTGTCTTGCTGCCGAGGATGAGGGAGGAGATTCCCTGGTAGTAAACGCCGCCAATTTGTATCAATATTTCTGGCAACACCAGACACAGCTAGTTCCCTATCTTTACGAACCTTTGGCGCGGGATGTGATTACACCGGGAGAGATTAATTCTCAAGAAGCTATTCAAAAGAATAATTTCCCCTTATTCTCAGCCGATTCTCAGGGTCTGGTTTTTCGTTATATGCGGTACTGGATTGAAGTCGCTTACTCCAAACTGGAAATAGCGCAACCGGAAGCTATCACAAAAACACTTGACATAATCGACAACTTTTTTTCAGAACCGGAAAATACAGTCCGCTTCAAAATGAAAAAAGGTGATGTATTTTACGTTAATAATCGCTTTTTATGCCACAATAGAACCGCTTTTAAAAATTCAGGAAAACCTCGACAGATGGTGCGTAGTTGGATTAACCTTTAAACAAAATACGTCCAGGCGAGAAAGTGGACCGGTCAAGGTACAGATTACGATGACCTCAACCTCCTTTTCACCCCTTCAGTGCTTCAAACTCACCTTAAAAAACCTTCGGTCGGCCTAAAGTAGTGATATAGATAACTGCTTCATCCCAGGGAATTCCTAACACCTCATTAACTTGATCATCAAAAAAACCACCGATACCACTAACCCCTAACCCCAGATGAATAGCGGCTAAATTTAATCTCTGTCCCAAATGACCCGCATCTGCATGAAGATAACGATAAACTCGATCGCCATATTTAGCCACTGCTTTTGACAGATCCGCCGTATGAAAAACCACAGCAGCCGCATCTCGTCCCAAATCCTGACCTAAACAGAGATAATGTAACTCTTGCCGGAAATTTTTAAAGCGAATTTGCCGCAATTCTTGGGCTTTGGGAGCATAATAATAACAGCCTTCCTCTAATCCGGTTACTGCCGAAACAGCGATAAAAGTTTCCAATAAATCCAGAGCAAAATAATCGGGATTGGGATCGAGATTTTGGCCGGCATAATCTTGGGGTTGATAGGTGAAATGCAGCAAGGCTCGCAATTCGTCTAAACTGAGACTAGCGCCACTATAAGCGCGGGTAGATCTGCGTTTAAGAATCGTACTTTCGAGATCGATTAAATCTTCCCCCCAATTGACGGGACGGGATGTCACGGAAACTTTTAGACAAAAAGGAAAATTATATTTATCTTCCCAATTAGAGGGGGTAATATTTGCTTCTATCTTCTCATCTGTAGCTATGATAGTGGCTCGGTGTAGGGAGTTTAATAATTCTCCCTCGGTAATTTCGGGATAAAGAGTCGTGGTTGCCGAAGGGAGTGCCGTGGTACTATGGGGGAGATTTTGCCGGATATTGAGCAGATCTGCCAAAGGAATCACCGTCATGACACTTTCTTTCTCGGAATCGAGATAAAGCAATTCATTCATCTGGCTATCGTTAAAACCACCGATTAAATGGGCGCGATAGTCATTAATCGAGGCTGATAGCTCAATATTGCCCAATAAATGCCCTGTATCGAGGAAAATACGTCGATAAGCTCGATCTTCGTAGCGCCAAGCAGACCGATAAAAAATGGCACTGGTAACTACAGCGATATCGGTATTTTCTAAAACAGGATTCCAGAAACAAGCAGATTGTAGGTTGGTCCAGACATCACTTTCCCAGAATAAAAGCAGCGAGTGACTTTGACCTTGGTAACTGTAGAGACCGGCGGGTAAAAATTCCGTGCCACGGGAGATCAGATAGACCTCGGCGGGGTATAATCCACCAGCAGAGGGTGCGGAACGTAGGTACAAGGGACTCCCCATAGTGGCAATTTTGGCAGTTAACCCATAGCTACAGCCCAAAATTCGCGATATACGTCGCCAAAAGTCTCCTTTTTGGGGAACCGTTTGACGGGAGAGGTAGGGTTTGAGATCGAAAGTCTGACCGATTTTGTATTCTTTGAAGGGATAGGGTTGTTGACTCCAATCAAGACCTTTACTTTTTGAGGCGATCGTCTGGGGGTCGTATTTGGTACGCTCGTGGTAGTATTCGGCGATCGAGATTGGCTGATCTGGCATGATAAAGATAGGCTGTCTAAGCTTTACTTTTTAGTGTAATATCGATACCCCCCAAAAAATCAACCAGCCAGAGAGTCGATCGGCTAAAAGTAAAGATAATTACAAATTTCACCTACATAAAATCTATGGAAATTATCGCTGTTTTACTGGGAGTTTTCGGTTTAGGGACAGGTGCGGGTTTATTGGTCATCCGTAACTATTACCATATCTGTCAACCGAGCGAAGTCTTAATTTTTGCCGGCAGTCGTCGTCCCACGGCCACGGGCAAAACCATCGGTTATCGTTTGGTAAAAGGGGGCAGCAGCATTCGTTTACCTATGCTAGAACAAGTGTATCGGATGGACCTGACCAACATGATCATCGATCTCAGGGTGGTTAATGCCTATTCTAAGGGCGGTGTGCCGTTGATCGTCACCGGGGTGGCGAATATTAAAATTGCCGGGGAGGAACCGATTATTCATAATGCGATCGAGCGTTTATTGGGCAAGAAACGCAAGGAAATCGAACAATTGGCTAAAGAAACCCTTGAGGGGAATTTGCGCGGTGTCTTGGCCAATTTAACCCCAGAACAAGCGAACTCCGATCAGATCGCTTTTGCCAAAAGTCTCTTGGAAGAAGCGGAACAGGATCTGGAAAAATTGGGTTTAGTTTTGGATAGTTTGCAGATCCAGAATATCTCCGATGAGGTGCGTTATCTCGATTCGATCGGACGGAAGCAAAAAGCCGAATTACAGAGAGATGCCCGGATAGCAGAAGCAAAAGCCCGAAAAACATCGATTATCAAGGATTCCGAGAATCTACGCCTCACCGCTTTGCGTCGTATCCAAAAAGATTTAGAAATAGCCAAAGCTGACGCAGAAAAACGGGTGCGCGACACTCAAACTAAGCGCGGCGCCATGATTGCCGAGGTAGAATCGGTGGTTATGTCCGATTTAGCTAAAGTACAGGCCGAAGTGGCGGTACAAAACGCCCGCATTAAGCAGGTGAAACAGCAATTACAAGCGGATGTGATCGCACCTGCCGAGGCCGAATGTCAACAAGCGATCGCAAAAGCCCGGGGGGAAGCGGCCAAAATTATCGAACAGGGGAAAGCGCAAGCGGAAGGAACCAAAAAATTAGCGGCTTCTTGGCAAGGAGCGGGAAATAACGCTAAAAACATCTTTTTATACCAAAAATTGGAGTTATTGCTTAAATTAATGGTCGCTAGTGTCCCAGAAGTGCAGGTGCAAACGGTGACGGTAGTGGACGGGGGTGATGGTAATCTTGTCCCGAAAATGACTGCTTTTGCCGAACAATTGCGTCAAGCTACCGGAGTGGATCTGGTACAAATGGCTAATCGCATAGCACAAACCGAGCCATCTGTCAAGGGTAAAGACACAAATTTTGATTTTAAACAATTGCCCTCTTGAATCAGTGATCACTGATCAATAGGAGGATAGAGTATTGTACCATTTTTCTTTATTTGTGGCAGGCATCCTAATCCCCTCTACCCTTCTGGGAGAGGGGTTGGGGGTGAGGGTAATTAACTATCTCTGCCATTACTTTAGAAAAATCGTATTAAGTGAGCAGTATTAAATGGCAGTAAAAGTCCTGTCTGTTCACTGATTACTGATTACTGATTACTGATTATTGTCCACTAGAATGTTGATCAAGTTTGGAGACCACCGCCATGGATGACTTAATTAATGCTCCCTCCCCTTTTCCCCAAGACATAGAAATGACGCGGACTCCCCCCTGGGGGACGGTGACGGTATTGGAGGAAGGTCCCCGGTATCGCATCAATCGCATTGTCATTAAACCCGGCCATCACATGAGTACCCAAATGCACTACCATCGCAGTGAACACTGGATTGTCGTCTCCGGTACAGCGCGGGTAATCTGTGATGAAAAAGAAACTCTCCTCAAACAAAAAGAATCTACCTATGTTCCCATGAATACCCGTCATCGGGTGGAAAACCCCGGTTCTATTCCTCTGGTGATGATCGAGGTGCAAAATGGCGAATATTTAGGCGATGATGATATTCACCGTTTTGATGATCGAGAATAGGACAGTTTTCTCCTGTACATACTTTAGTTATTTGCCAAAATCTCGATCGTGGATGAAAAAATTATCCTGGTGACAGGGGCTGCCCGTTCTGGAAAAAGTGAATGGGCCGAATATTTAGCCAAAATCAGTCAAAAACCCGTTATTTATATCGCCACCTCCTCGGTGGATGAAAAAGATCAAGAATGGTGCGATCGCATTGAAAGACACCGGCAGCGACGTTCCCCCCAATGGCAAACCCAAGAAATTCCCCGACAATTAAGCGAAACTATTGATAATAGCCCATTTTCTCACTGTTTATTGATCGATTCCCTCGGTACTTGGGTAGCCAATTGTTTAGAAATGTCGGCAGCCGAATGGTTAGAAATCAGCGATCGATTCTTGTATTCCCTCAAAAATGCGGCGGTTGATGTTATTCTGGTAGCGGAAGAAACTGGTTGGGGTGTGGTTCCCCCTTATCCCCTCGGTCGTCTGTTTCGCGATCGTTTAGGCGATCTCTGTCGTAGAATTGGCACAATAGCAGACGCAGTTTATCTAGTTACCGGCGGCCATGCTCTTAATTTAAGTCAATTGGGTCAATCTTTGTCGATAATTGGGCAATAGAGAAGATGAGCAACGATTATCAGCGTCAAGTGATTGATTTTTATGCCCGTCGTCACGATTACGATAACGATTTTACGCAAGCTCGCGCCCTTAAATTAGTAAATTATCTCTATTTACAAAAAAGCCAATCTGTGCTAGACGTGGCAACGGGAACGGGATTTATAGCGGTCGCAATTGCCCCAAAAGTAAAAAGTGTCATCGGGGTTGATTTCACGCCGGAAATGATTGCCAGAGCCGAAAAAAAGCTAGAAGCATTAAATATCGAGAATATTGACCTAATTAACGCCGATATAGCTGCCATTGACTTTGCCGAGTCTAGTTTCGATCTGATTACCTGTTCTATGGCGATTGCACTTTTCCCCGATATCCCGCAAGTGCTGGCAAAATGGTATCAATGGTTAAAAAAAGGCGGTTCGGTCGCAACGCGCTCGCCTATCGGCTGCCGAAATTGCGACTCTAGTGAACAATTATCGCCGAGAAATCGAGAAAAATGCCACCGATCGGGGAGTATGGCAAGATGCAACCACTTTTTTTGTCACTGCTAGTAAAAGTTAGAAAAAGATCATGAGTCAAGTTAAAACCATCTCTGGACGAGCTTTACCCTTGCGAGGCAACGATATTGACACCGATCGCATTATTCCGGCTCGTTTTTTGCGTTGTATCACCTTTGAAGGTTTAGGAGAACAAGTGTTCGCCGATGATCGAGCCGCTTTACAGGGGAGTCATCCTTTCGATCTACCCCAGTACCAAGGAGCGAAAATTCTGGTAGTCAATGGTAATTTCGGTTGTGGATCTTCTCGGGAACACGCACCGCAAGCAATTTTACGTTGGGGAATTCAAGCAATTATCGGGGAAAGTTTCGCCGAAATATTTTTTGGCAATTGTATCGCTAATGGGGTTCCCTGTGTCACTGCTGAGGCAAAAACCATCACCCATTTACAGGATTTAATTACAGCTAATCCCGAAATTCCCGTCGATCTTTCCTTGACAACTATGACGGTGGAATGGGGGGATTTTGTCGCTACCGTGTCTATGAATGAAGGTTCCCGACAGATGTTAATAGAAGGAGGTTGGGATACCTGCGGACAGCTGTTACAAAATCTCGATCTGATTCAATCTACCGCGCAAAAGTTACCCTATTTAAGTTTCGTTTAGAGAAACAATCTAGGGTGAGGGTGCGTTAGTAATAGATTAACGTACCCTGGCAGGGATTTTGGTTGAATGCAGCGGCTGTAAATATTAAAAAATCTGTCCTATGACTAATCCTGATCATAATCTCCAAAATATCCAAGAACCGATTTTAAACGCTCCCGAAGATGTGCGAAAAATCATCGATCGAGTTTTAAAATTGGAAAGAGATAAGTTATACCAGCGCAATCCTCGCAATATCAATGATGATGTTTTAACGATTATTAAAGAAGTAATTCAATAATCAGTTATCAGTTATCGGTTCACTGTTTATTGTTTACTGTTCACTGAAAAAACTTCCCCATCATCCCCTGTCTCTAAATATGAAACTACTATCAATAAAGTTATGTAATTTTCGACAATTTTATGGTAAGACTCCTGAGATACATTTAGCAGCAAGTTCTCGCAATACAACGGTAATTTATGGCAATAATGGGGCAGGAAAAACAACCATTTTAAATGCTTGTACTTGGGTGCTTTATGAAAAATTTACGGCAGCTTTTGCCGAACCAGAGTTATTAGTTAATAAACGGGCAATTACAGAAGTCAGCACGGGAACCTCCATAGAATGTTCAGCAGAAGTGAACTTTGAACATGAAAATAAACGCTATCAGGTAAAACGAAAATTTTTCGCCTACCAAGATGTAAATAGTAAAATTCAATACGGTCAAAATAGTTTATATATGCTCTACGCTGGTGATGATGGCAATTGGTACGCACCCCATCAACCCCCGGAGGATATTATTAATCAAATTTTACCCGAAAGTTTACACCGTTATTTCTTTTTTGATGGGGAATATATCGATCATCAATTTCGCAGTAGTAGCCAAGGTAAAATCGCAGAAGATACAAAGGAATTATTGGGAGTTAAAGTATTAGATAGAGCGATCGAGCATTTAAAAAAAGCTAGAAAATCTTTACAAGATGAACTTAAAGATTTAGGTGAATCGGATTTAAAAAAGTTATTAAAACAGGAAAGTAAAATTGAGCAGGATTTAGAAAAGTTAACCCAGCGTCAGCAGGATATTATTACCCAGTTATCCCAGCAGGAAGAATTAAAAAAAGCCTTGACTAATCGCTTATTAGAGTTAAGTGGTGCCGAGGAATTAAAACAGTTAAAAGAAAAATTAGAACAACAGGAAAGAAATCTGCGGCAAGATTTAGTCAGAACTAAGGATAAGTTAAAGAAATTAATTTCCCAGCAAGCTTATCAAGTCTTTTTAAAAGAAATTAATCAAAATTTTCAGCAATTAATCGATCGCCTACGACAACAAGGGGAATTACCCAGTGGTATCAAACAGCAATTTGTCCAACAATTATTAGAGGGGAAAAAATGTATTTGTGGCCAGGAATTACAGGAGAATAGTCAAGCTTATTTACAGGTACAAGACTGGATGAATAAAGCAGGAATGGCCGATGTGGAAGAAGCGGCCATTCGCTTATCTTCCACAGTCAAAGAAATGGATAAACGGAGCTTAGATTTTTGGCAAGAAGTGGATAATTATCAAGCTAATATTCACCAGTGGCGCTTAGAATTATCTTTGGTAGAATCAGAATTAGATGAAGTTCGGGATAAATTTCGCCATTATCCCGATGAAGATATTAAAAATCTGCAATCTCGCTTAGATGCGATCGAGGATTCCCTAAAAGATTTACGCTTGGAACAGGGCAGCAATAAAAATCAACTAGATATCTATGAAAAAGAGTTAGAATCCCTGCAAAAACAAGTACAAAAACAGCAACAAAAAGAGGCAAAATCTAATTTAGGACAACGACGTATTTTAGCGACTCAAGAGGCAATTAATCGCATTAGTGAGGTAAGACGGAGATTAGAAAATCAGTTTCGTTTGTCCTTAGAAAAACGGGTACAGGAAATCTTTAACTCAATTTCTTTTACTCCCTATATTCCCCGTATTAGTCCCGATTACGAGGTAAGATTATTAGAAAATACCACAGGATTCGCCATTCCCGTGGCAGCTTCCACCGGAGAAAATCAGATTCTCAGTTTATCTTTTATCGGGGGAATTATCGATCGAGTGCGAGAAGGTCGTCAGAAAAATACTTTGATGGGAATTGATAGCAGCACTTTTCCTCTGGTGATGGATTCCCCTTTTGGTAGTCTCGATCATATCTATCGTCGGCAAGTTGCGATCGCTATTCCTAAATTAGCCAATCAGTTAATTGTTTTGGTGACAAAAACTCAATGGAGAGGAGAAGTAGAAACCGAGATTTCTCCCTATATTGGTAAAGAATATGTGTTAGTTTATAATTCTCCGAAAGCGGATTGTCAAGAGGATTTAATTAATCTTCATGGTGTTGATTATTCTCTGGTGAAACGCAGTCCTAATAATTTTGAATATACGGAAATTATCGAAGTTAATCGATTCTAAATTTTAACTTCTAATAAAACGATCGATTGCTGTGTTCATTACCCCAACACGACTGGATAATTCCACAAGTTCCGTGGTGACAATATTATAATCCCCTAAATATTTCTGGAGATTAGTTCCCTCTTGTTGATGAGCAATTTCTACCAACCTTTCCTCTCGCAATTCTTGCAAATGATCGAGGATTTCTTCTAAAGCATCTTCGAGGGGAGGTAAGGGAAGAGGAGGATTATTTGTTTGCAAAGCTTGGGTTAATTGCGTCAAAGCTTGGGTTATTTGTTGCGTGAACAGACTCAGATTAGGATGGGGAGGACTACCGCGATATTGTTCCAATTCCGTCAATAAAACTGTCACCCCGCGACCAAAACGGGGAATATAATTACTTAAAGTGATTGCTGGTTCCATTTGTGCAAAGGGTGTGCTAGGATCATCAATTAATCTTTGTAGGGCCGTTTGCATAGTTGTATTTGCTCGTCGAGCTTTATCGCGATAGGAAGATAAACTTGCAGTTTGATAGGATGATTCTCCTAAATAAACTGCCATAACTGACTGAAAATATATTTGATTAGCTTCTAATGCTTTAATGGCAGCGAGGGAAAAAAGTTCATCTTCATTAAACCGTAAAAAACCGAAGGAAAGTGCAAAAGCTAAAGCACTACCGATTAAAGTGTAAACTATTCTGATATACTCTAAATTAATCCCGTCATTGCTGACATCGAGACGACTGATGATTAAAGCAAAAATTGTGATAAAAAATACGGCTAAACTATAGTGAAATCGCACCAAAGCTAAAGCGATCGCTATAGAAATCACCCCAATAATTTCTAACCAGATCGAATTATCTATAATTGGCAACAATGCCAAAACAAAAAACGAGCCTAAAATCGTACCAAACACCCGATTAAAAAAGCGTTGAAAAGTCAAGCTAAAATCTGGTTTTAACACAATAACTAAGGTTAAACCAATCCAAAAACTATGGGTAATCCCTAGCTTATTGTAAATCAATACTCCTAGCGCACTTCCCAAACCCAAGCGTAAACCGTGACGAAATAGGGGCGATTCTAGATTAAAATTAGATTTTAATGGTTGCCACCAAGCTTTTTCTTGACCGTACTCTTTTTCTATCCCTTCAAAGTTCCGCTGCCAAGTATTTTTTTTATCTGAAAAGTCCTCGCTTTGCCGCAAATGTTGCGCTGTTTCACTGGCTATTTTTAGCTGTTTAGATAATTTTTTTAAACGATTATTTAATTGCGAAATTGCCACATAACTGCTATAATCATCCTGAGCATTTTCTAAAACTTTAGCTTGCAGATTTTTTTGTTGCTCGATCGCCTTGAGTAATAACTGCAAGCGCTCACAATCCGGTTGTTTATTTTTACCCAAAATTAACCCGGCAATATCTTCGCTAATTTCCGCCACTTGCACGAGAATATCTTCTAATAAAATACCCACCGTGGTCAGTTGTGGCAAGGGATAAAGATGAAGCAATTCTCGCAGTGCAATTAAGCTGGTGTTAATGCGATCGCTATCTTCAATCAAGACGATTAACAATTCCCGCAGCTCACTCTTTCCCCAACGTCCCCGACGCGTCAAGGTGACAGTTTTCCTAGAACGGAGCAACAGTTGCCGGATTTTGTTAAAATATGGCTCCTCATTAGCATTAGAACGAGAGTGTAAGGGCAAAGAGCGGAGATAAGTGGCGATACCCTGAAAATTTTCCGCCGTTACCTGACGTAAAGGCTGATTAGGGCGAAAAGGCCAGATAAACAGGGCTAAAAAAATTGTCCATCCCCCTCCCAACACAGCGATTCCGGCCCGTTGTAAAGCGACGATAATATCTCCCGATGGCAAAGAAACAGCAAAAAGCAGCAATAAACTGATTACTAACCCAGCTAACGCCCCATTTTCCCCGTAAACCGTCAAATAACCCGCTAGAAACAACCCGCAAAAAACTATCACTACGGTCAATCCTAACCAAGCACTGGCTAATGTGCCGATAATCAAAGCTAGAGCCATCCCAATAGTCGTAGCGACTAGGGTTTTCGCTCTCAGGCAGTAAAGTCCCCCCACATCGGCTAAAATCAAGGTTTGAGCCGCTAAACCCACCATTAAACCCAATTTCGACTGATCTAAAATATCACCGATAATAATCGGGACTGCGATCGCTAATAAAGTCCTAATCCCCCGCTCGATCTCGATATCGCCACTAGGACGCAATAAAAAACCAAATCGCTGAAGTAGCATATAGCAGTTATCTTAATGGTGAGGTACACAGTTTTCGTTTTCGGGAGTCAGTATTCTCCGAGTCACCTGATTAGGTAACGATTTCTCCCCTGACTCCTGACTTGAAAGAGGGTGTAGGGTGTGGGGTGTGGGGTGTAGGGAAGGAAACCTCTTTCATCTGTGGGGGTGAAAATTTTTTCATCGGGACTGACTCCTAACTCCTCAATTCTGCTCTATTAGGGCAGCCAACGGGGTTTAAAACCGGCGTTGAGTTCTTGAGGTAAAATTTTCGGGATGCTATTGGGACTGAATTGATCGGGGAGTGGTAATAACCAGAGACGACCATCGGCAATGCTCGACCCCTCCCCGGTGACTAAATCATTTCTGACTCCAAAGGGTGTGGTTGCTAACTGATCAAATAATAAGGCCACGCCATCGGGAGACATACTCATATGCACGTCACGATAATTAGGTAAAGCCAGCAGTGGCATCATTTTACCCGTTTTTAGCTCAATAATCCCTAAAAATGGTTCTTCTTTCACTTTGCCATCGCTGCCCATGACCAGATCGCTTTTCAGACAGTAAAGGGTTTTTTCTTGTCGCGGTTCAAATTCACAGCTAATAATCGGATTAACTGTTCTTAATAGTAGTCTTGACTCTCCCTGATCGTTGAGCATAAATAGCGATCGCTGATTATCCGGTTCTGATTTCACCATTAATTTTTGGCGACCATCCCGGGAAAAAGCGAGGATTTTCTCGTAGGTAGGCAAAAATTGCGGTTTTCCCGCTTGGACATCCAAAGGAATCACCGCTACCCCTCCCGTTTGACTGACAACCGCTTTTTTACCGTCGGGAGATAGTAAAAAATTATCCGCTTGCATTCCTAACGGTCGCGATTGTCCATCATCGCTGATTACCCATAAACTGGCATCCCCCGGATTCCCATGATTAATTCTCTGCACGATTAGGGTTTTGCCGTTATCTGAGAGATTAAAGCGAAGATTTTGATAGGTTTTCGCATCTAAAAACCTTTCTATACGACCACTGGGCAAATTTTGACCATGTTCGTCATGATTTAACCCCGTGGTAATCGTGTAAAGTTGCTGTTTTGGGGTGTCTCGTCCTAAGTCAGAGCGATCGAAGGCCGAGAATAAAATTCTCTCCCCCCTCGGATAGATTTGAAAATCCGTGACCACCAGATCCCCAGGGGTAAGGATGGTTTTTTTCAGTTCTGTGACGTTATTTGCCCCCTGAATGATATTACAGACGATTAAACGACCTCTTTCCTCTTGGTTGACTCCAATATAGGCAAAAGCTCGATCGTGGCTGTAAAATTCGCCGATAAAGTCCTCACCTTGAGCAATAGGTAACTTTACTTGATATTTTTTGCCGTAGATCGGCAATTCCGTCAAGGTATAGGTCAAGCGATCGCCAGCCCAGCTAATTTTACCCGGCAAGGGAGGATCGATCACCAAGCTGGTTTCTATGTCGGAACGGTCAATCGGTCGATTAAAACTTAAAGTAAAATAATTGTCCCTAACGCCGATTTTTCGCCCTTGCCAGCTAAAATTCTCCCCTCGGGTAGGAACTTGATTTCCCTGGATCAAAATCGACGATATCGCCGCAATTAAAGCCAAAATAGTCCCTAACACTAAGCGATCAAACCAAGCTAATCTTTTCATACAGTTATTTTAGCAATCAGCTTTCAGCTTTCAGGATTTATTTTTACATCAATTAGCCAGTTTTCTAGTTATGGTGGTAGGCAAAAGCGGAGACTAACTGCGATCGCCGATTCTTTTTGCGATCGCCAATTGTCTTGTTCTTGATCTTAAACAGCCTTTGACTTACGGGAGAATATTCACAGATTGACATTCAGCTAGGTATTAAAAACTTAATTCTTGGTCAACCATCAGGAGAAAGTCAAAAATCTTTGAAGCGTTGGTTAAATAATCGAGTAGCGACCGTCTAACAAATCACTGCACCCGACCTGCTGCTATATTTTAACAACTTCCAAGTTTACTGGCGGCGAGTGAGTTCAGCCGTTATCTAGCTGAAGGCTGACGGCTATTATCAGCTTTAGTAATGATTCTCATCGGTTTTTTCAATCGAATAAATAAAAACGCCCCCAAAAAGGAAGCGTTTTTTAACTTATCATGAGGACTTAGCAAAATGTGTGCAGAGTTAGAATGCGGATGTTGGATGGGGATCCAGCATCTGTTTATTTTTAACCACCGATCGCCGGTCCAGTCAAGGCCATGGGGATAGCATCACCGGAAGCTAAATCGAGGGGGAAGTTTTGACATCCTCACCGCCGTAAACGGACGGTGATTCCCAAACCTCACGATTTAGGTTTCTGCTTCTTTCCCTTGCGGGGTTCCGCTATTTGGTAAATGCGCTAGTATTTAACGGTAAAGCCGTCGTAGAACGACGGGGTTTCAGACCCAAAATTTTCGATGAGCGTTGCGTTCGTGCATTACTTCAAAACCAATGTTAGCGCGGTTGATCACATCCGCCCAAGTTGCGATCTCGCGTAGCGAGCGCGTTGCGACCGCACGTCCCAGGGAATCAATAATCGACTGGTTAAAGTTGAAACCGTTGAGGTTAAAAGCCATGCTTGAGATACCCTGGCCGATAGGATAGATTAGGAAGACAGCAGTAGCAGCGGATACAGGTGCGGAATAAAATAACTCAGCCAATTAATTGGGTATATATGTAGCAAAGATTACTTTGCAGTATATGTTCAAGTATATTTATAGGCACTGCGATTGTGTCCCTTTTTTGGGTTTATTTATTTCAAAAATTATCTCTTTATTTGTATATTTTTAAACTTGTATAAAATTGATTTAAGTTTTGTAAAAAGTAGTTGACAAAATCCGATCGAGATCAAGGATCACCCTATCCCTAAGGTTGACAAAATATGGTAAAGTAGGCTGAGTAATAAAACTTATCACTAAACTACTATCAGTGACAAGTGCCAAATTTACCACCAGAAGGCTCAATATAACTATGTCCAAACGGTTTAAATTCGACTCCTCCGAGATGATTTATCTCACCGATAAACTGATGAATGCGGCCAGCAATCGTTACTCGATCGTCGTGCAAGTCGCTAGACGGGCCAAACGCGTCCGCTACGATACCGTAGAAAATATCGATGACCCGATGATTAAACCCGTCCAACGGGCCTTGATGGAAATGACCGACGAATTAACCGAACCGGAATTATTACGCGATTAATCCCCTAAAATTGCCTGGAACCCACCCCTACATTTCATCGGGGTTGATACCCAGTGATCTTAGTCTTTCCGCTAGTCGTTGGGCTTTTTGTTCCGCTTCCTGTTTAGCCAAACGTTCTTGCTGGGCGATCAAAAGTACTTGAGCGGCGATCGCCGCAGCTGCCCTCGCCCTTTCCTCTGCGGTTAAATAGCGATTTCCCGATTGATCATAATGATTGCCGGTTCGTCGGGATTGCAATAAATCCCCATATCTACACCAAAATACCAGTCGTCCCGCTCCATCCAAATAAATGCTAATAAACTAAGTAATAGATTGGGAATATCGTTGGTGTAACTGGTTATCCACGGGTGTTTCGTTAGAACAGGGCAATTCTTCGGCACTGGGAAGAAGGCGATTTTTATTGTAGGAAAGGTTAACCATAGCGATTGTTTTGACTAGGGAAATTACCAAGTATTCGGTTGAAAGTCAGCATCATTAATAATGGCCACCGTATCCCCGGAGGGTTTAATCACAAATAGTCCTTTTTTATAAGCGTATCGATCGATCCCCTCGTTGATTTCAATTCCCGCCACCGCACCGTAAGCTCGATAGTTTTGATAATGGGGAAAAGCGATTTTAAAACGAGTCAATTTTTCAATAAATTCATCCACATCATCTTTAGATAATCTCGATTTACATTCCACCACCACGAGATCGGTATCATCGACGGCTAGGATATCAATTTCCATGGCGATGCCTTGACGTTTGACTCTAGCGCGGGGATAAACTTCCTTAATATCGATGCCTTTTTCCTGAAAAAGCCGTAAAACCGCCGGTTCTACCAATTCTTCCACAAATCGACCCCAGCGAGTGGTGAGACTATCTACCGCTTTGCTGGTTCGTTCAACCGTCCGTTTCAGTTCTGCCATCGAGCGATCGCTTTCTAGTTTAGATTCGGCGAGGAGGTTCTCTATTTCGACTCTATGGCGATCATATTCCGCCTTGGATTCGGCAGGCCTGCGATCA
>Ga0082207_1000430_pt1 | contig 24024 bp, 27 predicted proteins | sample LakMenEpi10Aug09_FD_71540 | JGI IMG/M metagenome (GOLD analysis project Ga0082207, IMG submission 71540)
CTTTTATTATTATGGCAAGTCAACCATCGTCTCAACCCCCATCAACGAATAATTCTGATCAGGATGGGACTCAAGATATTGAACAGGGGTTAATCGAGGTGGAAAAATCTCTGATTGATCTTAAGGCAAGATTGACGCAAATTCAATGGGATGAGCAACGTAAAATAGAATTGAAAAACCGTATTGATGAAGTTATTCCTCAAATTCGTCAAACGAAATCGCAACAATTGAAAGAGGAATTAAATCAGTTAAAAACGCAGTTAGAAACCCTAGAATTTGATTTAGAAAGTCGTTTGGTGACTTGGGGAAGTTTTCAGGAACCTTTTTGGCAAGCGGTTCGTTTTGGCGGGTTAGGAATTGTGATCGGTTGGCTGTTAAAATCCTGTTCTGGAGGTTAAAAATAAAATGAGATCAGAAATTCTTGAACAACTCCAACCTTGGCTAGATGCCCATAAAAGGTTAACTTGGAAACCAATAGTTGAAGACGGCGATGGTGGGATTACCGCTTCTAAATTTTCGGGACAACCTTGGTTAGATGAACAGGAATCTTACCCGATTTGTGGATGCTGTCAAACTCCAATGGCGTTGCTATTACAACTGAATTTAAACGAAATTCCGCCAGAACTTGCTAATCAATTTGGTCAGGGATTATTGCAACTATTCTACTGTCTCAAATGTAGTAGTTATGCTCCGTTTGAGGAAAACAAATTAGTGAGAATTGTAGAACCAAATCAATATTCCCCCCAACCACCCGTACACGGGGGGCTAGGGGGGGTCAAGGATAGATTACCTGCGAAAACTATTATCGGATGGAAGCAATTAGCAGACTATCCTGATGGGGTTGAACTTGAAGAATGGGGATTAATTTTTAATGATTATTATACGGAGGAAATGATCAGAATTGAATGTCCTGATTTTGGAATTATTATTGATATCCCTGATGATTCTGAAATTGAAGATGATCTATTTTCAATGGTAGTAACAGGAGATAAATTATCCGGTTATCCCGATTGGGTTCAAGATGTAGAATATCCTAACTGTCCAGAATGTCAACGGAGAATGCAATTTGTCTTTCAAATAGATTCCAATGACAACTTACCAATTATGTTTGGTGATATGGGTTGCGGACATATTACCCAATGTACTGAACATAAGCATATTTTAACCTTTAGTTGGGCTTGTTATTAAATATGATCATTTATTATTAGACATCTCCAAAAACGAATCTCAAACCCTTGTTATGTCTGGACTATGATTTCTGGAGATGTTTATTAAAATGCCATCTATTGCATTAAAACAAAAGGATGCGCTCGGTAAAGGGGATAACCCGGGAATTCGGAAAAACAGACTTTACTACCTTCTTGGGGTTGTGCACCATAAACACTATCTAAGTGGAAGAATATTTCCTTTCCGTCATGACTTCTTTTAATAATACCCTTATTCCGCGAGAAGTATCGATCTACAATACCTTCCTTTCGGGCCTCAACTGGATAACATAATTTTTCACATTTTTGTACTAAATCATCTGCTGTAGGACGTTCCTCTGGATTTTTTTTCAAGCATAAAAGGATTAATTCATATAGCTGATTTCCTAGAGGTTGGAACTGAAGCTGATTATCAAAATATGTTGGTTTTGAAGGAGGTGCAGCATTGAGAATATTCAGAACAGATCCCCAACCAATACCAAAAGGTTTTTCACCACTTATCAATTCATACATCATTGCTCCCAGAGACCATATATCTGAAGTTTTACCAGCCCTTTTAGATTCTTGGATCATTTCAGGAGCCATATAGGGTAAAGCACCTACCGCAGTTGAGGAATTGCTCATAGTAGATTCTCCATCTTTAACAGCATTTGAAATTTCTTCTTCAGCCATCTTCGCTATACCAAAATCAGTAATTTTAATTTCTGTTAGATTAAAACTTCCAGAAACCATAATATTGCTAGGTTTAAGATCACGATGAATGACACCAGCACGATGAGAAGCAGCAATACCTTTCGCTAAATAATGAAAAATTTTAGCGGTTAAGTATGGATCTACTACTTGAAGCTTTTGTATAACCCCTTCCTTAAGATCTTGACCTGAAATGAATTCTTCTATGAGATATAGGTTGCCTCCATCTTCCAAATAGTCTAAAGTCTTAGCTACATTGGGATGGTTTACTCTTGCACTGACAACAGCACTTCGCTTAAACCTCTTTTCAGCAGACATATTTTTAGGAACTTTAAGAGCAACTTCTCTCTTAAGTGCCAAGTCTTCTGCATAATAAACTTGTTGCATTCCTCCTTCACCAATAAAGTAAATAATTTTATAACGATTACTTACACAATCGCTTGGGTGATGAATTTGATGGCTACTCATAAAACAACCTCCGGGTTAGATATATCAAAAGTGATGAATGATCGGTTTTTGCTACGAGAACCATCTCCTAGCGTAATAACACAACTTTTAGGGAGGACTTGACCTTGAAGAACAGATTTATTATTTACAAAAACTGCACCGTCAAAAAACTCAATCACAAAATCCAAGCCATTGTATTTAATATGAACTGAACCCTGATTAGGAACGTCAAGCTTGACAACTTGATCAATTTTCTCAAAGCTATATATTCTCCCTAATACAATAAGTGCTTTGTGTTTTCCAAATAAAAGATACTTTCCCAACAGATCCCTAACTTTTGACATAGCAGGTCTATTCTTTGGATCTTCAGATAGCGTTAAATCAAGTAGTTGGGAAACTGGAGCAGGTAACTTTAAGGATAAGGAAGAAAAACTGGGCAGAGACGTAGTAAAATCTGGAGGTATCTTTAATAATGAATCTGGAATTTTTTCTTTTGATAAAAACCAAGCCGTTACACCAAAAGCATAGGTATCTACAGCCTGTGTGAAAGATACATAATCCCCGTGATATAACTCTGGTGCGGCAAAACCAAGAGTTCCTGTAAATCCTTGAGTTGAATCATTTTTTCCTGTAAATCGAGCCAAGCCAAAATCAAATATCTTCAGAATATTTTCTTGATCAATCTTCATATTATTGGGTTTTATATCACGATGAATAACCCCCTGTGCATGAATATCACTAATTCCTGAAGCTAGTTGATATAAAATCTTCAAATATTGATCTAGTGAAAATGATGTTTGATTAATTAAAGTTAATAAATCCTGTCCTGAGACATACTCTTGTACTATACCAATACGAGCATTATCTTGTTGATCAATGAAAACATCAAAAATCTGAACAACGTGCTTTGAACGAAGTTTTTGCAGAGCATTGAGTTCATCAACAAGCCTGTTTTCATCTTGTACATTTTGAATAAATTTGATAGCGACAGGTCGGTCAAGATATGTATCAGTGCAAATTAATACATCTCCCATCCCTCCACTCAATTTCTCTCCGGTTGGGACATAACGGTCTGGAACCCTATAACACATAACAATTAGAACTCCTCAGAAAATTCTATGTTTACTTGTGGAACAGTTTTTTCCACATTAGAACTACCGCTAACTTCATCAGTCAGTCCTGGTGTTTCTATATTTTTCTGTTTTTTACGTTTGGGTTGTTTCTTGGCTGATAAACTCTCTTGGTTTTTAATATCATCTTGACGTTGGATAGTTTCTGGCTCAAACTTTGTTAAGGTGTTGTGCTGAAACGCTCCTGGTAGTATTTTAATACTAAAAAGCTCAACTTTACCAGGCATTCCCCAAATTTCAAGCGAACCTATACCAGATTCGTCTTCATGTAGGAGCAAATTTTTGTCATAAGGTAAGACTGCGACTGTAGAATTATCCCTACCTCCCAGCCATTCTGAAAGAGAAATAAGACGAGTAACAGTATCTTGGGCAGTTTTGGCATGAGCCACTATAGATTGAAAAATATCTTTTGGGATATCATGAGCACCATCTGATGTGATTACAATCCACTTAACGTCTAAAGATGGTTTCAATTCGATTTCTCTTAATTCTATCCCTTTGCCCATACCAATATATTGTAGGAGTTGCCTAAATTCTGGTGGTGGAGAAGGAAGGTTTAGATCAGCTAGTTGGTTCTCCAAGGTATCATCTGTACTAAGTTGCTTCATTTGGCCATTGTTCAAAACTTGGTAAATCCGGCTATCTCCTACATTTATCGCTGCCCATTGATCGGTTTGATCACAAATTATCGCTGATAGCGTAGATCCACCTTTACCTTTATAAGCTGCGTAAACACTTTCGTTCGCATCTCGTACAGCTACACCCAACTTCTCAGTGAGTGTAGACGTATTGCTATGGACTAGAGAAGCAACAAATGTACTGATTGCTAAATTTGCACAGTCCCCGCCACTGACCATACCTCCCATTCCATCACAGAGTACAAGAACAGCGAAAGCAGGTTTTCGTGAATCTTCAAATCTGACTCGGCAAAATAGAACACGATCTTGATTCTCAGAACGCCGACCTAGCGCACTTCCTAAGACAACTTTCTCCTGTTCCACTTCAATAACTTGAGATTTGTTACTAGAATGCAGCCATCTACAAATTATTTGTTGGATCGGTGCATAAATTTTATTGTCCACCATACGCTGCCCCATGCAAAATTGCTGGATACTTTACCTATTGTAATCGATCAGAATCAATTTTTCATCAATTATAATTGATAGGATCACAATTAGTCTATGTATTTTTTATCAGTTAAAAACATCAATCATTTCTGCTCAATATAATAACTCAAAAACAGCAATTGATTGATCATATCCTCGGCTGAGTATTGAGAAACAAGTTTGAGTAATCCCTGAAGTTGTTGTCCTATAGAATATTTTTGCTGTGGAACTAAGATAATTCCAGCATGGCTAATTTCTTGAACCATAAAATCACGGTGTAAATGACAAAAATCTCCTATATTAAAGCTATAGATAATCCGTCCCTGTTCTATTGCCCAAAGGAGTTGATCTTCATCAGAATAACCTAATCTATTAACATCTGCAACAGTAACAACATCTAAATCTGCACTTCTTAAGGCTTGTATGAGTGCAGCTTTAATGGTGTCTTCATCTAGGTATAAGCGAATTCGGCTCACGATAGATTTCCTACCTTAAATTCAGCTTCAAGGCGACGACATTCTTCATCATAGGCAGCAAATTCAGTATCTAATAAGACTTTATTCGCATAATAATATGCCAGCGCACTAAAAACCCCAGCAAGGGTTAAAAATGGTTTGTCTTGAACAATTTCTTCAGGGGTAATTCCGGCTTTAATTTCATTAATAATATATTGAACGGTAATCCGGGTTTGGGCAATTCGAGGACGACCTCCACAGGTTCCGGGGGTAGACACGATAAGTGTTCCAATATCTGTTAGGGTTTGCATCGTTAATTGGGTATTTTTTTAGATTATAACTGATCTGTCCTTGAATTAATTCACATTAAGTGTTTGATTTTAATTGATTATTTGGTGTCAGTTCAGAATTAGTTACTAATGCGCCATCTTCCATGTGAATAATTCGATCAGCAACATCTAAAATTCGGTTATCATGGGTAACAATTAAGATAGTACAACCCTGTTCTTTGGCTAAAATTTGCATTAAATTAACTACATCTCTCCCGGAATGACTATCTAGGGCTGCGGTGGGTTCATCAGCTAATACAATGGGGGGATGACTAACTAATGCCCGGGCGATCGCAACTCGTTGTTTTTGTCCTCCCGAAAGATTATCAGGATAATAATTTAAGCGATTTCCTAACCCAACTTTTTCTAACATTGCCGTGGCTTTTTGCTGGATTTCTGTACGGGAAAATTTACCCTGAACTTCCAACCCCATTTGCACATTTTGTAAGGTCGTTAAGCTACCATGTAAATTATGAGCTTGGAAAATATAACCCGTATTTCGTCTAGCTTTAACTAAGTCTCCTGAACGCGCACCTAAGAGTTCTCGTCCTAATATATTTAAACTTCCCGACTGTACAGAACGTAACGCCCCAATTAAGGTTAATAATGTGGTTTTTCCTGAACCAGAGGGGCCAGTCATAATCACAATTTCACCGATGGTAATTTCTAAGTTAATATCATATAACACCTGTTTTTGCAATTGCCCTTTCCCAAAATAATGATCTAAATTTTGAATGGCGATGGCTGTATTGGTTTTTGTGGAATCTTGAATATCTTGGATTTGAGTTTGCATGGAGTTAACCTACAAATGGATATTTTTTTAGAAACGAAACGGTTAATTTTAAGGCAGTTTACTGAACTGGATGCAGATTTTTTATGGAATTTAGATAACGATCCCAGGGTGATGAAATATATTAATGGCGGACATCCCACACCCAAAGAAGTTATTCAGACTCAAACGTTACCGAGATTTATGAGATATTATAGCAGATATTCATATTTTGGGGTGTGGGCTGTTGTTGAAAAAGAAACCGGAGAGTTGATCGGATGGGTACATTTTTTCCCAGCAATTGATCACCCTTTTGCCGTTGCGTTAAATCTAGTACAACCCAATGAAATTGCGTTAGGATATCGGTTTATTTATAATAGTTGGGGGAAAGGATATGCAACCGAAGCCTGTGAAATTCTCATAGATAAGGGGTTTTCAGAATGGATAGTAAAACGAGTTACTGCTTGGGCATTAGTGACCAATAAAGGCTCAATTCGAGTGATGGAAAAGCTAGGATTAACCTTGGAAAAGCAGTTTAGATTTAGTGAACATCAACTCCCTTATATGAGTTTTGAAGAACGTTTAGCTGTTAAATATAGTCGGGGTAAGTAGATACTGAAATTGCCCCAGAAATAGGGTTGTTCCGATAACTTTTGCATCCTAACAAAGATTTTGTTAAGAAGCCAGGTTTTTTATCCAAAAACGAACAGCAAGGGATAAAATAGTATGGAATATCAAGACAGTATCCATGCCCAGGAAGATTCGAGAGTTGAAAGCTCAGATTTTGCGTGAAGGATTTATTTACTTGCCCAAGCGTGGCAAGGGTAGTCATCAGCGTTGGCGACATCCTCTGCTGAGAAAAACACTAACCATCCCCGGCAAGGATGGAGATGATGTGCCACTCTACCTCGAAAAACAACTAGAAAAGTTACTGACTGAACTAGAATATCTCAATGAGGAGGATAAGAGCTCATGAATCAATACAGTATGATTATTCAATGGTCTGATGAAGATCAACTTTTTCTTGTCACAATTCCAGAGTTTGCCGACCGAGTTGTCATGCCTTGCACTCATGGAAAAACTCGTGAGGAAGCGATTTATAACGGCGAAGAAGTGATTGAAATGTATTTGGAAGCTTGGCAAGCAGAAGGCGAAATTATCCCTCAAGCCATGACGCTTCAAACTGCTTAATAATTATAGCGATAAGTGTCTAACTCACCCGCGCTCCAGAAACAGGGTTTCTTTTGCATCCTAACAAAGATGTGTTCAGAAACCCCGTTCAAAATTACACAATAACGGCTTTTATAATCTATAATAGATCTTATCAAGTCTAGCTGGAATAAAACTGATGTCAAATCAAAGTCTCTACAGTATTAGTCTGGAAAATCAAGATATTATTATTAAATTTAATCGAGAGATGGTAAATTTGGAGTTATTAACTCAATTTTTAGAATATCTTGAGTTAGAATCAATTCGTAATCGTAGTCAACTGACAGCAGAACAAATAACTAACCTGAGTCAAGAAGTTAATCAAGAAGTTTGGGATACCTTAATGTCCAAGTCTTGGGTTAGTTAATTATGTTAACTCAAAAGCCGATTATTGTTGATACCAATATATTGTTTTCTGCATTGCTTAGGGAAAATTCTCGTTTCAGTGAATTATTGCTAACTTCAGAGTATGCGTTTTTTGTTTGCGAACTTGTATTTGTAGAACTATTTAAGCGCAAGGAAAAAATTATTCAACTTAGTCATTTAACCGAAGAAGAAATTATTCAAATCTATTATATTTTGCTAAAACGCCTTCATCTCTATAAAGAAGATTTAATTAGTTTAGAATATCGTAGACTAGCTTACGAACTATGCCAAGGTGTTGATGTGAGTGATACCCCTCATGTAGCATTGACGCTGCAATTGGATGGATTATTATGGACTGGAGATAAAAAATTAAAACTAGGCTTAAAAAATAAAGGATTTGAACAATTTTTTGAACTCAAATAAATATCAACCCCGTTTTTTTACTCCTCATTCGCAACCAGACACTTATAAGTAAGAATCAAAAGATATCGGCAGGATCGGCGGCTTGTAATTTACGAGTGGCGATCGCACCCGATAACATACACATAATAATCGTTAATACTAACACTTGAACCGCACGAATTAAGGTCATATATAACGGTAAATTTGTAGCTTGTCGGGTTAACCGATATAATCCTAAAGAAATCGTAGCACCAGGAATAAATCCCATAATTGCTAAAATAATTGCTTCTTCAAAAACAATCCCTAATAAATAAGCATTTCTAAATCCCATGGCTTTGAAAGTAGCATATTCGGGGGTATGGTCAGCAACATCCGTAGCCAGAACTTGATAAACAATAATCACCCCGACTACAAACCCCATGGCTGTCCCCAAACTAAACACAAATCCAATCGCAGTATTTTTTGACCAATAATCCTTTTCAAAGGCTAAAAATTGTTCATTAGTTAAAACTTTTACATCTTTGGGTAAATAATTTTGTAGGTCTGTTGCGACTTTTTGGACATCATAACCAGGTTCAACTTTAACCAGTCCAGCACTAATTCCCCCTGGTTTTCTTCGGGGAAATAATCGTAAAAAATTGCGATCGCTAGTAATTAATGTTCCATCCGCCGCAAAGGAAGCCCCCACTTTAAATAATCCCGCAATTTTAAGGGTGCGTTTTTCTAATTCGGTACTAACAATTTCACCCTGATCTACTTTAGCAATAACTTCTTGATAATCTCCTCTCGAAGCCCGATCAAATAACACCTGATCCGCTAATTTAATCACGTCTAAATTTTGTTGAACTTCGGGTAAATTAAAAGCTGACTGACGCGGATCAAATCCGATGACTAAAATCGCTGTTTTTTTCCCAGTTTTAGGGTTTTTCCAATCGGAAAAATTAACATATAATGGGTCTGCGGATTTCACCCCTGGAACATCCATTGCTTGATATAAACGTCGCCGGGGTAAGGTTGATAAATTAACTAAATTTCTAGCTTGGGGACTAATAATAAAAATATCCGCATCTAAATGATTATGCAATCTGGTATTACTATCATATAATGCTGTTTGAAATCCTAATTGCATAAAAATTAAAACATCGGCAAAGGCAATGCCTGACAATGCCACTAACATTCGGGCTTTATCATGACTTAATTGCAACCATCCTAACGGCGTTCTATTTGTTAATCTCTGTATAAATCCAATCATAAATTACGAATTACGAATTACTGGTTAATGGTGACTTTAACCTGTAAATTAGTTAAACTAGCAGCTTTTTTGCTAGAAATATCATCTAATTTTACTCTAACTTCGATAACTCTAGCATCAATATTTGTGGTCGGATCAATATCTAAAGCACTTTGTTTTTTCACCCTTAACCCAACTTCTTCCACTGTACCTTTTAACGGTTGGAGTAACGCATCAGCCGTAATTGTTGCGGTTTGTCCCGAATGTATTTTGGGAATATCGCTATCATAAACTTCAGCAACGGCATACATTTGTTCGGTTTGTCCCAATTCAATAATACCTGCTGAAGAAATTAGTTCTCCGGCGTGGGTATTCACCTCAATTACTCGGAAAGACGCGCCATGACTCGTCTCTACAGGCGATCGCACATAGGCTTGTTCTAAATTAGCTTCGGCTTGTTTAACAGAGGATTCAGCCTTGGCTAACTCACTTTTAGCTAACTGGACATCGACGGGACGAACTTCGCTCACCGCAGTTAAAGTAGCTTCCGCCTCAGCAATTTGTAGGTCAACGGTGGCGATGGTGCGGCTAAGGTTAGCTTGGGCTTCTCGAATTTGTTCAGCGCGGCTGCTAATAGTTTCGTTAAGGTTAGCTTGGGCTTCCTGTAAGCGTTTGCGACTGGTTTCGGCCTGCAAACATTGACTATCGCGATCTTGGGCGGATACGGCCCCATCCTGATATAAATTGTCGTAGCGTTGACAGTTAGTTTCGGCGTTGTTGAGTTCCGCTTGAATGCGGTCTAGGGTGGCTTTTTGGGCGCTACGTTCTCCCCGCAGTTGGGCTTCTAGGGTGGCAATGGTAGCCTTTTGAGTGATAATTTGCCCCTCTAACTCCGCTTGGTTGCCCTGAAATCGGGCTTTTTGGGCTTGAATATCCCCCTGTTTTGCCCCGGCTTGAACTTGCTCTAAACGGGCAACGGCTACTTCTACTTCAGTTTCAGCTTGTTCTAGGGCCGCTTGTAGCCGATCTCGACTATCCAAAATTGCGATCGCTTGTCCGGGTTTTACCAAGTCTCCCTCTTTCACCAAAAGGTGATCAACCCGACTCCCTTGGTTGGACTGGGGGGCCGATAGTTTAATAATTTCTCCCTGGGGTTCTAACCAACCTAACGCCGTAACGGTTTTTACCTCCGGGACAAGGGTTTCGGGCAAGGCTACGGGTTCGGCGGGACTGGGACGATACCGCCAGAAGGTATAGGCCGTTAAACCACTTATAGCCAGGGTGGTTGCAGCAACTAAAATCCCCGCATGGGGCAATTTTGGGGATGAAAGTTTACCGACTGTTGTTTGGCGCACCATAATTTTTCCTCCCGCCCAATCTTGAAACTAAACTGTTTAGTTTACTATATCATAAAGATCCCGTTGTTGCGCTTGGGCGCAGATCATAAAAATCCCTTTAAGTAGGTGGTCATAATTAAAGTTAAAATCCTAAATGCTGTAAGCCCTTTAGAATAAGGATTTTAGCTTTCGGTTTGTTGACGTTATTTATGCCCGCCTACTTATTCCTTTTTTCTATGCAAGGATTTTTGCCTGTTTTGGCTTAAATCCTTAGCCCGACAACGGGTGTGAGAGTTTAAGAATCTGCTAATTGTTTAGGGATATTACTATTAGCGGTTCTAACTTCTAGGGTGACATCTCCTAATTTTCGTTGTTCCCCATCATGGAGTTCTTGTTTGAGAATTTTCATCCCTCTTTCCTTCATTTCCTCGTCAAATTCCATAATAATTTTTTCTCCTTCGGTGTAGATTTTGGCAGTAATGGGGGGATAGCCTTGACTTTTTCTCAGGTAAATATGGTTATTTTCTGAACTTCCTAATAAAACTGGTTCTGATCCTAAATTAATCTTAGTTTGTTCGTTCGGTGTCCAATAAACAATTAACCAAGATTCACGACTGAATTGTTCAATTAAAGCAATCATTAAACCGATAAAAAATCCAATAATTGCCGCCCCAATTAATCGCCCCACTAAATCACCCGATACGGCCGAAATAATCAGAAATCCAATGGCTCCGGCTGTTCCACCCATGGCCCCGCCCTGCACCGCCCGCCCCCGTTGCAAGTTCGGAACAAAAAAAGACATTCCCCCACCGACCACCGAGCCTAAAATTGTCCAGCCGATAATTCTGCCCCCAATGGCCAGAATCGGCATACCAGCAAAGGGAATAAACAACAGTTGGCCCACTCCTCCGGCCACCAGTCCCGCCATTAAACCCCCGGCAACACCCATACCCACCTGTTGGGGAGTTAGAAGACGGCGACGGAGGTAATAGTTTTGGCCCGCAATTAGGGCCAGGGATGTACCAATAGCCAAAAGTGCCGTCCATCCGCCTATCCGTAAAACCGAGTAAATAACGCTATAATTTCCTGTGGGGCCAGATTCCACCAATTGACTGCTATATATAGCTTTTTCGGCTTGTCGAAAGGCTTGGTCAAAGTCACCGGAGTTCACATAAAAAACCCTGGAAGGGTCGCCTGTTAGTTGAGCGAGAAAATTGGTATCAGCATCCCCTGTAGCAACGGCAACTAAGTTAATATTCTGGGATGCGGCTGTTCTCATCGCCTCCAAGGTTTTTGCCTGTTCTCGGTTCAGATTTGCTCCGGCAAACCCTGGTTGTCCATCGGTAAATAGGAGAATATTGCGCCGTTGTGGGGTTGACTGGAGTTCTTGAGTGGCAGCCAGGATAGCCTGATCCATATTAGTCCCACCACCATCAGAAATTTGGGCGATCGCTTCTTCTAAAGTAGGTTTATTGTCAGTTAAACTAGCCGCAGCTTGAACATTAGTACCAAAACCAAATACAGCTAAACGATTTTCCGATAAATCTTGCCTTTCCACAAAGGCTTGAGCCGCGGTTTTGACTTCTCGGAGTTTGCCATCATCATTCATACTGCCAGAAGTATCAATTAATAGCACAATTGCTAAGGGAGATTGATCGACTTTGGGGGAAATTTTTGTTAATTGTAATAGAGGTTCACCGAATATTGTTGCCGCACCTAAACAACCCATAGCACCATATAAACCAAATAGTACAGGTTTGCTCAGTTTTTGTCGGAGTTGTCCAAAAAAATTGTTCATAATTTTAGTTTTTTGTCTAATAATAAATTAACATTTAACTATTAACTCTTACACTGATAACTGTTTACTGATAACGGATAACTGTTTACCAAAGATTGCTACACAAACCCGTCAATAAATTCCAGAAAAAATTTTCTAATTATTGCCAAGGGGAGATTATCGACTAAAATTGCTACAATGTAGGGAATTATAGGAGGAATTTCTATTGAATGTATTAGCCTGAGTCGATTTTCCTCTGGTGGTTTCAAAACACACTCATTCACAAATCTCCTCTGTATTTTTTATGGACGCAGTAGAACAGACCGAAATCTCCCAGTTGGATAATATTGGCGAGAAAGCAGAACAAATTTTTGAAGGGGCGCTGCAAGAATTTTTAGTCCATGGGTATGCGGGTACCAGTATGGATCGGGTTGCTGCATCGGCGGGGGTGTCGAAGGCAACGGTTTATAACCATTTTGGGGACAAAGAGGGGTTATTTATTGCCCTGGTTAAGCGGTTAGCTCAGAAAAAATATCAAATTATGGTGGAGTCCCACAAAGCCGAATTGATGGAAACTGAACCTGCTGTGGTGGTGCGACAAATTGCTAATACAATTTTAGATAATTCCTTGGATGATCAAGAACATTTAGCTTTTGTTCGGCTTGTAATTGGGGAGTCGGGGCGATTTCCAGAATTAGCTAAAACCTTTGTGCATCATTTGGGAAAACCAGGAATTGAAGTTTTAACAGAATATCTAACAACTCAGTGCTATATTACTATTCTTGACCCCGAAGCGATGGCGCGGGTAATTATTGGAACCCTAGCCCATTATGTATTAATGCAAGAGATTTTGCAAGGTAAGGAAATTATTCCGATGGAACGGGATCGAATTATTAATACTTTGGTGGATTTAGTTGATCACCACCCGAAACCCGAAATTTAATGTTTTATGACCTCATCTACTGTACGACTTTTAATCATTGATGATGACCCTATTTTTCGGATGGGGTTACTGAGTGCATTAGAACCGTTTTCTGATTTGGAAGTTATTGCAGAAGTTGAGAGTTTAGAGAGTGCCTTCAGGGTTTTAGAAACTGAGACTAATTCAGAGGATCAGAAACCCGTTGATTTAATTATTTTGGAATTGGGGTTAAAAATCAAGGAAAATCCGGCGCTTAAAACTCACCCTGTTTTAGATTTTTGTCAACAATTAAAAACTCAATATCCTCAAATTCCGATTCTATTATTAACAACGGTTAAACTACAAAATTTATTACTATCAGCCCAAAAAATTGGGGTAGATGGTTATTGTAATAAGGGGATTCCAGTTAGAGAATTAGTAATTATTATTAATCAATTAGTCGCGGGAGAACGCTATTGGTTAGAATCCTTGGCAGCGTTGAATCGAGAACCGTTTATGGGAATAGTATCTCGAAAAACCGGATCATTATTGGGAAATATTCAAGGGTTTTTAGTTCAACCCGGAATGCGACAAATTGAACAAGCGATCGCAGAAGTTAATCAAGAAATTAAACGAAATTTAGAACAATTCAATCAACAAGATACTATTACGATTATTAATAAGTTAATTCTAACGGGAAAGCGGCGCGAACTTCTAACAGCAAGGTGGATTGTTAGTCAACTTTTATCGGAGGAAACCTCACCCAGTCTTGAGGTATCTGCTCAAGTTTCTAGTGATAATTTTAATGCCGATAATTATGAACCTCTGAAAAACTATCAAAGTATTGCCTTAGTGATCAATTCTGACCCTGCTAATCATAAAAGTTCAGGAATTGTAGCTAATAATTTAAAATCAGTTTTATTTGATAAAACCGTAATAAAACTGCAATCAGGATTAATTAATTTAACCGGAATGCCTTTAGAAATTGATATTCTAAGATTATCTAAAAAACGAGAATTGTTGTATATCTTGTTAAAACAATTAGAAATATTATTAGATGAATTAATCTTATCTGACCTGCAATATGAACAACTAGCCGAAAAAATACCTAATTTAATTACAGACTTTTGGCAAGCTGCAACTTTCGATTTTTTTGGGAAATATTATACTGTGACTAAGAATAACCAAAATATTGAAATTGTGACAATTATCTTAAAAGATGCTGATTTGATTCAAAACAATATTTTAAATAAAATCCCTTTAGTAAAAGATTTATTTGAGCATTTATTATTTTATAGACCCTTAACTATTGATAATTTATCCTGTCCGGCGGGAGGTTTAGACGCAATGGAACGTGCGGAAGCGTTATTACAAAATCTGTTAATTCAAGTAGCAAATGCGATCATTCAACCGTTACTCAATTATTTTTCAGATTATGAAGAAATCAAACTCAAATTTTATGATCGACGTTTATTATCGACCCGTGAAATTGAGAAATTTAGGAATAGTTTATCCTGGCGATATCGTCTTGATCAATATGTCGCCGAACCCAAGGCAATTTTTGAAAGTTCTTATTTACTCCTGGTTTTAGGAGAAAGAGGAATTCAAAAACAGGTAATTTATTCCCCCCGCCGAGACGAATTAGAAAAGTTATCGGGAATTCCATTAACGGTAACACTAATATTAGAAACCCGCGATGCTGTTGCTCCTCCTCTACGGGCGGCGATTTCCTTTGTCGGAAGTGCGATTATTTATGTTTTAACTAATATTGTCGGTCGAGGATTGGGTTTAATTGGAAAAGGGATTTTACAGGGAATTGGCACATCTTTTCAAGATAATCGCACCGGGAAAAAATGAACATCTCGGAATTTACTAAGTGGTATTTCCCATACGGTTCTTTTATTTCTACCTTTGGGATGGAAAGCTTGATCCCATCTGCCATCGTGTAAGTTGCTATTTCCTGAGTTTTTACCTATTTCTGGTGTTCCATTTGTTTTGCCAAAATGGTTTCGTCCGCCTTTCATCTTTGATTTGTCTGTGAAAGTTACATGAGGTTCTCTAATGGCATCCGCATCATAATAATATTCTGGGTTTCTGGCAAAAAGAAAGATATATTCGTGATCTGTTGTCGGACGGTTTTTAGTGGATGAAGGCATGGCATTTGGCTTGTGCCAAATAATATCACTTCGCAGTATCCAACCATCATTTTGCAAAGATAATGCGACTCTCCAAGGAATGCCGAGTAATGATTTTTTTCTATAGGTATCACCCAAATTTAACCACAATAAACCATCAGGCTTGAGTTTTTTTCTGAGTTCTCTAAATATACTTACTAAGTTTGATATGTAGGTTTCAACATCACTTTCTTGACCAATTTCATTTTGATTTTCTCCTTCTGCATAGTTTCTATGTCCAAAATAGGGTGGGCTGGTGACTATTGCTTGGAAAAAATCATCTTGAAGTGTGTGTACGATGGTTCTAGCATCACCAAGAATTACCATATTTTCGAGATTACTTGTCATTTGATGCTCCCAGAATAGTTGCCATATATTTATTAAACTTTATTTGTGCTGCTTCATCAAATCCCATAAATTTGTTAGGGTTCATATTGAAATGAAAAATCATGTAAATCTGAGCGTCTATATTTGTTATTTCTGAAGCCGACCAATTTTCTGCAACTATTATAACAACAATATGATAGTTATTAAGTTCTTTTTTTATATCACTAATTGCAGTAATGATGTCGCGAGTGAACAGATGGGAATGACCGCCACCCTCTGTTTCTCTTGTTTTTACTGGAATTAACAAATTTACTTTATCTGTGCCATCTTTCGGCGTTAAATTAGCAGAAACATCAATAGTATGTTTTCCCAGCTTTATTTGCTTGTTGGCAATTTCAATATTTTTAAATTTTCCATAGTTGCCATAAATAGAATAATAATGCTGAATCGCTGTGATTAGACCCGTTCTTATATTTGCCTCAATATTATGACCACTAATGCTACGACGAGATCCTTCTAAACGATCAATTACAACTTCCCTTACTGCTTGCCACTCAAAACTTTTTACAATCGTGCGATACTCAAATATTAGTTCAACTAAGGAATCAGTTTCAGCGAGTAACTTAGTTACTCCATTTGCTTTTTGCATCCGAGAAATCAAAGGAGATAGTCTTTGCTGGGGAGCATCTCTTATCATCCATGCAAAAAAGTAGAAACACGCCTTATTATGTGAATAAACACGGCCAATACCATCAAATAACAAAGGCTTTTCATCGTTTTTATCATCATAACAAGCCTTGATTATTTTTTTTATTTCTCTCTTTGAACAAGCAAATAGTATTTCATTTAAACACCTATGAGAACCTGTGATGCGCTTGGCGTGTTTTTCAATCCAATCATAAAATGGTTTGGCTTGATCCGCAAGTTTTGTAAGCTCTATCAAGCGATAATGAGCAATGTTAATTTTATGGACAATCAGATCATTCATTTTTGTTAAATTTCCTTACGTTCCATAGAAAAGCCTTGACCTATATGATGATAGTCATTGGAGGCTGGGCGATCGCTCCTATTTGAGTCACCCACTCAAGTCAAACCATGGGAGCGATCGCAGTTGCAGAACTCAAAACCTATAGAGTACATTTTTTCCATCACCCATAGCAAGATTGGCTATTCCCCGCCCTCCAAGAATCAAACAACCATTACGGGGTAATTTATTTAGGCTTTATTGAAGCTAAATTTATGTTAAGGGTTAAAATATAAGGACAACAGTTTTGACTAGACTGATCACCTTGTAATCCGGTATACTACCAGGTGCTTAGGTATCCTGTTCAACCTTAAATACTTAGGTTCACAGGTGAAATTCAGATCAGCCAGCGAACTTCTCAGGAAAAGTAAAAAATGCTACATCGCAAGATTTATCAACTTTGTTGTGACGGTCGGGAAGTCTCTATTTTCTTACGAGATCAGCAACGTTGGATTGAGAAAGCTCGAATTACAGACATTGAGGGAGATCTAGTCACGCTACGTTATGAGACAGATGAGGAAGATGAGGTCTGTTCTTGGGAAGAAATGATCCGCATAGAAAGCATTGGATCAATTAGTCAGAAGTTGGCCTCCGTTCCCAGGTGCTATTTTGATCTGCCAGTTTCTGAAGATTGTCCCGAAGCGGAACAAATTCGTAATCCCACTTCCGAATCTAGTCCCGAATAGGTTGGACAATTGTTGTTCAATCCAATTTTCCAAGGGAATCAAGCTCCGTCCTTATCTCGACAGGCTCAGTGGCTTGATGGGGCGGATTTTTCTCGTGTTGGCTTGAGATTTGGCGGTTGCAGCAACAAGTCAGGGCTGCTAATAACTGATATGATCGGGATTGGAAAGTTTAACAAACACGCAGAAATCATGCCCAAGACTGTTGCTGAGGTGATGACCCCAAATCCAATCCTGGTTAAGCCAGAGATGCCACTCAGAGAAGCACTGCAACTGATGGTGGAAAGACATATTGGTTGTTTACCTGTGGTAAATGAATCCGGCCATTTGGTGGGTTTTATCTCGGGAACGGATTTGATGTGGCAAGAAAGCGGTGTGACTCCACCTACTTATATTACTTTTCTTGACAGTATTATTTACCTGGAAAATTTTTCCCGGTATGAACAGGAATTGCATAAGGCATTAGGCCAAACTGTGGGAGAAGTGATGACTCCTGCCCCGATTATTACGATTACCCCTAATAAATCTTTATCCGATGCCGCCCGGTTATTGAATGAAAAGCGCATTCATCGTTTACCTGTGGTGGATGATTCCGGTAAGGTGATTGGGATTCTCACCTGTGGCGATATTCTGCGGGTGATGGCAATGGCAAAGAGTTAAAATTTATCGGATTTTGTGAATAAAAACAAGGCTGGTCGGGACATTAGGTTTTGACCCTGGCTTGGTGTTCGTTTTTGCCAAGTTTTTAAAAAAATATTGATCTATTGAAGTCAAAAAATATGATATTATCCTGATCATTTCAAAACCATTTAGAGCGTTCATTTCAAAACCTTAATTTTTATGACAATTACCCCTGAATCTGTTGAGAAGTTGTTAAGTTCTAGTGATTTTGGCGATCGCTTGCGCGGTGTCAATCAACTCCGACAACTGCCCCCAGCGATCGCTTTTGAGTTAATTCAAGTCCCGATTAAAGATAGTAATAGTCGGGTACGATATGCGGCTATTAGTCAGATGGCAACTTTGGGGAAGCAGGATTTAGAAACCTCCTATCAAGTCCTGCATTATCACTTATTAAATGATCCTGAAATTGATGTGCAATCGGCGGCGGCGGATGGGTTAGGGGCGTTGAAACTTAAGGATGCCTTTGATGATTTACAAAACATCTATAATACTACACCAGAATGGTTACTTAAACTGAGTATTGTGGCGGCGGTGGGAGTTATCGAAGAACCTCGCGCTTTTGAATTATTAGAAACAGCCCTTCAAGATGAAAATAGTTTAATTCAAACCATTGCTATTAGTGCATTAGGGGAATTAGGTGACAGGCGGGCAGTGCCTTTATTAGTTCCCTATGTGACCAATTCAGACTGGCAAATTCGCCATCGGGTCGCCCAAGCGTTAAGTCGTTTAGGGGGTAGCGAAGTTGAAACTATGTTAAAACAATTAGCGGAGGATGAAGTTGAGATTGTGGCTCAAGAAGCTAAGGCTAAAGTATAATAAATTTTTTCCCAACTCCAGTCGATAAACCAAGGGAAACTATTGGTTTTTACCTTTTCCCTTGTACTATAGCGCTACGCGCAAGGGAACAGGGAACAGGGAACAGTAAGAAGTGAAAGGGTTTCAGGATTTAGAAATGTCCTAACTGTAATGCGTAGTGCTATATTTTAATTTCTGCTTTTGTTAATTAGTTCAATTAAAGTTACTACTTCTAATATTCCCTGAAGGAATAGACGCAATTAATTGACGGGTATAGGCTTGTTTGGGATAACGATAAATTTCTTCGGCAGTTCCGGTTTCTTCGATTTTTCCTTGATTCATAACAATAATCCGATCGCTCATAAATTTAACCACACTTAAATCATGGGAAATAAAAATATAAGTTAGATTAAATTCCGATTGTAACTCTTTTAATAGGTTCAAAACCTGCGCCTGTACCGAAACATCTAGGGCGGAAACTGATTCATCACAAATAATAAATTTAGGGTTTAATGCTAAAGCTCTAGCAATACAAATCCGTTGTCTTTGTCCCCCGGAAAATTCATGGGGATAACGACGCATTAAATCAGGATTCAATCCAACTCTTTCTAATAAATAAGCCACGCGATCGCATTTTTCCTGAAAATTATCTCCCACTTGATGAATAATTAAAGGTTCCATGACCGCCTCGCCAATGCTGATTCTAGGGTCAAGGGAACTAAACGGATCTTGAAAGATAATCTGCATATTTCGCCGCACCCAACGCATTTTATGATTAAACTGTTGCTGATTTCGATAATTGTTAAATCCACTAAATATAGCTGTTTGTAAATAAGGTGCGGTAATATCCTCACCTTCAAATAATACCTGACCACTCAAGGGTTTAATCAGTTGTAAAATTGCTCTGGCTAAGGTACTTTTTCCACAACCTGATTCTCCCACTAATCCCAAGGTTTCCCCTGGATAAACCTCAAAAGAAACATCATTAACCGCCATAAATAACCGTTTAGTTTGACCCAATACTCCGGGTATTTTAAAACCAACTCTTAAATTTTTAACGGATAAAAGTGTATTATCTGATGGAAGACTTGATAAAAAAGATTTAGAACTTAAAGCAATATTAGAAATATTATTATAAATTTTATTAACTTCTGCTTGAGGTTTTTCTCGAATTTCTTTTTCCCCATTTTCCAAGGTAACAACCTCCATAAAATCCGCCACCGTTGGCAATCTTACCGCCGGGTTATCTAAGGTGGGACGACAGGCTAATAAACCTTTAGTATAGGGATTTTGAGGGGCTGTAAAAATTTGCTGAATAGTTCCTGACTCGACCATTTTTCCCTGGAACATTACCGCCACTTGGTCAGCAATTTGAGCAACAATTCCCAAATCATGGGTAATAAAAATCATCGCCATTCCCCGATATTCTTGTAACTCTTGAAGTAACTCTAATATTGTTGCTTGTACCGTCACATCTAAGGCCGTTGTCGGTTCATCCGCGATTAATAATATGGGGTTACAAGAAATAGCCATAGCAATCATTACCCGTTGCAATTGTCCCCCGGATAATTCATGGGGATATCGATCTAACATAGCTCGTTTTTGAGCATTAACCTGTTGAATAACTTCTCTTTTTCTAGTGCGTTTATCTTGTAATTCCTGGGGAGAACGGGATGTTGCTTGATGGTTTTGTTCTTCTAATGCTTGCTGCATTAATTGATCATCACTTGGGAGTAATTTAACTTCCTGTAATAAGGATGCAGCTTTCCACATCGCCTGTTTAGGGGATATTTTTTGATGCTGAATAATAGCTTCGGTTAACTGAAACCCAATGGTAAATACGGGGTTAAGGGAGGTCATAGGTTCCTGAAAAATCATGGAAATTTGACCGCCGCGATAGGTTTGTTTTTGAGTTGATGAAAGTTGTAATAAATTAACGGGTTGGGAATAGGAGTTATAGTCTTCAGATTCGGGAATTTGAAACCAAACTTCCCCGCTAACTTGAGTGGTTGCGGTCGAAAGTAACCCCATAATTGCTAATGCTGTCACGGATTTTCCTGAACCGGACTCGCCTACAATTCCCAGGGTTTGTCCCCGTCCGACCTGGAAGGAAATGTCATCAACGGCGGTAAGCGTCCGTTCGTCGGTTTCAAACTCAACCCGCAGATTATTTACGTTCAGGACAGCATATTGCATGGAAGTTACCCTTTTGATTAATTGTATTCTTGAATCAATTATGATATAATATAGATAGGTTTTAAATGTTTGTCAAATTAACTCTTTCAATTTAGCTAGATAGGTTAGAGACATGATTAATTCTCTCAACATAGCTCGCTATTTTATTGTAAAAGCTTATCAGGATGGTATAGAAGCAGAAATGACAAATATGAAAGTACAAAAACTTTTATATTATGCACAAAGCTTATATTTAGCCCTCTATGATCAGCCTTTATTTGAAGAAGAAATTCAAGCTTGGCGTTATGGCCCTGTTTGTCCTCCTGCTTATCAATATTATAGTGAATTTGAAGCCAATCAACTCCCAATTCCTGATGCAGAAATTATCTTAGAAATTCCTGATGATCAGAAGTTAGTTTTAGAAGAAGTTTGGGATTATTTTGGCGGGTATCACGCCTATAGATTAAGTGGGATGACTCACCTAGAATTTCCTTGGAAAAAAGCGCGTCAGGGTTTATCCTCAGAAGCAAGATCAACTCAACCAATTTTGATTGAGGATATGAAAGCATTAGGATATCAAAAATTAGAGGTCATAGAACGAGATCATCCGGCTTATGAACCTGTAATGTATGAAGTTTTGAAAGATACTATAACTTCCGTAAATAATCAATCAGAACCTTCAAATCTTATTCATAAAGGAGAAGTGCGTGACTGGATTAACTCCCTTCTCAATTGAATCTTCTTTGCGATCGCTAATTATCCTGAATTTGAATTAAACTCGTTATTAAGGAAACTTTAAATGATGTTAACAGATTATATTTATGCAGGCATGAATCGGGCAAAATATGAGATTTTAGATGATGGGATATTTTATGGAGAAATACCCGACTGTCAGGGAGTTTGGAGTAGTGGTAAAACCTTAGAAGAATGTCGAGAAAATTTACAAGATGCGTTAGAAGGATGGATCATTTTAGGGTTACGTTTGGGTCATCAATTACCGATTTTAGACCAGATTAACTTAAATCTTGAAAACGAGGTTGCTTAATGCCACCATTTTCTGCAATTAAATGGAAAGATTTTGTGCGCTATTTGAAACTAGCTGGTTTTCAAGGGCCCTATCCTGGGGGAAAACATCAATATATGATTAAGGATGAAGTCAGGTTAACTATTCCTAACCCCCATCAAGGTGATATTAGTAAAAATTTACTGAGTCGGCTGTTACGTCAGGCGAATATTAGCCGAGATGAATGGGAAAAACTATAGTAAGAGGAGAAAATCAGAGGAAGTGGATCATCTTTTCCTCTTGTTCCAATGCTCTGCATTGGAATACTAATATTGAGGCTCTGCCTCAAGTAATAATAGGAGCCGGAGCCTCCATGAATAGCATTTCTAGGTAGAACCTAGAAACGAGGGGGAAATGATGGGAAATGGATAATCTTTTTTTAGGTTTTACCCTCAACTATTTTAATTTCTTCTTCTGTTAATCCATATAATTCATAAACCAGTTGATCAATTTGTTGTTCTAATATTGTTGTATCTGCATTGGGGTTAGATTTTTTGGTGGTGAGGATTTGATCAACAAGTGAAATAATAGGTTTACCTTGTTCTTTAGTTATGTTAGGAATTGGGATTTGTCCAAAATATTTCCAAATTAATTGATATCCATTTTGAATAGCTGTACAGTATTTTGAAATCAGCCACCAACCCATTTTTGAATTAAGAATCGCCAATAAAACTTTATCTGATTTTGAAATAATCCACATCGAATCATTACAGTACAATCCTTGGTCATCATAAATAAAGCAGGGTTTTACCTGAAATTTTTGATACATGATTTTAGGTTTTTCAAATTCTTGCCAATAAGCTATGCTATCTTGTGTTTCAAACCATTCACCACTTGTTTTTTTACGGCTTCCTTCTTCTCCAGATTGTTCTAATCTATTTTTGCCAAATTTTAGTAAATAATCTCTAATTGCTGGATAATCATCAATATTTATATTTAGTGTGGGGAAGGTGCCAATCAACCATAAGTTATCCTGTTCTGCATACCATTTTTTTAGAGTTCTACCACGCAGGACTGGTTTGAGTAATTCCCAACTTTTAGGATCTTTCATTACAATTCTATATTTCTCTTTATCATCAAGAATAAATGCTTCTGTTAGACCTGTTACGACTCCACGAAATGCTTCACCATCAATATATTCAGCTAGTGACATACATTTATTTTTTAAGGTTGAAAGTAAAGTTTGGTCACTTCCAGAAGAAATCACCCACGTTTCATCATTTAAAGCTTCAACTGTTATTTGGTTAGAGATACTTTCTATATATAAGCTAAATTCATGAATATAATTCAGTGTTTTCACAGCAGCAGAAATAAAATTAGCATTATTATTTTGTTTTGAAGCATTAAGAATACAAGGATAAGTAGTTGCTTCTTCAAATACTTGTAGATAACCAAAATCAATAATTCCTTGGAGTTGATTTTCTAAAAATAAGATTCTTAATGCTTTCCCATAACCTGTTTGCATCCACTTATTAGGCATAATATAGCAGAAATTCCCAAATCCTTTTAATATTTCAAACGCCTTTTCTACAAAAAATACATACAAGTCAGCAGTTCCCGAATAGGTTCTAAAATGAGTTTGTAAATATGGTTTTTGGTTTTTAATTTCTTCTTGTCGAATATAAGGAGGATTTCCAATAACAACATCAAAACCGATAAAATTACCCTCATCATCCAAAACTTCAGGAAACTCAAACCGCCATTCAAAGGCATTTTCATAAATTTTACCACTTTCGATTTCCTCAATT
>Ga0082207_1000431_pt1 | contig 24005 bp, 24 predicted proteins | sample LakMenEpi10Aug09_FD_71540 | JGI IMG/M metagenome (GOLD analysis project Ga0082207, IMG submission 71540)
CAAACCCCGATTCTATGAGTGCACCCCTGACACCTGCTGACACCTCCGCGCCGGAGTCTGGCGACTTCGTCTCGTTTGAAGGCTCGCCATTCCAACTGTTCCAGCCCTATCCGCCGGCCGGCGACCAGCCCACGGCCATCGCCGGCCTGGTCGATGGCGTGAACGACGGCCTGAGCTTTCAGACCCTGCTGGGGGTGACGGGCTCGGGCAAGACCTTCACCATGGCCAATGTGATCGCCCGGCTTGGGCGCCCCGCCATCGTGTTCGCGCCCAACAAGACCCTGGCCGCGCAGCTGTACTCCGAGTTTCGGGAGTTCTTCCCCAAGAACGCGGTGGAGTACTTCGTGTCGTACTACGACTACTACCAGCCCGAGGCCTATGTGCCCCAGCGCGACCTGTTCATCGAAAAGGACAGCGCGATCAACGAGCACATCGAACAGATGCGCCTGTCCTGCACCAAGAGCCTGCTGGAGCGGCGCGACGTGGTGATCGTGGCCAGCGTGAGCGCCATCTACGGCATCGGCAACCCGGGTGACTACCACCAGATGGTGATGACGCTGAGAGTGGGCGATCAGGTGGGTCAGCGCGACGTGATCGCACAGCTCATCCGGATGCAGTACAAGCGCAACGAGACCGATTTCTCGCGGGGCACCTTCCGCGTGCGCGGCGACACCATCGATGTGTTCCCGGCCGAACATTCCGAGCTGGCCATCCGCATCGAGCTGTTCGACGCCGAGGTGGAGTCGCTGTCCCTGTTCGACCCCTTGACCGGCCGCATCCGCCAGAAGATTCCCCGTTTCACCGTGTACCCTGGCAGTCACTATGTGACGCCGCGCGAGCGGGTGGTGGAGGCCATCGAGGGCATCAAGGAGGAGCTCCGCACGCGGCTGGCCGAACTGGTGGGCATGGGCAAGTTGGTCGAAGCCCAGCGCCTGGAGCAGCGCACCCGCTTCGACCTGGAGATGCTGCAGGAGGTGGGCCATTGCAAGGGCATCGAAAACTACTCGCGGCACCTTTCTGGGGCGCAACCGGGGGAGCCGCCGCCCACCCTGGTGGACTACCTGCCGGCCGATGCCCTGATGTTCTTCGACGAGTCGCATGTGCTGATCGGGCAGTTCGGGGGCATGTACAACGGCGACCGAGCACGAAAGACCACACTTGTGGAATATGGTTTTCGCCTGCCATCTGCCCTAGACAATCGACCGCTGAAGTTCGAGGAATTCGAAGGGAAGATGCGCCAGGTCGTGTTCGTCTCGGCCACGCCAGCCGCCTACGAGCACCAACATGCCGGGCAGGTCGTTGAGCAGGTGGTGCGGCCCACAGGATTGATCGATCCGGTCGTGCAGGTACGGCCGGCCACGCACCAGGTCGACGATGTGCTGCAGGAGATTCGGGATCGCGTGGACATCGGCGAACGGGTGTTGATCACCACGCTGACCAAGCGCATGGCCGAGCAGTTGACGGACTATCTGTCGGACAACGGCGTGAAGGTGCGCTACCTGCACTCCGATGTGGACACGGTCGAGCGGGTTGAGATCATCCGCGACCTCCGCCTGGGGGTGTTCGATGTGCTGGTGGGTATCAATCTGCTGCGCGAGGGCCTGGACATTCCCGAGGTCTCGCTGGTGGCCATCCTGGACGCCGACAAGGAAGGATTCCTGCGCGCCGAGCGCAGCCTGATTCAGACCATTGGCCGGGCGGCACGCCATGTCAACGGCATGGCCATCCTGTATGCGGACAAGGTCACCGATTCCATGAAGCGCGCCATCGACGAGACCGAGCGTCGCCGCACCAAGCAGATCGCCTTCAATGCCGAACACGGCATCACCCCGCGCAGCGTGAAAAAGCAGGTGCGCGAGATGATCGATGGGGTGGTCAGCGACAAGACCGCACGCGACGATCTGCGCAACGCCCAATCGGCTGCCGAGGTCGAGGCGATGTCGGAAAAAGACCTGGGCAAACGCATCAAGGCCCTGGAAAAGCAGATGCTGGAGCATGCGCGCAACCTGGAGTTCGAAAAGGCTGCGCGGGTACGCGACCAGTTGGCACTGATCAAGGAGCAGGCTTTTGGGGCTGCCGGGCAGAACTCGGTGGTGCCGCTGGTGGGCAAAGGGGGTTGAGGGTCCCGTGGTGAGGGGCGGCGATAGCGGCGGACTATCTGGGCGATCGGAAATATTTCGACGAAGTTGTCTTGGACAAAGGAACTTTTCAAGTCCATAATCCCACTAAGGGAGTCAACTTCCCTTCTATACTTGAGCAATCCAGTCGGAATCCGCCGATTGGGGCGCTCGAGCCCACGCCCAGGAACCACCATGCGACTCACCACCAAAGGCCGTTTTGCAGTCACTGCCATGATCGACCTCGCCCTGCGCTCGCAGAACGGCCCGGTCGCACTGGCCGCCATCAGCCAACGCCAACAGATCTCCCTGTCGTATCTGGAGCAACTGTTCGGCAAGCTGCGCCGTCACGAACTGGTCGAAAGCACCCGCGGTCCGGGTGGCGGCTACTCGCTGGGCCGCAAGGCCGAAGACATCACCGTGGCCGACATCATCGTGGCCGTGGACGAGCCCATCGATGCCACCGGCTGCGGCGGCAAGGAAAACTGCATGGGCGATGAAGCCGGCCGTTGCATGACGCACGACCTGTGGACCAGCCTGAACGCCAAGATGATCGAGTACCTCGATTCCATCTCCCTCAAGCGCCTGGTCGACGAGCAACTGGCCAAGGGCATCTCCATCGAGGAAGCCCCGGTCAAGCGCGCCATCTCCAGCACCCCGGTGGTCAAACCCATCAAGGTCACCGCGCCGAATTCCGTGTTCGCACTGGGTTCGGCTTTCGCCAAGTAAGCCCCCCGAATGACTCCGCACCTTCCCATCTACATGGACTATGGGGCCACCAACCCGGTGGACCCCCGTGTGGCCCAGGCCATGATCCCCTGGCTCACCCAACACTTCGGCAATCCGGCCTCGCGTTCCCACGCCTGGGGTTGGGAAGCCGAAGCTGCCGTGGAGAAGGCGCGTGAAGACGTGGCGGCCCTCATCGGTGCCGACCCCCGAGAGATCGTGTGGACGTCCGGCGCCACCGAAAGCAACAACCTGGCGATCAAGGGCGCGGCGCAGTTCTACAAAGCGCGCGGCAAGCACATCATCACCGTCAAGACCGAGCACAAGGCGGTGCTGGACACGGTACGTGAACTCGAACGCCAAGGCTTTGAGGCCACCTACCTGGACGTGCAGGCCGATGGTCTGCTCGACCTCAACGCCCTGCGCGATGCCATCCGCCCTGACACCATCCTGATCTCGGTGATGTTCGTCAACAACGAGATCGGCGTCATCCAGGACATTCCGGCGATCGGCGCGATGTGCCGGGAAAAGGGAATCATCTTCCACGTGGATGCCGCGCAGGCGACGGGCAAGGTGGTGATCGACATGGCTGAATTGCCCATCGACCTCATGAGCCTGGCTTCGCACAAGACCTACGGGCCCAAGGGCATCGGCGCGCTGTACGTACGCCGCAAGCCCCGTGTCCGGTTGGAGGCGCAGATGCACGGCGGCGGCCATGAGCGCGGCATGCGCTCGGGCACGCTGCCCACCCACCAGTGCGTGGGCATGGGTGAAGCCTTCCGCATTGCGCGTGAGGAGATGGGCGCCGAGAACGAGCGCATCCGCATGCTGCAGCGCCGCCTCTTGGACGGCCTGAAGGACATGGAGCAGGTCTTCATCAACGGCGACATGGAGCGCCGGGTGCCGCATAACCTCAACATTTCCTTCAACTTTGTCGAAGGCGAGTCGCTGATCATGGGCGTCAAGGGCATCGCGGTGAGTTCGGGTTCGGCCTGCACCTCGGCCTCGCTCGAACCCAGCTATGTCTTGCGTGCTTTGGGTCGGAGCGACGAACTGGCGCATTCCAGCCTTCGCATCACCATCGGCCGCTTCACCACCGAACAGGAAATCGACGAGGCCGTGGCCCTGTTGCGCGACCGGGTGGCCAAGCTGCGTGAGCTGTCTCCCCTGTGGGAGATGTACAAGGATGGTGTGGACCTGTCCACCATCCAATGGGCCGCACACTGAGGAGTCAGAACAAAAATGGCATACAGCGAGAAGGTCGTCGACCACTATGAGAACCCCCGCAACGCGGGTTCGTTCGAGAAGGGTGACGACACGGTGGGCACCGGCATGGTCGGTGCGCCCGCCTGCGGCGACGTGATGAAGCTTCAGATCAAGGTCAACCCCGCCACAGGTCTGATCGAGGACGCGAAGTTCAAGACCTACGGCTGTGGCTCGGCCATCGCTTCGAGTTCACTGGTGACCGAGTGGGTCAAGGGCAAGTCGCTGGACGAAGCCCTGCAGATCAAGAACACCCACATTGCCGAAGAGTTGGCCCTGCCGCCGGTGAAGATCCATTGCTCCATCCTGGCCGAAGACGCCATCAAGGCCGCAGTGGAAGACTACAAGGCCAAGTCGCAGACCGCGTCGCACTGAACGGCGCCGTACCATGGCCGTTACCCTGACAGAAGCCGCCGCGCGGCACGTCACCCGCTACATCGCCAAGCGCGGCAAGGGCGTGGGTGTGCGCCTGGGCGTGAAGACCACGGGCTGCTCGGGCTTGGCCTACAAGCTCGAGTACGCCGACGAGGTGGCCCCCGAAGACCACATCTTCGAAGACCACGGCGTGAAGGTGCTGATCGACCCCAAGAGCCTGCCCTACCTTGACGGGACGGAACTCGATTTCGTGCGCGAAGGCCTCAACGAGGGCTTCAAGTTCCACAATCCCCGCGAAAAGGATCGCTGCGGCTGCGGCGAATCCTTCCGCGTCTAGACTCCGCGCCTCCTTGTGCACTCGCCGCTGAACCTTGCGGCTGACGACTTCACGTTGTTGGGCTTGCCCCGCACGTTTGCGCTCGACGCAGCCGATCTGGACCTTCGGTGGCGGGATCTGCAGGCCCGCGTGCACCCCGATCGATTCGCCGTCGAAGGCGCGGCCGCCCAGCGGGTGGCCATGCAGTGGTCGGTCCGCGTCAATGAGGCCTACCGCCGCTTGAAGGACCCCATCGCCCGGGGCGCCTACTTGTGCGAACTGGCCGGCGTGGCGATCGACGCGGAGCGAAACACCGCCATGCCCAGCGCCTTCCTCGTGCAGCAGATGGAGTGGCGCGAGGCCCTGGAGGAAGCAGGGACGGCTGATGAGGTGTCCGAGTTGGACACTCGGGTACGGGCAGAATCCAGGTCCATGCAGGCGCGGCTGGCCGTCTTGATCGATGGCCAAGCCGGCACGGCGCCCGATCTGCAAGCCGCGGCCCAGCAGGTGCGGGCACTGATGTTCGTGCAGCGCTTCCTTCAAGACATCGCCCGGCGGGCCGACGCCCTCGACTCGCCCACCTGACCTTTCATGGCTCTGCTGCAGATTTCCGAACCCGGCCAGGCGCCGGACCCTCACCAGCGGCGCATTGCCGTTGGCATCGACCTGGGCACCACCCATTCGCTGGTGGCCTCAGTGCGTCATGGCGTGGCCGAGTGCCTGCCTGACGACGAAGGGCGGGTGATCCTGCCTTCGGCCGTTCGCTACCTGGGGGAGGGGCGTCGCGCCATCGGTGCGGCCGCGCTCGCCGCTCAGGCCCAAGACCCGCAGAACACGCTGGTGTCGGTCAAGCGCTTCATGGGCCGCGCCCTGGCGGACGTGAAGGGGGCAGGGCGTCTGCCCTATGACTTCGTCGAGCGCCCGGGCATGGTCGCCTTCAACACGTGCGAAGGCGTGAAGACGCCCGTGGAGGTGAGCGCAGAGATCCTGGCCACGCTGCGCTACCGCGCCGAAGACACCTTTGCCGATGACCTCTATGGGGCCGTGATCACGGTGCCGGCCTACTTCGACGATGCCCAGCGTCAGGCAACCAAGGATGCGGCCCAACTGGCCGGCATCCAGGTGTTGCGCCTGATCAATGAACCAACGGCCGCGGCGGTGGCCTACGGCCTTGATACGGGCAGCGAGGGCCTGTACGCGGTGTACGACCTGGGCGGCGGCACGTTCGATGTGTCGCTGCTGCGCTTGTCTCGTGGCGTCTTCGAGGTGGTGGCCACGGGTGGGGATGCTGCGCTGGGCGGTGATGATTTCGACCATGCCTTGGCTGACTGGGCGGTGGCACAGCGCGGTGTTTCGTTGGTGACGCCCCACGATAAGCGGGCCATCCTGGTGGCTGCCCGTGCGGCCAAGGAGGCCTTGAGTCTGTCGGATCAAACCGATTTGGTGGCCAGCCTTGATGCCGGCGAACTGCGGGTGCGCGTGAGTCGCGTGCAGCTTGACGCCTTGTGCAAGCCCCTGATCGACAAGACCTTGCAGTCGGTGCGTCGGGTGCTGCGCGATGCCGGCGTGGGACGCGACGAAGTATTGGGCGTGGTCATGGTGGGGGGCTCGACCCGCATGCCGGCCGTGTGCCAGGCGGTGGGCGAGCTCTTCGGTCGAGAACCGCTGGTCAACCTGAACCCCGACGAGGTGGTGGCCTTGGGCGCGGCCATACAGGCCAATCAATTGGCCGGCAATGCGGCCGATGGCGAGATCCTGCTCTTGGATGTCACGCCCCTGTCCTTGGGCCTGGAAACCATGGGTGGCCTGGTGGAGCGGGTGATCGAGCGCAACAGCACCATTCCCACGGCCAAGGCACAGGAATTCACCACCTTCAAGGACGGCCAGACCGCCATGGCCATACACGTTGTGCAGGGCGAGCGTGAACTCGTGGCCGATTGCCGTTCCTTGGCGCGGTTTGAACTGCGTGGCATTCCACCGATGGCCGCGGGTGCGGCGCGCATACGCGTGACCTTCGAAGTGGACGCAGACGGCCTGCTCAACGTGTCTGCCCGTGAGGTGAATTCAGGCGTGCAGGCGGCCGTGGCGGTCAAGCCCAGCTACGGATTGGCCGATGAGGAGGTCGCGAGGATGCTGGCCGAAGGTTTTTCGCAGGCCGATGCCGACATGGGTGCGCGCGCCCTGGCCGAGGCTCGCGTGGAGGCCGAGCGCATGCGCCTGGCCACCTTGTCGGCCCTCAGGGCCGATGGCGACCTGTTGACCGACGCCGAGCGTGCGGACATCGACAACCTGCTCGTGTCCTTGAACGCCACCGTCCAGGGCAGCGACCACGCCGCCATCAACGCCGCCGTCGAAACCCTGGCCAAGGGCACCGAGGCCTTTGCCGCCCTGCGGATGAACCGCAGCATCCAGCAGGCCCTGTCCGGCCGTTCGGTGGATACCCTCTAGCACTGTCATGCCCGTCATCAAGATTCTCCCCAACGCCCACTACTGCCCGCACGGTGAAGCCATCACCGCCGAGCGCGGCACCTCGATCTGCGAAGCCCTGCTGGACAACGGGATCGAGATCGAACATGCGTGTGAGTTGAGCGCAGCCTGCACCACCTGTCATGTGGTGGTGCGCAGTGGATTCGCCTCGCTGGGCGAAATCGACGAGATCGAGGAAGACCTCTTGGACAAGGCCTGGGGGCTGGAGTCGACCTCGCGCCTGAGTTGCCAGGCCATCCTCGCCGATGAGGATGTGACCATCGAGATCCCGAAGTACACGATCAACCACGCACGCGAAAACCACTGAGTGGCGCATGCGCATCCTCGGCATCGAATCCAGCTGCGATGAGACCGGGGTGGCCCTGGTCGCCTTCAATGGCCAGGAGCCGCCGCGCCTGCAGGCACAGGCCCTGCACACCCAGATCGACATGCACAAGGCCTATGGGGGCGTGGTGCCTGAACTGGCCTCACGCGACCACATCCGCCGCGTGGTACCGCTGGTGCGTCAGGTCATGGAAGAAGGCGGCTGCCGTCTGCAGGAGCTCGACGTGGTGGCCTACACCGAAGGCCCGGGCCTGGCAGGCGCACTGCTGGTGGGGGCAGGGGCCGCGCAGGCCTTGGCGCTGAGCCTGGGCAAGCCCGTGATGCCGGTCCACCACCTGGAGGGTCACCTGCTGTCACCTTTCCTCTCGAGCGATCCGCCGGCTTTTCCCTTCGTGGCCCTGCTGGTCTCGGGCGGGCATACCCAGCTCATGCGGGTGCAGGGCGTCGGCCACTACGAATTGCTGGGTGAATCGATCGACGATGCCGCCGGTGAGGCCTTCGACAAGTGCGCCAAGCTGATCGGTTTGGACTATCCGGGCGGCGCGGCGCTTTCGGCCTTGGCCCAGCAGGGTAGGGCCGATGCCTTTGCCTTTCCGAGGCCTTTGTTGCACAGCGGCGACCTCGACTTCTCATTCGCCGGGCTGAAGACTTCGGTGGCCACGCAGGTGCGCAAGCTGATCCAGGCCCTTGGGCATGGCGCTGATCAGTCTGTCTTGAGCCACGCCCAGCGCGCCGATGTGGCCGCCTCGGCGCAGGCGGCCATCGTGGAGGTGCTGGTTCGCAAGAGCGTTGCGGCGCTGAAGCAAACCGGCCTGAACCGCCTGGTGGTGGCCGGCGGCGTGGGGGCCAACCGCGAGTTGCGGGCACGGCTCAATGCCGCTGTGGCGCGCCTGAGCGCGCGGGTGCACTACCCGGAACTGGCCTTGTGCACCGATAACGGCGCGATGATTGCACTGGCTGCGGCCATGCGCTTGCAGTCGGGTGCCCAGGCGCCGCAGGCCCCGGGCTCCTTTGAGGTGAGGCCCCGCTGGCCCCTGATGTGACCCTGGGGCCGTGCGGGCTTCATCGGGTATACTCCAGGGCTGCCCATTGATCTGGGCTGCCCCGCACGACGCCGGTTGGTTTCACTGGCGTTCGCAAGTCCAACCCCCGGAAACCGTCGGCCACACCACTGGTGTGCTGCGGCGTTCGGATTTCAACGAAACTGCAGAGGAACACATGTCCGCAGCCGACATCATCAAGGCCGATATCGTCAAGGCCCACGCCCGTGGCGCCAACGACACCGGCAGCCCCGAAGTGCAGGTGGCCCTGATCACCGCCCGCATCAACGAACTGACCCCCCACTTCAAGCAGCACGCCAAGGACCACCATGGCCGCCGCGGTCTGCTTCGCCTGGTCAACCAGCGCAAGCGCCTGTTGGCCTACCTGAAGGACAGGGACGCCGACCGCTACGTGGCCCTGATTCAGAAGCTCGGCCTGCGCAAGTGATCGAAGAATGACGAAAGCTAGCCTGTCTGGATACCGTCCAGCACAGGCTGCTTTCGTTTTGGAGCTGGCGCGAAGGGTTGCGTTGATGTGTCATTCCAAGGGGGCTGCAGCAGTCCCGTTGGAATGGCATCGCGCACAAGGGCGTCCGGCACACGCAACGGCGGCACCGTCATGAATCCGACGAGCCCGCCTTCATCGGAGAGCCAACAGCATGAGCCTGTTCAACAAAGTTACCAAGACCTTCCAGTGGGGCCCCCACACCGTCACCCTCGAAACGGGTGAAATCGCCCGCCAGTCCAGCGGCGCGGTCCTCGTCGACATTGAAGGCACCGTCGTGCTGGCCACGGTGGTGGCCAAGAGCGAAGCCAAGGCGGGCCAGGACTTTTTCCCCCTGACCGTCGACTACATCGAGAAGACCTACGCCGCCGGTCGCATCCCGGGCAGCTTCTTCAAGCGCGAAGGCCGCCCAAGCGAACTCGAGACGCTCACCAGTCGCCTGATCGACCGCCCGATCCGCCCCCTCTTCCCGGACGGCTTCTTCAACGAAGTGCAAGTGGTGGTGCACGTGTTGAGCCTCAACCCCGAGGTGCAGGCTGACATCGCCGCCATGATCGGCACCAGCGCGGCCCTGTCCGTGTCGGGTATTCCGTTCAACGGCCCGATCGGCGCGGCGCGCGTGGGCTATGTCAACGGCGAGTACGTGCTCAACCCGGGCAAGAGTGACCTGGCCAATTCCAAGCTCGACCTGGTGGTGGCCGGCACCGAAAGCGCCGTGCTGATGGTGGAATCCGAGGCCGACCAGCTGTCCGAAGAGGTGATGCTGGGCGCCGTGGTGTTCGGACACGAGCAGGGCAACATCGCCATCGCCGCCATCAACGAACTGGTGCGTGACGCCGGCAAGCCCGAGTGGAACTGGCAGGCGCCCGCCAAGGACGAGCCCTTCATCGCCAAGGTCACCGCCCTGGGCGAGGACAAGTTGCGCGCGGCCTACCAGATCCGCAGCAAGCAAGCCCGCACGCAGGCATGCCGCGAGGCCTATGCCGCGGTGATGGATGGCCTGAAGGCCGAGGGCATCGCTTTCGACGCCGTCAAGGTCGAAGGCCTGCTGTTCGAGATCGAGTCGCGCATCGTGCGCGGTCAGATCCTGGCTGGCGAGCCCCGAATCGACGGTCGCGACACACGCACCGTGCGCCCCATCGAAATCCGCAACAGCGTGCTGCCCCGTGTGCACGGATCAGCCCTGTTCACCCGCGGCGAAACCCAGGCCCTGGTCGTGGCCACCCTGGGCACCGAGCAGGACGCGCAGAAGATCGACGCCTTGGCCGGTGAGTTCACCGACCGCTTCCTGTTCCACTACAACATGCCCCCCTTCGCCACGGGCGAAACCGGCCGCGTGGGTTCGCCCAAGCGCCGTGAAATCGGCCACGGCCGCCTGGCCAAGCGTGCCCTGGTGCCGCTGCTGCCCAGCAAGGACGAGTTCCCCTACGTGCTGCGCGTGGTCTCCGAGATCACCGAGTCCAACGGCTCGTCTTCGATGGCCTCCGTGTGCGGCGGCTGCCTGGCCCTGATGGACGCGGGCGTGCCGATGAAGGCCCATGTGGCCGGCATTGCCATGGGCCTGATCAAGGAAGGCAATCGCTTTGCCGTGCTGACCGACATCCTGGGTGACGAGGACCACCTCGGCGACATGGACTTCAAGGTGGCGGGCACCACGGCCGGCATCTCGGCCCTGCAGATGGACATCAAGATCCAGGGCATCACCAAGGAAATCATGCAGGTCGCATTGGCCCAGGCCAAGGAAGCTCGCCTGCACATCCTGGGCAAGATGCAAGAGGCCATGGGTGAAGCCAAGACCGAGCTCTCCGAGTTCGCGCCGCGCCTGTACTCGATGAAGATCAACCCCGAGAAGATCCGTGACGTGATCGGCAAGGGTGGCGCCACCATCCGCGCGCTGACCGAGGAAACCGGCACCACGATCGACATCGGCGAAGACGGCACCATCACCATTGCCTCCACCGATGGAGAGCGCGCCGCCCTGGCCCGCAAGCGCATCGAAGAGATCACCGCCGAAGCCGAGGTGGGCAAGGTCTACGAAGGCCCGGTCACCAAGATCCTGGACTTCGGCGCCCTCATCAACATCCTGCCCGGCAAGGACGGTCTGCTGCACATCAGCCAGATCGCCCACCAGCGCGTGGAAAGGGTCGAGGACTTCCTGAAGGAAGGTCAGGTCGTCCAGGTCAAGGTATTGGAAACCGACGAAAAGGGCCGCATCAAGCTGTCGATGAAGGCCTTGTTGGAGCGTCCCGAGGGCATGCCCGAGGAGGAGGACCGTCCGCGCCGCGAATTCCGTGACCGCGGTGACCGCGGTGACCGTCCGCGCCGTGATCGAGGAGATCGTGGCGACCGTGGTGATCGTGGCGAGCGCCGTGCCCCCGCGCAGCAGGGTGAGCACGCCGGTGAGGGCTCAGCCTCGGCCGAGGGTGGTCACAGCGACCAGGGCCAGCAGCAACAGCAGCAACAGTAAGCCCACCTTGGGTTTTCGCTCGAGCACACCATGTCCTCCACGATGAACGCCATCGAGATCGCCGGCTACGGTGGGCCTGAGGTGCTGCGGCTGACGCAGCGCCCCAGGCCTGTGGTGTCGCCCGGCGAACTCCTGATTCGTGTCAGTGCCTCGGGTGTCAACCGCCCTGACGTGCTGCAGCGCAAGGGCCTGTATCCCATGCCGCCGGGCGTGTCCGACCTGCCGGGTCTGGAGATCTCCGGTGTGGTGGAGGCTGGCTCGGCGGATGACCTGGCGGCCGCTGGCGTGTCCATCGGCCAGCGCGTGTGCGCCTTGGTGGCGGGCGGCGGTTACGCCCAGTACTGTGTGGCGCCGGTGGGTCAGGTGTTGCCGATCCCAAAGGGCTTGAGCGACCTGGAGGCCGCCAGCCTGCCGGAGACCTTTTTCACCGTCTGGCAAAACGTGTTCGAGATCGCCCGCCTTCAGCCGGGCGAAACCCTGCTCGTGCAGGGTGGCTCCAGCGGCATCGGCGTGACGGCCATCCAGTTGGCCAAGGCTTTCGGTTGCACGGTGATCGTCACCGTGGGCGCCGATGAGAAGGGCCGTGAGTGCCTCAAGCTGGGCGCCGACCACTTCATCAACTACAAGACCCAGGATTTCGCCGCAGAAGCCTTGAAGCTCACCGATGGGGCCGGCGTGAACGTGGTGTTGGACATGGTGGGTGGCCCGTACATCGGCCGCGAGGTGCAGTGCCTGGCCAACGATGGCCGACTGGCGCTGATCGCCACCCAGGGGGGCAACGACAGTGCCTTTGATTCGGGCATGGTGCTTCGCAAACGCTTGTCCATCACTGGGTCAACCCTGCGCCCGCGCCCCTTGGCCTACAAGGCTGTGCTGGCGCGTGGACTGCGCGACCAGGTGTGGCCGCTGATCGAGGCCGGTCGAATCCGGCCGGTCATCCACAGTGTGTTCGATGCCGCTTCGCCAGATGGGGCGGTGAGGGCGCACCAGCTGATGGAGAGCAGCACGCATGTGGGCAAGATCATGTTGTCCTGGTGAGTGGAGAGCCTGATGCGCAAGAAACTCGTCGTGGGCAACTGGAAGATGCATGGCAGCCGGGCTGCCAATGCCGATCTGTTGAGCGGCATTCTGGGTGCGGGGCCCCTGACCTGCGATGTCGCCGTGTGCGTGCCCTTCGTGTACGTGGCCGACACGGCCGTGTCGCTGGCCTCCTCCGACATCCGCTGGGGTGCCCAAGACGTGTCCTCCAAGGAGCAGGGTGCCTACACGGGTGAAGTGTCGGCCGCCATGCTGCGTGAACTGGGCTGCCGCTACGCCATCGTGGGCCATTCCGAGCGACGCGCCTATCACGGTGAGGACGACCAACTGGTGGCCGACAAGGCCAAGGCGGCGTTGGCGCATGGCCTGACGCCCATCGTGTGCGTGGGCGAAACCCTTGAGCAGCGCGATGCAGGTCAAACCGAAGCGGTGGTCAAGCGACAGTTGTCCGCCGTGATTCACACCCTGGGCCACTGTGCCGGGGAAATGGTGGTGGCCTACGAGCCGGTCTGGGCTATCGGCACAGGTCGCACGGCCACCCCCGAACAGGCGCAGGCGGTGCACGAGGTGCTTCGTGCGCAGCTTCGGGCCGCCACCGCGCAGGCGGCCACCATGAAGATTCTCTATGGCGGCAGCGTCAAGCCGGACAACGCCGCCACGCTGTTTGCGCAAGCCGATATCGACGGCGGCCTCATCGGTGGCGCGGCACTCAAGGCCTCGGACTTCGTGGCCATCTGCCGCGCGGCGCGCTGACCCGCACACACCGACAAAGGCTGACCGCCCGAGCCCGTACCCATCCACACCGACACTCATCCACCATCATGCAATTTCTAGCCAACCTGCTGCTCATCGTTCAGATCATCTCGGCCTTGGTGATGATCGGCCTGGTGCTGATCCAGCACGGAAAGGGTGCCGACATGGGCGCGTCCTTCGGCAGTGGCTCTTCTGGCAGCCTTTTCGGCGCCACGGGCAGCGCGAACTTCCTCTCCCGCTCCACCTCGGCTTGCGCGACGGTCTTCTTCGTGTGCACGCTGGGCCTTGCCTATTTCGGTACGCCCCGTGAGGCTGCACCCGGTGGCTCCAGCGTGCTCGAGAAGACCACGGCGCCTGCCGGAGTAGCCCCCGGGACCATTCCCGGCGCCATCCCCGGCGCCATCCCCGGCGCCGCGCCCACTGCGCCGGCGCAGGCTCCCCAGGACGCAGCACCTGCGCCCGCCGGCAAGCCCGGCGAGATCCCCAAGCAGTGAGTGCTGCGTTGTCAGGTTCAGTGATGTTTTCGGTCTAGAATCGAAGGCTGTTCCGGAGCAATCCTCAGGCTTACCGGTGCAATTGAACACCGTGCCGTCGTGGTGAAATTGGTAGACACGCTATCTTGAGGGGGTAGTGGCGAAAGCTGTGCGAGTTCGAGTCTCGCCGACGGCACCAAATAACAAGAAGACGAAAGTCGAGTCGAGTCAAATTCGGCGTGGCCCCGGAGGGCGGCGTCGAGCGCCCAGCGCAGCGTAGCTGCCAATCGGGACAGGCGGGCGCGCAGCAGGGATCGAGGGATTCCGTGCGCGCCTTTTTTGCGTCCGGCCAGTGCCGGGCGGACTGAAGTCGGTTGTAAACATGAACCTGCAAGAGTACCTGCCCATCATCCTGTTCATACTGGTGGGCACGGCCATCGGCATCGCGCCCCAGGTCATCGGCTTCATCATGGGCCCCAACCGCCCTGACGCGGCCAAGAACTCCCCCTACGAATGCGGCTTTGAGGCCTTCGAGGACGCACGCATGCAATTCGACGTGCGCTACTACCTCGTGGCCATCCTGTTCATCCTTTTCGATCTCGAGATCGCCTTCCTGTTTCCCTGGGCGGTCGCGCTGCGCGACATCGGCCCCACCGGTTTCTGGGCGGTCATGGTCTTCCTCGGCATCCTGGTCGTCGGCCTGGTGTACGAATGGAAGAAGGGCGCGCTGGACTGGGAGTGAGCAATGGGCATTGAAGGCGTTCTCAAGGAAGGCTTCGTCACCACTTCGGTGGACAAGCTGGTGAACTGGTCCAAGACCGGCTCTTTGTGGCCGATGACCTTCGGTCTGGCCTGCTGTGCCGTGGAGATGATGCACGCGGGTGCGTCCCGCTACGACATCGACCGCTTCGGCATGCTGTTCCGCCCTTCGCCGCGACAGTCGGATCTGATGATCGTGGCCGGAACCCTGTGCAACAAGATGGCACCGGCGCTTCGCAAGGTTTATGACCAGATGGCCGAACCCCGTTGGGTTCTGTCCATGGGCTCATGTGCCAATGGTGGCGGCTACTACCACTACAGCTACTCCGTGGTGCGCGGTTGCGACCGCATCGTGCCCGTGGATGTGTATGTGCCGGGCTGTCCGCCCACGGCTGAGGCGCTGCTTTACGGCATCCTGCAGCTGCAGTCCAAGATCCGCCGCGAAAACACCATCGCGCGTTGAGCCGCACTCCGCACGCAGTACACCCGAACGGCAGCCGCATCCGCCTCGAGGATCCCCATGTCTGAAAAACTCCAACGCCTCCAAGCCGCTCTGAACAAAGCGCTGGGTGAGCGCATCCAGGCCGTCGAGTGCCGATTGGGCGAAGTGACCCTCACCGTGCGCGCGGCCGACTACCTGGCCGTGTGTCAGGCCCTGCGCGACGACTCCACCCTGGGCTTTGAGCAGTTGATGGACCTGTGCGGTGTTGACTACAGCGGCTACAAGGACGGCGCCCATGACGGCCCGCGCTTTGCCGTGGTGCTGCATCTGCTGTCGGTCGCCCACAACTGGCGGCTGCGCTTGCGCACGTTCTGTGTCGACGATGACCAGCCCTTGGTGGCCAGTGTGAACGACATCTGGAGTGCCGCCAACTGGTTCGAGCGCGAAGCCTTTGACCTCTACGGCATCCTCTTCGAGGGCCACACCGACCTGCGCCGCTTGCTCACCGACTACGGCTTCATCGGTCACCCTTTCCGCAAGGACTTCCCGGTCACCGGACATGTGGAAATGCGCTACGACGCCGAGCAGAAGCGGGTGATCTACCAACCCGTGACCATCGAGACGCGCGAAATCACGCCGCGCATCATCCGCGAAGAACCCTACGGCGGCCTGCACTGAGCGGCGGCGCCCACGAGACGAACATGGCGGACATCAAGAACTACACCCTGAACTTCGGCCCTCAGCATCCGGCCGCGCACGGCGTGCTGCGCCTGGTGCTGGAGCTCGACGGCGAGGTGATCCAGCGCGCCGACCCCCACATCGGTCTGCTGCACCGCGCCACAGAGAAGCTGGCCGAAACCAAGACCTACATCCAGTCACTGCCCTATATGGACCGGCTGGACTATGTGTCGATGATGTGCAATGAGCACGCCTACTGCCTGGCCATCGAGAAGCTCATGGGCATCGAGGTGCCTGAGCGCGCGCAGTACATCCGCGTCATGTATGCCGAGATCACGCGCCTGCTCAACCACCTGCTGTGGTTGGGTTGCCACGGCATGGACTGCGGCGCGATGAACATGCTCATCTACTGCTTCCGTGAGCGCGAAGACCTGTTCGACATGTATGAGGCCGTGTCGGGTGCGCGCATGCACGCGGCCTATTTCCGCCCCGGTGGCGTGTACCGCGACCTGCCCGACCGCATGCCGCAGTACCAGGCCAGCAAGATCCGCAATGCCAAGGCGATCGCCCAACTCAACGAGAACCGCCAGGGCTCGCTTCTGGACTTCATTGAAGACTTCACCAAGCGCTTCCCGGCCCTGGTGGATGAATACGAGACGCTTCTGACCGACAACCGGATCTGGAAGCAGCGCACCGTGGGTATCGCGGTGGTGTCACCCGAGCGAGCCCTGAACCTGGGCTTTTCCGGTGCCATGCTGCGTGGCTCGGGTGTGGCCTGGGACCTGCGCAAGAAGCAGCCCTATGACGTCTATGACCGGATGGACTTCGACATCCCCGTGGGCGTGAACGGCGACACCTATGACCGCTATCTGGTACGCGTGGAAGAGATGCGCCAGAGCAACCGCATCATCCAGCAGTGCGTGAAGTGGCTGCGAGCGAACGCCGGTCCGGTGATCACCGACAACCACAAGGTGGCACCGCCCGACCGCGTGGGCATGAAGTCCAACATGGAAGAGCTGATCCACCACTTCAAGCTCTTCACTGAAGGCTTCCACGTACCCGAAGGCCAGGCCTATGCCGCTGTCGAGCACCCCAAGGGCGAGTTCGGCATTTACATCGTCAGCGATGGAGCGAACAAGCCCTGGCGCCTGAAGATCCGCGCCCCGGGCTTCGCCCACCTGGCCGCATTGGATGAGATGAGCCGCGGCCACATGATCGCCGACGCCGTGGCCGTCATCGGCACCATGGACGTCGTGTTTGGCGAGATCGACCGATGAGCGCCTCGAGCATGAACAACCCCGATACCTGCAGCTACACCCTGGGCGACGCCACCCGTGCGCGCTTCGACCGTGAGGTCGCCAAGTACCCCGCCGACCAGCGCCAGTCCGCTGTGATGGCCTGCCTGTCCATCGTGCAACAGGAAGAAGGTTGGGTGAGCGCGGCCGCCGAAAAGGCCGTGGCCGCCTACTTGGGGATGGCGCCGATCGCGGTGGCCGAGGTCACCACCTTCTACAACATGTACAACCAGAAGCCTCTGGGCAAGTACAAGCTCAACGTGTGCACCAATCTGCCCTGCCAGCTGCGCGACGGGCAACAGGCCTTGCATCACCTGTGCCGTCGGCTGGGTGTGGACGAGGGCGGTACCACGGCCGATGGGATGTTCACGGTACAGAAGACCGAATGCCTGGGTGCCTGCGCCGACGCGCCGGTGATGCTGGTCAATGACCGGCAGATGGTGAGCTTCATGAGCAATGACCGGCTTGATGAGCTGGTGGATCAACTTCGCAAGGAAGGTTGAACGAGATGGGCCAGATGCTCGACCTCTCCCGTTTCCAGGCCAAGGGCACGGAAACCTGCTTCCATGGCAAGCACATCAATCCGCAGATCTACGCGGGCTTGAATGGCGGCAACTGGAGCCTGAAGGACTATGAAGCCCGCGGGGGGTATGCGGCCCTGCGCAAGATCCTCGGCAAGGATGGCGGCGAGGGCATGACGCCGGATGCCGTCATCGCCGACGTCAAGCTCTCGGCCCTGCGCGGACGTGGCGGTGCGGGCTTCCCCACCGGCCTGAAGTGGAGCTTCATGCCGCGCCAGTTCCCGGGACAGAAGTACCTGGTGTGCAACTCCGACGAGGGCGAGCCGGGCACCTGCAAGGACCGTGACATTCTCATGTACAACCCGCACGCGGTGATCGAGGGCATGGCCATTGCGGCTTATGCCATGGGCATCGGCGTGGGCTACAACTACATCCACGGCGAAATCTTCGAGGGGTACGAGCGCTTCGAGGCGGCCTTGGAAGAGGCACGCGCTGCGGGTTACCTCGGTTCGAACATCATGGGCTCCAACCACAGCTTCCAGTTGCATGCCCACCACGGATTCGGCGCCTACATCTGCGGTGAGGAAACCGCGCTGCTGGAGTCGCTCGAAGGCAAGAAGGGGCAGCCGCGATTCAAGCCACCGTTCCCCGCCAGCTTCGGCCTGTACGGCAAGCCCACCACCATCAACAACACCGAAACCTTCGCCGCAGTACCCTGGATCATCCGCCACGGCGGCCAGGCCTACCTGGAAGCGGGCAAGCCCAACAACGGCGGCACCAAGATCTTCTCGGTGGTGGGCGATGTGAATGCGCCGGGCAACTTCGAGATCCCGTTGGGCACGCCGTTTTCCAAGCTGCTGGAACTGGCCGGCGGGGTCAAGGGCGGTGCGCTCAAGGCAGTGATTCCCGGCGGCTCTTCGGCGCCGGTGCTGCCTGCCAGCATCATGATGGACATCACGATGGACTATGACGCCATCGCCAAGGCAGGCTCGATGCTGGGCTCGGGCGCGGTGATCGTGATGAACGACACCCGCTGCATGGTCAAGAGCCTGCTGCGCCTGTCCTACTTCTACCAACACGAGAGCTGCGGCCAGTGCACGCCCTGCCGCGAGGGCACGGGCTGGTTGTGGCGCATGGTGGATCGCATCGAGAAGGGCCAGGGCCGCATGGAGGACCTGGACCTGCTGAACTCGGTGGCCGACAACATCCAGGGCCGCACCATCTGCGCGCTGGGTGATGCCGCGGCCATGCCGGTGCGCGCCATGCTCAAGCACTTCCGTGATGAGTTCATTCATCACATCGAACACAAGACCTGCGTGGTACCGGCCTATGTCTGACGCCGCCAACAACTCTGTAGAGATCGAGCTCGACGGCCGCAAGGTTTCGGTCGCGCCGGGCAGCATGGTGATGCATGCCGCAGACGCTGCCGGCGTCTACGTGCCGCATTTCTGCTACCACAAGAAGCTCTCGATCGCGGCCAACTGTCGCATGTGCCTGGTGGAAGTCGAGAAGGCGCCCAAGCCCATGCCTGCCTGTGCGACCCCGGTCACGCCGGGCATGGTGGTGCGCACGCAAAGCGAGAAGGCCAAGAAGGCGCAGCAGTCGGTGATGGAGTTCCTGCTCATCAACCACCCGCTGGACTGCCCGATCTGCGACCAAGGCGGCGAGTGTCAGCTGCAGGACTTGGCCGTGGGCTATGGCGGCAGTGCCTCGCGCTACGCCGAGGAAAAGCGTGTGGTGTTCCACAAGAACGTGGGCCCGCTCATCTCCATGGAAGAGATGAGCCGCTGCATCCACTGCACCCGCTGCGTGCGCTTCGGCCAGGAGGTGGCCGGCGTCATGGAACTGGGCATGCTGCACCGCGGTGAGCATTCGGAAATCACCACCTTCGTGGGCAACACGGTCGACTCCGAGCTCTCGGGCAACATGATCGACATCTGCCCGGTGGGTGCGCTCACCAGCAAGCCTTTCCGCTACAGCGCTCGGACTTGGGAGCTTTCCCGCCGCAAGAGCGTGAGCCCACACGACAGCACCGGCGCCAACCTGGTGGTGCAGGTCAAGGCCGACCGCGTGATGCGCGTGGTGCCGCTGGAAAACGAGGCCGTCAACGAGTGTTGGATCGCCGACCGCGACCGCTTCTCCTATGAGGCCCTGAACAGCGAGGCTCGCCTGACCGAGCCCATGATCAAGCAGGGCGGCCAATGGCAGACCGTGACTTGGCAGCAGGCGCTTGATTACGTGGCCGACGGCCTCAAGCGCATCAAGGCCGAGTTCGGGGCGTCTTCCATTGGTGCGCTGGGCTCGCCCCACGCCACGGTGGAGGAACTGCACCTGCTGGCCAAGCTGGTGCGTGGCCTGGGCAGCGACAACGTCGACCATCGCCTGCGCCAATCGGATTTCAGTCTGCACGCCGGTGGCGTGCGTTGGTTGGGAATGCCCATCGCCGATCTGTCCACGCTGGACCGCGTGTTTGTGGTTGGCAGCTTCCTGCGCAAGGACCACCCGCTGTTCGCCCAACGCATCCGCCAGGCCGCACGGCGCGGGGCGCAGGTGTCGCGCCTGGGGGCCTCGGGTGAAGACTGGCTCATGCCGATTCGCCAAGCCATCACCACCGGGCCTTCGCACTGGGTGGATGCCCTGGCGGCTGTGGCGGTGGCCGTGGCGCAGGCCAAGGGCGTTCCGGTACCGGTCTCGGGCATTGACGCCAGCGCCGAGGCCACGGCCGTCGCGCAGTCGCTCATCAGCGGCCAGCGCGCTGCCGTGCTTCTGGGGCTGGCGGCTGAGCAGCATCCGCAGGCCTCGTCCCTGCTGCAACTTGCGAACTTCATCGCCCAGCACACGGGGGCCCGCGTGGGCTTCCTGGGTGCTGCGGCGAACAGCGTGGGCGCACAACTGGTACACGCCATGCCGCAGGCAGGCGGAATGAATGCCGGCCAAATGCTGAGCCAGCCCATGAAGGCCGTGCTGCTGTTCAACGTGGAGCCGGAACTGGACGCCGCCGACGGCGCCGCCGCCAAGGCTGCACTTGCCGGTTCTGGTTTGGTCGTGGCCTTCACGCCCTTCCGTGATGCCCGCGTGGAGAACGCCGACGTGCTGCTGCCGATCTCACCGTTTACGGAGACGGCCGGTGCGTTCATCAACGCAGAAGCCCGCCTGCAGGCTTTCCAAGGGGTGGTCAAGCCGCTGGGCCAAACGCGCCCGGGCTGGAAGGTGCTGCGGGTGCTGGGCAACCTCTTGGGGCTGGAAGGCTTTGCGCAGGAGACGGTGGAAGAGGTGAGGGCGCAGGCACTGGGCGACTTGTCCACCTTGGCTTCGCGTCTTTCGAATGCGGCCGGTGGCGTGCCGGTGACGCCCGCGCAGAGCGCCGCCCCAGGCTTGCAGCGCCTGAGCCCTGTGCCCATCTATGCCACGGACCCGATCGTTCGCCGTGCCTCCAGCCTGCAGGCGACCCACGATGGCAGGGCGCCGGTGGCTGGCCTGTCCTCAGACCTGTGGACCAGCCTGGGGCTACAGCCCGGGCAGCGGGTGCGCGTGGCGCAGGGCAACGGGTCTGTGGTGCTGCCGGCGCGCTGCGATGAGACGCTGGCCAAGGGCACGGTGTGCGTGCCGGCGGGTCACCCCGATACGGCCGCACTGGGCTCGATGTTCGGCGCCCTGAGTGTCGAGAAAGCCAGCGGGGTCTGACCATGCTCGAGAACCTTCATCATCTGGGCAACACCACCCTGGGCCCCACGCTGTGGCTGGTGGTGTGGAGTCTCATCAAGATCATCGCGGTGGTGTTGCCGCTGATGGGCTGCGTGGCTTACCTCACCTTGTGGGAGCGCAAGGCCATTGGTTGGACCCAGGTACGCCCGGGCCCCAACCGGGTGGGGCCTTGGGGCCTGCTCACACCGATCGCCGATGCGGTCAAGCTGGTCTTCAAGGAAATCATCCGGCCCACGGCAGCCAACAAGGGCCTGTTCTTCCTGGGTCCGGTGATGACGATCATGCCGGCCCTGGCCGCCTGGGCCGTGGTGCCCTTCGGCCCGGACGTGGCCCTGGCCAACGTGAACGCCGGCCTGCTGTACCTGATGGCCATCACCTCGCTCGAGGTGTACGGCGTGATCATCGCCGGGTGGGCATCCAACTCGAAGTACGCGTTTCTGGGCGCGCTGCGCGCGTCGGCCCAGATGGTGAGCTACGAGATCGCGATGGGCTTCGCCCTGGTGATCGTGTTGATGGTCTCGGGCACGATGAACATGACCGGGATCGTGATGGCGCAGGGCGAAGGCACCTTCGCCGAGATGGGACTGAACTTCCTGTCCTGGAACTGGCTGCCGCTGCTGCCGGTGTTCATCGTCTACTTCATCTCGGGCCTGGCTGAAACCAACCGCCACCCCTTCGACGTGGTCGAAGGTGAGTCGGAAATCGTGGCCGGCCACATGATCGAGTACTCGGGCATGTCCTTTGCCATGTTCTTCCTGGCCGAGTACGCCAACATGATCCTGATCTCCACGCTGTGCGTGATCATGTTCCTGGGCGGCTGGTTGCCGCCGATCGACAGCGCCCTGTTCAACTGGATTCCCGGGTGGATCTGGCTGGCCATCAAGGTCTTCGTGGTCGTCACGATGTTCCTGTGGGTGCGCGCCACCTTCCCCCGCTACCGCTATGACCAGATCATGCGCCTGGGTTGGAAGATCTTCATTCCCGTCACGCTGGTGTGGCTCATCGTCGTCGGCCTGTGGATGCAGACGCCGCTGAACATCTGGAAGTGAGAGACACGCACATGTCTGCCGTCAAGGATTTCGTTCAGAGCTTCATGCTGCTGGAGCTCCTCAAGGGGCTGAAGGTCACCGGGCGCCATTTCTTCAAGCGCAAGGTCACCGTGCAATTCCCCGAGGAAAAGACGCCGCTGTCGCCGCGCTTTCGCGGCCTGCACGCCCTGCGCCGCTACGAAAACGGCGAGGAGCGCTGCATTGCCTGCAAGCTGTGCGAAGCGGTGTGCCCGGCCATGGCCATCACCATCGAGAGCGATGTGCGCGACGATGGCTCGCGCCGAACCAAGCGCTACGACATCGACCTCACCAAGTGCATCTTCTGCGGCTTCTGCGAGGAAAGCTGCCCGGTGGACTCGATCGTTGAGACCCACATCTTCGAATACCACGGCGAGAAGCGCGGCGACCTCTACTTCACCAAGGACATGCTCCTGGCCGTAGGCGATCGCTACGAGAAGGAAATCGCTGCGAACAAGGAGGCCGATGCGAAGTACCGCTGATGCGGTGACCTCGCCAACTCAATCATGGATAACCAAGCCGCCTTGTTCTATGTGTTTTCCGCGGTGCTGCTGTTCGCAGCCTTCCGCGTGATCACCGCCCGCAGCACGGTGCACGCCGCGCTGTTTCTGGTGCTGTCCTTCTTCAGTGCCTCCTGCGTGTGGATGCTGCTGCAGGCGGAGTTCCTGGCCATCACCCTCGTACTGGTGTACGTGGGTGCGGTGATGGTGCTCTTCCTGTTCGTGGTGATGATGCTGGACATCAACACCGACCAGTTCCGCCAGAACTTCTGGCAGCACCTGCCCTTGGCCGGATTCATCGGTGCCCTGATCGCCGTGGAAATGGCCCTGGTGCTGATGAGCGGCTTCCGGGTGTCACAGGCCGCCCCGGTTGACCCCCGATTGGCCGAGTACGGCAACACGCGTCTGCTGGGCATCGAGATCTACACCCACTACCTGTATCCGCTCCAATTGGCGGCGGTGCTGCTGTTGGTGGCGATGGTAGCGGCCCTGGCGCTCACGCTGCGCAAGCGCAAGGACGTGCGGGCCATGGACCCGGCCCTGCAGGTGCGCGTCAAGCGTGCTGATCGCGTTCGCATCGTGCCCATGGCGGCCGAGCTTGATGCGCCGGCGGCACCTGCCGCTGAAAGCGGCACCGGTGACGCGGCGTCTGCAGGCGCATCGGCTGCTGCGGCCGGTACGGCACCGAAAGGAGGCGCATGATGGGCGCCATCACCCTGGGTCACTACCTCTCGCTCGGCGCGATCCTGTTCGCGCTGTCGGTGATTGGCATCTTCCTCAACCGCCGAAACCTCATCGTGCTGCTGATGGCCATTGAGCTGATGCTGTTGGCGGTGAACCTGAACTTCGTGGCCTTTTCCCATTACCTGGGTGACATGGCCGGGCAAGTCTTCGTGTTCTTCATTCTCACGGTGGCGGCGGCCGAATCGGCCATCGGCCTGGCGATTCTGGTGGTGCTGTTCCGCAACAGGGCCTCGATCAACGTCGAGGAACTCGACACCCTCAAGGGCTGATCCCCATGGCAGCAGAACTCTCTTCCAGCACCCTCCTGGCCGTCCCCTTGGCGCCGCTGGCCGGGGCCATCATCGCGGGCTTCTTCGGTCGTTATGTGGGCCGCCGTGGCTCGCACGCCCTCCCCCTCCCCGGTGTGCTCC
>Ga0082207_1000434_pt1 | contig 23938 bp, 23 predicted proteins | sample LakMenEpi10Aug09_FD_71540 | JGI IMG/M metagenome (GOLD analysis project Ga0082207, IMG submission 71540)
TGATTTGTGGTGGGTTGGATAAAACCGAGAAAACTGCCCATTGAGATAGTGAAGTCATTGTAGAAATTGCTGAGGGTAGAATAATTTCTGCACCTACTCTCAGATTTCTACAAAGTTTCTAAAATTACATCAACGATTAAATTTTGGTGAGAAAACATGAAAAAAATTGCGGGGATTTTGTCATTACTTCTGTGTTTAGCAACATTTTTTATGACTCCATCAGCTCTAGCTGACGTATCTCCAGTTCCAGTAATAACCTCATCTCCAGTATCTGTACCAGTTCTAGATGAAAATGATCCTATCTGGAAACTAAGTTCACCAACTTTTACATCTCAGGGAGGTACTGTATATCACGGTCATGTTATTAATCCCAAACTTTGGAATCTTCAAACCGGAACGGGATTACGCCAATTTGTGACTCATGTTTACTTTGAAGAACCCTACCAAAATTTACCCACAGTCACTGTTTCTCTGACTGGATTGAATACAGATAAGCTTTTCAACCAACGCATTGTGGTTAAACCTATTAATATCACCCTAACTGGATTCGATTTAGAATTTACCACCTGGGCTGATAGCCGAGTTTATTCAGTTTGGTCGAATTGGACTGCTTTTGGCAATAATGCTTGATAGAAAATTTAGCTAATCTGCTGAAGACAATAATTTTTGTTTGGAGAAAAGAATGAAGAAGATACTGTGCTTTTTGTCCCTAATTCTCTGTTTGACAACATTTTTCATTTCACCATCAGCTCAAGCTCAAACTAGTGAACTCAACCTGCAAAATGTTAAAGAATTTAAAGTTCAGGGGGGAGCGTTAGTTAATGGTTATTCTGCTAACCCTGAAAAATGGAATCTTTTGACTGGTACTGGAAAGCGTGAATTTACCCGTCACGTTGATTTTAAAGAAGCCTATGTTGAAAAACCAGTTGTTGTGTTGGCAATTTCTGGTTTAGATGTATTAAATGCTGCCAATAATCGAATTACAGCCACACCTACAAACGTTACTCCAACAGGATTTGACATCAATTACAAAACCTGGGCAGATAGCCAGATTTGGTCGGTATTTTTGAATTGGACTGCATTTGGTGGTAAATAGGAAAATTTACAACCTATCTAGTAAAACCATAGATATTGGGAAGAACAATGAAGAAAATTGCTTGGCTTTTGTCTTTAATTTTGTGTATTGCTACTCTGATGATTTGTCCTCCAGCAGAAGCTGCCCAAGAGTGGGAAATGATTTCACCTTATTTGCGATTTCAAGGTGGTAATCTCTATTACGGTGCTTCTGAAAATGGACAAGCATGGATTCTTAATCAAGGAACTGGAGAGCGGAAGTATACCAGCCATATTGATTTTAAAGATTCCTATGTTATTCCTCCCAATGTGATTATTTCACTGACTGGGATAGATGGGGATAATACAGCTAATAGTCGCATTAATGTTGTGGCTACAAATGTAACAGAAACAGGATTTGATATAGAATACAAAACCTGGGCAGATACCAAAATTACTTCACTTTGGTCAAGTTGGACTGCATTAGGTGAGTAATATTCTTTCTTGATTGTAATAGTCTTAGAGGATGTTTGAAAAGTCGGACAGGTTCTAGACTGATGAAAAATCAAAGCTGATTAACTCACGTATTCTTTGTCTAGTAAATGACAGGCCATGGCTAACATGGCCACAATGATCTAGTTAAACTGACCGAAAAAAGTCGGATACCAGCCCCGTCCTTTTAGGACGGGTTTATAGTAAACTAAGTATAGTCGCCATAGGGTATTGGGAGACTATAAACGGACACTCCAGACTGGACAGATTTTCGGTAGCATCGGTCAATGGAGTGTCAAGTAATCCTCGCTCATGAAAAGACGAGGAGGTATGTCAAATTGTTGCTACATTTATTTCTGGTAGGAAGCACTGCAATAGTGTTATGATGTGTAAATTGGGCTGTTTATGATTTTTGAGTTTTTGTTTTAGAAGACAATAACTCCACTATATCAGCCCTCTTTTCATCCTATTTTTTTAGCAAAGGTATTGACAAGGTTAGTAAAAATGGAACAAGCAGAATCACACGTTTTTTATGCAGCCGGTTGGCATAAATCTTATCCAGTAGCAGAATATGGTCAAGGCATATATTTATATGATTCAGATGGTAAACAGTATTTAGATGCCATTGGTGGTACTCATGTTATTTCCATAGGACATGGTGTAGCGGAAGTAGCTGATGCTATAGCAGAACAAGCTCGTAAACTCTGCTTTGTTCATAAAGCCCAATTTACCAGTGAGGCCCAGGAACGTTTGGCTGATATGGTAGCAGCAATGGCCCCTGAGGACATGGATCGTGTAGCTTTTGTAACTGGGGGTTCAACAGCTAATGAAATAGCTTTCCAAATGGCCCAACATTATCATCGAGAAAGAGGAAACCCTGGCAAGTATAAAATGATTGCACGTTGGCATAGTTATCACGGGAGAACTATTGCTACTGTAGCCATGTCTGGTAGTCTCTTTGTGCGACGTGATTTGCCTCCTTTCGACTTACTTAACTTTCCGCATATTCAACCACCACACTGTTATCAATGTCCATATGGTTTGACTTATCCTAGTTGCCAACTAGCTTGTGCAAACGAATTAGCTAGAACTATTGAACAGGAAGGACCAGATACTATAGCTGCTTTCATAGCTGAACCTATTATTGGTGGGGCTGGCAGTGCTATTGTACCACCACCGGGTTATTATGAAAAAATTCGGGAAATATGTGATTTTTATGACATCTTGTTTATCTCTGAGGAAGTGATCACGGGTTTTGGACGAACAGGTAAAAATTTTGGGATTCAACACTGGAACGCTATACCAGACATTATTACTGCAACTAAAGGTTTAAGTAGTGGATATGCCCCTATAGGAGCGGTTATCCTGCACAAGCGTGTTTATGAGACTTTTACAAAGAGTAAGAGAAACGGATTACCTGCATTTTTAACCTATTCTGGACATCCCATCAGTTGTGCTGCTGCTTTAGCTGTGCAAAAATACATTCTCAAGCATAATCTCATTGAGCAATGTGCAGTTATGGGTAGGTACTTAAAAAAAGAGTTGCAAAAACTGGCTGATAGAGAGCCTCTAATTGGGGATGTTCGTGGAGAAGGTTTATTGTTGGGACTGGAGTTTGTTAAGAATCGGGAAACTCATCAACCTTTTGAGCGATCGCTACATATTTCGGAAACAGTTGTCCAACAAGGTTTTAAAAATGGGTTAATCCTCAGAGGTAGATTTGGTACTGGTATTAGATCAGATGGAGATCACATTTTAATTTCTCCACCCTTTATCATTACAGAAAGTCAATGTGATGAAATTGTTACTCAGTTAGAATTAACTATTAAACAGGTGAGAGAGTCTTTAAGTCTAATGTGTGTCTAGTTTAATTCTGGGGAGGTTTAAATTTCTAGGGGATGGAAAAATCTTTCCCCTGAAATGACCGCAAATAAGTATACAAGCCCCTCTATCTTGATTCTGCATATATTCCTTTAATATTTTTAGTGGTGCAAGCCTAGGGCATAGCAAAATAAGTAGAATGCATAAAAAATACAGGTCTTTAGTATATTATCAGAAAATCTGAATAATGTCTTTAATAAATCACATCTGCGGGATCAGAATTGAAAAAACCAAAACATTTTTTAACCTTTTCCAGTTCACACAAAGCTATAATATGAACGTAATTATGCGTTAATTGACTCCTCGCTTAAATTGGACATTTATCAATTATTAGTTGGTCATTTTTTATTTACTCTAATGAAAACTGACCCAGAGTGGTTACACAAACAAACTATTAGTAGTCTTAATTGGTTGGCAAAAACCAGCTATTATCCGGCTAATAATTGTTTAAATCATCTGCTGTACCAATCTTTATCTCTCCAAGATCTACGACTAGAACAAACTATACTAGGAATGAAATTTCCTAATCCGTTAGGTTTAGCTGCTGGATTTGACAAAGACGGCGTTGGTGCTACTTTGTGGCATAATTTTGGATTTGGTTTTGCAGAATTGGGTACTGTTACTTACCACCCCCAACCGGGAAATCCTCCCCCACGGTTATTTCGTTTACCCTTGGATCAAGCAGCACTTAACCGGATGGGTTTTAATAATGCTGGTGCTGTGGCTATAGCTGCAAGACTAAGGGAGGGGAAAGAAAACTTGAATTATCCAATAACTATACCTATAGGCATAAATTTAGGTAAATCCAAGATAACAGCTTTAGAATCAGCAGCCCAGGATTATCTAAAGAGTTTGCAGTTACTAAAGGATTTAGGTGATTACTTTGTAGTTAATGTTTCCTCTCCCAACACTCCAGGATTGCGATCGCTCCAGGATGCTACTATGCTCAGTCAAATACTAGATGTACTGCAACAGGAAAATAGCACTAATAAACCCATATTTGTGAAAATAGCCCCCGATTTAGAATGGGAAGCAATAGCCGATATTATTAGTCTAGCTAAAACTTACCAAATTGCCGGGTTAATTGCCACCAACACCACTATTAGCCGAGAAGGACTAAAAACCCAAATCATTGAAAAAACAGGTAAATCTCCCCAAGAGGAAGCGGGGGGAATTAGCGGAAAACCAGTGCGAGATCGGTCTACAGAAGTAATTCGCTTTATTTACGCACAAACCCATGGAAAAATGCCAATAATTGGTGTAGGGGGAATATTTACCGCCGAGGATGCTTGGGAAAAAATTACAGCGGGGGCTTGTCTCATTCAAACCTATACAGGCTGGATTTATCAAGGACCAATGATGGTACGCCGCATCCTTGCTGGTTTATTAACCAAACTAGAAGAAAACGGCCTAACATCCATCAGTCAAGCAATAGGGATGAATAATAGGTAATTCGATTTTATACTGGATTCTGGATTATCAGGAATTAACTCCAAGCTAAAATCCCAAAAAATTTTTTCCTTCTTACCTATTCCTGAATTGGGAAAAACTCCTTAGACCTACGAGAATAAGACCAAGCAATACCATCAGGATCACGATTACGACACCAATCAGCAAAATCTGGGTCATTGCGTCGTTTGTAAACCGTACTGGAATAGACATTTAGCCGTTTAGCTAATTCAGATTGAATCAGCGAACCAAAAACTAACTGTGCTTCTAGAGGTTTTTTAGCTTCCTCATGATTTGTTGCCGGCAAAGATTTAGATTCAGGGTGTGCCTCCTCCTGGGGTATTGAGGTCGGTGCAGCTAAAAAAGAACGAGCAACTTTAGTAACTGGTTGAGCCGGAAATTCTTCCAAGGATTCACTACTATCAAAAATATCGCCGAGAATACTGGCATTAATAAAGTAGTAAGATTGATCCTCATTTTCAGAATTTAGTACACTGGCACCAAATTCCCTGGCTTTACCATCTAAATAACGTTTGGCCGCATCTCCCGAAAAATTACCCTTAATTGCCAAATCCATCGGTGTAATTTTTCCCTGGTTTTCCTGAATTAACTCATAGAAAAGTGGGTTAACTTGGTTACACCACTTTTCCCATCGAGATTGCTGCCAAAGATTGAAAGCCATTAACAGCAATAAGATTACCAGTAAAACTCTCCAGGTACTGACCAAGAAAACAATCAAAAACGATATCGGCAAAATTAGAACCAGAAAACTTTTGCCTGAGCTTTCTATGGTTTTTCCATTCATGCTGATTTTTGCTAAGTTAATTTCTAGAAAATAATATTTCTATTTTGGCAAAAATTTGCACATTTATTTGTATCTTTTGGCAAAAATATCGGCAATTATTTGGCAAAAGCTACGTAATTAAAAGAAAAGTAACAGATAAGACCAAGATAATCGTAGAAAATTCCGGTACAGCGAGATTTTTGCCAAAATCAAATGGGAGTCCCAGACAATAAATCAGCGTGTGGTCAAATTAGCTTCATAAACATTAAAATTAGAGAATGATAGACCCTTAGATATGCTTGTAACCAATCACAAATCACCAAAATATGAAGATACCTGGATTTCCTGGTGACAAAGATAAAAAGGCAACTTCCCCACGACGAAAATCCTATGCTTTAATTCCCCCATTAGTGCTTTGGCATCCCTGGTGGCATCAATTTACGGATTGGATGGTGATATTGGGAACAGTGCTATTATGTTTACTTATGTTACCAACTCGGTTCCCTGGTTTAGAACTATTAAGCATAAGTCCCAACTGGCTACTGATTTGGGTAGTGGCTTGGAGCGTCAATCGCTCAGTATTTTCCGGTATACTAGCCGGGATAATTTTAGGGCTATTGCAAGATGCAATGACATCACCTCATCCGACTCATGCCTTGAGTTTGGGGATAGTCGGGATGTTAACAGCACTAATTCAAAAACATAGGTTTATTCAAGAAGACTTTATTTCTATTGCTTTAATTGTATTTGGAATGGTTGCGGTGGCAGACACCATTTTTGCTGTGCAGTTATCTTTAGAAGGAAATCGTTATCTAGAGAGCATTTGGACATATTACCAGCGTGCCACCTTGACCTCGGCAATTCTCAGTAGTTTGTGGGCACCTGTAGTTTATTATCCTCTTAGTCGCTGGTGGCAGCAAATCAAATTAATTCGTAACTCATAAGTCAAATGGATAATTCCCCAGGGTTCTCTCCCACACCTGCATCTTTACCCCAAGATTCTCAAATTGTAGAACAGCCTCTAGTTAATGACATAAATGAATTTGATTCTCTCATAATGCTACGCTGTCTGGAATTAGCTCGCACTGCCTTGGGGCGTACCTCCCCAAATCCGTTAGTCGGAGCGGTAGTAGTCCAAAATGGCCAGATTCTAGGAGAGGGGTTTCATCCTTGTGCTGGTGAACCCCATGCAGAAGTTTTTGCACTTAGAGCCGCAGGAGCAGGAGCGCGGGGAAGTACTGTGTATGTGAATCTTGAACCTTGTAACCACTACGGACGAACTCCTCCCTGTTCCGAGGGATTAATCAATGCTGGTGTGTCTAAAGTGGTGGTGGGAATGGTTGATCCCAATCCCTTAGTAGCAGGTCGCGGGATTGCACGGTTACGGGACGCTGGTATAGAAGTGGTAGTTGGTGTAGAGGAGGCAGCTTGTCGGCGATTAAATGAAGGTTTTATTCATCGTATTCTCTATCAACGACCTTTAGGGATTTTGAAATATGCTATGACTTTAGATGGCAAAATTGCTACTACTACTGGTCATAGTGCTTGGATAACAAATAAAGATGCCCGCACTCAAGTACACTGTCTCCGCGCCGCTTGTGATGCTGTCATTGTTGGTGGTAATACAGTTAGAAAAGATAACCCGTATTTAACTAGCCATCAAGTGGAGGCTCATAATCCCCTGCGAGTGGTGATGAGTCGTAGTCTCAATTTACCAGAACAAGCTCGGCTATGGGATACTCAGGAAGCTGCAACTTTAGTTTTAACTCAAGTTGGTAGTTCACAGACTTTTCAGAAAATGCTGTGGGAAAAAGGGGTGGAAGTGCTGGAATTTAGCTCACTGACACCAGAAACAGTAATGACTCATTTATATGAGCGCGGTTTTTGCAGCGTGCTATGGGAATGTGGAGGGGTTTTGGCCGCTAATGCTATCGCTCAAGGGGCAGTCCAAAAAATTATGGCATTTATCGCCCCCAAAATTATTGGTGGTGATCATGCTCCTACACCTGTAGGGGATTTAGGTTTCACCAATATGACTGAAGCGTTAACTTTAGAGCGGTTAAGTTGGCGTGTTATCGGTGATGATTGTTTAGTTGAAGGTTATTTACCACGAGTAATTAATTAAATAAGTAGCATGGACACTAAACTATGATTGTTGGCGTTCATAAGCTAAATCACGAATCAGACTCAGCCGAGATTGAATATAGCCACAGAGGAAATCAATTTCACTGGCATCTAAAAAGGCTTGATTAGTTATTTGTTTAACCAACCACTGTACTAAACTAGCATCATCAAGCTGTAGCAGGGTTACTGTATGTGTATCTTCAACTATAGACCAAAACTGACGCATGATTGTGGGAGTCATTAGACCTCTATTTATCATTAAATTAGTTCTTTTTACATTACACAATTCTGATATTAATTGACTGTACAAATCTACAACTAGATATAACTATTATTAAAAATTTAATAAGTAACGGAATATGTTACTTAAAATCAAGAAATGTCAAGTTATATGAATTAAGCCAAAAGTCAGGATTCAAAAGGAAAAATGTTTTGTGGAGGAAGTTTGATCATCAATTCCAGTTCATAATTAACTTAGTGGTTGCCATAACAAAAATTTACTTTCCTCAACAAAGCTTATAAAAAAAATAGACGATTTTGCCTCCTGCCTCTTGCTTCTTGCCTATTCCCCACTATATAATTTTGGCAAATGAGATGATAATGGTTAAATTTGAGAATAAATGAAATGTAATTGACGGAAATACCTTCATGTTTCATCCTATAGATTTGAGTAACATAACCGAATATTGCCAGAACAATCCTGTTGGCAAAATGTTACCTGATGCTTTTTACATTCATATTTTAGCATTACATACTCTTGATCCTTGGCTTCAAGAATATGAAAGCCGTGCCCGGAGTGCTTTACCTAAAGTTCAAGTGCCAACTATAGTTAAGTTTAGCACTAATAAACCGAAAATTTCCTATCTATTTTATCCTGATTTTGATACTGATCCTCATCCGGCTCTACAAGCTAGTATCCAGGTTGACTTAGAAACTCTAGAAGTCGGTTATCGGGATTACAGTAATTCGGAAAATCCGCCCATTTTGCACCGCAAGGAAACCTTTGTTACCCCAGAATATCCCCTCTATGAAGAGTTTGCTGCTTTGACTCGCGCTCAAGTATCCTTAGGATTACTGAATCATACTAAAGGAATTGGCACTAAGTTGGGTTGGGAACAACGACTACAAGTTTATGGGGTGGAAGTTCAAGGACATTGCTTAATTAAACGGGATAGGGTTTCTACCACTACAAGCCTAGTCCCAAAAATAGATCGTCATAAAGCCGCTATTATTCGTCCTGATTTATCTCGTCCTGTGCGTTTAGCCTTAGAATCTGGCTTATTCAGTCCAGAAACTACCTTTTTTGATTATGGTTGTGGACATGGTGGAGATGTTACCCGCATTGCTGACCAGGGTTATATAAGTTCTGGTTGGGACCCTTACTACTCCGCAAATACACCGCGGATAGCTGCGGATATTGTGAATATTGGTTTTGTGATTAATGTGATTGAAGACCAAAGTGAGCGCCGGGAAGCCTTAATCCAAGCTTGGGAACTCACGCAAAAAGTGCTGCTGGTAGCTGCTCAGGTCTTGATAGCCGATATGAAGAGGGGTGTAATTGCCTATGGTGATGGCATCATCACTAATCGTAACACATTTCAGAAATATTATGAACAGGAAGAATTAAAAATTTACATTGACCAAGTATTAGGAGTGGATTCTATTCCCGTGGGCTTGGGTGTTTATTTTGTCTTTCAAGATGAAGCTGACGCGGAGTTATTTCGCGCTTCTCGTTTCCGTTCCCGTGCGACTACTCCCAGGATACGTATTTGTGTAAAACGGTTTGAGGAACATCAGGAATTATTAACGCCGTTGATGACTTTTATGACGGAACGCGGAAGACTACCTATTCAGGGAGAATTACCTCAAGCAGCCGCAATTGCTGAGGAATTTGGGAGTTTACGTCGGGCTTTTAATCTCATTATACAGGCAACTGACTCAGAAGAATGGCAAGCGATCGCTGACAAACGCCGTCAAGATCTCATGGTTTATTTAGCACTATGTAATTTTAGCCGTCGTCCCAAATTAGGACAATTAGCACCAGCGGTAAAGGAGGACATAGTTGGTTTATATAGTAGTTATAAACAAGCCTGTTTAGATGCTGATCAAATGTTACGTAGTTTGGGAAATACAGAACTAATTATTAAACGTTGTCAAGAAAGTAAAGTCGGGAAAAAATTACCTAATTCTCTTTGGGTTCACATTTCTGCTTTACAAGCTGTTGACCCTTTATTACGTCTTTATGAAGGTTGTGCGAGTCGCACTATTGGACGGTTAGAATCAGCAAATGTGATTAAATTTCATCTAAAAACACCCAAGATTTCTTATTTATTTTATCCTGATTTTGATATTAATCCCCATCCAATTTTATCAAAGGTGATGACAATTGATTTACGAGATCTACAGGTCACTTATCAAGATTATGATCTCGAAGATGACCCGCCAATATTACACCAAATAGATGCTTTAGTTACTCCCGACTATCCCCAATATGAGAAATTTGCTAAGTTAACTCGTCAAGAAGAAGATAGGGGACTTTTAGATAATTGGCGCAGTATTAGTCATGTTTCTGGCTGGAAAAAATGTTTGCAAGAAAATTGTACTGTGATCAATGGTTATAAGTTATCATGGTGCAAGGATGCAGATGCTTATAAGTTGAAAGCACTTAAAGCAGCTTTGAGAACTCGACAAAAAAAGAATAATGTTGCTCACGCAGAGTCGCAGAGTCCCAGGGAGGAGGAATAGAGTTTTTTTAAGTTTGTTTTGCTAGGTTTATCCAGTTTTCAATTCCTTTTTTTGTCGGTGTTCCTAAGTTATTAAATGTCCAAATATCCCGTTTATGTTGTTGTCCATAACTAATGTGAATTGGTTGATAGTTACTATAAAAATACAGGGAATCAAAAGGTAATTTACTTTGTAATATCCACTCTACTAATTCTGTGCTGGGTAAGTCTCTAATTTGAAAATCACAGGCCGCACCTAATCTTTTACAGTAATATTGACCATTTTTATTGATTTCATGGCTAATATGTTGATCAAGATTAGGGGCTACACGCCCATTTTTTTGACCTGTAACTGGGTCTTTTTTCTGAAGATACTTTTTTAAGTCTGGAGAACAAAAACCGTAGGTAAGATGAAATTTATCTCTACCAAAATAATCTATAATTGGATCAATGATCAATTTGTTTAAATCCTGTAATGCAGGAATTACTTCCGATAGATTTTGCGGATATGGGTTGATATTTTCGGCATATTTATGATAAGTTTGAGTACAGGTACAAAATTCTTCTAAATTCAGATATTTGCCTAATTTCAAATTGCTAATTTTCATAAATACTCAATAACAATCAGACTGGTGATTTTATTGTAGCATTTTAACTTTGGTTTCATTAATTGTAATCAGTTATAGCAGGGAACAGGGAACAGAGTTGAAAGTCTTGTGGTGTATGGTTTTTTAGGTAAATTCTGTATCTCATTCATAATTTTATGGTCTCAGATGTATTGATGATTAGTTTAAATAAAGGGTAATATTAGACCATATTTTCAGTATTTTGTCATCAATATTTAATTATTTTTTGAATTTTGAATTTTGAATTTTTAACTACTAAGGTCCACAAAAGTATGAATGTTCAAGAACTTTTAGCTAGGTATGCAGCGGGAGAAAGAAGTTTTAATTGTATTGCTTTACCAGGAGCAAATCTACAAGGAGTTAATTTGGGTGGTGTGGACTTCGGTAAAGCGAATTTAAGTGGAGCTAATCTTACAGATGCTTCTTTGAGTGGAGCTAATTTGAGCAAGGCAAATCTAAAAGGAGCAAGATTAGAAGGGGCGCATTTATCTGAAATTATTCTCTGTGGTGCGGATTTAACTCAAGCTACATTAAAAACTGCTCATTTAAATGAATCAGATCTTAGTGGTGCATTATTAAGTGGTGCTAACTTGTGTGATGCTAATTTACACATGGCCTCAATTTCCTCCGCTAACTTGCAGGGTGCAAACTTGAGCGGAGCAAAAATGGGGGGTGTGAGAATGTGGAAAGCTGATTTACAAGGTGCGGATTTAAGCGGTGCAGACTTAAGCGAGGCTAATCTTTGCGAGGTGAATTTAACAGGAGCTAACTTAGATGATACAGATATGAGTGAAACCTTCTTAACTGGAGCAATTATGCCTGATGGTAGCATTCATAGTTGATTGTTGCGCCTGAAAGCGTGGGAAACCGAGGTTCAGTTTTAATAGCGACACAAAAATTTACAACTCAACCAACTTGAATAGAGAAAAACAAAATCAATCTATCATTGATATGATTTATAATACACTAGGCTTCCTTATACACTAAAAAAATAATGTATACCAGTGAACTAGCTAAATATGCTGTGAGAAAAGATATTGGACAAACCAGCCGTATCCTCATAGTTGAAGACGAAGAATTAATTCGAGAAATACTAGTTGTCGCTTTAGAAGAAGAAGGGTATGATGTTATTACTGCTAATGATGGCCGAACTGCAATAGAGTATCTGAACAGTTGTGAAAATAATCCTGAAGAACTACCTCTGGACTTAGTGCTATTAGACTTGATGTTACCCCAAATTAATGGACTAGATGTTTGTCGTTTTTTGCGTCATCAAGGTAACTCAGTACCAATTTTAATGCTCAGTGCTAAAGGTAGTGAAACTGACCGCGTTTTAGGGTTAGAAGTAGGTGCTGACGACTACTTGACAAAACCATTTAGTATGCGGGAATTGGTCGCCCGGTGTAGATCTTTACTTCGTCGTCAGCGTTTAATTGCATCACAACACATTCCCGTTCTCAAATATAAGGATATAACCTTAAATACTCAGGAGTGTCGGGTAACAGTGCGCGGAGAAGAAGCAAATTTATCTCCCAAAGAGTTCCGGCTATTAGAATTATTTATGAACTATACCCGTCGAGTATGGTCACGGGAGCAATTGTTAGACCAAATATGGGGACTAGACTTTGTGGGGGACAGCAAAACCGTAGACGTGCATATCCGCTGGTTAAGGGAAAAATTGGAAGAAGATCCTAGTCATCCAGAATATATTATAACTGTTCGGGGTTTTGGTTACAGATTTGGGTAATTCATGAAGATAGTTGTTATTTTTGAGTAATAATACACCAACTAACAACTTCAATGTTTTTAATGGGCTTTTTCCTGGGTTTAGCTGTCGGCCTTGGTTTTTGGGTTTGGCAACAGGTTCATTTGAGTTTGTATTTAGAGCAATTACTACAACCTTTAAATTCTCATTCCCGTAAAATTACTAATATTAAACTGCTGTTGAGACCCCACTTACAGCGGGAAGTTTCCATGGTAAACAAACAGCAACAGAATTTGCAGCAATTATTATCCATGTATAAAGAATTGCTAGATTTTGCACCTTTGGGATATTTGCAAGTAGATGAAGAAAATCAACTACTGTGGTGCAATCAGCAAGCACAAAAAATATTATATCTCCAAAGATGGCAACCAGGACAGGTGCGTTTGCTGTTAGAATTAGTGAGATCCTACGAATTAGATCAATTAATTGAACAAACTCGTGATTGGCAAAAACCACAGGTGCAAGAATGGGTTTTTCATCCTCCTTGTGAAGATGCTAAGGTAGTGACAGAATTAAAGTCTCTGTTTTTGAGAGCTTCTAGCTTACCTTTACCAATGGGACAAGTGGGGGTATTTTTGGAAAATTGTCAGCCTGTGCTAGACTTGAAGCAAGAACGCGATCGCTCTTTTTCCGATTTAGCTCATGAACTGCGAACCCCCCTAACTGCAATTCGTCTGGTGGTGGAAACTCTACAAACCCGTTTAGAACCACCTTTAGATCGTTGGGTTAATAAGCTGATGCAAGAAGTTGACCGACTGATTAATTTGGTGCAAAGTTGGTTAGAGTTGACGCAAATGGAAAATAATCCCACCATGCAGTTAGACTTAGAAATAGTGGAAATGCGATCGCTCATCATCTTAGCATGGGAAACCCTAGAACCAATTGCCCAACGTCAGTCTTTAAGTATTAACTATACTGGACTAGAAAACATCTACATTCAGGCAGATAAATCCCGACTTTATCAAGTATTTGTCAATTTGCTAGATAATAGCATTAAATATAGTCCCAGTCAAGCAACTATTGACATTGAAACCAAAATAATTTCTACTGATAAAGGCCAGATGTTAGAAATCAATATTATTGACTCTGGTATTGGCTTTAGTGTTACGGACTTACCCTATGTATTTGAACGGTTTTACCGAGGGGATAAAGCTCGTTACCGTTTACCAATCAATGAAGTCAACTCAACCACAGGAATTGCCGGTAGTGGTCTAGGTTTGGCCATTGTCCAGCAAATAGTCATTGCTCATGGTGGTATCATTAAAGCCATGAACCATCCAGAAACAGGTGGTGCTTGGATGCAGCTTCAATTTTCTCACATTATGACAAATTTGCCTAGTTGAGACTATAGTTAAAAACATATACACTTTTAATATAACCAATCTAATCAGTGTGAAAACTGTATTTGATAGTCAGACTCACGAAATACCGCCAATAGAACGCTCCATTAGGCGTTTAGAACGGGATCTATTACGCATGGGTGCTTTAGTTGAACAATCATTTCGGCTAAGTCACCAGGCGCTATTTGCCCGCGACCTAATAGCAGCAGAGCAAATACCCCGATTAGATAAGAAAATTGATCGCTTTTATAGACAAATAGAATCAGACTGCACAACTATTATTATCCGTCAAGCACCCACAGAAAAATATTTGCGGTACTTGAGTGCTTTCATGCAACTAGTTCGTGATTTAGAACGTATAGGAGATCATGCAGAGGATTTAGCGAAAATTGCCATTAAACTCTTTCCCTATCCTGAACATAGTTCTTTACCAGAAATTGCAATTATGTCTCAACACGCCCAAGCCATGTTAGGAGCTTGTTTAGTTGCCTTAGGAGACTTAGACGAAACCAGTGGACAAAGAATGAAACAGTTAGATGATGCAGTAGATAATGCTTATGAGCATCTTTATCAAACCTTTGCCCACCAGGAGAACTTACCGGGAATAATTGAGCCAATTCTACTGTTAACCTTAGCAATTTCTTGTTTAGAGCGGATGGCAGACCACGCAACTAATATTGCTCAACGAGTCACATATATTGTTACTGGTCAGCGATCATAAAAGATCGAGTCCGAAAATTATACACCATAAACGATGTATAATCCCAAATTTGGAGAAGAATAAATAAAAAATCATTTTGTATAAAAAATTTAATATTTTAGTTGCCTAAATTGCCATTAATGATATAGAATAACCATAGAACATTTATGTATCAAGTTCCATTGGGACTTGACCATAATCTGGATTCCTTTAGGTGTGAGAGAGATTGAAATTTATGAAAAAAGCTTTTTGGAACATCCTCAAAGTCAGCCCTGCTGCTGCTTTGATCTTATTGGCTGGTAATAGTGCCTTTGCTGGTGAAGTTAACGGAAATGTCACAAGCGTTGCTGAGTTATCTCAAGAGTCTAACAGCTTGGGTCAGGTGACATCCGTTTCTCAGTTTTCCGACGTACAGCCCTCAGATTGGGCGTTTAAAGCTTTACAGAATTTAGTAGAACGCTATCGTTGCGTAGCTGGTTCTCCTAACGGTACTTTCCGTGGTAATCGCACCTTAACTCGTTTTGAGTTTGCGGCGGCTTTAAATGCTTGTTTAGACAGCATTAATGAAATTCTTGCTACTGCTACTGCTGAGATGGTGACCAAGCAAGATTTAGGTACTTTACAGCGTTTGCAAGAAGAATATTCCTCTGAACTAGCAACTATTCGCGGTCAAGTAGACGCTTTAGAAGCTCGTACTGGTGAATTAGAAGCTAATCAATTCTCCACTACCACCAAACTGTCTGGAGAAGCCATTTTCAGCGGTTCCCAGGTTTTTGGGAAGCCAGTTGGCTCAACAACAGACATAAATTCCACCACAACTTTGTCTGACCGGGTGCGGTTGAGCTTAAACAGCAGTTTCACTGGTAAAGATCAATTGCAAACTCGTTTGCAAGGTCGGAATATTGTCAGTAATAAAGGTATCACTGGTACCGACATGACCCGTTTAGGTTATGATGGCAGCGAAGGTAATGCCATAAGCATTGACAAACTCAACTACGCTTTTAATTTGAGCGACAAAGTTCGCGTCAAAATTGATGCTACTGGTGGTGAGTTAAACGAGAACGTCAATGTTTTCAACCCCGACTTTAGAAGCAGTGGTACAGGTGCTTTATCTCGCTACGGACGTTTCAGCCCTATTTATCGTCAAGCTGGTGACGGTGCCGGTATCACTGTTAACGTTACTCCTAACGATAAATTGGAATTGAGTGCGGCTTATTTTGCCACAGGTAGAGATAGTGCTGCTAATCCTGCTGCACGGCAAGGATTATTCGATGGTAATAACACCCTCTTTGGTCAATTAGCTTTCAAACCCAATAAAGCCATCAACGTTGGTCTAGCCTACGCTCATACTTATCAGGGTAGCAGTGCCCGTTCACTATTCGGAGATACGGGTAGTGCTGTTGCTAATGCTACTGGTCGTGCTGGTACTGAATCTAACAACTATGGTCTACAAGTTAGCTTGCAACCTAGCTCTAAGATTACATTAGGTGGTTGGGCAGGTTATACCACAGCTAGTACCTTAGTGGGCACTCCAACTAGCGCGGAAATGTTCTATTGGGCTACTACCTTGGGTGTTAAAGACTTCTTAAAAGAAGGTAATACCTTGGGTTTCGTCTTCGGTCAACCTCCTAAAGTCACTAGTGCTAAAGTGGGTACGGTATCATCATCTCCTGAAAGCAGCACTTCTTATCATATAGAAGGTCTGTACAAGATTAAGCTTTCTGACAATATCTTGATTACTCCTGGTGCGTTGTTAATTATAAATCCTGAGAATAATGACAAGAACGGTAAAGAATTGGTTGGGACTTTGCGTACTACCTTCACTTTCTAGAATCAACTGAGATTAGTAGTTGGGATTTAGCGAGTTTAGTCGCATGGTTAGGGGTTTAGCAGTGCTAAACCCCTACACTTATTTGTGAAATATCTCTCGTTCCCATACTCTGTATGGGAATGAATTCTATAAGGCTCTGCCTTTAATAATACAATTAGGCAGAGCCTACATCATGGCATTCCCAGTCAGAGACTGGGAACGAGATAACCTCTTAGCTTTACGCAAAATATAATTCATATTAAATTAAGAATAAAAAAGAGACTAATGAATTCAATAGCATCTATCTTAACTTCTATTCTCAGCGCCGAAAATGCTGTTATCTCCTGGGAAAATCTCACCCCTACCCAAAAACAGAATCTACAACGGAGTATACACCCCAAAAGCCACCCCAGTTGCGTCGTTTATCCCCATAGCCAAGCGGAATTAGCCGCAGTTATCACCACCGCCAATAGTCATCAATGGCGCGTTCTGACCTGGGGTAGCGGGAGTAAAATCAATTGGGGTGGTTTAGCTGAAAATATTGATATTATTGTCAGTACCGAACACATTAACCAACTCATAGAACACGCTGTGGGAGATTTAACGGTTACGGTGGAAGCAGGGATGAAATTTGCCCAGATTCAGGAGATTTTAGCCAAGTCTGGACAAACTTTAGCTTTAGACCCCGCAGCACCGGAATTAGCTACTATTGGGGGTATCGTGGCTACTGCTGATACAGGTTCTTTGCGTCAACGTTATGGCGGTGTGCGTGACCAACTTTTAGGTATAACTTTTATCCGCGCAGATGGAGAAATCGCTAAAGCTGGAGGACGAGTTGTCAAAAATGTGGCTGGTTATGATTTAATGAAGTTATTTACTGGCGCTTACGGTACATTAGGAATTATTAGCCAGGTCACTTTTCGAGTTTATCCTATTCCTGAAAGTTCGGGAACGGTGATATTAACTGGTAAACCTGAAGCCATATCTCAAGCAGCGAGAACTTTACACGGTTCGGAATTAACACCAACTCAAGCTGATTTATTATCAAATAAGTTGCTTACTAATTTAGATTTGGGTACAGGAATAGGCTTAATTGCCCGTTTTCAAAGTATTAGTGAAAGTGTTCAAGAACAATCAAAACGACTTTTGTTAATTGGTGAAAAGTTGGGTTTACAGGGGGTAATTTATTCGGGAAATCAGGAAATTGATTTATGGCAACAGTTACCAAAACAAATATATGATCATCTCACAGAATCTACTATTACTTGTAAAATAGGCGTATTACCAACTGCTGCGGTGGAAATTTTAAATTACATGGAAGTTGGTCTAATTCATATTAGTAGTGGTTTGGGTTTGGTGCGCTTGGAAAAGGAAGAACAGATTTTACCTTTGCGGAGTTTATGTCAAGCAAATTCTGGTTTTTTAAGTGTTTTATCTGCACCTGTTGAGTTTAAGAAAAGGTTTGATGTTTGGGGTTATAATGGTAATGCTTTGGCGGTAATGCGAGGTATTAAGGAACAGTTTGATGGTAATTTTATTTTAAGTCCTGGTCGCTTTGTGGGTGGGATTTAAGATTTCAGCATAACGAACCGCAGAGGCACAGAGGTCACAGAGGTTATGAGGGGAGAAATATAAATGCAAGTTTCGGAAGGTTTGGTGAGTAATACTGCTGGTATTAAGAATTTACAGGGTTTTGATGGCAATTGTCCACCTGATCCTAGGTTAATTGATAGTTGTGTTCATTGTGGTTTTTGTCTGGCTACTTGTCCTAGTTATCGGGTATTAGGAAAGGAAATGGATTCTCCTAGAGGACGTATCTATTTAATGGATGCTATTAATGAGGGGGAAATTGCTTTAAATACTGCTACTGTTGAACATTTTGATTCTTGTTTGGGTTGTCTGGCTTGTGTCTCTACTTGTCCTTCTGGTGTTCAGTATGATAAGTTGATTTCGGCTACTAGACATCAGGTGGAAAGAAATTATAATCGCAGTTTACCTGATAAGTTGGTTCGACAATTAATTTTTTCTCTGTTTCCTAATCCTGATCTTTTAAGAATTTTACTTTTTCCTTTATTAGTTTATCAAAAGTTGGGGATTTCTAAGTTATTACAAGCAACTGGGGTAATTAAGGCTATATCCCCCCGGTTAGCTGCTATGGAATCTATTTTACCGGAAATTACTCTTAAGTCTTTTCAAGATAATTTACCTGATATTATCCCAGCGAAGGGTGAAAAAAGATATCGGGTTGGTGTTATTCTAGGATGTGTACAAAGGCTGTTTTTCTCTGGTGTCAATGAAGCGACTGTTAGGGTTTTAACTGCTAATGGTTGTGAGGTGGTAATTCCTAAGTCTCAAGGTTGTTGTGCGGCTCTTCCTGAACACCAAGGACAAACGGAACAAGCGAAAACTTTAGCAAGACAAATGATTGATAGTTTTGCTGATACTCATGTAGATTTTGTGATTATCAATGCTGCTGGTTGTGGTCATACTTTGAAAGAATATGGTCATATTTTGGCAGATGATCCAGAATATGCACAAAAAGCAAAAGTATTTGCTGCAAAAGTTAAAGATTCACAGGAGTTTTTAGCTAATGTGGGTTTAACTGCTAAACTTTCACCTTTAACTGACAAAAATCTGACTTTAGTTTATCAAGATGCTTGTCATTTATTACATGGTCAAAAAATTAGTGTCCAACCTCGTCAACTGTTAAAACAAATTCCAGGAGTAACTTTAAAAGAACCCATAGACGCGGCTTTATGTTGTGGTAGTGCGGGTGTTTATAATATGTTACAACCGGAAGTTGCGGAAGAATTAGGGAAACAAAAAGCTGAGAATTTATTAAATACTGGCGCTGATTTAATTGCTTCTCCTAACCCTGGTTGTAGTTTACAAATTAGTAAATATTTACAAGGTAAAACTATTTCTGTGATGCACCCTATGGAATTATTAGATTATGCTATTCGGGGTGAGAAATTGGAGATTTAGCATATAATTTATTAAGGAATGCAAATTTAATTTAATAACCTGCAATTCTGATCTAACATGGAATGGTGCGTTACGCTTTGCTCTAGCAAAATTATGCCCGCAAGGGCTATAAACACTCTACTTTTACAATTTATTTGATTCACATTCCTAAGTAGGAGTTGCTAATAGCATGGCGTAAGCCATAAAATAAATTGCAATCTGATTATATAACTGATGTATACGTTGCTCATGGTTCACAATGGTGCTGAGTAATTTACCAACCCTACAATTACTCAAATGCTTTGGTTGATTTCATTAATAATTTAGAAAAATAGGAATTAAACAAATGTCAATACCGGAAAATTAGAGGTAGGAAAGGTTTCCTTTAATTCCGAACAATTATTTCAGCCTAACAATCATAAAACAATATCTTTTTATGAAAATGAAGACGAATTTTCTGATAATTTAGGTGAATTCCTGGAAAATCCACCTGCTATTAGAACTTTATTTCCTATGTTTAAAATCAGAAATTATAAAGTCACCCTAGCAAATGCTAACCCTCAAATATATAGCCAAAATGCGGATACCGTTGAATCTATATTTATTTGAAGTTTATTTAGTAAAGCAGTTGCATCGCATTTCTAGTGTAGAGTTAGGAGCGATACATTCGGTGCGCTTCATTGTTCCTGATCATTCAAGACTAACAACTACAGCTTGACCTTTTACTAAAGTAGATAAAATATCTACAATCTTGGGAACTAAAGGTTTCAAATCAATTAGTCTATTAGAAGATGCTTGTAAAACAACTACAGCAATATTAAACTGAGACAAATTTTGCTGAAAAGATAAATTTCTATCAACCGTAATAAAAACATCAAATTCTTGTTCTACTAAAGCCAGTAGTTTACCATTTTTAGTTCCTGCCCATCCCATTTGGGGAACTGTTTTGATTTTATAACCTACAAATTCCTTAGTTAACCTGCGGTCAATACACTCATCTAGAAGCAGTTTCATCCTAAGCTACCTTGTTAATCATTTGTTTTCCTGCTTCTTCTAAGAATGTAATGACTTGTTCTCTAGTGACAGTGGGAAAACCATCTAAAAAATCATCTATTGAATCTCCTGCTGTTAAATAATCTAAGAGTGTTTGTATAGGAACTCTTGTTCCTGTAAAAACAGGAGTACCACTCATAATTTCAGAGGAGACACTTATAACTGAAGGATGATTAGACATTGTAATTGTATTTGATATTTTCAAGTTATATTCCTAGTTTAGCTATAAAAAAGAAGTCGGGGATCTTATTTATCGTTCCCAAATTAAATTCATGGCCTTTTTTATGATCTCTTCTTGTTGGACTAATTTGTTTAATTCTTCTGCTTCATATTGTCCCTCAAAAGCTTCAATTGCTGCTTTTTCTAATGCTAAATCATAAGCGTCTTCTAGAGTTGCTGCTAATTCTGTTTCACTCATATAAGTTCCTTTTGCTTTTTCACGAGAATTACTGCGTTGAATTTGCTTGACAGAATTGCGAATAGAAAGATTCCAAGACCTAGTGGTACGATTTTCAGCAGTTTGTTTAATTAAGTGTAGAAGTAAAATGATGCCATAGCTAAATATTTTATTCAGTTTGTCAGATTTGCTCATTTCTTCTAATTCTTCAACAATTAACAAGGCTTCTGTGATATTACCTTGGTGTAGAAGTTCTTTGAGGGTAAGTAGTTCTTCCATGGGCTTGATTTTCCTAATTTTTTATCGCTAAGGTTAATCCGTCTGCTATGGGAACTAAACTTATGGTAATTCGGGAATCTTCGTGTAATTTGCGGTTAAAAGCCCGAATTTTATTAGTTTGATTATCCTCTATTTCTCTATCTGCAACTTTACCTGACCACAGCACGTTATCTATGGCAATTAGTCCACCAGTGCGAATTAATTTAAGACACTGCTCATAATAATTCTCATAGTTACCTTTGTCAGCATCAATAAACGCAAAATCAAATGTCCCCCCTTCTCCTGCTGTCAATAAATGATCTAATGTTTCTAAAGCTGGGGCAATATGTAAATCAATTTTAGCAGATACCCCCGCTACTTGCCAATAATGACGGGCTATGCTTGTATACTCTTCACTAACATCACAAGCGACGATTTTTCCATCTGTGGGTAAGGCCAAAGCCACGACCAAGGAACTATAGCCAGTAAATACACCTATATCAAGAGTCTTTTTCGCTCCTAAAAGTTTAATTAACAAAGCCATAAATTGTCCCTGTTCAGGTGATATTTGCATTCGGGACATTGGCATTTGAGCGGTTTTTTGACGCAATTGGGTTAAAATTTCCGCTTCTCGTAGGGAAACTGAAAGTAAATAATCATACAAGTTTTGTTCTAAGCCTAGTGTTTGTTTTGACATTACTTTATATTTATTAAATATTTTATGATAGTTCTTCCTTATCAATCCTATCATAACAAATTTAAAATCAAATGTCAACCCCTAAATTCTCTTTTAAAGCGGAATTTTTTCAAATTACAATTTTTAGTCCTGACGCAAAGGAGGAAAGGAATATAAATGTAAGGGTGTGCTAAAATATGTGAAAAATGCTGTAGTTTTAGGATTATGACGGGATTTGAACCTTTTTTAACGTCTGCGGTTAGCGGTGTCGCTGTTCCTATTTTCCAGTCTCTTTGGGGAAGTGGTGGTAAAGTTCTGGGAATGTTTGGTAAGAGTCTGGATAAAAATACTAAACAACTCATTTTTAATGTTTCTAAGAAATATGAACAGAACTATGAAAAAAGACACGGTACTCTCAAGGTTTTGGGAATGCGTGAAGAGGTAAAATTGGAATCTGTGTATACAGCAGTGCAGTTTTTAAATGATGATGCTATTGGTGATTTTCTATCTATTCAAGATTTAGAAAAAGTATATCGTCAAGGAAATGCTCGCAAGTTTAATTCTCAAGATTCTCAAAAACAACTTGGAATTGAAGTTGCAAATAAAAAACAATATTTGATGGTTTTGGGTGGACCAGGTGCAGGAAAATCTACTTTTTTACGGAAAATGGGACTGGAAGCACTCAAAGTTAAAAAAGGAGGATTTAAACATAGTTGTATTCCGGTTTTCATTGAATTAAAAAGGTTTACGTCAAGTGAAATTAATATTGAAAAATTTATTATTGAAGAATTTCGGATTTGTAACTTTCCAGATCCAGAAAAGTTTACAGCTAAAGCTTTAGAAAAAGGTAAATTATTAATTTTGTTAGATGGTTTAGATGAAGTTCCCAGTCAAAACTTAAATGAGACTATTAATCAAATTCAGAACTTTGTTGATAAGTATGATCAAAATCGGTTTATAGCTTCCTGTCGCACTGCGGCTTATAGGGGTAATTTCCGGCGGTTTAGTGATGTGGCCATGGCTGATTTTGATGATGAGCAAATTCAGCAATTTATTAATAATTGGTTTCAGAAAGAAGAGGATAAACAAGCAAAAACAGATGATAAATGTTGGGAATTATTGCAAAAACCAGAAAATCAAGCTGCAAAAGAATTAGCACATACACCTTTATTACTGACTTTTCTTTGCTTGGTATATGACCGTTCTCAGAATTTCCCTAATAATCGCAGTGTGTTATATAAAAACGCCTTACGAATATTATTAGAAGAATGGGCGGCTGAAAAGCGAATTTTGCGAGATGAAATTTATCAAGGACTGCATACAGAATTAGAGGAGGTATTACTTTCAAAAATTGCTTATACTGGGTTTGCATCTAATCGGCTGTTTTTCTCACAATCGGAAATTGTTGACCAAATAAAAACCTTTCTAGCAGGTAATTTGAATGCACCACAACATTTAAATGGTGAAGCAGTTTTAAATGCAATTGCAATTCAACAAGGAATTTTAGTCGAACGTGCTAGAGATGTTTTTTCTTTTTCTCATTTGACTCTACAGGAATATTTAACAGCCCAATATATTTATGATAATCGCCTAGTTGAAAAATTAGTGACTGAACATCTGACAGATAAACGTTGGAAAGAGGTATTTTTATTAGTTGCGGGAGTTATGCGGGGTGGTGCGGATGATTTATTGTTATTAATGGAAAAGGAAGTACAAAAATATATCAATACTCCAAAATTACAGGCTTTATTAAATTGGGCGGAAAATGTCACAGTAGGATCTCCAGGTAATTATAAACCAGTTGGGAAACGTGCAGTTGCGATCGCCAACGCCCTCGCCAACG
>Ga0082207_1000436_pt1 | contig 23862 bp, 17 predicted proteins | sample LakMenEpi10Aug09_FD_71540 | JGI IMG/M metagenome (GOLD analysis project Ga0082207, IMG submission 71540)
GTTCGAAGACGCGGTTGCCGACGCTAGCGACCTGAAGCTTGGGGCTGTAGTCGTTGGCGTTGAGGAAAATGCGAGCGACCGATTGGGTCGGTTTTTTGCCATCGACCGCGGAGGCTTCGTAAGCGGCTTGCCAATCCGGATCGGCCCCGAAAGCGGCCCAAGCTGCATCGCAGGTTTTGCGGTCCGCATGGCGAACCAATGTCACGACGCGAGCATCCGACGGGTCGTTGGGGACCCAAGCCCCGACGAGTTCGATCTTGTGCTTGACCAGGAACTTCGTCCCGGTGTTTTCCATGAGTTTGAGCAAGTCGGCTTGCCGGCCTGGTTCGGGAGTGTAGACCCGCAACTCATAGAGTGAATCCTGTGCCATTGCCGTCTGGGAGGTCATCGCGCCACTGAGCATCGTCAGTCCTATCAACCAAGTGAGAAGTGATTTCATAGGGTAATCCTTTGGGGTTCTTGAGAACTTCGAATGGTTACTTCGAATGGTTACTATCGGACAGGTTTCGTCGTACAATCAGACGACGGCGGTCGATTCGACCGGTCGGTATTGTACTTCGTTTTGGCCCTTGTGGGGCTTCGATGGTCCTCTCTTTATCCAGTACAGTTTTGTCATGATTCGCAGTTTCAAAATGCGTTGGTTCCTCGGGCTGGCAGTGGTCTTGGCTCCGTTTTCCCAAGCGGCCGATCCTGTCGAATTCATTTCGGTGTTCCCTTCGGAGGACCAAGTGCCAGCGCTTCAGGTGCCAGCGCTTCAGGGGGCCAATTGGGGCAACGGCCGGCGTTTGTTTTTGAACCCGGAAACTGGCTGCGTGAAGTGCCATAGCGCCCCGGATTCTTCTGCTCGGCGGGATGATGCAACGAATCTTGGAGATATCCCCAAGACCATTGCGGTGTTTCATCCTGAGTTCAGCGGCGATTCGATCCCGCTCAAAGAGGAGCAAGTCCTGGACCTTATGGCGTACTTGATGAAGCCACCACCATCAATGCCTTTGTCCGGCCCGATCGCCGCGCCGAGTCTTCGGACGGCCAGTCAGGTGGCCGAAGTTTTATCAGGGAGCAAGCCGTTGCCCGAGACGCTTCGCAGGATGCGTGTGGTGTTGGTCGCCGGTCCGAAAGACCATGGACCCTCCGAGCATGATTACCCTGCTTGGTTGATGCAGTGGGGTCAGTTGCTCACTGCGGCCGAGTCGCTCGATGTCGAGGTGGCTTGGGAGTTCCCTGTGGATCAGCAATTAGCGACAGCGGATGTGTTGGTGTTCTTTCAGAAGGGGAGTTGGGACCCGATTCGCGCTCGGGCGATGGATCGGTATTTCGGTCGAGGGGGAGGCGCGATCTATCTGCATTGGGCGGTCAACGGTTCGGACCGGGTCGAAGATTTTTCGAAGCGGATCGGCTTGGCATCATGGGGAGGCAAGATCAAGTATCGGCATGGACCTTTGGAGTTAAAGATCACCGATACGGCGCATCCGATCATGCGCAACGTACCGACGTTGGATTTGCTTGACGAGAGTTACTGGCTCTTAACGGGTGATACCAAGAAGATCGGTTTGTTAGCGACCAGTCAGGAGGATGGTCTGGCCACTCCGCAGTTATGGACGTATGAGCCTGGGCAGGGTCGCGTTTTTGTGAGCATACCAGGGCACTACAGTTGGACGTTTGACGATCCGATTTTCCGGACGGTGATCCTTCGCGCGATGGCATGGACTGCGCGAGAGCCCATCGACCGGTTCAACGAGTTGGTCCCATTAGGGGCCCGGATGAAGCCTTGAGGTGTCTGTCGGTGATACCCAGGTTTCGAACGGATAAGAAGAATTGGAAACACAGAGGCACGGAGAACACGGAGGGTAGGCAGACGAGGAAGTTCTGTGCCCTCTGCGTCTCTGTGTTTCAAAATGTCTTTTGAGGAGTTGGTCCGATTAGGGGACCCGGATGAAACGTTGAGTCGTCTGACGGTGATACCCAGAGTTCGAACGGAGAAGAAGAATTGGAAACACAGAGGCACGGAGAACACGGAGGGGAGGCAGACGGAGGGTAGGCAGACCGAGGAGCTCTGTGCCCTCTGCGTCTCTGTGTTTCAAAATGGCTGTTGACCGTCGGCTTACGCACGACGGCAAATAAGTGCCGCCCACCGGGCTGAAGAGGGAGGGCTGGGGCTATTAATGGCTGGCCGTCTTGCCTACCACCGTCGTCCAACGACGCACTCGCCAGGAACGGATCAACCCGTGTCTCACATAAGGGTCTCTCGCTATGAATTCCTCGATCACCTTGGGATCCTCGACTCGAAATAGCAGGATCGCTTGGTCTGTCGGTTCGGCAAGCGCTCCGCCTAACTCTAGCTCTCCGCGATCGGCATACTCCTGAGCCAATCTCAGATGCTCATCCCTGTAAGGTTGCCGACGCTCAACATAGTTGTCGACAACCTCATAAATCAACAAATAGTGCATAGGATTTCTCAGCAATCGAATTCCTCTGACTCTACTTCTTGAAGTCCCCGGCGCGGATGATCACGAGCCTCTTCGGGTCGATGTACTTCTTGAAGGCCTTCTGCACGTCGGCTACGGTCAAATTCGCGATTTGCTTTTCCTCTTCGGCGACATAAGCCATCGTGCGCCCAAGGTCCAGATTCGATGCCAACTGGCCCGCGATGGCCGCGTCGGACGCTCGCCCAATCTTGCGCGATTCCAAGTAGGCTTTCTTCGCATCGACCAACTCGGCTTCCGTCGGACCCAATTCAATGAACCGATTGAGCTCCTCCATCGCCGCTTTCTCCACCGCATCGATGTTGCCCGGATTGGTGATCGCGTTGATGGTGAATCGAGCATCGTCGCCCCGTGAGGGTATCGATAGCGATGAGGTCACCCCATACGAAAGACCCTCCTTCTGCCGAATCCGATCCCCAAGACGACTCGACAAGGTCCCTCCCCCAAGGATGAAATTGCCGATCTCCAACGGAATGTCGTCCTTGGAATCCTCGTTCATCGAAAACGATAGACCTGTCAAAAAGACTGCATTGGCCTTGTCCGGCGTGAGGATATCTCCCTTGCTCCCCTCGAGCCCCTTCTTGGAGGTCCGCTCGATCCGCTCGAACTTTGTGGATGTCTCCCAATCCTTCAACGCCTCTCGGATCTCCTTGATGGCTACCTCGGGCTCAAAGTCCCCCACAATGGCGACCTCACCGATCCCCGAGGACAACTGATCCTTGTAGACCGAAACAATACGATCGAGCGAAAGGGTCTTCATCTCCTCGACGGTCTCATCGACCGTGCGAGCGTAGCGGACGTCACCCTTCTCGTAGTCGGACAACGCTCGGGAAAGCTGCGTGTTGGCCAACATGCCCGGGTCGGTGGTCATCTGCGACATCATCGCGATCGATTGGGCTCGGAGTTGCTCGAACTCTTCCTCGGAGAAGGCTGGGTTGCGAAGCACCTCAGCCATCATCTTGATCCCATCGCCGATCGATTCCTTCTTGGCCTGGAGACTCAACGAGAGCGAGCCTGCACCCCCTCCGCCACCTCCACGTCCGCCACGTCGGCCACCACCCATCCCGCCTCCGGCTCCAAGCCGCACTCCGAGTTCATCGAGCTTCTGACGCAACGCTTGGCGGTCGTAGTTCTTGGTCCCTGCCATGAGCATCGATGGGAGCATGCCCGCAGCGGTCGAAAGATTCATCAAAGAGTTTTCGTTCCCGTATCGGAGCGTCAGGGTCATGTTGACGGTGTCCCCGCGATTCTTCTTGGGCAACATCGCGACCTTGATCCCGTCGACGTCGACAACGGTCGTCCTCGCATCGATGTTTTCAGGGGTTGGATCGAATTCCTCTCCCGACTCGATGGCCGCACCGCCCTTGTAGTCTTTGACCATCTCGGCGATCGATTCGACGGCAGGTACGCTCAATCGTTGAGGTTGGTCGACCGGAATGAACCGACCGATCGTGCGGTTGTGGGTTTTGAAATAGGTGCCGGCAACGCGATTGACTTCCTCGGCCGTTACGGCTGCGATTCGATCCCGCTGGAGGAACCACAATCGCCAATCCCCAAGCGCCGAGGCAGAGCTGAGCGTCTGCATGATCGAGGCTGCATTGGTCACGGTGTTCTCATACCCTCGCTTGGCTCGGACCTTGGCTCGCTCGACTTCCTCGGCCGTAAAGGGCTTCGAGTCCATCTGCTCGACGATGTCCAAGAGTACTTTTTCGGTCTCCTCGAGTTTGCCTTCCGCCGGTTGGGCTGAAAACATAAAGAGCCCTGGGTCGTGGGAGCTATCGGCAAAGGCGCTTGCGCTCGTGGCGATTCCCGATTCGACAAGGTTCTTATCGAGTCGTCCGATCTTGTCCTCGGTGAGGATGCTCGCAAGGATCGAAAGGGGAGCCCAATCCGGATGCGAAGCCGCAGGCATGTGGTAGGCCGACATCAAGGATCCGATTTTTCCCACGCGGCGCAAGATCACCGTTCGCTCGCCGTCTTGGGCGGGCTCCTCGGTGTACGTCGCATTGAGTTTCCGAGTCGGTTTGGGGATCGATCCGAGATGCTTCGTCGCCAATTCGATCGCTTTGGAGGTCTCGAACTTGCCGGTGACGATCAACACGACGTTGTCGGGTTGGTAGAAGCGTCGGTAGAAGTCTTGCAGGTTCTCGATCGGCACGCGTTCGATGTCGGATCGATTGCCGATGGTCGACTTGCCGTAGTTGTGCCATTCATAAGCGACGGCTTGGACGCGTTGGGCCAAGACGCGTTGCGGACTGTTCTCGCCGTTTTCGAACTCGTTGCGTACGACGGTAAACTCCGACATCAGGTCTTCGCGCTTGATGAAGCTGTTGACGAGCCGATCGCACTCAAGGTGGATCGCAAAATCGAGATTTTCGTCGGTTGCAGGAAGGGTCTCGAAGTAGTTCGTGCGGTCGACATTGGTCGTCCCGTTGAAGCTCGCTCCATGATCCCGGAGAGCTTTGGGGACGTCTGGAAATGTAGGAGTCCCCTTGAAGACTAAGTGCTCGAGCAGGTGGGCCATACCAGCCTCCCCGTAGCCTTCATGGCGTGATCCGACCAAGACGGTCATGTTGACGCTGATCGTCGGCCTCGATGCGTCTGGGAAAAGCAGCAACCTGGCTCCGTTGTCGAAACGGTATTCACTGACCCCTTCGACCGTCGTCACCAGACTCGGTGGTGCTGCCTGCAGGGCCGATACGCCGACCCATTCGGTCGATAACAAGCCCAAAGTCAGCATATTCACAGGCATCGAGCCCGAGAGCAAGCCCATGAGGAACATCGAGGAGAGTCGCTTACGCATTGAGAGTATCCTTGGAATGAAAAAACGATCGTTAAAAAGAAGTTCGAAAAGTCTTGGGAGAGGCCACCCAGGCGTGGTAGGAAATCGTAGTCTCAAATCCCCACTTTTGATAGACACGCATGGCTGGTTCATTGCGACAATCGACGGCCAAAGCGACCTTGGTGCATCGCTCGGCGGCCATCCAATCCAGAGCGAATCGCATCAAGGCTCGACTGTGGCCTTGGGCCCGAAACTCTGGGATCAAACCCAGATAGTTGATCTCGCCGACCGGGAAATGGTTCCTGGCCAGGATCAAGCAGCCGGCCAGAACCCCACGGCACCAAATCGCATACCAGCCTTCGACCCCCGGAGTGCAATGGGATCGGTACCCCTCGAGCGCTTTGCGTGTCGATCTCAAGTCGGCCAACTCGGGAACATCCGATGTCTCTTGGTAGGTCGCCTCAAGGAGCGCAACCCAGGTCTCGTAGGGGAGGCTCTCATAAGTTTCGATCCGCAGTCGTTCCTCTCCCAACAAGTCCTGCTCGTGCTCGTACTCGTACTCGATGGATCCCGATTCCGATTCCGATTCCGATTGCGATACCAACCGCTCCATTCGGATCAAGCGTGTGATGTAGGTCATCCCGGCCTGCGAGCAAAGCGTGTGGAGATCCGGGCGTCGATCGGGGAACTCCGATACGATTGGAACAAGGGTCTGGTAGAGTTCGGCCCCTTGCTCGAACGACTTGTGGATGAGTTGGTGCAAGCAGATCGCTTGGATCTCGCTTTGGTTGGCCCGCGAGGGGATCACCAAGGTGTTTGTCGGATCGCTATCGAGGTTCGATACCGGGTGGGGGAGGATACCTCCGTGGATAGCCAAGTCGCCTGCGGCCAAGACGCCGTAGCCGGCGGTCGCTTCGCTTGGGGATTGGACTTGGCTGCGAAACACCGGGTTTTCGCGTTGGGTCTCTTGGGCGATGTGTTGGATCCAAGTCCATTCGCTCAGGGCCCGCGCAAGGCTCAACGGTCGGGAGTACCAATCCCACCAACGGCTCAGTTCCGAGAAGGACTCCGGGACTGCTTCTGATGATGATTCCGAGGAGATTGTGGTCATCTCAACCGAGAATCTCCTGGATCACTCGGGCGCCTTCGACTCCGGTGAGCTTGAAGTCCAAGCCTTGGAATTTATAAGTGAACGCGTCGTGTTGGATCCCTAGTTGCTCGAGCATCGTCGCGTGGAGATCATGGACGGTGCAAATGTTTTCGGTCGCGGCATATCCGAGTTCATCGGTACTGCCATGGACGATCCCCGGTCGAATCGAGCCACCGGCGAGCCACATCGACATCGATTTGTTGTGATGGTCTCGGCCGACCGGCCCTTTGTTGGCTTGGGACATCGGGGTCCTGCCGAATTCACCGCTCCATACGACGAGCGTTTCGTCCAAGAGACCCAATCGCTTGAGGTCTTTGATGAGCCCCGCGCTGGCTTGATCGACCTCCTTGGCCCGCAGGGGGAGTTCTTCTTTGAGCAAGCTGTGGTGGTCCCAGTCCCGATGGTAGAGTTGGATGAATCGGACTCCCCGCTGGGCCAGTCGGCGCGCTAGCAAGCAGTTGCTGGCAAACGTGCCATCGCCGGGCTTGCACCCATAGAGATCGAGGGTCTCTTGGGTCTCGTCGGTGGTGTCCATAAGATTGGGAATGCTGGTCTGCATTTCAAAGGCCAGTTCGTACTGGGCGATTCGCGTTTCAATCTCCGGGTCTTGCACTCGCAGGGCGTGCTCGCGGTTGAGCGCTTCGATCGCCGCGATGTCCCATGCCTGCTGCTGGGCTTGGACACCCGGTGGATTGTTCAAATACAAAACCGCTTCGCCCTGGCTGCGCAGTTGCACTCCTTGGAAGCGACTCGGCAGGAACCCGCTGCTCCATTGGCGGGCAGCGATCGGTTGGGGCGAACGCCCCTTTCCGGTCGAGACCAACACCACAAAACCGGGCAAGTTCTGGGTCATGGAGCCTAGCCCATACTGGATCCAAGCTCCCATGCTCGGGCGGCCAGCGATCTGCGATCCGGTATTCATGAACATGTGGGCCGGGTCGTGATTGATCGCATCGGTCGTCATGGATCGAACCAAGCAAATCTCGTCGGCGATCGAACCGATGTGGGGCAACAGTGTGCTGATCTCGGTCCCCTGACTCCCGACCTTTTGGAACGGAAACATGGGCCCCAAGCACTGGAGCTTCTGACCCTGCAACTGTGCAAGCTGCTGGCCGGCGGTGAAGCTCTCGGGCATGGGCTGGCCGTGCAATTCGGCAAGCTTGGGTTTCGGATCGAAGAGTTCCAGATGGGACGGCCCGCCGGCCATCGTCAGCCAGATGACCCTCTTGACCCGCTGACGAGGCGGGGTAGGTGCGGCAATCTGGGTTCCGGCAATCTGGGACAGACCCAGCGCTCGGTCTTGCTGCACGAGGCTCGATAGAGCGGCGGCTCCCAGGGTGCTCATTCGGAGCATCCGTCTGCGGCAAAGATGATTCTTCAAGAGGTGTGCGGGGTTCATCAGGGGCTCTGGGTTCATCGAAGGAATCTCTCAGTTTCGCGTGATGGTTTCGTGCAGGTTCAGCAGGACCCGGGCCGGGTGGGTCCAAGCGGCCCACTCGGTCGGATCGATGGATTGGCCCGGCTGAAACAAGCCGGTCTGTCCGAGTTGCAAGGCCGATTCGGGATTGGCTCGGTAGTTGACGCGCTGTTTGTCGAGCAACTCCAGCAGTGCGTTCTGTTCGCTGCGGCTCGGTTGTCGGCACAGGACCTGAGTGAACATCCACTCGATTCGCTCCGGATCGGTCAGAGCCGATCGGTTGGTAAGGGTCCGATGCGCCAGCCCGCGTGCGGCTTCGACATAGGTCGGATCGTTGAGCAGCACCAGGGCTTGTTGGGGTAGGTTCGAGCGGTTTCGTTCGGCGCAGCATTCCTCGCGAGAAGGGGCATCGAAGGCCATGAGGCTCGGGTGCAGGAATGTCCTTTGCCACCAGGTGTACAGGCCCCGGCGGTACTGCTGATCCGAGGTATCCGGGGTGTAGGTTCGGGTCGGGAAGTTCAAGCTATCCCAGTAGCCATCGGGTTGGTAGGGCTTGGCACTGCGCCCACCGATGCTCCTTGCTAGAAGCCCAGCGTGTGCGAGGGCATAGTCCCGCACAAACTCGGCATCCATCCGAAAGGGGCTTTGGCGGGCTGTCCATCGATTCAGAGGGTCTAGAGCCAGTGCTGAGGCATCGGCCTGAGAGGACTGTCGGTAGGTCCGGCTCAGGACGATCGCGCGGACCATGTGCTTGAAGCTCCAGCCCGAGTCGATGAATTCGCAGGCGAGTTGGTCGAGCAGCTTCGGATTCACCGGCGTCTCGCCTTGGGTCCCGAGATCATCGAGGACTTTGCTCAGTCCGGTGCCGAAGAAATGTTTCCAGAGACGGTTCATCGTCACGCGGGCCGTCAGTGGGTTTTCTTTCGAGACGAGCCAGGCGGCAAGATCGAGCCGATTCAGCGAACGTTCCGAAGCATGCGAAGTTTCCCCGGCTAGGCTTTGATCCGCTAGGTTTTGGTTGGCTGGGTTTTGGTTGGCTTGGGATGGGGTTTTGAGCAAGTAATCCGGCAGGGCAGGGTGCATCAACGGTCCGGATTCGTCCATCCAATTCCCGCGAGGTAGCAATCGGACGGTCCGTGGGTTGGGGGAGGCTTGGGTGACCAAGCACTTCGGCAGGCTCTTGTAGAAGGCATCGCGTGTTTTGCGAGCTTTCTCCATTTGTTCCTGGGCGGCTTGGGATTCGGTCTTGGAATCCGAGTTTTTCAGAGCGTTTAGTTTTTGGGTCGCCTCTTCGATCGCCTGATCGAGTTCGGCGAGGCGTTGATGATCGAGGGGTTCGAGGATCGCGAGGCCTTCTTCGCGAGCCCCGACGATCGGTTCTTGGATATCGCTAAAAAATGCTCCGAGGCTGTAGAAGTCCTTCATGGTGATCGGGTCGTATTTGTGGTCATGGCACTGCGCGCAGGCGATGGTCTGACCGAGCCAGACCGTGCCGATGGCCCGAACGCGATCGGCCAGCATGCGGGCTTCGTAGTCCTTACTCTGTGCGCCACCCTCTTCGGTGCTGAGGATTAGGCGATTGAAGGCCGATCCGATGCGAGTCTCTTGGTCCGCATCGGGCAGGAGATCTCCGGCGATCTGTTCGAGGGTGAATCGGTCGAAGGGCTTATCGGAATTGAACGATCGGATGACGTAATCGCGATAGGGCCAAATGTTGCGCGGATTGTCGCTGTGGTAACCGATCGTGTCGGCAAAGCGGACGATGTCGAGCCATCCGACGGCCATCCGTTCGCCGAAGTGCGGATTGGCGAGCAGCGACTCGACCAAATCAGTGTAGGCTTGCTCGGTGGGATTTGCGACAAAGGCGTCGACGAGCTCAGGGCTCGGGGGCAATCCGATCAGATCGTAGTAAAGCCGACGGACCAGCGTGCGAGGGTCGGCCTGCTCGGCGGGCTTTAAGCCTCTTGGGGCCAGTTGCTCTTCGACCAACGCATCGATCGAATCGCTCGCGCCGCTCTGGCCTCTCGAACCGATCGCACGGGTCGGGGGTTCGTAAGCCCAATGGTTCTGATACTCGGCTCCTTGGTCGATCCAGTCTCGCAGCAAGGACTTCTGCGCATCGGTGAGTTTCTTGTTCGAATCCCCCGGGGGCATGAGCAAGTCCGCATCGTCCGAGAGGATGCGATGGATCAGGGTGCTTTCGGAGGCTTTGCCTGGGAGGATTGCAGCCGCTTCGATGGCCGTTTCGGATCGATCGAGTCGCAAATCGGCTTGGCGATGCTGAGCATCAGGTCCATGGCAATAAAAACAATTCTCCGAGAGGATGGGACGGATGTCCCGATTGAACTCGATCCTTTGAGGTGTTTCAAGTCGTGCAGGCTCTTGCCCGAAAGCGGTCTGGCCCGTAGATGTCTGGTCCCAAGCGACAAAACCGATCGCAAGAAACGCGATCACCAGAAACGGTATCGGCCGAAGCCAGCGAGTTGCCGAGCCAATGGAGTGCGGTGCCATGAACCACCTTCGGTTAGAAATCGATCAGGTCAACGAAATGACCGAGCTTTATTAAGGCCTGCCTTTATTGTCGCTAAAAAGCTCGTTCGACGGAAGCAACCCGAGTTCGGATTGGTACTAAAATTTGCTTCGTCCGCCGCGGCGGACTGAGTACGCCCTGAGTGCAAAATAGCAACTTCCTCGCCGTTGGCTGCGGGTTAAACGATTCTTCGTGCCTCTCATTGGATTTCGTCGTACTCGTACTCAGCGAAGCGGTACTCAGTGAAACGGTACTCGTACTCGATGGCTGTTTGAACTGCGGCGGACTGAGTACGACTGAGTACGACAAGAGTGCAAAACAGCGACTTCCTCGCCGTTGGCTGCGGGTTAAACGATTGTTCAACGCGATCGACGATTTATGTTAGTCTATGCGATTGGAAAGTCGCATGGAACCACTATTACGTGTCGAGAATCTGAGCAAATCGTTTCCCGGGGTGCAGGCCCTTAGGGAGGTTCGTTTGCATGTCATGCCCGGGGAGGTCCTCGGGGTGATCGGGGAAAACGGCGCAGGCAAAAGCACCTTGATGAAGATTCTCGCAGGGGTGCAGCGGCCCGATCGTGGGACGCTCTTTTGGAGGGGTGCTGAGGTCCGATTCAGCAAACCGAGCCAAGCGATCGAGACTGGGATTTCGCTGATCCATCAAGAATTGAATTTGGCGGAGAATTTGACCGTCGCCGAGAACCTTTTTCTAGGTCGCTTGCCGAACTTCTGGGGAGTGATCCAGACGCGTCCGATGCGTCAGCGGGCCGATGCGTTGCTCTCGCGCGTTGGATTGGAGGTCTCATCGAGTGCCTCGTTGGGAAAGTTATCGATTGCGCAACGTCAGATGGTCGAGATTGCCAAATCGCTCTCGAGCCAGGCGCGTTTGATCATCATGGACGAGCCGACGAGCAGCCTTTCTGGTCACGAGTCGGAGAATCTATTTCGGTTGATCCGTCAATTGAAGGCCGACGGGGTATCGATCGTTTATATCTCGCATCGACTCGCTGAGGTTGCGGACCTTTGCGACCGGGTCGAGGTCCTGCGCGACGGGCGAAATGCGACTACGCTCCAAGCCGGTCAGATCGATCATGATCGGATGGTCGAAGCGATGGTCGGACGGGAGCTCTCTCGCTATTTTCCGCATGTGCCCAAGCCTCCTGGCGAGGTCCGGTTGGAGCTTCGAGGGGTTCGGGTTTCGGGTCGTACCGAGCATCCGATCGACCTGGAAGTTCGCTCGGGTGAAATCGTCGCTCTTGCCGGGTTGGTCGGAGCAGGGCGGACCGAGGTGCTCGAGGCGATCATGGGGATTCGCCCGGTCAAGGGCGGATCGATTCGGGTGGACGGGAAGGAGTTGCAACTCGGTAGAGTACGATCATCGATCGCAGCGGGCTTGGCGATGGTCCCCGAGGACCGTCGGCATGCGGGGTTGGTCACATCGATGGGCGTCGGCGAAAACTTGACCCTCGCGTCGCTCGATCGGATCAGCAGCTATGGGGTCATCTCGGGCCGGAGCGATCGTCGGTTCGCTCGCGAGCAGGTCGAATCGATGCGGATCAAGACACCGAGTCTCCAGCAAAAGGCAGCCTTGTTGTCGGGGGGGAATCAGCAGAAGATCGTGTTTGGGAAATGGATCATGCGGAGTCCGAATGTGTTGCTTTTGGACGAGCCGACGCGAGGGGTCGACATCGGGGCCAAGCAGGAGATCTACGGCTTGATGGAGCGATTGGCCGAGCAGGGTGCGGCGATCTTGTTCGTCTCGAGCGAGATGGAGGAGATACTTGGGATGGCAGACCGTGCGTTCGTGATGCGAGAGGGGCGGATCGAGGGCCAGTTGCCACGCGAGCAGATGAGCGAGCGGAGCATCATGCGTTTGGCTTTTGGCCCCGGTGGCATCGAGCCGGGCTAGGCTACTCGATGTCCAGGTCCGAGAGCCCCTTGCTCAGGGCTTCGATCATCTTCTCGGATCCGAGTTGTTTGTAGAGTTCGAGAGCCTCTTCCCAATAGACGCGAGCTTGGTCTTTATTCCCCAGGACCAATTCGATTTCGGCCAGTTCGTTCAAGGTCGCTGGAACCGCATCGGCATGGTTCATCCGACGCGCCCAGGCGAGGACTTTCGTCTGGCGCTCGGTGGCTTCGTCCAAGCGACCCATCATGCGGTAGACGAAGCCTATCTGCGAGGAGATCGCAAGCGAGTCGTCCGTTCTTCCCTCGCGGGCCATCAGCGATTCGAGTTGCAAGAGTTTTGTTTCGGCAGACTCGTATTTCTCTCGACCGATATCGATTTCGGCCAAGACGAGTTTATCGAAGGCGATTCCAGGTAGGTTCTCGTTCTTCTGTTCGATCTTCATGCTCCTGCGCACGTACTTCTCGGCTTGTTCCCACTCCTCGAGTTGGATGTGCAATCGGGCGAGATTTCCTAAGTTGACGCTTTGGCCTTCTAGGTACCGCAGGTTGCGATTGATCTCTAGCGATTCGCTGTGGAGTTCTTTGGCCTCTTCGAACTTGCCTTGGATTTGGCAGATGACACCCAGGCCGTCGAGGGCGGTTGCCAATTGGAGTCCATCGTTGTATTTGCGGGAGACTTGGGCGACTTTGAGCCACTGCGTTTTGGCATCTTCGAGCCGACCGAGGAATCGGTAGGCTTCGGCCAAAGAGCGTCGGGTGTCGATGGCCATCTCGAGATATCTTTGGCGTTTGCTGTGCGTTTGGATCTCGTGGAGCAGTCCCTCGAGGGCCGATGCGGCATCGAGGAACAATCCGCCTTCGAGCAGGACCTCACCGATGACCTGCTTGACATTCCAGACCTCTTCGTGGTCCTCGAGGCTTTCGAATTCGGCGAGGGCTTTGCGGTAGTAGCTCACGGCCGTATCGACATCGCGTTGGTTTTGGTGGATCGAGGCGATATTCATAAAGCCGATCGCGCGCCATTCGGCCGAGGCGCTAGGGACCGTTAGCCGTTCGAACCACACGAGGGCTTCGTCGAACTCCCCGGAGGTCCGAGCGAAATCGCCGGCTAGCTCGATGGCCATGGGCGATTCGGGCGCGAGCTTCATGAGCTTGTCGAGGATTTTCTTGCCTTTGATCAGGTTTTCGTCGGCCAAGGCCATCATTCCGGCCTGATACAACTCGTTGACTCGTCGATTCATCAAAAGCTTTTCCTGGGTGGTCTGCAACCAAAACGTCGGAAGTTTTATTCTAACTGCAATCTGCAATTAATGAGCGAACTTGCGCGCAATTTCGACGCGATTGACTCCACCTTTCCAATGCCTAAGCCCGTTTTGGATGGTCCAATCCTCTGGGCTCAGAACGATTTGTACGGTGCGCAAGTGTTCTGGCTCATGGGCAAGGATTTGATGGATTTGAGTGAGCAGCTCCGATTTGTCGCGGTTCGCATCAGGTTTAAGGCACAGGATAGCCAAGGGGGCACGTCGATCCCCGCCGACGACGACGCATTGTGCGATGGATTCGATCTGTTCGATTTTTCGCTCGAGCTCAAGGGGAGCGAATTTGTATCCGTTGCTCAGTACTTGCACATCATCGGCCCGACCGGCGATGCGAATCGGTTTCGTGAGATCGGATGTTCGTTTTGAAGTTTGTGCAGTGGATTCTTGCGATGATTCTTCCGGTGGAGCAATCTGCATCGAGACGATATCGCCTGTGTCGAGCCATCCGTCGACGATGCGCGCTTCGGTGGCTTGTTCGTCGCGCCAGTAGCCTTGCATGACCCCTGGACCTCGTACCGACAATCGTCCCTCGTGGTCGATTCGCACTTGGACTCCTTGGACCGCAGGCCCAACGCCCTCGAGGATCTCGGGCATGACCTTTCCGTTGCGAATGCACTGGGCCCGGTTCGAACAGACGACAGGGGAAGCCTCGGTCAATCCATAGCCTTGGAATATCGGCAAGGATTCTTCGGCAAATCGGGTTCGGATCGCGTCGGCAATGGGTGCCCCTCCACTTGCAAACTGACGGACATGGCCCCCGAAAAAGGACTGGAGGGTCCCGGACGATTCCGCTTGGAGGCTGGGCATCTGGGCAAGTTGCAGCCAGTGCTGGAAGGCAGACGGGACCGCATTGATGAGCGTTGGTCGAACGATCTGAGCTAGCTCTCCAAGAGCCCTAGTCGGCGCGGTATTGGGCGAGTTGGACTTGTAGGATGCAACGCAGGCCATCGCGCTGCGACTCAGGAGCCAAGCGGTCAGTTCGCAGGTACGCGCATAGCCATGCGAGAAAGGGAGCAGGTTGAGTCGGATGTCCGATGCGGTTTGGGGCATCGCATCGAGTTTGGCAAGTCCGTTCGAGAGCAAATTGTTGTGGCTGAGCATGACCCCTTTCGGCCGAGCCGAGGTTCCCGAGGTCCAGAGGATGTTGGCCGTCTGGTCGGTTCGAACCGCCTCTTGCCATCGCAATTGCTGCGAGGCCTTGGGCATCGAGGTGGCTTGTTCGAGAGCCGTCGCGATCTGGAGATGTTCGGTGCCGAAAACAGCGCGAGGCTCGAGCGATTCGATCGCTTGGGCCGTTTGCAGTTCTGTCCAGCGGGGGTCGATCGGGGCATGGATTGCACCGATCGCAGCGCAGGCCAGATCGAGAATGGCCCAGCCGAGCGAGTTGGGCTCGGTGTTGACGACGCGGTCCTGAGGCTTTATGCCGTTGGATTCGAGCCAGCAGGCCAAACGATCGACGTCGAGTCGAAGTTCGCTCCATTGAATCGGTCGTATCGATCGTATCGAGCCGTTCTGTGGAACGATCCAAGCGACATGGTCCCCGGAATCGTTCGCCGTTTGGCATAAGGGCTCGTAGAGCGATCGGAACATCGTCGTAGCGGGATGCTTAGGTTCGTACGCAGTCGACAAAATACTCGCACTTGCCGTCTTGAACTTCTTCGACCAACCCGTGGATGTCGGTATCGAAGCCTGGGAACTTCTCGTTGAACATGCGGGCAAAACGCAGGTACTCAACGATCGATTTGTTGAAGCGTTCGCCGGGGATGAGCAAGGGGATACCGGGTGGGTAGGGGGTCAGCAGGACGGCCGTCGCGCGGCCTTCGAGTTGATCGATTGGAACCCGGTCGATTTCGTCGTGGGCCATCATGGCAAAGGCGTCCGAGGGTTTCATCGCAGGCTGCATCGGCGAGAGGTACATCTCGGTCGTCACGCGAGCCACATCGTGGGCCTTGTAGGTGTCATGGATCCTTTGGCAGAGATTCTTGAGTCCCACCCGTTCGTACTGAGGGTACTGCTGAACGAACTCGGGGAGGATTTTCCACATCGGTTGGTTCTTGTCGTAATCGTCTTTGAACTGCTGCAGAGCGCTCACGAGTGTGTTCCATCGTCCTTTGGTGATTCCGATGGTGAACATGATGAAGAACGAGTAGAGGCCTGTTTTCTCGACGATCACACCGTGTTCGGAAAGATAGCGTGTGACGATCGAGGCGGGGATTCCTGTCTCGGCAAACTGGCCCGAGACATTGAGTCCCGGGGTCACGACGGTGGCTTTGATCGGGTCGAGCATGTTGAAGCCATCGGCGAGCTTGCCAAAGCCGTGCCAATCCTCGTCCCCCTTGAGGACCCAGTCTTCGCGTTCACCGATGCCCTCTTCGACCAATTGGTCTGGTCCCCAGACTTTGAACCACCAGTCGGCGCCCCATTCGTCGTCGACTTTCCGCATGGCGCGTCGGAAATCGATCGCTTCCATGATCGATTCCTCGACCAGTGCGGTTCCACCGGGAGGTTCCATCATGGCCGCTGCGACGTCGCACGAGGCGATGATCGCATACTGCGGTGAGGTCGAGGAGTGCATCAGGTAGGCTTCGTTGAACGTGTGGCGATCGAGCTTCTTGTTGAGCGGTTCGCGCACGAGGATTTGCGAAGCTTGGGAGATCCCCGCCAGGAGTTTGTGGGTCGAGTGGGTGGCGAAGATCATCGACTCTTCGGGTTGGGGGCGATTCGGGCCGATCGCGTGCATGTCTTTGTAGAAGTGATGGAATGCCGCATGGGGCAACCAGGCTTCGTCGAAATGGAGCGTGCCGATGCGGCCGTCGAGCATCGTGCGGAGTTGCTCGACGTTGTAGAGGATCCCGTCGTAGGTGCTTTGAGTGATGGTCAGAATTCGGGGCTTGCGATCCGGGTGCTTGGCTTGCGCTTCTTTGGCAAACGGATTGGCGTCGATTTTGCGTTGGATGCTCTCGAGCGAGAACTCTTCCTTGGAAATCGGACCGATGATCCCCAGGTTGTTTCGAGTTGGGGTCAAGAAGACCGGTACGGCTCCGGTCATGATGATCGAATGGAGAATCGATTTGTGGCAATTGCGGTCGACCACGACGATGTCCCCGTTGGCGACCGTCGAGTGCCAGACGATTTTGTTCGACGTCGAAGTTCCGTTGGTCACAAAGAAGCAGTGATCGCCGCCGAAGATCCGAGCCGCATTGCGTTCCGAGGCCGCCACCGGGCCGGTGTGGTCGAGGAGTTGGCCAAGTTCTTCGACCGAGTTGCACACGTCGGCTCGGAGCATATTTTCGCCGAAGAACTGATGGAACATTTGCCCGACGGGGCTTTTGAGGAAGGCCACGCCCCCGGAGTGCCCAGGGCAGTGCCAGGAGTACGATCCGTCTTGGGCATAGTGGATCATCGCGCGGAAAAACGGAGGCGCGAGTCCTTCGACGTAAGCTTTGGCTTCGCGGAGGATGTGCCGAGCGACAAACTCGGGTGTGTCCTCAAACATATGGATAAAGCCGTGAAGCTCTCGCAGAATATCGTTGGGGATGTGGCGCGAGGTACGGGTCTCGCCGTAGAGGAAAATCGGGATATCTGCGTTTTTGAAGCGGATCTCCGAGATGAACTGACGCAGGTTGGCCAGCGCCGCGTGCATCGAAGTCTCGGTGGCAAATTCATCGTCATCGATCGAAAGGATGAAGGCCGAGGCGCGGCTCTGCTGCTGGGCGAATTGCGTAAGATCCCCGTAATTGGTCACCCCGGCGACCTCGACCCCCTCGCGTTCGATGGCTTCGGCCAAAGCTCGAATCCCCAGTCCAGAAGCGTTTCCGGAGCGAAAATCCTCATCGATGATGATTACTGGGAATTTAAATTTCATAAAGCTTCCATCGTAGAGCAAAGGGCGGGAATGCTAGCCAAGCTGCCCGGCACAGGCTTGGGTCAAGTGATTCCTAGACGTTATTTCTATTAGAAGGGTATCGTTGGCGGGTAAAATCGAAAAGCTCCATTTCGCCTAGCCCTGGAGTGAAAAATCGGGACAATTCCCACCGATAGTCTTCTGGTCTAACTCTCCATAGCCCCTTGTTTTTAGTTTTTTGAAGAATTCACCATGGAAACGTCTCTGGTCTTGCTCAAGCCCGACTGTGTTCAACGCCGTTTGATCGGCGAAATCATCGGGAGATTCGAACGAAAAGGTCTTAACGTCGTCGGGATGCGGATGCTCCAGGTCTCCCCTGCGCTCTCCCGCGAGCATTATGCCGAACACGTTTCGAAGCCATTTTATCCCAATCTTGAGGAATTCATCACTTCGGCACCGATCGTCGCCCTGGCGGTCGAGGGTCTCGAAGCGATCCGCGTCATTCGAGAAATGCTCGGAGCGACCAACGGCTTGAAGGCAGCTCCAGGGACGATCCGAGGCGACTATAGCTCGTCGCGTCAGATGAATCTTGTTCACGCATCGGATTCCCCGGAATCGGCGGCTCGAGAGCTAGCACTGTACTTTCCCGGCGAGCAGATCTGCCGCTACAGCCCGACCCTCACCGGCAGCTTCCGCGCTGCGGACGAAGGCTGATCCGTTTCAAACCTCCAAACGCCCCCTTGGATTCTCATGCGACGACAAGACATTCGAAACATCGTTATCATTGCGCACGTCGACCACGGCAAAACCACCATGGTCGACTGCTTGCTCAAACAAAGCGGGCAGTACCGCGATTCGCAACTCCAAGGGGAGCGGATCCTCGATAGCAACGATCTGGAACGCGAACGCGGTATTACGATCCTCTCGAAGAACATCGCACTGGATTACAAGGGGATCAAAATCAATTTGATCGATACCCCGGGTCACGCGGATTTCGGCGGGGAAGTCGAACGGGTCGTCCGTATGGCCGACGGTGCGCTGGTCCTGATCGATGCGGCCGAGGGGACCATGCCTCAGACGAGGTTCGTCCTTTCGAAAGCCCTCGAAAGCGGCGTCAAGCCGATCGTCGTGGTCAACAAAATCGACCGCCCCGATGCGCGCTGCGACGAAGTCGTCGAGGAAGCTCTCATGCTCCTTGTGGATCTCGGCGGCGAACACTTCATGGACCACTTCGATGTGATCTACGCCTCGGGACGATCCGGTTATGCCACCTTGGACTGGAAAGTCCCAGGCGACAGCATGATCCCTCTTCTGGACATGATGCTCGAAAAAATCCCTGGTCCAGACGTCGAGCCCGAAGCCCCTTTGCAATTGCTCGTCACCAACCTCGATTGGTCCGATTACGTCGGACGTATCGCCATCGGTCGAATCCAATCGGGAACCATGCGCAAAGGCCAACAGATCGATATCGCGAAGGAAGAAAAAGTCGTCGGCTCCCAAGTCGCCAACCTTCAACTCTTCGACAAGCTCAGCCGAGTCGATACCGAAACGGCCACCGCTGGTGACGTCGTCGCAGTGACCGGAATCGAAAACATCGAAATCGGCGATACGATCTGCAACCGTGGACAAGTCAACCCGCTGCCACGACTGCGCGTCGATGAACCAACCCTCGAAATGGTTTTTGGAATCAACTCCTCTCCCTTGGCCGGCCGCGACGGCAAGTACGTCACGACCCGCCAACTTCGATCACGTCTCGATAAAGAACTCGAACGAAACGTCGCCCTTCGCGTCACCCCGATCGAAGGCTCCGATACGTTCGCCGTCCGAGGTCGAGGTGTCTTGCACCTCTCGGTCCTGATCGAAACGATGCGCCGCGAAGGCTACGAGATGAGCGTCTCGAAGCCACGCGTGGTCCTCAAGAAGATCGATGGACAACTCCATGAACCCTTCGAGGTCCTCAACGTCGAAGTCCCCACCGATCGGGTCGGACCCGTGATGGAAATGGTCGGAAACCGACGCGGCGTCCTCGAAACGATGACCCCACGCGGCGAATACACCCTCTTGCAGTTCTCGATCCCAGCCCGTGGCCTCATCGGCGTTCGGACCCGGATGCTCAATGCAACCCAAGGCACCGCAATCATCCACCACCGCTTCGCAGGGTATCAACCCATCGGACCGGATCTGCCCCGACGCGCCAACGGCGTGCTGGTCTCCATGGTCCCAGGCAAAGCGATCCCCTATTCGCTGTTTGCTCTCCAAGACCGTGCCGAACTGTTCGTCGCTCCGGGTGATGATATCTACGAAGGGATGATCGTCGGGGAAAATGCACGCGATAACGATCTGGTCGTCAACCCGACCAAAGAGAAGAAACTCACCAACATTCGCTCGGCTGGAAACGACGAAAACATCATCCTCAAGCCACCTCGACAACTGTTTCTCGAAGCAGCCCTCGAATATGTCGAAGACGATGAGTTGGTCGAAGTAACCCCGAACGTCATCCGACTTCGCAAAATGTTCCTTCGCGAAAACGAGCGTCGTCGCAACCCCAAGCCCTCGACCGAAATGGTCGAAAGCTGATAAGCCAGTACGGCTTGCGCTAGACCTGCAGATTCTCGGCCGCCAGTTGCGAAACCGCATACGCTGGCGCCGAGCGAGAATGCTCTTGGCCAAGCCTATCGTCGAGCCAGATTTGCTCCTGAAGTCCAAACCGTTGGGCCAACGACCCATCCTCGAGGGTTTGTCGGAGTAAAAAGCCCCCGTGACCCGAGCTTATGATGTGCGAGACGCGTTGGTGTCCCGGGACTTTGCCAAGGACCTTCTCGAGCGATTTGCGCAAGAGTTTGACTTGCTGATCCATGACACACTGGCCGATCGCGTCGATGTCCGAATCGGCCAGTGTCGAACCATCCTCGCCTACAATTCGAGCCAATCGAAATCGCGCATGTTCTCGCGTCGCGGGTTGCGAATCGGCCGTGTCCTTGTCCTCTGGGCATTCGTCGAGAAACCCTAGCCACAAGTATGCGTCGCGCGTCGTGGCGAATTGCTCGTTCATCAACGGACAGCGGTTTCCGTGAAGCGGGACGCTGCGCACCAGTCCACATAGGTTCGAACGCTCGATCCCTGTGTAGATCAACTCGCGTCGCTTGAGGCGATCCGAATCGGTCTTCGAGTCGGTCCGCACGCCATCGGCAGCTAGACGGATGACATCGATCGTTGTCGAGCCGATGTCGACAAGTACCCCTTGTGCCTCCTGGTCCTTGACGCGGGGTTTGGGCAAGAGCCGCCGGGACCAATTGGCAAGCGCATGCCAGTTCGAGGCCGCCGCGATCCATGGGTCGCGAGCCGCCTGGCTGGGACTTCGCCAATTCCCATCGACGCAATAGACGTAGACCAATGGGGCTGGGAAGACGCGTGTGACTTGCTCGAGGATGCAAGCAACCCCGTGGGCTCGGGTCGAAAAACAATCGGCCAGTTCGCCGGTCATCGTCACGGCGATGCCATGGAATTCCGGGGAGTCGTCGATGGCTTGGGCGAGGCTCGCGGCCAGGGACGCCGACTGTTTCCACATCGCAAATGGGAGGCTCTTGGACCACTTGGACTCGGCATCGCTGTGGGCGAGTTTAAGGTTTGCCCCTCCGATATCGAGTCCGATCCAAGGGGATAGCGATTTGGATTTCGAGGGCTTTTTCGGGGTCATAGGATCAGCATGCAATCGCCGTAGCTGAAAAAGCGATAACGCTCCTCGACCGCTTTGCGGTAGGCTTCGAGCATCAATTCACGGCCCGCAAGGGAGCTGACCAAGACCAACAGGGTGCTGCGCGGCAGATGGAAGTTCGTCAGCAACCGATCGACGGCTTGGAATCGAAAGCCTGGGCGGATGAACAGATCGGTTTGACCGGCCCATTCGACCAACGAGCCACCTCCTTGAAGGGCAGCCGATTCGAGCGTTCGGACCGAGGTTGTGCCGACGGCTAGGATTCGGCCCCCTTCGGATTTGGACGCTTGGAGACGTCGGACCACGTTGGCTGCGATCTGCGCATACTCGCTGTGCATCTTGTGATCGTCGAGCCGTTTGGCGCTCACTGGGCGAAAGGTTCCAAGGCCCACGTGCAGGGTAACCGAAACGAGCGCCACTCCCGCTTGTCGGATCTTCTGCAGCAGGTCTTCGGTCAGGTGGAGACCGGCAGTGGGTGCCGCGACCGAACCTGGGCTACGGGCATAGACGGTTTGGTACCGCTCGCGGTCTTGTTCGGTCATCTGCCCGTCGCGGATGTAGGGGGGCAGGGGGATCCGACCGCTTTGTTCGAGCAGTTCGAGCCAGGGGAGTTTCGGATCGGGAACAAACAGGACGTTCCCATCGTCGGTGGTCGAGACGACGCGAAGGCCTTGGGATTCGCGACCTTCGGGATCTCTCAGGAGGATCCGTTCGCCGGGTTGGAGCGTTCCGCGGGTCTTCGACAGGAGTTGGCCGAGCCCGTTTTCTTCGCGGAGGAATAGGCCTTCCCATCGGCCTTTTGTTTTTTCGCGGAAGCCGACGAGTCGTGCTGGGATGACGCGCGAATCGTTCACGACGATCGCATCGCCTGCTCGCATGTAGCTGGGCAGGTCTCGGATCGAGGCGTGTTGGATGCTCCCTTCGGACCGATCGATGACCATCATCCTTGCATCGGTTCGGTGCAAGGGTGGTTCTTGGGCGATGAGCTCTCTGGGTAGCTCAAAGTCGTAGAGGGCCAGCTCGTCGACCTGAGGATCTCCGGGCGGAGGGATTTGGCTCACGGAAGCTCTCGGATGCGTATATTGCGAAATTCCACAGGAGCCCCTTCGGATTCCAGGCACAGGTAGCCTTCGGCTGGATTGGCGTCTTTGCCGCCGGAGACTTCGTGGCCGTTGACCCACAGGCGGACTTCACCGTTGATCGCGCGGACGTAGTAGAAGTTCCATTCTGGGGATGGCTTGGAGAAGTTTCCTTTGGGGTAGCTTCGAGATCCGTCTGGCGAAAGGGGAGGGAAGGGGGTGAGTTTCGAGCGGCCCACGGGGAAGATATCTCCATGGGTGGTAAACCAGGTCGCTTTCTTGCCCGAGCTTTTTTCGTACTGCTCGGTATAGCCGGTGTCGAGGACTTGGACCTCGATCCCCGCATCGGGGAGACGGTTCGGCGGGAGGCCTTCGAGGGCGTTGTCTGGAGTCCAGAGGAAGAAGCCCGAGTTGCCTGCATAGGACAGGTGCCGCCACCAGCCGACGAATTCGAGGTTTCGGTACTTCTTCTTGGATCGCAGGACACCGACAGGTTTGCCGGTGCAGTGGACCAGTGGACCGTCCCAGGTCCAAGTTTCTTCGTCGCAGTTGGCGCGTTGGAAATCGTCTTTTCCGAGTTCGACCCAACCGTCGCCGGTGGTATCGATTTGGATGGGAGTGAATTTGGCACCTTGATCAGGGACCATCGCTTCACGCTTGGCTTCTTGCGCTTGGGCAGTCCCAAGTCCTATTGCGAGCAACGCGCTGCATGTGGCAAGTAGATAACGTCGGTACATCGGTGCACTTTGGGTGGGGAGTCGTTGGGAGGTTATTGATGAAAGAATACCCTGAGCATTGTAACGATCCAAGGACACGATTGCGATGCATGGGGAACTAGAAACCAGAACGCGTCGGCGTAGCCAGGGTGATGGCGGAGGATAGGATCGTCTTAGGGGCTACCACGGAACACACGGAACACACGGAAAAAGAAGGGCTGTTGTTCCGTGTATTCGGTGTGTTCGGTGGTTTTATGGTTTTATGGTTTTGTTTTTGGCGGAAACTCGGGGACCGTCCCGTAGCTTTTTGAACCCCGACTAGCATTCGATAGAGATAGGCGATACAGCAACCTTGCTCTCAACCCATCTATTTCGACGCGATGAGCTCAACTGCGCGCAGGACCCGGGCGGGGTGGTCCGTCTGAATCACGTCGATCCCCCATTCTATGGCTTGGCGGTATTCCTCAATGGACTCATTAGATCCAAGTGCATCAGAAAAGACGAGGATACCTTTCTCGTGACATGCAGCGATGAAATCCTTCGAGAGGCTTGGCCAAGCAGCGTCCACAGCACCGAGTTCCACTGCTAGCGCGATGGCAGGCAGTGTGTTCTCAGGTGCGTAACGGTTAGCCCCACGGTGGACCATGACCTGTACGGGGCGGGGCGGCTTCACGGGCTCGAAGAACGGGAAAGGTTCGGCTGACCCAGTTTGTGTCAGTAACAAAGCAGTGAACAGTGAGATACAAGGGAACACAGTCGACTCCTGCAGTGATGACGGAATACTCGGGGACAGACCCCGAGTTAATGAGCGAGCACACCGGATTCTCTCGGAGTTCGGACCTGCCAGACTCGTCGCAAAATCCAGCAGGAACCTACGAGCCAAAAATTCTGGAAAAATGATTGACACCGGGGGGGGGGG
>Ga0082207_1000437_pt1 | contig 23851 bp, 22 predicted proteins | sample LakMenEpi10Aug09_FD_71540 | JGI IMG/M metagenome (GOLD analysis project Ga0082207, IMG submission 71540)
ATCTCACTAGTAGATATACCGGCAATATCTGCCAGGGATACTCTAATTCCATAACTAGAAGCATCTGGCAGAGTTAATTTCTCGCCTGTGCTTTTAGTATCTGGTGCGGTGTATAGGTAGCTCTCTTTTTCACCTGCTGCTACTTTCTCAACCCGATAACTGGCATCTGATTTATTAATATCAACTGGCAAGATCTTTATTCCCCACTGCCTAGCCTCATCAATTATTAATCGCTTTGGATACATCCCAGGTTCATGAGTTAAAACTGCCGCTAAAAAAGCTGCGGTGTGATGGGTCTTTAAATACGCTGATTGATAGGTAGTCATGGCAAAGGCAGATGCATGTGCTTTACAAAAACCAAAGGAGGCAAAATCTCGCAAGATCTGCCAGGTGTAATCAACAACTGATTTTGAGTAACCACACTTTGCTGCTCGCTGATAAAACCAATCACAAACCTCGGCCATTCCCTCCTTGCTGCCTAAATTTCTGCGCATCTGATCGGCTGCGCCAAAGGTTGAACCGGTTAACTTGGCAATTATTTCAATTACCTGCTCATGAAAGACCACTACTCCTTTAGTTTGCGCAAGAATTGGTGCTAAATCATCATGAATTAGATTTGCCTCTATCACACCAGATCTAGCATTTAAAAAGGGTGTGATCATCTCAGATTTAATTGGACCTGGCCGAAAGAGTGAGATACCAATTACTAAATCATTAAATTGATTAGGAACTAACTTGCCAACTAACTCCCGCTGTCCTGGGCTTTCCACCTGAAATAAACCTAGCGTTCTAGTGGATTTAATTAGATCAAAGGTTAACTTGTCATCTAAGGCAATCTTGTTGATATCTAAGCTTTCATCTTCAACCTCTTTAATCTCATTTAAGGTGTAGGCAATTGCAGATTGCATTCGCACCCCCAATACATCTAACTTTAAAAAGCCAAGCCCCTCCACATCATCCTTATCAAAGGAGAGCATTGGGTAATTACTTTGGTTAATTAAGATGGGTGAAAAATCTAGTAATCGATCATCGGAGATCACCACCGCACATGGGTGCATCGATAGATGACGGGGCAGCTTATCTAGCCGCATTGCTAAGTTAATTGTGGCTTTAATCAATGGGGAGGAGAGATCTAATCTTTTTAACTCAGGTAATTGCTTGATTGCATTGCCAATATTTCTAGCGCTGATATGTGGCATAGATTTTGCTAGTAGATCAATCTGGGTTCGATCTGCCCCTAATGCATTTCCAGCATCTCTAATTGCATGGCGAGCGCGGTATCGCTCCACCATTGAAACTGTGGCACACCGCCCTTGATTGCCCACCTTTGCCCAATTGCTATCACCATACCTTTTAAAGATTAGGTCATAGATCTCATACCTTCGATCTGACTCAACATCAATATCAATATCTGGTAACTCATTTCGCTCTAACGAGCAAAACCGCTCCATCAGTAAGCCATTACTAATTGGATCAACCTCAGAGATACCAAGTAGATGACAAGTTAGCGATCCCGCCGCACTTCCCCGGGCGGCAACTCTTATGCCAAGTGATCTTGCTGAATCAACAATGCCAGCTACGGTAAGAAAGTAGGAGGTAAAACCTAATTGACCAATTGTGTTTATCTCCTGCTCTAACCTGCTAGCTGCAACCTTCTTTAAATCAGCTGGGTAGTAGTAATCAATATTTGCGGCCGCCTTTTGCTCAAGTTGTGCCAATAACTGCACCTGGTTACTTGCATTAAATAACTTTGGCTCAGGCAGATGAACACCGCCAAGGCCAATCTCACCTCTTGGCTTTAATTGGCAGATTTGGGCAATATCTTGGGTGGTTTTTATTAATTGATACCCATCAAAGAGCCCAGCTTGTCTTGATATCTGATCTGCTAGGTAACTCATATCCTGGCTATCTTTTAGGTAAGCCTCACCATTGCTTCGCTCAGTAGTGGCATCACTTATTAGAGATAATTTGCGACTAGCATCTAGTAGATCTGCCACCGGTCCATCTGAACGATCTAAAAATCTAACTGAATTGGTAATTACTGCAGGTATTTGATATTTATTAGCAAAGGTTAGGGATTTTGCCGCATTTGCAGTTGATCTTAAATTTCCTGCCCGCTCCAGGTGGCTAGTGCACTCAATTACTACCTGATCAAAGCCAGCCTTTGCTAACTGATAGATACTTAAAGCTGCTCCTTCTTTTCTGCCAATTAGATTGGTAATTAACCCAGAGTTTATGCCAAAGAGTGCGATTAGATCAGATGAGTATTGATTAAATCTTTCTAATAACTCAACAGTCAATACCCCATCACTGGTGTTGGTGTTAATGGCAGTTACTAATCTATATAAAGATGATAATTTGCCAGCTTTGGCAAGTAAGGTAATGCGAGATTGCTTTTGGATAAAGCCAATATTGATTCCAAGAATTGGGTTAATCCCATAGCTCTCACAACTTTGGGCAAATCTAACTGCGCCAGCTAAATTATCAATATCGGTTAATGCTAAGGCGCTCATATTTAATTGGGCAGCTTTAGCTACTAAATCCTCTGGGTGGTTAACCCCATACTTAAAGGAGTAGTTAGAGCAGACAGATAGATGGGTAAATGGTGTAACCATTTTTATTTGCCTCTAGAGCTTGGCCTAATCTGCCAAGAGTTATCACTTTGATTAAACTCAATCTCAAAGGTGGTGAGTGCGCCAATGGGAGCTGCCTCTACCTGCCAATACCTACTTACCTCTTCATTAATCTGATCGGAGTTAATTTTTTGCCACCAAGGATTACTTTGCAGCCAGGTGGTTAATACCTCACTGATATGAAAGCGCACCCCTTGGTAAATAAACTCAACCGGATCACCACTTTGAGTAGTCAGGCAGATCTTGGCCAACTGGTTTTGGCTTAAATCATCACTTGATTTGCGTTCGAACATTTGTTCGATAAGATACTAAACCCCACTGACAGTGGCAAGTTGGCAACTAGAAGTGATGGGTTTTAAAAAAGTGTGCCAGAGGGCGGTAGCTCTATTTGTGCTGCCAGCTGCTGCCCAGTGTTTCTTGCATTGTTAACCTCATCAGATACTGGCCAAAAGGTTAAGCCGGCATCTGCCTGCTTTATATCAATCATCTTTAAGTAATCACTTATCTCATCTGGTGATAAAGATTTATTACTAAGCCAGGTGCTCCATAAACTCTTTGGCAAGATCACCGGCATTCGGTGATGAATTGGTTTTAATATTCCAACTACCTCTCTGGTAATAATGGCAGCGGTGGTAATTGGTGAGGATGTTTGGGGATTAATCCACTCTTCATAAATACCAGCGATGGCAATTGAGCTCTTATCTTTATTTGAGATATAAAAAGGCTGCTTTGGTTTGTATTGGCCAAGCTCTGTTGCCCACTCATAATATCCAGTTGCCGGTATTAAACATCTTCTTGATTTAAAGGCGCTCTTAAAGGTTGGCTTTTCGGCAATTGATTCCACTCTGGCATTAATTGCATTTGCTTGTCTGCTGGCATCCTTTGCCCAGGATGGAATTAATCCCCACCGACCCATTTGAATTGTTCGGCTATCTCCTGCCAGATTATCGGATGCAATAAATGGAATTGGTGTGGTGGGTGAGATATTCCAATTACTTGGAGTGAACGCTGCATTAGCATTTCCAGCTGCAAACTCAAGTGCTAAGTCATCTCCTGAGATATTTAACGCATACCTTCCACACATGCTCTTACTCTACCGATAAAGATTAAGCCGGCAGTTTTTGGCCAACACAGGTTGATAAAATTTTATCTATTGCCACCTTCTCCGGCTGTGTCACCCATAAGCCATACTTTGCTTTGACTGCAACCTGCCTAGCAACATACTCACAGCGAAATGCTTTAGAAGGTGGTAGCCAGGTGGCAGCATCCCCATCACCTTTTTGACGATTTAATTTTGAATCAACTGCCAATAAATTAAGTGGATCATTGGCGATTTGTGTGCGCTTACTTTTATCAAAATAGGCCGCCCCAGTTTGCCAAGCATTAGATAGCGCCACCACATGATCAATATCAATTACCACCTTGGTGGTAGAGAAGGTAATTACCTTGCCACTAAATGGATCTAGTAGTTGCCCAGCAATCACCTTGCAATCTCTAGTTCCTACCTTGTAAGTGATATTTGTAAGATCTCGTTTTAAGGTGTCATTTCTAGCATCACAACCATTTCGATCTGGATCTGACCAGTGTGGAAATTGGGATCTGGCATACCCAGTCTTAGCCGCTCTTCCCTTTACCTCTAAATTATTTAGTGCAGCAAGTGCATCTATTGGAGCAGCTTGGGTGTTGGAGGGTGAAAGGAGTGTGAGTAGAAGTGTGATTACTACTATCCGTCTCATACGGCAATACTCTTAGTAATACCTTAATAAGGCAAGTATTTAAATAACTAAGCTACCAAGTTCAGAATCAACTGCATTTAACAACAAGATTAGATCAATAATTACGGTAATAATCAAAGACTTAAAGATTACTGAGTTTGGTGCGATGCTAGTAATAGCTGCTGCTATTAGCCCGATTACTAATAATGGCGTATTGCCAACGAGTGAGTGCAGGATCAATGTTGTGCCAATTAATAAGCTGGCACAGATTATTCGGCTTACTTTTTTGCCCAATCTCTGCGGCAATCCCTTGATCTTAGATTCAAGATCTTGATCTATATCCTTAAGCACATTTGCAAAGTGCGCTGCCACTCCTAGTAAGGTCCCACAGGTAATCAACCAAATTGGTGGGGTTCGATCAGTTGAAATAACTATGGATGAAACTAAGGCTGCAAAGGCAAGTGCGTATGGCAGGGGTGAAAAGAGTGTGGATTTAAAGTAGAAGTTGTAAGCAACGCCCATCCCTACCCCAAATAAATAAAGTAAGCCACCTTTAATACCAAGTGGGCCAAATAGATTAAAGATAAGTGTGAAGGGTGCGCAGATTTTGATGGCACGTAGTAACTGTTTACTTGTTATCTCACCACTTACTAAAGGTTTTACGGTCCGGTTATGTTTTAAATCATCTGGATAATCATTTAAATCATTACTCCAGCCAACAAGAAGTTGGCCTAGGAAGATGCCAAAGGCAATAACAAATGCCGGTCCTTCCCACCATAATGAGGTAGCCAGCAAAAATGAAATAAAAGTTACTGCAGCCGTTGGTCCTATGTGGCTTGCTCTAAGCAGAGATAGCAAGGTTACTTATTACCTATTGCCTTTTTAAGATCTAAATACTCTTCGCAGTTAACCCCGCATAAACGCTTTAATTTAGCTAAATTACTTTTTGCTGCACTTATCTTCTTTGTCACCATAAACAACTCACCCTGGTATTCAAGAGCGCCTAGGTGATTTGGATTTATCCGCAACGCTTTTGTGTAGTAGGTGGCGGCAGCCTTATTTTGCTTTAAATTTCTAGCGCTATAACCCAGCAGGTTATTGATATCAGCATTATTTGGGTAATTTCTATCGGCAATCTTTAATGATGCAAGAGCTGATGAGAAATTTTTGCTAGCAATTAAACTTCGTATCGCGGTTAAATCGGTGGTTAAATTCTTTGTCGGTGCAGATGGCATCGGAGTTGCAGCCGGAGTTACTACCTCATACTTAGCAGTTGGCGTAGGGGTTGCAGCTGGCGCTGGTGCTGGTGCTGATCCACCAGTATCTGCTGCATAAGCGTTTGGCGTAATAAGTACCAGCAGGAGGGTTAAAACTAATTTTTGCATAGGTAAAGGTTATCCATACCAAAAGGTTATTAGTAGATAGAAAGGTGTAATTTAAACTACAAAATTTACTAATTTAGGCGCTACGGTAATTACCTTACTTACCTGTAATCCAGCTAGCGCACTCTTAATCTCAGCATTTTCTCTGCCTAATTTTTCTAGCTCCTCTTTTGAGATATTAGGTGAGACCTCAATACGATCTTTGATCTTTCCATTTACTTGCAATATTGCAATCACATTATCAACACCTAGTAATGACTTATCAATTACTGGCCATCCCGCATTTGCAATCGCAGGTTTGTGTCCAAGCTTTTCCCACATATCTTCAGCGGTGTAAGGGGCAACTAGTGAAAGGCAGATGGCAATAGCCTCCGCTGCTTCACGAACTGCAGGGTCTGTTGGACCACACCCAGAATCAATTGCTTTTCTCGTGGCATTTACCAACTCCATAACTCTGGCAATTGCTACGTTAAATCTAAAGGATTCAACCGCTAACTCAATATCAGACAGTGATTTATGAGTTACCTTCCTTAGTTCAATATTTCCACTCTTAAAATCAACCCCGGCTTTGCTACTTACATCCTGGCTAATTCGCCAAGCACGATTTAAAAACTTTAATGAACCAGCAGGTGATACATCTGCCCAATCAATATCATCCTCAGGAGGTGCGGCAAATACCATCGATACACGAATCGCATCCACGCCATGCTTATCTAACTCATCAGATAACTTAACCAGATTTCCTCGACTCTTACTCATTGCTGAGCCATCCATTAAAACCATTCCTTGATTTAAAAGGCGAGTAAATGGTTCGGTGAAGTTTAAAAGGCCAAGATCATGCAATACCTTGGTGAAAAAGCGGGAGTATAAAAGGTGCAAGATTGCATGGGTTACACCACCAACATACTGATCTACTGGTAGCCAAGTCTCAACTGATTTTTTATCAAAGGCCACATCATGATTATTAACTGATGTGTAACGCAGGAAGTACCAAGAGGAGTCAACAAAGGTATCCATGGTGTCAGCATCTCGTTTGGCAGGGGCGTTGCACTTAGGGCATGCAACATTTACCCAATCTGAGGCTGCTCCCAAAGGAGATGTTCCCTTTGGCTTTAAATCCAAACCTTTAGCATCTGGTAACTCAACTGGTAGTTGTGATTGTGGAACTGGAACTAAACCACAACTATCGCAATGAATAATTGGAATTGGTGTTCCCCAAAAACGCTGGCGTGAAATCAACCAATCACGAAGGCGGTAATTCTTGGTTGCTTTTCCAAGCTTTTTATCTGCCAGCTCAGAAATAATTTTACTTATTGCCTCATCTTTGGCTAAGCCAGTGATAGATCCAGAGTTAATAACCTTGCCATCACCATCGGTAGCAATACCTGAAGTATTTGGATCTTCTAAGCCGGTATCAATTACAACTCTTACTGGCAGTTTCATTGCTTTTGCAAAATCTAAATCTCGCTGATCATGTGCTGGAACTGCCATGATTGCACCAGTTCCATAATCAGCCAATACATAATCAGAGGCCCAAATTGGAATCTTTTCTCCATTTACTGGATTAATTGCATATCGATTTAAAAAGACACCACTTTTTACTCGATCTGTTGCTAATCGATCAATATCAGAGGCCGCCTTGACACTTTCAACATACTTTTTAAACTCTGCCTCCACTGAGGTGCCAGCAACTAACTTTGCAGCTAACTCGGAGTCAGCGGCCACCACCATAAATGTTGCGCCATACAAAGTATCTGGCCGAGTGGTGTAAACAGTGATGATTTGCTCTAACCCATCAACTGCAAAATCAACTTGAGCACCAGTTGATCTACCAATCCAATTGCGTTGCATTTGCAAGACTTTTTCTGGCCATGCACCCTCTAGCTGATCCATATCATCGAGCAGGCGATCGGCGTAATCGGTAATCTTTAAATACCACTGATTTAACTTCTTCTTTGTTACTGCGCTGTCACATCTTTCACAAAGACCGGCTACAACCTGTTCATTTGCTAATACAGTTTGGCAATCTGGGCACCAATTAACAGCTGAATCTTTTCGGTATGCCAAACCCTTTTCAAACATCTGTAAAAACAACCATTGATTCCATTTGTAATACTCAGGATCACATGTGTGAAGTACTCGATCCCAATCAAATGAGCAGGCGTATCTACGCATTGAAGCTTTTTGAACATCAATATTTTCATAGGTCCAAGCTCTTGGATCAGCATTGCGCTTTATCGCAGCATTTTCCGCCGGTAAACCAAATGCATCCCAACCAATTGGATGCATGACATTAAATCCTTTTTGCAACCAATATCTGGCAATCACATCACCTAATGCGTAAGCCTCAGCATGTCCCATGTGCAGATCCCCAGATGGATAAGGGAACATATCTAATACATATTTTTTAGGACGCTTATCATCATCTTTACCAGATTTAAATGGTGCTAATTTGTCCCAAATTGGCAGCCACTTATCCTGCACCGCTTTAAAGTCATACGCCTCATGCATATTTATGCCCAACTTACCTTTGTTAGCTCTTGGCTTACCTGCCATAAGTTTTTCGCCAAAGTTTGATCATAGGCAAGTGCTTTTGCGCGAGTTAATTTTGGCGTGCCACGCATCTCTAAAAACCCATTAGGTCCGATAAAGCTAGCGCCAATCAAATCTGGATAAACACAGCCAGCAAGAGTTGGTAGTGCTCCTTGGGATGATGGCTGAGCAAAGATCTTGTTTATCTTCATCGTAATTTGTTCTTCAATTTTGGCCCCACGCATTTGAGAGGCAACTGCTTGCAAATTAGTATCGGCATAACCTGGGTGAACAGCAATTGGAATAAATGACCAATTATTTTGAATTCGAAGCCGCTCAATCTCAGATACAAACAATAGATTAGCTAGTTTACTAGCACCATACACCTGCCACTTTTGATACTTACCAATTCCAAGGCAAATATTGCGAATTGCATCCATGCTGTTATCGCCAAAGTTGCCTAGTTTGTGGGCAAAGGATGAAACTACAACTAAGCGGTCTTTAATTTGATTCTTAATCAAACCAGCAAAGGCAAAGTGGCCAAGATGGTTAGTACCCATCTGCAATTCAAAGCCATCAACAGTTTTTGTAAATGGTGTTGCCATCACACCGGCATTAAGCACAACCACATCAAAGGCTCGATCAACTCGAGCGGCGGCCCGTTTGACCGACTCTAAATCGGTTAAATCAAGAAGTATGTAATCAACTAAACCGGGCCCAATTTTTTTGATTGCATCCCGTGCCTTATCTGCACTGCGGGCAGTAATAACAACATGGGCATTTCGACGAGCAAGCTCAGTCGCAGCAGATAATCCAATTCCAGAGGTGGCACCAGTTATCAAAAATCTCTTGCCAGTTAAATCTGGCATGTCAGATGCGTTCCATTTATCTGGCAACGTTAATACCTTTGGCACCACTGCTCCTTAAATTTCCTTTTATAAAGTGGAGCTGAGGGGATTTGAACCCCTGACCCCTTGCATGCCATGCAAGTGCGCTACCAGCTGCGCCACAGCCCCGCTATTTGAAGTAAGGGTAAACCTTATCTAATTAACCGCATCATCTCCAAAGACAGGCTCAGGTAATGAGCCAGCATTGTGTTCTGCTAAATACCAGCGAGATCCGGTGTGATGTTTTGTTAACTCCAACACCGACCAACATGCATTTGATAAACCACCAATTACACCCCACTGCGCAATTGGTAATTTTAGTATTGAACCTAAAACACTTCTTACCGTTCCGCCATGAGTAACAAAAACAATTGTGCCGGTGAAATTTGCTGTTTCTTTTTCAATTACTGAGACCGCTCGCTTTGCCACATCACTTCGCCGCTCACCAGTTACTCCTGCAGGTTCATCGCCACCTTCATACCACCTGGTAAAAAACTCCCCATGAGATGCTCGATTCTCACTTCCAGTCTTGCCCTCCCACAATCCACCATTTGTCTCTCTAAGTCCAGGATTTATTTCAACTTTTAAATTAGTTAATTTAGCAAGTGCTGCTGCAGTAGATTGGGCACGAATTAAATCACTAGAGATAATTCGATTTGGATTTAGTCCGGCTAAAACTTCAGCAGCTTGAGTAACTTGGTACTCACCAACCTTGTTAAGTGGGATATCAGAGTGGCCTTGAAAGCGATTTTCAACATTCCAATCAGTTTGGCCATGACGCCAGAGAACTACTTGAAGTGGTGATGATGAGTTACTCATTACCTATCTACCTTCACTAAACCTAAATCAATCTTTGGGCAATCATTCCAAAGTCGATCTAACATGTAGTAATTGCGAAGCTCTGTGCTTTGTATATGCACAACCAAATCTGTGTAATCAAGCAAAATCCAAGCACCGCTTCCCTCTTTTCGGGCGGGCTTTTCACCTGCCTCAGCAAGTTTCTTTTGCACCTCATCAGATAATGCCTGTAGCTGTGGCTCATTATTTCCAGTCACCAGTAAAAAAACCTGGTTTAAAACCAATTGCTCAGATAGATCAATTGCCACAATCTCACTACCTAACTTATCTGCAAGTGCATTAGCTGCGATTTTTGTTAACTCAATGGTGCGCTTACCGACTGCCATATAAACCATACTCTCTGATGTAGGTAACTACCTTTGCTGGTAATAATGCACTGACATTTTCTCGTTTAGCGATTGATTGCCTAACGATTGTCGATGATATATCTAAAGCTTTTATTGAAATCTCATCATAATCAGAGGGTTTAGCCCCTGGCCTTTTAACAACCAAAACCTTCACCTGCTCTAATAACTCCTTTGATCTGTGCCACTTATCTAACTTGCTAGCTGCATCAGAGCCTAAAACCATTGTGAAGTTGGTATTTGGATAAATCTTTTTTAACTCTTGAACTGTATCAATCGCGTAGCTATTGCCAGCTCTTCGCACCTCAATTGGTAGCACCTCAACTTTTTCACTTAACCCCATTGAGGTAACTGCTAGATCTGCCATTTGAAATCGTTGTTCAGCAGTTGCCACCGGTGGCTTTTCCTTAAGCCATGGCGTGCCAGATGGAATTACTAGTACTTTTTCAAATCTACTTGAGATCTCTTTGATCAGATGAAGGTGTCCAAGGTGAATTGGATCAAAGGTTCCGCCAACAATCCCAAATTCTTTACTTACAGCGACAATAATTAATCCCGGTCGATACGAAGTGTTAAATAAAGCAGTAATGAAAGAATTCCAAAGGTAACCAGGCCGAAGGCAACTGGTGGCATTGGAAGTTCTCGTAACTCTTCACTAAGGAAAATCATGTGGTTAGTTTATCCCCTTCTCTAGTAATTTTTTAAATCCCGCCTCATCAAGGATGGTAATTCCTAGCTCTTGTGCTTTATCTAACTTAGATCCAGCAGCATCTCCGGCAACTAAAAAGTCTGTCTTTGAAGATACTGAGGATGATGCCTTTCCACCACGAGATGTGATCGCCTCAGCAGCGCCATCTCTGGTGAAATCAACTAATGAGCCGGTGACTACAAGGGTTAACCCTGCAAGAGTTTGTTTGATTTTTTCTTTCGGTGCATCAACTAATGCAACTTGCGCCTTCTCCCACTTTTTTACTATTTGTTTATGCCAATCGATGCTAAACCACTCAACAATGGCCTCTGCCATAACCTGCCCAACACCATCGATATCTGCTAACTCTTGCGCACTTGCTTTTTGGATATTTGCAATTGAGCCAAATTTGTTTGCAAGTGCTTGTGCGCTAGTTGGTCCAACATGTCTAATTGATAGCGCAACTAATATTCGCCAAAGCGGCCTAGTTTTTGCCAGCTCAAGGCCTGCTATAAATCGATCTGCAATAACACTTAAGGAGCCATCTTTCTTCTTAAAAAACTCTGATCTTGCTAAATCCTTAAGAGTTAATCCAAATAAGTCACCCTCATCAATTACTAACTTATCTGCCAGCAGTGCAGCAGCTGCCTCATAACCTAAGACATCAATATCTAATGCAGAGCGAGAGCCGATATAGAAAAGCCGCTCCACAACTTGCGCAGGACATGATTGAGAGTTCGGACAGCGAATATCAACATCGCCTTCACTCATTGCCCGCAATTTACTTGCGCAATCTGGACACTTACTTGGCATAACAAAGGCTCTTTCACTGCCATCTCGTTTTTCAAGAACTGGTGCAAGAACTTCTGGGATTACATCCCCTGCTTTTCGAATCAATACTGTGTCGCCAATTAAAATGCCTTTGCGGACAATCTCTTGTGCGTTATGAAGAGTTGCATTAGTAACTGTTGAGCCAGCTACCTTTACCGGCTCCATAAAAGCAAAAGGTGTTACTCGCCCAGTTCTGCCAACACTTACCTTTATATCTAATAACTTAGTTACTACCTCCTCCGGCGGATACTTATAAGCAATCGCCCACTTTGGGGCCCGGGAGGTAAATCCGAGTAAATCTTGCGCAGATATCTCATTAACCTTAATAACCACGCCATCTATCTCATGCTCAACATTGTGGCGATCTTTCTCATAATCCTTAATGAAAGCTAAAACCTCATTACGAGTTGAAACAACTTTATATCTCTTACTTGTTGGCAATCCCCAACCATTTAATAACTCATAAGCAGTTGATTGTTTTTCAAAACTAACTCCAGTTGCAGCGCCTATGCCATGAACTACAACATCAAGGGGGCGAGAGGCGGTGATTTTTGGATCTTTCTGTCTTAAGGAGCCGGCGGCAGCATTTCTTGGATTAGCAAATCTTGGCTTACCTGCCTCCTCCAAAGAATCATTTAACTCATCAAATGATTGGAGTGGGAAAAATACCTCACCTCGAACCTCAAGTGTGGCTGGTAAGTTCTTTCCAGAAAGCTCTGTTGGTACAGATTTAATTGTTTTAATATTTAAAGTTACATCCTCACCAGTTGTGCCATTTCCACGGGTTAATGCTCTAGTTAATCTGCCATCTTCATAAAGTAAATTAATAGCCAATCCATCAACTTTTACCTCACACAACCAGCTATTTTTAACCCCTGACTTTTCAATTCGATCAAACCAAGTAGCTAACTCTGATTCATCAAAGACGTTATCTAAGCTCATCATCTTCTCGATGTGATCAAACTGGGCAAAGGAGGTGGAAAATCCACCGCCAACCTGCAAAGTAGGTGAGCTCTCTAATTTGTATTGCGGATGCTTTTTCTCTAACTCAACTAACTCTTTCCACAACTTATCAAAGGCTGCATCTGAAATAGATGGAGCATCTAATACGTAGTACTTAAACTGATGATCGGCAATCTCCTCGCACAGCTCTTGAATTTTGTGGCGGATTTCAGCGCTCATGTTAAATAGTTTCGCAGATAGTGCCAGAACCAACTACACGATCGTTATCATAAATAACCAATGCCTGACCGGTTGCTAATCCAAATACGGGCTCATCTAAATTTGCAATCAGATTTGTGCCATCAAACTTATAGTCACAAGCAAGTGCTGCTCCATGTGCTCGAACCTGAGCAAATCCTCGTAAAGTTTTATTTAGCTCTGGGATTGGACCACACCAGGTAGGCGGGGTTGCACTGATAGTTGAAACAGCAAGTGCGTCATGGCTACCAACCACCACTGTGTTACTTTTTGGTTCAATCTTTAATACATACCTTGGCTCACCAGTTGGATCTGGCACAGTCAAAGCTAAACCACGCCGCTGGCCAATTGTGTAGGTGTAGGCACCTTTGTGTTCGCCAAGTTTCTTTCCAGATTGATCAACAATATCGCCAGTTTCAGAACCTAATCTCTCTCGCAGCCAACCAGCATTATCGCCAGATGGTACAAAACAAATGTCATGACTATCTGGTTTATTTGCGACAAATAGCCCGCGCTCTTTTGCCTCTTTACGAGTATCAGTCTTAACCGTATCTCCTAGTGGAAATATTGCACCCTCTATTTGATCAGTTCTTAAAACAGCTAATACATATGATTGATCCTTATCAATATCAGCTGCGCGGTGAAGTGTTTTTCCAGTCGGTGACTCTTTAGTAATTGCGTAATGGCCAGTAACTACCCCATCAAAACCAAGTGCCTTTGCTCGATCTAATACCGCTTCAAATTTAATCTTCTCATTACACCGCAGACATGGATTGGGGGTGCGGCCGGATTGATACTCAGATAAGAAGTTCTCAACTACTCCCTTGTGAAACTCCTCCGCCATATCCCAAATATAAAAAGGTATTCCAATTACATCAGCAGCACGTCTGGCATCATGGGAATCTTCAATTGTGCAACAACCTCTTGCCCCAGATCGATATTTTTGCGGATTACTAGATAATGCTAAGTGAACGCCAACCACTTCATAACCTGCATCAACTGCGCGGGCAGCAGCAACGGCGGAGTCCACGCCACCACTCATAGCTGCAATTACCTTTAATTTTTTCATTTTTTCCCTGATGCTGCCCTTGATCGCTCTACCACCGATGCAATTACTGCACCGAGTTTTTCAATCTCTGCAATTGTATTTGAGTGGCTAAGTGAAAACCTTAATGTTGAAGTAGTTTCATCCTCTGACAATCCCATTGCAAGCAAAACATGGCTTGGTCGTTGCACACCAGCGCTGCAGGCTGAACCAGTTGAACAGGCTATTCCCTCACTATCTAGCAGAAGTAGTAATCCTTCTGAATCACTCCTTGGAAAGGTGATTGAAACTATTCCAGGCAAGGAGTTGGCTTGATCACCATTAACCCAAGCATCTGAAACATTTTTCTTAACCACCTCAACTAATGATTGCTTTAACTTACGAACTACGACTGATCGCTCTTTAAATTCTGATGCACTCTCGGTAGCAGCAGCTGCAAAAGCTAAGATGCTGGGTGCGTTAAATGTGCCGCTTCTAATATCTCGCTCTTGGCCGCCGCCATGCAATATGGGTTCAATATCTAGCCCTCGCTTTAAAATTAAAGCTGCTACCCCTAATGGTCCACCAATTTTATGAGCACTTATAGTTGCAGCGGTTAAACCTAACTCTTTAAAGGATAACTCAACCTTGCCAAAACTTTGGACACAATCTGAATGAACTGGAATATCACCAGCTATCTTTACTATCTGCGCAATATCTTGCAGAGTTCCAACCTCATTATTTGAATGCATAATTGAGATAAATGAAATCTTGCCTTTGTTATCAATTACTACTTGCTTTAACCTATCAAGATCAACCATCCCATTTTTATCAACATCAATCTCAATTATCTTTGCACCTTCATGCTCTGCTAGCCATAAAATCGGATCCATAACCGCATGGTGTTCAAAGGTTGAGGTAATGATTAGATTCTTACCCTCTTTGATCGCTTTCCAGTACAAACCTTTAACTGCTAAGTTATTTGCTTCAGTGCCAGTGGCGGTGAAGATCACCTCACTTGGCGCACAATCAATTGCCTTTGCTATCTCCTCCCGAGCAGCCTCTAAATCTTTTCGAACAGATCTGCCAGCAGAGTGTAAGGATGAGGCATTGCCTAATTTCTTTGCTTGATTTGTTAATGCAGTAAGTGCTGAATCTGAGATAGGAGTAGTTGCAGCATGATCAAAATAGATACTCACTTGCTAAGTCTAAAGGGGGCTACCGATAGCGGAGTAATTACCCCTTGCGAGCAATAATTTGAGCAGTAGCTTGTGGCAAAACATTAAATAAATCACCAACCACCGCAAAATCTGCGATTTCTAGGATTGGCGCCTCTGGATCTTTATTGATCGCCACAATTGTTTTACTAGTTTGCATACCAGCACGGTGTTGAATTGCACCTGAGATACCTGCTGCGACATAGAGTTGTGGTGAAACAGTTTTACCAGTTTGACCAACCTGATTTGAGTGTGGATACCAACCAGCATCAGTTGCAGCTCGGGAGGCACCAACTGCTGCCCCTAACGCATCAGCTAACGCCTCAACTGGTTTGAAATCTCCATTAGTTCCACGTCCACCTGAAACCACAATTGATGCTTCAGTTAAATCTGGTCTGCCACCTTTTACTACTGGAGTTGATGAGGTAATTGGCGCAAGTTTTGCCGCCTCTGAAATTGTGGCAGCAAAGGTTTCTACTGCAGCAGATGATGTGGCACCTGTTGCCTCAATTGAGTTTGCTCGTAAAGTAATAATTGGAACACCTTTAGTAACTGTTGCATGCACAGTTGTTGAGCCACCAAATACAGATTGAGTAGTTATTAAATCCTTATCAACATTTACTGCATCGGTGATAATTCCACTGCCGGTAATTACCGAAGCTCTAGCAGCAATCTCTTTGCCATTGGCAGTTGAGGTGATTAATACCGCTGCAGGTTTTCTGTCGGTAAGAAGTTGGGCAAGACCATCGGCAATTGCTGCTGGGCCATACTTATCAAACTCACCAGCGATAGTAATTACCTTATCTACCGGAAAAGCATTTAACTGATCAACAATTGGTTGGGCATTATCTGCAAAAACTACCGCTACTGAGTCACCAATTGATTTGGCATAGGTGGCAAGCTCACCAGCTGCCTTAGTAATTTTGCCAGCAGAGTGATCTACTAAAAATAAAACCTCACTCATGCCAATCTCTTCTCTACTAGGAATTCAACTAACTTTTCCCCGCCATTACCTTCATCAGTTAACTTCACGCCAGCACCCCGTGGTGGCCGAGGAAGTGCCTCTTTTACATTGCTCCATGCAGCAGCAGAGCCAACATCGGAGGATCCAACACCAGTATCTGCTAATGACATATTTGTAATTGGCTTTTTCTTAGCCGCCATAATTCCTTTAAATGATGGGTAGCGTGGTTCATTTATCTTTTCAACTACGGAGAGTACTGCCGGAAACTTTGCGCTCATTACTTGATTACCAAACTCAGTTACTCGCTCAATCTCAACAGTATTTGCAGCTGGATTAACCGCTACCTTGCCAGCAAAGGTTAATTGCGCCCAACCAAGACGTTGGGAGATCATCGCTGGAATTACACTCATTCGAGCATCGGTGCTCTCGGTGCCACATAAAACTAAATCGTAATTACCTTTTTTTATTACCTCAGATAAAACCAAGGAGGTAGCCAGCGCATCAGAGCCAGCAAGAGATGGATCAGTTACCAAAATTGCATCATCTGCGCCCATAGAGAGTGCTTTTCTTATCGCCTCAGTTGCTCGCTCAGGTCCCATTGAAATTAAGGTGATGGTGTGGCCGCTTCCTTCACCAGCCTCTTTAGTTGGAGAGTTTGCCTCCACAATTCGCAGCGCCTCTTCAACTGCATACTCATCTAAATCATTTAAAACTGCATCAACACCGGCGCGATCTAATACCCCACCAGCCATTTTTTTCTCAGCCCAAGAGTCTGGAACTTGTTTGATACAGATTGCGATTTTCATACTGGGATGTTACTGGAAGGTAATATCTTTTACCAACCTTTAAATTGAATTAGTTGGTTTTAAAACTGGCAGAGAGTGTGACATTGACCGTCTTTTCGATGGTGGAGAGATCATAAACACCACCTGCTGCACGATCTAGTGAGTTCTTAGTAGTTACCTGTGTTGGTCCAGTAGAAACTGATAGCAATGCACCAACCTGCCCACCAACAGCTTCGGTAATCGCCTCCGCCCTCGCCTTGGCATCTTGCATGGCAGCAGCTAATAACTTTGGACGCATATCATCTAATGTTGAAAGGTAGTAAGAAGGTCCATAGTTTCCAACATTTACACCAGTTGCAAGAAGTGTTCCAATGTTATTACTCAACTGTGCTACCAGCTGAACATCCTTAGTTCTAACAGTTACAGTGCGATAAGCCTGATAAGCAATGATGCGACCAGTTGGATTGCCATTTATGTACTCAGGCACGGCATTGGAGTTAATCGGTCCAAGCTCAATCTGCTCACTACTTATGCCACCAGTTAACAAATACTTTTTAAGGCCTTCAGCTGAGGAGTCAATTTTTTTAACGGAAGCTGCAAGTGTTGGTTGTGATTCATTTAAATTTAAACTCCACACCGCATTATCTGCAGTTGCATTCTCAGAGGCGGTTCCAGTTACCGTAATTGAATTACCAGCACGGGCAGCAAGTCCTGAGCCAACTTGGAAAAGACCAAGGGTTAAGCCAGAGGATAAAATTGCCGCAGCTAAAATACCGGTAGCAAATTTGATTCGATCACTGGCTTCAAATTTCATACCTTTATCTTAGCCACTTTTACTAACAATATCTTTCAGCCCGGACGCAAGTGCCAATCGATACGGCTCAAGCTCTGCCTCCCATTGATTACCCAGTGCGTTCTCAAGGTTGTTTATTAATCGATCATGAGTCATAGAGTTTTTTAAGATGGTATTAACCTGATTTTCATTTAGTACTACATCCCCATTTGAGGCAAGAGATGCTTGATGCAAACCTAAATCTGGGCTCACCCGATACAAGGTTGCATCATTGGTATTTTTATTTATCTCAGTGATTTCAAATCGAATGTAACACCAGCCCTTAAGGGCGGTTGCAATTTGTGCTGCCACTGGGTGTTGATGTTTGTACTCAAACTCCATTGCCAAGCTAGATGGAGTTAAGGGTTGGTTTACCCAGGTGAGAGTTACCACCTGGCCTAGCTTTTGATTTATCGCCCACTCAATATGTTGAGTAAGAGCAGCCGGGGTTGAATAAATAAGTATTCGCCCAGCGTAAGGAAGAGATTTACTCACTAGTACCTGCCTTTGGGATCACTCGGTGTGACCTTCCCCAGCCCACCAGTGCCTTATGCAGTAAGAGATTTATACATCTCTTTTCGCAATTAGCCAATAGCAGGTTAGACTTTCTACTAGTCCGACGCTTGGCAGTACCCGCTCTACGGTTTGTTGATTGGGTCTAGCTGTATAAGAAGAAAGACCGGCGCTTGTTAAATTTACTAGCGTCCAACATAACCAAAGGAAAAAAGCTAAATGGCAACAGGTACAGTTAAGTGGTTCAACTCTGAAAAGGGTTTCGGTTTCATTGCAGTTGATGGTGGCGGACAAGATGTTTTCGTTCACTACTCAGCAATCCAAGGAAACGGTTACAAGTCCCTTGAAGAGGGTCAGGCAGTTACATTCGAAGTAGTCCAAGGTCCAAAAGGTCCTCAGGCTGACGCTGTAAACCCTGCATAAATAACCATTAACCTTCTTAAGTAATAACTTAAGATATAAAGATTTAAGGCCTACTAGAAATAGTAGGTCTTATTTTTTTGGCTCAAGGGGCAATACCGCAGGGACAACAACTTTTGGCCTTAAATCTTTCCCAGCTTGCCAAGCTTGTAGATATTTAAATGGTGGCGTCTTTGCCTTACTTTCTAACCCAACTCCACGTCTTATCCACCACATACCTTTTTCAGTTGGGTATGAGATCCCAAAATGTAGATGTGCTTTAGTTCCTTTAGCACTACCGGTCGAGCCAATCTCACCTAACTTTTCACCGCTTACTACGCGATAGCCTGGAATGATTTTTGCTTCAATTTTTGATAAGTGGCTGCCGTAATACCTAAGCCCATCATCGCCAATTACTGATACCGATAATCCGCCTCGATCTGCACCTAGATTTGTTTTCCCACTCCAGCGATCAACAGTATTTACCTCATCTACAACTCCTGCAATTGGGGAGACAAATGCGCAACCTTTTTTACCAAAGATATCGGCTGCTGGATAATCATGGTGATACCTGGAGTAGCTAACCTTGCAATCTGCAACTGGGAAGGTATAGATGGGGGCGGCGGATGCGAAGTTTGTATTTATTGCCAAAACCATCAAGGCCAATAAAGATATTTGCCGCTTCATGATTTTATTATCCGTTGTGAATATGTGAATTAGGCCTATTAATGCTTAGTGTTGGGTTAGATGTAAGGTATGACACTAACACCCTGATATCGGGGCGGTAGCTCAGTTGGTTAGAGCCCCGGACTCATAATCCGGTCGTCGTAGGTTCGAGCCCTACCCGCCCCACTTTTATTATTTCTGATTGCTTTGTCATCAAATCTTAAATTTTAATCATTTATGAGATTGTGCTGTGATTAATTGGCTGAAGATAGGCTTTCGTAAGAAATAGCAGGTATAGAGTTAAAAATTTAGTTGTTTTGGAAGAGTATAATTCGAACTCAGATTACCTTTAAACTCAAAGTAAATTGTCAGTAGAACTGGGGCGATAACGTGGATTTGATAATGGGTCTACCCCTTCATCCACTAATCATCCATGTAGTTGCAGTCTTAGTGCCACTATCTGCGCTTGGCGTTATTTTCTTGCTGGCATTTCCTAAGTTTGCACCAACCTTTTCACCGTTGATTTTACTCTTACTTATTGTCTCAACTGTTGCTGGCTTTATTGCTGAAAACTCTGGCCAAGCTCTATCAAATCGAGTTGGCTACCCGGGAGATCATGCCGAGCAGGGTGAGCGCTTAGCTAAGCTCATCCTGCTATTTACCCTCCTTTACATCACTTGGTTTGTAATTTATCGAAAGAGTATTAAATTCAAATCAGCAGATAAATTGCTTAAAAATAGTTTAAGTGTTCTATTACTGCTAGCTGCAATTGCTAGCACCACACTCACCTTCATAGTCGGCCACTCAGGGGCAAAAGCTTCTTGGGAGGATCGAATCAAAGCAAGTAGTGGTATGGCACTTACTGATTCAGCTACGCAAGATCAGGTACTAGCAGATCAAAACCTACCTGCTGGGGTAATTAAACTTACAAACAGTGAGATAAAAAAACATAATTCAAGAGATGATTGCTGGAGCATTGTTAACGGTAAGGTTTATAACTTAACAAGTTTTGTGCAACAGCATCCAGGTGGGATTGAATTGATTTCAAGTATCTGTGGCATAGATGGCACCGCTGCCTTTTCAAGCCAGCATGGCTCAAGTGCTAAACCAAATAATGCATTGGCCGGGTTGCTGCTAGGCAGTTTGGGCGCAGAGATTGCCAAATAGGTATCCGTAACAAGTTTAGTTAAGTTTTTACCCCTAGACACCTTTATATGATACAAATTCGTTATAAAGGAGATTTAAACTTACGCAGGTAATGCCATTTTGGGGGCTAGCCAATAGGATTTGGACCAGTAGTAATAGAGAAAATTGGCTAGCTGTAATTGGAGAGTAATTTGAGTCAGCCGTTAGTTTCCTTAACAGGTGTGAGTAAATCCTTTGGGGAAGTAGATGCTGTAGTTGATTTAAATTTAGAGGTTGACTCAGGTGAGTTTTTCTCAATGCTTGGCCCATCTGGCTCTGGCAAAACTACTGTACTTAGATTAATCGCTGGTTTTGAAACGGTAAGTGCTGGAAAAATTACAATTGCAGATAGTGATGTAACAGATTTAGCACCATTTGACCGACCAGTAAATACTGTTTTCCAAGATTACGCACTCTTTCCACATATGAGTATCCAAGAAAATGTTGAGTATGGTTTAAGAACTCGTAAGGTGCCAAAAGCAGCACGTGCCAAACAGGCGGCTGAAGCGATTGATTCGGTAAAGCTGGCCCATGTTGCCACTCGATTACCCCACCAACTATCAGGTGGTCAACGACAGCGAATCGCTCTTGCTCGAGCATTAGTTTTAAGACCAAAGGTATTACTGCTTGATGAACCCCTGGGCGCACTAGATAAACAATTACGCGAGGAGATGCAGGTTGAATTAAAGAAAATTCAACGAGAGGCTGGCATTACATTTATTTTTGTAACTCATGATCAAGAAGAGGCAATGCGCATGAGTGATCGAATTGCTGTCTTTAATGAGGGGCGAGTAGAACAGATTGGCACACCAGAGCAGGTTTATGAGGCACCGAAAACTAAATTTGTCGCTAGCTTTCTTGGCGTATCAAATCTATTTTCAGGTCAGATCGCTACACAATTATTTGGTAGTTCTGAGATGGTAAATATCCGGCCAGAAAAAATTAGATTACTTCCTGTTGGCTCAAAGATCACTGCAGATGAGGTGGGAGTTAGCGGAGAGATAATTGAGGCAGCCTATGTTGGCGCCAACACAATATTTTCAATAAATACCGAATCTGGGATGCGCCTGAGCGTAACTAGATCAAATCAAGAATTACCAGATCAAATCAACCGATTTAAATCTGGTGATCGGGTACTTGCAGTATGGCTAAAAAGCCAGATTGCAACCATCCCGAATTAATCTGACTTTAAAAAAAGGTCAGGCGAAAGGAAAATAATGAAGGCAGGAAAGCTTGCGAAAATAAGCTTACTCGCAGTCTCTGTACTTATTATTTCTGGTTGTTCTGGAAATAATTCTGGAGTAAGTATTGAAGTACCTGATATTCCTATGCACGAAGCGCTTGGCGAATTTGAAGGTGAATTAAACATCGTTAACTGGTCTGGCTTCGTTGAGCCAGCCTGGACCGATAAATTTACAGCTGACACTGGTTGCGTAGTTAAGCCACGTGTTGCTGGTACAAGTGATGAGATGGTTACCTTGATGCGAACAGGTCAATATGACATTGTTTCAGCTTCAGGTGATGCTGCTCTTCGCCTAATTGTTGGTGGCGATGTTCAGCCACTAAATCTAGATTTAATCCCTAACTTCAGCGATGACATTGCTGCTGGTATGAAGGGCAATATTTATGACACCGTAAATGGCAAGCCATACGGTGTCCCAATTGGCCGTGGTGCAAATCTTCTGCAATACAACGATGATGTTACAAACGGAGCACCTGCAAGCTGGGATGTTGTCTGGGAGTTAGATAGCCCATACAAAGGCAAGATCACCGCTTACGATGCACCAATCTATATTGCTGATGCAGCTGTTTACTTGATGTATCACAATCCAGAGTTGGGAATCAAAAACCCATACGCATTAGATCAAACTCAATTAGATGCTGCAGTTGCGTTGCTAAAGCAACAAAACCAGATCATTGGTGAGTACTGGTCAGATGTATTTGCTCAAATTGGTTCATTTACAGGTGGCAACACAGTTGTTGGTACTTCTTGGGAAATTCTGCGTAAGTTTGCAGCCAAGGAAAACATCAAAACAACTCTGCCAATTGAGGGATCAACTGGTTGGTATGACGCTTGGTTAGTAAGTTCAAAGACCAAGAACACTAACTGTGCATATGCATGGATGGATTACACAAGCAAGCCGGATGTAAATGGTGCAATTGCTATGAACTTTGGTATGGCACCAGCAAATCTAGCTTTCTGTAGTTCAAGTGAAAAGGCACAGGCTCACTGCGATGAGTTCTTTGCTGAAGATGAAGAGTTCTTCAAGAAAATTTGGCCTTGGACAACTCCAATCGAAACCTGCGTAGATGGTCGCAAAGATGTTAAGTGCACCAGCTTCCAGGAATGGACTAACGCTTGGGCAACCATTAAAGGTTAACCATTGATGTCTTGAGGGGATTGATTAGTCAATCCCCTCAAACATTTAGTGAGTTTCTATGTCAACATTAATCTCAACTGAGAACACCAGGCCAATATCTTCATATTTATTTAAGCGCTCAAAAGTGCGTCTGATTGGTCTGCTGGCACTTCCTATGTTTTGGATTGTTGGCGTTTATATAGTCTCACTTTTTTTGCTTTTAATTACCGCGTTTTGGTTTGTTGATCCATTTACTTCACTTGTAAGGCCAGGATTTACCTTAGATAATTTCATTAGTATTTTTACGGTTCAAGCTTACTTAGCAACCTCACTTCGTACTCTATTGATAGCACTAGCGGTCACGGCACTTTGTATTTTATTTGCAGTACCCCTTGGTATTTATATGGCAAAGATTGCTCGGCCTTGGGTGAGAAATTTACTTGCAGTTGCAATTACCTTGCCTCTTTGGGCCGGTTATTTAGTAAAGCTAATTGCAATGCGTTTAGTTTTTTCCGAGCAAGGATTCTTTAACTGGGCAATGGCTCCCCTAGGCATTCGAGGTCCAGGATTTTCAATTCCAATTGTAATTTTAACTCTGACCTATCTTTGGTTTCCTTATATGGCGCTGCCAGTCTTTACTGCAATCAGGCAAATCCCAACTAACTTATTTGATGCTTCAAGTGATTTAGGAGCAAAGGGATTTTTTACAATTTATCGCGTGGTTCTGCCTTTGATTGTTCCAGCAATAATTGCTGGCTCAGTATTTACCTTCTCATTAAGCCTTGGTGATTACTTAGCAGCCAGATTTACTGGTGGTAAAACTCAAATGATTGGCA